>WNFG01001377.1_pt1 | contig 20409 bp, 16 predicted proteins | sample 5400431 | NCBI WGS metagenome assembly WNFG01 (sample SAMN13153346, study PRJNA577476) | soil metagenome | isolation source: 120 cm saprolite under Douglas fir tree site 2 hole 3 replicate 2 | place: USA:California | collected 2015-04-18 | reverse complement strand
AGATTCGTCCCATCGCTGTGAGGCTCGCGATCCTGTTCTTTCTCGCGGAACGCGGCCCAGCTCGAAAGCTCCTCGATGGTGTCGCCGAACGGCGTGTACCGGTTGCCACGCAGCGATCTTTGCTGATCGGACCCTTCGATTGCTGCGTGCAGGTCTTCTTTGAAGTCCTCGAAGCTCAGCCAGCCCGGTTCGATGGAGCCACGCTCGAAGGCCTGCTTGACCAACGGCTCGAGCTCGACCAGGCCGAGCACGGCAACGGCGCCCTGCCAGCCGTCCCAGACGAAGCAGCCGATCTTCGGCTCGAGCTCGGAATAGCACCGGCGCAAGAACCCGGCGACCTCCGTCCGGGGAAGCTCGTCGCGCAATGCCAGCATCGCGAGCGCTTCGCACATGCCCGACCGGACGAACTCGTCGGCCTGCGGGTCGAGGATCACGTCGTAGAGCGGCTGCGGATCGCCGTCGAACACCGCCGCCATGACCCGGGGGCCGGTCTCGGTGGTAGCGTCGCCGAGGAGGTCCTCGATCTCGTCGGCCGGCTGGCGCAGGAGCCTGGCCAGCGGCCGATACGACGATTTCTCGCGCCACTCGCCGAGCAGGTGAAAGACGAAGAACAGCGCGCGCTTCACGAAAGGCTCGGTCGATCCGGCGAGATATTCCTCGATCAGGTCGATGAATACCGGGGTAATGGCCGGCCGCTGCGCCCGGGCGGCACGGATCGCCTCGGCTGGCAATCCATACTCCCTGCCGGCCAGGCCGTCGAGAATCCGCATGTGCTCGGCTTCGTCCTCGGTCACCTCGCCATCGGGTCGCAGCCGGTCTTCTGCAGTGAGCTCCTCGACGGTGGCGAAAAAAGCGGGATCGGCGTCCTCGTCGGGTTTGTTGACCACCTCGTAGATGAGGTCCATGACCACCGAGCCGATGGCGTGGATGGCGTCGTGGCGATCGAGCCCCGCGGACATCAGGCGGTCGAGGGTGCGCCTGACCGGCGTCTCGTCGGCCATTGCGGCTTGAGTCTCGACCGCGGCATGAATGGCCGCGTGCACTTTCACGTTCGGGAGGCGAATGCCGGCGCGCCGGTGATAGTCCTCCGCGAGAACGATGCGCTCTCCCTCGTCGAGCGCGAGCCATTCCTTCGGGTCGGGGGCCTGCAGCGGATCGTAATGTTGCATCCGACGCTCCTGCCGCTTCGAGTCATTGCCGTTCGAATCGAATCTGCAGCGCCAGTTTACCGCCTTGCCGCCCGCCGTTCACGGCCCGAACCGGAGAAAATTCGTGGAACCGTCGCGCTCGATGCGAGCGAGCAGGTCGACTTCCCACGCCAGGTAGTCGCTCATCGCCTTGCCGGCGTCGTTCGGCCGCTCGTAGGGCTTGAGCCAGACGTCAACGGGCTTGTCCGCCATCCTGGGATCGGCGGCGGTGAGCGGCCGGCCGGCCGCCCGCCACGCGGCGTTGCCCCCGTCGAGCGCGCGGACCGGCCGATCGACGTAGGCGGCCGCCTCGGGCACCGCGAGGCCCGCGAGCACGCCGTCCTCCGACGTCAGCACCAAAGTGCCGCGCACCGGGATCGTGGCGAGCGCCGTCTGGAGGCGCGAGCGGATCGCGAAGGTGGAACCGGGGATATGCGCCCGCAGATAGTCGCGGCTGAGCGAGAGGTCGACGATGGTGGCCTCGTCCCGCGCCATGAGCGCGGCGAGGCCGGCGCAGTCGAGGCGCAGCTGCGGCGGCGGCGCCGCCCCCAGCACCGGCGGCTCGGGCCGCCCGGTCTCGCTGCCCGCTTCGGCCAGCACGGCGACCTTGGCGTAGCCCATCTGCCGCAACCAGGATGCCGTCATCACCGCGCGCACCTCGGCGTCGTCGATCAGCACGATGCGCGCGCCGAGCGTGCCGACATATTGGTCGGTCGCCTGCACGAGCTGTCCGCCGGGCGCGGAAACGGCGCCGGACACGTGCCCGGCCTCGTATTCGGCCGGATCGCGCACGTCGAACAGATAGAGCGTGCGCCGGTCGCCTTCCGCGCGCCAGCGACCGAGCGTCGCGCGATCGATGCGCTTCACGCCGAAGCGGCGCGCGACCTGGTCGGCGGCGGACTTGGCCCAGGCGAGACCGTCGGCGGAGACGTTCGGCGCCCGCCGCGTCCGGCCGCTCTCGCAGGCGAGCCCGGCGAGCGTCCAGCCCATGGTGCCGTTGCGCAGCGCGACCACCTTGTTCGGCACGCCGGCATTTATCAGCGATTGCGCGCCGATGATGCTGCGGGTGCGCCCGGCGCAGTTGACCACGACCATGGTGTCCGGCGAGGGCGCGATGTCGCGGATGCGCAGCACCAGCTCGGCGCCCGGCACGTTGACCGCGGTCGGGATCGAGACCCGGGCGTATTCGTCGAACGGCCGGCTGTCGAGCACGACCATGTCGGTGCCGCCGCGGATCAGCCTGTCGAGCTCGTCGGCGGCGATGCTCGGCGTGGCGCAGGCGTGCTCGACGAACTCGCCGAAGGCCTTGCTCGGAACGTTGACGCCGGAGAACAGCTCGAGGCCCGCGGCAGCGGCGGCCGCGACGCCGCCAGCGAGCGAGAAGAGGTTGCCATAGCCGTGGCGGCGCAGGACGTCGGCCGCGCGCTCGACGAGGCCGTCGCCGTCGTCGACGAGCACGATGCGGGTGCCGCGGCGCGGTATCCGCCGGGCGAAGCTCAGCTCGAGCCGGCTCAACGGGATCGAGCGCGCGAACAGGAGATGGCCTTGCGAGAAGATCAGCTCCTCGCGCAGATCGACGATCGCCAGCTCCTCCCCGTCGGCGAGCATCGCCTTGAGGGCGAGCGGCGGCAGCGGCCGCACCTCAGCCTTCGCCGACACTCGTTTCTCCACCGCGTCGATCGATCGTAGCCCGCATGAGCGAAGCGAAATGCGGGACGGCGGCCCGGATTCGCTGCGCTCCATCCGGGCTACATGATCACGTCGCCTGCTGCGGCGTCATCTGGTGCACCTTGCCCGACGCGAGGTCGAAGCGCACGCGCTCGATGTTGTCGAGATTGGTTCCGGTCACGCGGATGAAGCGGGCGCCGTCGGGATAATCGATCGAATGGATCTTGCCGTCCTGGTAGATTCCGGCGTGCCCCGGCAGCAGGCGGTATTTCTTGACCGGCTTGAGCTTGGCCGCGTCGGGATCGGCGCCGCCGTCCTCGCGCTCCCACTCGACCATGTCGGTGTACTGGGTGGCTTGGCCGTAGATCGCCCAGGACGCGCCGTGATCGTGCGGCGGCGATACCCGCGCCTTGTCGTTGATATGGGCGAGGATCTGGAATCCGAGCTCGGGATCCTCGTAGAGCAGCTTCAGGCCGCGCGGCACGCTGTCGCCGCAATAGGCTTCGACGAAATCCTTGTCGGAGAGCAGGCGCTCGAGGCGCGTGCGCACCTCCTCCCGGCCGCCGGGTCCGGGATCGCGCTTGAGGATGGAACGACAGTCCGCAATGAATCGATCGAGGTCGTACGACATGGGTGTCCTCCAGGACGGGGTTGCTTCCAGTTTGGCGCATCGCCGCGGTAATCGCCAGGGGCAGGGACCGATCGGTCGATCGGGTACCTCTCCCCGCTTGCGCCGCCGCCGTGCGCCCTAGCTCGGCAGCAGGGCGGCGAGCGGGGGGAGCGGGCGCGCCGCGCTCGCGGCGCCGAGATCGGCGATCGCCCGGTCCAACGCCTCCCCCGCTTCGTCGGCGAGCGCGGCCTTGATCAGGCCGGCGAGCAGCGCGCCGGGATCGCCGCGCTCGCGCAGGCGGGGAAGCTCGGCCGCGAGCCTGTCGAACTTGGCCTGCCCGCGTTCGTGGGTATCGCCGTAGCCCTTGACCAGGCCGCGCATGCGCGCGACCTCGAGCGCGAGCGCATAGTCGGAGCGCGCGCTCTCCGCGACCAGGTCGAGCCAGGCGGCAAGCGCATCCTGCTCGGCGGCAAAGCGCAGTGAGCGGCGGCGTAGCGGCTTGAGCCGCGACAGCGCATAGAGCAGCAGGAATCCGGAGAGCGACGTGGTCTTGACGATCCTTCCCTTGCGGGTGAAGCGATCGAGCAGGTCGCGCGCCCAGGCGGTGCGCAGGATAAAGCGCCCCAGCGCCGCCGGGAGCGTGTCGGCGATTTCCTGGACGCGCGGGTGCAGGAACTCGGCGATCTCCAAGATCTGCCCGTCCGCGACCTGCGCCTCCTCGCGCACCCGCGCGAAGCGGCCCGGTCGGATCTTGAGCTCGGCCACGCGGACGGTGTCCTCGTAGGCCATGGCGAGCGCGAGCTGGCGCGCCGTCTCCGCGATCAGCCGGCCGTCGCCGCGCTGCCGCTCGATCGCCTTGAAGCGCTCGAGCCGCGCCAGGAACGTTTCCGCATAGGCCGCATCCTGGTAGTCGGCGAGCCGTTCGATCGCCGCGGCGACGATCGCTCGCGCCTCGCCCGCATAATCGCGCGCCGCCTTATCGAGTAACGCCTTGGTCGATGCCTGCACGCGCCGTTTGCCGGCATCGGGCACGGCCGACGCCATGGCTGCCGCGCCTGCCTGCGCCGCCTCGAAGCCGGCGCCGAAGGCGGCGAGGCTCGCCTTGACGCCGACCTGCCCGCGGCGGATCGCCGCCTCGAACGCCGCGCGCGGAAAGGGCAGCGCCCCCGACCCCGCGAGCGCGCCGAACAGCACCGCGCTGGTGACGCTGCCGGCCGCGTCGGCGAGCGCCGCCATGTCGAACGCCACCAGCCGGTGCGCGGCGTCGCGGCAGGCCTGCAGCAGCGCCGCCGCGTCGACCCGGCCGTCGGCGAGCGCGATCTTCTCGGTCATGGCGAAGACCCGGTGGGTCGAGGCGATCAGCAGGGTGCGGTCCGGCGTGACGAAGCCGCGCTCGACCGCGCGTGCCGCCTCCATCAGCTCGGACGCCAGCACCACGTCGACGTCGCCCGGCATCGGCATCAGCGCCAGCACCGGCTCGCGCCCGGCCGCCCGCGCAGCGGCCTTGGGAAACAGCTCGACGTAGTAGACCGTGGCGCCTGTGCGCTGTGCTACCCCCGGCACCGAGGTCGCCTGCGCGAGATGGCCGCCGTGCTCCGCGAGATCGACGATCCAGTCGGCGAGCACGCCGCCCCCTTCGCCGCCGAGCGCGACCACCGCGATGGTGATGACCTCGTCCATCGTCGTCAGGCGGCGGCGAGATCGATGCGCCGCTGCAGCCAGCCGATCACCGCGCCGCGGATCCTGTGCTTGAGCCGGTCCCAAGCCGTGGGATTGGCGATGATCGAGGCGCGGTAGAACGAGGGGCAGAGCACCGCGGCATGCGCGACCTCCCCGCACAAGCCGCAGCCGACGCAGGAATTGATCACCTTGGTGACGGGCTCGCGCCGCAGCGGGTCGGGATTGGGCGCCAGCGTCAGCGAGGGGCAGCCCGACAGCCGGATGCAGGAATGGTCGCCGGTGCAGGTGTCGGGGTCGACCCCGAAGCGCTCGCGGACGACGCGCTCGCCGCCGTCCATGCGTTTCTTCATCAGCGGCCGCTCGCGCCGCTGCCGGTTCAGCATGCATTCGGACTGCGCGATGATGACCTTGGGCCCCTTGACCGGGGTGGTGAGCGCCTCCTTGAGCGTGTCGCGCATCGCGGCGACGTCATAGGTGCGCGTCAGCGTGCGCACCCAGTCGACGCCGACGCCGCGCACGGCCTTCGCGATCGGATGCCGTGTCGCGCGCATGCTGTTGTCGGCGGCGGAGGAGAGCAGGTCCTGTCCGCCGGTCGCGGCCGAGTAGCCGTTGTCGACCACGATCATGACGTTGTCGCTCTTGTTGAAGACCGCGTTGCCGACGCTCGAGGCGAGCCCGTTGTGCCAGAAGCCGCCGTCGCCGACGAGCGCGATCGCGCGTTTGCCCGCGGCCGCGTTGAGCGCCGCGGCGCCGGCGCCGCCGAGGCCGTAGCCCATGGTGGAATTGCCGATGTCGAACGGCGGCAGGATCGAGAACAGGTGGCAGCCGATGTCGCAGCTCACGTGATGCGCCCCGAGCTCGCGCTCGACGAGCTTCATCGCCGCGAAGATCGGCCGCTCCGGGCACCCCGTGCAGAACGAGGGCGGGCGCCCGTGCACCTTGCCGGCGATCGCCTGCCGCGCCGTGGCGAGACGCGTCGACGACGCGGCGGGCGCCTCGCGAATGAGGTCGGGGCGGTAGGCGGCGATGAATTTGCGCACGCCGTCCTTCATCGCGCCGCCGGTATATTCGCCCGCCATCGGCAGCATGCTCTTTCCCTCGATGCGGGTCGCGACGTCGGCCCGCCGCAGGATGGCGTTCACCGCCTGCTCGATGAAGTCCGGCTGGCCTTCCTCGATGATCAGGATCGCCGTCTTGTCCTTGCAGAAGCGGACGAACTCGGCGTCGATCAGCGGATAGGTGACGTTGAGCACGTAGAGCGGAATGCGGCTTCCTCCGAACACGTCGGCGAGGCCGAGCACCGCGAGCGCGCGCAGCGCGCTGTTGTACATGCCGCCCTGCATGACGATGCCGAGCTCGCGCACGTCGCCGTCGAACGTCTCGTTGAGCCCGTGCTGCACGACGAAGCGCACCGCCGCCGGCCAGCGCCGCTCGACCTTGTCCTTTTCCTGCAGGTAGCTCGCGGGCGGCAGCACGATGCGGTTGACGTCGCGCACGGGGCGCTCGAGCGCGTCCTTGAGCGTGAACGACGGCCGCACGTTGTCGCGCGCGGTGAAGGCGCCGTAGACGTGGCAGGCGCGGATGCGCAGCTCCAGCATCACCGGGGTGTTGGATGCCTCCGACAGCGCGAAGCCCTGCTCGACCGCCCGCACGATCGAGGGCAGGTTCGGGCGCGGATCGAGCAGCCAGATCTGCGACTTCATGGCGAAGGCGTGGCTGCGCTCCTGCATGATCGAGGAGCCTTCGCCGTAGTCCTCGCCGACGATGATCAGCGCCCCGCCGTTGACGCCGCTCGAGGCCAGATTGGCGAGCGCGTCGGAGGCGACGTTGGTGCCGACCGTCGCCTTGAAGGTGGCGGCGCCGCGCAGCGGATAGTTGATCGAGGCGGCGAGCGCGGCGGCGGCCGCCGCCTCGTTGGCGCTCGCCTCGAAGCGGATGCCGAGGTCGTCGAGCACGTCCTTGGCGTCGGCGAGCACGTCGACCAGATGCGAGATCGGCGCGCCCTGGTAGCCCGACACGTAGGACACGCCGGACTGCAGCAGCGCCTTGGTGACCGCGAGGATGCCTTCGCCGCGGAATTCCTCGCCGGCGCCGAGCCGAAGCTTTGCGACCTCGCTCTTGAACGAGCGTTCAGCCATCCGATGGTCCTTTCGCGCGCCGTGTCCGGGGCCGGGCTGCGATTGACTAGCGCCTCGGCCGCCGCGATTATATTCGAAAGAACATTTCGCCGACAGCCTTTCCATCGATCGCAGAGGGGGAGAAAGATGCGTTCCACGTTGATCGTGGGCTTGCTCGCCGCGCTTCACGCGTCGACGGCCGCGGCCGAGGAGGTCACCTTGCGCGCGGTCTCGGCGTTCGCCGAGGGCACCGAGTTCTCGAAGAATTTCGAGCGTTTCGTGGAGAAGGTGAACAGCGACGGCAAGGGTCTCGTCAGGATCAACTATATCGGCGGGCCGCGCGCGGTGCCGCCGTTCGAGGTCGGCAACGCGGTGCGCACGCGCGTGGTCGACATGGCAAACGTGACCGGCGCCTTCTACACCAACCTGATGCCGGAGGCGGACGGCTTCAAGCTCAACGGCAAGCCGATGAGCGAGCAGCGCGGGAACGGCACCTGGGCCTACATCAACGAGCTGCACAATCGGAAGCTCAATTCGCAATACCTCGCGCGCCAGTTCCACAACGTTCCGTTCCACATCTACCTCAACAAGAAGATCGACAAGATCGACTTCAGCGGGCTCAAGATCCGGGTGACGCCGGTCTATCGCGACGTGGTCGAGGCGTTCGGCGGCGCTCCGATCACGACCGCGCCGGGCGAGGTCTACACCGCGCTCGAGCGCGGCGTGGTCGACGGCTACGGCTGGCCGGTGACCGGCATCTTCGATCTCGGCTGGGACAAGGTGACGAAGTTCCGCATGGAGCCGCCGTTCTACAGCGTCGAGGTCAACGTGCTCGTCAATCTCGACGCCTGGAAGGCTCTCGGCGACAAGGAACGCAAGGTGATCGAGGACGCCGCGCTCTGGCTCGAGGGGCTCGACGGCGAGAAAGAGGCCGCGATCAAGGCCGAGCGCGAGCGGCAGGCCGCCGCCGGCATCGCCGCGCTCGACTTCGGCCCGGCCGCCTCCAAGGCCTTTCTCGAGCGCGCCTACGACGTGGCCTGGCAGTCCGTCATCAAGCGCGCGCCGGAGACCGGCCCGAAGCTGCGGCAACTGGCGGGGAATTAGCGCTCTTTTCCGTCATTCCGGGGCGCCGCGCAGCGGCGAGCCCGGAATCCATAACCCCCGGCCTATGGTTATGGATTCCGGGCTCCCTCGCTTCGCTCGGGCCCCGGAATGACAGCCCATTTGTGGACCGGACCCGACATGACCCGCCTCTCCGCATGGTTCGGCCGCTTGTTCGACGCGCTCGCGGTCGCGGCAGCACTGATCCTGCTCGCCATGGTGGGGATCGTCACCGCCGACATCGTGCTGCGCAACGTCGCGCGCGGCGGCTTTGTCTGGGCGAACGAGGTCTCGGAATACGCGCTCTATCTCATGACCTTGCTGACGGCGCCGTGGCTGCTGCGGCGCGGCCAGCACGTGCGCCTCGACATCGTGCTCACGCTCATCCCCGCGCGCATCGCCTGGCTGATGGAAGGCGTCGGCGACCTTATCGGCTTCTCGGTCAGCGTCGTGCTCGTCCGCTACGGCCTCGCCATGACCGCCGACAGCTGGCGGCTCGGTGCGATCACCATCAAGAACCTGACCTTTCCGGAATGGTGTCTGCTGGCGCCCTTGCCCGCGGCCTTCGCGCTTCTCGCCGTCGAGTTCGTGTTCCGCTTCGACCGGCTGCGCAAGGGCGAGCGCGCCCGCCGCATCGAGGCGACGTCGGTGAGTTGATGACCTGGGTCGAAGGCGGCATCCTCTTGTTCGGCGGCCTGGTCGCGGCGATGGCGCTCGGGCTGCCGGTCGCGTTCGCGTTCCTCGCGCTCAACGTCGCCGGCGCGATGCTCTTCCTCGGCGGCGAGCCGGGCCTCGCCCAGCTCGCGCGCAACGCGGTGCAGTCGATCGTGAGCTTCTCGCTCACCCCGATTCCCTTCTTCGTGCTGATGGGCGAGGTGCTGTTTCACACCGGCGTGGCGCTCAAGGCGATCGACGCCTTCGCGCTCGTCATCCGCCGCGTCCCCGCGCGGCTCTCGGTCATCGCCATCGTCGCCGGGACGGTGTTCTCGGCGATCTCGGGCTCGACCATCGCGACCACGGCGCTGCTGGGCAGCCTGCTGCTGCCGACCATGCTGGCGCGCGGCTACCACCCGCGCATGGCGATGGGGCCGATCATGGGCATCGGCGGCGTCGACATGCTGATCCCGCCGTCGGCGCTCACCGTGCTGCTCGGCAGCCTCGCCGGCATCTCGATCGCCGGGCTCCTGATCGGCGGCATCGTGCCGGGCCTGATCCTGAGCATTCTCTATGTCGGCTACATCCTCGCCCGCGCCGGCCTGAACCCGGCATTGGCGCCGGACGAGCAGGTGGCGGAGGGACCGCGCGGCCTCGCCCGCTGGGCGCCGTTTCTCGCCCACGTGCTGCCGCTCGTCCTCATCTTCGCTCTGGTGATCGGCGCGATGACCGGCGGCTTTGCGACCCCGACCGAGGCCGCGGCGATCGGGGCCGCCGGCACCATCGCCGCCGCCGCCATCTATCGCAGCCTGACGCTTGCCAACCTGATGAAGGCGCTCACCGGCACCGTGGCGGTGTCCGGGATCATCCTGTTCATCATCGTCGGCGCCACCACCTTCACCCAGGTGTTGAGCTTCTCCGGCGTCGTCAACGGCCTGCTCGGCTTGGTGACCGGACTGGGCCTGTCGGTCGACGCGCTGGTGATCGCGATGCTGCTGATCCTCCTCTTCCTCGGCTGCTTCGTCGACCAGGTCAGCATGATGCTGATCACGCTGCCGTTCTTCATGCCGCTCGTGCAGCGCTACGACGTCGACTCGATCTGGTTCGGCGTGCTGTTTCTCATCTGCATGCAGCTCGGCCTGCTCACGCCGCCGTTCGGCCTGCTGCTGTTCACGATGAAAGGGGTCGCGCCGCCGTCGATCACGATGCACGAGGTCTACATGGCGGCCATGCCCTACATCGCGATGAGCGTCCTGATGCTGGTGCTGATCTTCTTCTTCCCCGTGGTCGCGACCTGGCTCCCCGCGGTGCTTAGCCGGTGATGGCCGGGTCCGCAGCCGGGGCATGGAAATTGGGCCGGCATCGCCCCACATCTCGGCCGTGTTCACATTGCGCCGATCTGGTATGATTGCGCCATGACCAAAGAGCAGGTGAAGGACATCCTCGACCGGGTGCTGACCTGGCCGCCCGAGGATCAGGAGAGGATCGCACGGTTCGTCCGCGAGGTCGAACGGCGGCGCGCGGGCGCCGACGATATCACCGATGAAGAATGGAGGACCATCGAGGAACGTGCCGCCCGGAGCGAGCTCGCGACCGATGACGAGGTCGAGGAAGTGTTCAGCCGTTACCGCAGCGCATGAAGCTCCGGTATGAACGCGGCGCTCTCGCCGATCTCGACAAGATCTTTGCATACATAGCGCAAGACAATCGAGAAGCCGCGGCGCGCCTCGTCGCCCGTATCGAGCAAGCAGCAGCGCGGATCGCCGAGACGCCGCACATGGGCGAGGGAACGCGCAAATCGCGTTTCCGGCGATTTCCTGTTGGAAACTATTTGATCGTATAAGAAATCCGGCAGGAAGAGGTAATCATTCACTACGTCCGGCATGGTGCGCGACGGCGGCCGTGGGAAGCAGAGTAGCGCGCAGAATCCAAAACCGCGCTCTTGATAACTACGGCAGCACCGCGGTCGCCTCGATCTCGAGGCGCGCGGCCGGCTCGACCAGGCGGGTCACCTCGACCACCGCCATCGCGGGAAAATGCCGGCCCATGACCTCGCGATAGGCGGCGCCGAGCGCGCGACGCTCGGCGAGATATTCGTCCATGTCGCGGACATACCAGGTCAGCCGCACGATGTGGTGCGGCGCGGCGCCGGCTTCCGCGAGCACCGCGGCGATGTTCTCGAGCGCGAGCTTGGTCTGCGCAACGAAGCCGTCGGCGAAGCGGCCTTCGCGGTCCTGCCCGATCATGCCGCCGACGAACACCATCTCCCCGCGCGCCAGGATGCCGTTGGCAAAGCCCTGCGGCCGCGGCCAGCCGGGAGGCTGCAGCACGGTGTGAGGAGATCGATCGTGCGGCACGGCCGCTGCCCCCTCACGACGCGAGCTGGCGCGGGGCCGCCGCGCGCGCCATGCGGCGCAGCTCGAAGCGCTGCAGCTTGCCGGTCTGGGTGCGCGGCAGCGCCGCGACGTATTCGATGGCGCGGGGATATTTGTAGGGCGCGATGGTCGCCTTGACGTGCTCCTGCAGGAGCCTGGTCGAGGCGGCGTCGGCGCTGGCGCCCGCCCGCAGCACCACATAGGCCTTGACGATCTGTCCGCGCTCCTCGTCGGGCGCGCCCACCACGCCGCACTCGGCGACCGCGGGATGCATGAGCAGCGCGGCCTCGACCTCGGGGCCGGCGATGTTGTAGCCGGCCGAGACGATCATGTCGTCGGAGCGCGCCTGGTACCAGAAATAGCCGTCGTCATCCATGACATAGGTGTCGCCGGTGACGTTCCAGCCGCTCTGCACGTATTCGCGCTGGCGCTCGTCGGCGAGATAGCGGCACCCGGTCGGGCCGCGCACCGCGAGGCGCCCGATGGCGTTGGGCGGGAGCTCGCGGCCGCTCGTGTCGACCACGCGCGCCTCGTAGCCCGGCACCGGCTTGCCGGTCGCCCCCGGGCGGATTTCCTCCTCGGGCGATCCGATGAAAATGTGCAGCATCTCGGTCGCGCCGATGCCGTCGAGGATCTTGATGCCGGTCGCGGCGAGCCAGGCCTCGAACGTCGCCTTCGGCAAGGCCTCTCCCGCCGAGACGCATTTGCGCAGCGAGGAGACGTCGTGCCCGGAGAGCTTGGCCAGCATCGCCCGATAAGCGGTCGGCGCGGTGAAGCAGATCGTGGCGCGGTAGCGCGCGACGGCGGCGAGGAGATCGTCCGGCGCCGCCTTCTCGATCAGGACCGCCGCGGCGCCGACGCGCAGCGGAAACAGGACGAGGCCGCCGAGCCCGAAGGTGAAGGCGAGCGGGGGCGAGCCGATGAAGCGATCGCCGGCCTCCGCGCGCAGCACGTGGCGTCCGTAGCTGTCGCAGGTCGCGAGCAGGTCGCGGTGGAAATGCATGGTTCCCTTCGGCTCGCCGGTCGTGCCCGAGGTGAAGGCGATGAGGCAGACGTCGTCCGCCGCGGTGTCGCAGGCGGCGAAGGTCTCGTAGCCGGGCGCCGCCATCAACGCTTCGAGCGCGCCGGGCGCGCCGCCGCCCCAATAGACGACGCGCTCGAGATCGGGCGCGAGCGTGCGCGCTTTCTCCATTTCGTCGGCGAGCCGATGGTCGCAGAGCGCGAGCTTGATCTTCGCTTTCGCGATCGGGTAGGCGATTTCCTTCGCACGCAGGAGCGGCATGGTCGCCACCACCACGCCGCCGGCCTTGATGACGGCGAGATGGGCCGCCACCATCATCGGGCTGTTGGGACCGCGCAGCAGGACCCGGTTGCCCGGCTGCAGGCCGAGATCGCGGGTGAGCGCACTGGCGATGCGGTTCACGCGCTCGGCGAGCTCGGCGTAGGTCAGCGATTCCGCGCCCGCGACCAGGCACGGCCGGTCGCCATGCCCCCGCGCCGTCCAGCGATCGAGCAGCTCGACCGCGCAATTGATGCGGTCGGGATAAGCGAGCTCCGGCAGGCCGAACAGGAAGTCCGGCCACTCTGCGCGCGGCGGCAGGTTGTCGCGCGGGAAGCTGTCGCGATGCGCCGACGGGGTCATGGCTGCCGCTCCTCGATAAGGCCGTTGCGGACTGCGCTCCCTTCCTGCATTTCCACGGACACGTCGACTTATATCAAAGGCCATAGCCTTGCACCCGTCATGCCCGGCCTTGTGCTGCCTTGTGCCGGGCATCCACGTCTTTCTTTACGCCGACGGCGAAGACGTGGATGGCCGGGACAAGCCCGGCCATGACGGAACGTTGTGCGTCACTCCGCCGCCAGCGCCGGCTTGCCGGGGCGGTTTTTCAAGACCTCGCGCGCGATCACGATCTTCTGCACCTCGGTCGCGCCCTCGTAGATGCGCAGCGCGCGAATCTCGCGGTAGAGCTCCTCGACCTTGACGCCCTTGGTGACGCCGGCGCCGCCGTGCAGCTGCACGGCGCGGTCGATCACGCGCTGCGCCGCCTCGGTCGCGTACATTTTCGCCATCGCCGCCTCGCGGGTGACGCGCGCCGCGCCCTGGTCCTTGCTCCAGGCGGCACGATAGACGAGGAGGGCCGAGGCGTCGACCTCGCTGGCGCTGTCGGCGATCGCGGCCTGCGTCATTTGCAGCTCGGAAAGCGGCGCGCCGAACAGCTTGCGGCTCGCCGCCCGCGCCACGGTCTCCTGCAAGGCCCGGCGCGCGAAGCCGAGCGCGGCGGCGCCGACCGTCGAGCGGAAGACGTCGAGGGTCGCCATCGCCACCTTGAAGCCGTCGCCGGCCTCGCCGAGGCGGTTCGTAAGCGGCACGCGCACGCCGTCGAAGGTGAGCGTCGCGAGCGGATGCGGCGCGATCACCTCGATGCGCTCGCTCACGGCGAGCCCCGGCGCATCGGCGTCGACCACGAAGGCGGAGAGTCCTCTGGCGCCGGCCGCCTCGCCGGTGCGGGCGAAGACCACGTAATGATCGGCGATGCCGCCGTTCGATATCCAGGTCTTGGTGCCGTCGATCCGCACCTGCGCGGAGCCGTCGGGCCTGGCGGTGGTCGCGAGCGCCGCCACGTCGGAGCCCGCTTCCGGCTCCGACAGCGCGAAGGCGGCGATGGCGCGGCCGTCGCGGACCGGCGGCAGGTAGCGCGCCTTGAGCGCGGGCGATCCGAACAGCGAGATCGCGCCGGTGCCTAGGCCCTGCATGGCGAAGGCGAAGTCGGCGAGCCCGTCGCGGAATGCGAGGATCTCGCGGGCGAGGCAGAGCGTGCGCACGTCGAGCCGCGGATGCAGCCCACCCTGCTCGGCCGGAACCACCGCCCTGAGGAAGCCCGCCTCGCCCAGCGCCTTGACCCGCGCCCGGCAGGCCGCATCGACGTCGTCGTGCGGGAGGGAGGACAGCATGGCGTCGGCCCAGCGCGCGAGGCTTTCGGCGAAGCGGCGATGGCCGTCGTCGAAGAAAGGCCAGCTCAGGGTCTCGTCGATGCCCACCTCAGTTCCCTTCGAATACCGGCTTCTGCTTGGCGGCGAAGGCGCGGAACGCGCGCGCGAAATCTTCCGTCTTCATGCACAGCGCCTGGGCGACCGCTTCCGCCTCGATCGCGGTCTCGACCGACATCGCCCATTCCATCTCCAGCATGCGCTTGGTCATGGCATTGGCGAAAGTGGGCCCGGCGGCGAGCTCGCCGGCGAGTTTTTGCGCCTGCGACAGGACCGCGTCGGGCGCGGCGAGCCGGTTGAAGAAGCCCCAGCGCTCGGCTTCCTCCCCGGTGAGCACCCGGCCGGTATAGAGCAATTCGGCGGCGCGGCCCTGGCCGACGATGCGCGGCAGGATCGCGCAGGCGCCCATGTCGCAGCCGGCGAGCCCGACCCGGTTGAACAGGAACGCCACCTTGGCCGCCGCGGTTCCGATCCGGATGTCCGCGGCCATGGCGAGGATCGCGCCGGCGCCGGCGCACACGCCGTCGACCGCGGCGATGATCGGCTGCGGCGCGGCGCGCATCGCCTTGACCGCCTCCCCGGTCATGCGGGTGAAATCGAGCAGCTCGGCCGCCTTCATCTCGGTGAGCGGCTCGATGATCTCGAGCACGTCGCCGCCCGAGCAGAAATTGCCGCCGGCCCCGGTGATGACGAAGGCCTTGACCGATTTATCCTTGGCCGCGGCGCGGAAGAGATCGACGATCTCAGCGTAGCTGTCGAAGGTGAGGGGGTTCTTCTTGTCGGGCCGGTCGAGGGTGACGGTCGCGACCTTGCCTTCGACCGCGAGACGCAGGTGTCGCGCCCGATAGCCGGCAAGCGGCAGGCTCACCGGATTGGCGGCGCTCATCGCGCCGCCCCGATCGCCTTGCGCGCCGACGCCTTGGTCTTGGCGAGCAGGCGCAGCAAGGTCGTGATCTCGTCGCTCGACAGGTCGGCGAACATGTCGCCGATCCAGTCGCCGTTGGCGCGCGCCATGCCGCGGAAGAACCGCCGGCCCGCCGCCGTGAGGCTCACGAGCTGGGCGCGGCGGTCGTTCGGGGACGGCCGCCGGTCGATCAGGCCCTGCTCGACCAGGCGGTCGACCAGGCCGGTGACGTTGCCGTTGGTGACCATCATGCGTTGCGAGAGCTCGCCGAGCGTCATGCCTTTCGGCGCGCGGTCGAGCTGCGCCAGCAGGTCGAAGCGCGGCAGCGTGATGGCGAACGTGTCGCGCAGGCGCCGGCGCACCTCGCTCTCGATCACTTCCTTGCAGGTGAACAGCCGCAGCCACAGCCGCAGCTCCTCCCGGTGGTCGTGCGGCCGCTCCGCGACCTTGGTCTCGGCGTCGAGGGGAATTCTCCGCGCTTCCATCATTCGACCGACCGCTTCCAAGACTTGCGAACGAGACCCATCGTTCGCGGGGGCAGCGACCTCCACCTTATTCCTCCCCTTTCAGGGAGAGCAAAGGGCTTGTGGCACCATCTTCGCAGCTGGGCCCCCGCTTTCGCGGGGGCGAGCGGAAGCCCTCTCGACCGTTCGTCCCCGCGCAAGCCGGACCCAGCAAGCGATGCCGCGCCCGCCGCCGGTCACGAAAGCATGCTTGCCCGCGAGCGCCATCGCCCCGCCTCCGGAACCGGGGAACCAATCACATCCTTTAGGCTTAAAAGTTTAAAGCTTCAAGCTTGTCCGGTGGATATTTGAGGCTTAAACTAATCCGGCGATCCGAGTCGCGGCCTGTCACGACCGGGACGATCGCCTGGTGGAGGCGCGCATGAAGGTTCACGTCGTCGGCGGCGGGCCGGCCGGCCTCTATTTCGCCAGCCTGATGAAGAAGGCCTGGCCGTCGACGCGCGTCACCGTGTTCGAGCGCAACCGTCCGGACGACACCTTCGGTTTCGGCGTGGTCTTCTCCGACCAGACGCTCGACACGTTCGAAGCCCATGACCGCGAAAGCTATCGCGCCATCATCGGGCACTTCGCCTATTGGGACGATATCGAGATCCATTTCCGCGGCACCAGCCACCGCGTCGGCGGCAACGGCTTTTGCGGCTGCTCGCGGGCGACGCTCTTGAAGATTCTTGGCCGCCGTGCCCGCTCGCTCGGCGTCGAGGTGCAATATCAAACCGAGGTCTCCCCGCTCGATCCGAAAATCCTCGACGCCGATCTCGTGGTCGCCGCCGACGGCATCCATTCCCGCCTGCGCGATGCCTTCGCCGCGACCTTCAAGCCGAGCGTCGATCTGCGGCCGAACTTGTTTTCCTGGATGGGCTCGACCCGGCCGTTCGACGCCTTCACCTTCTTCTTCCGCGAGACCGAGCACGGCATCTTCATCGCGCATTGCTATCAATACGAGCCGCGGCGCTCGACCTGGATCATCGAGACCGATCCCGAAACCTTCGCGCGCGCCGGCCTCGATCGACTCGACGAGGCGGCGTCGGCGCGCTACGTCGAGGGCCTGTTCGCCGACGAGCTCGAGGGCCATCGGCTGATCACCAACCGCTCGATCTGGCGCAACTTTCCGGTGATCCGCTGCGAGCGCTGGGTCGCCGACAACTTCGTGCTGATCGGCGACGCCAAGGCGACCGCGCACTTCTCGATCGGCTCCGGCACCAAGCTCGCGATGGAGGACGGGATCGCGCTCTATGAGGCGTTCCGCGACACCGGCGGGCGCGACGTCGCCGCCGCGCTCGGCCGTTTCGAGGCCGCCCGCCGCGACGAGGTGGAGAAGACCCAGCACTCGGCCGATGTCTCGCTGGTCTGGTTCGAGCACGTCGATCGGTTCTGGAACATGGACCCGACCCGCTTCGCCTTCGGGCTGATGACGCGCTCCAAGGCCATCACCTATGACAATCTCGCGTTGCGCGCGCCGGAATTCGTCGACGAGGTCGATGCGGCGGTTGCGTGCGAGGTGCGCGCGCTCGGCCCCCTCCCTCCCCCGCTTGCGGGGGAGGGTAGCCCCCTCCGTTCCCCTCCCCCGCTTGCGGGAGAGGCTAGCTCCCTGCCTTTCCCTCCCCCGATTGCGCGGGAGGGTAGCTCCCTCTCTTCCCCTCCCCCGCTTGCGGGGGAGGGTAGGGTGGGGGCGCCGATGTTCCAGCCGTTCCGCCTGCGCAGCCTCATGCTCGCCAACCGCGTCGTGGTGTCGCCGATGTGCCAATACTCGGCGCAGGACGGCACCCCCGACGATTGGCACCTCGTTCATTACGGCTCGCGCGCGATCGGCGGCGCCGGCCTGATGTTCACCGAGATGACCGACGTGTCGAAGGACGCCCGCATCTCGCCCGGCTGCGCCGGCATGTATGACGACGCGCACGAGGCGGCGTGGAAACGCATCGTCGATTTCGTCCACGCCCGGTCACGGACGAAATTCTGCCTGCAGCTCGGCCATGCCGGCCGCAAGGGCGCGACCCGGTTGATGTGGGAGGGGATCGACGAGCCGTTGCCGGAGGGAGCCTGGCCGATCGTCTCGGCGTCGCCCTTGCCCTATTTCCCGCACAGCGCCGTGCCGCGCGAGATGACCCGCGCCGACATGGAGGCGGTGATCGCCGACTTCGTCGCGGCGACGAAGCGCGGCGAGCGCGCCGGCTTCGACATGCTGGAGCTGCACGCCGCGCACGGCTATCTCCTGGCGAGCTTCATCTCGCCGTTGACCAACCGGCGCTGCGACCGCTACGGCGGCACGCTCGAGAACCGCCTGCGGTTTCCGCTCGAGGTGTTCCGCGCCATGCGCGCGGCCTGGCCGCGCGAGAAGCCGATGTCGGTGCGCATCTCGGCGACCGACTGGGCGGACGGCGGGCTCACCGGCGACGACGCGGTCGAGGTCGCGCGCGCGTTCGCGCGGGCCGGCTGCGACCTCATCGACGTCTCGACCGGCCAGACCGTGGCCGACGCCGAGCCGGTCTACGGCCGCATGTTCCAGACCCCGTTCTCCGATCAGATCCGCAACGAGGCCTCGCTCGCCACCATGTGCGTCGGCGCCATCACCACCGCGGACCAGGTCAACACCATCCTAGCGGCGGGCCGCGCCGATCTCGTCGCGCTCGCGCGCCCGCATCTCGTCGACCCCTATTTCACCATGAAGGCGGCGGCCTGGTACGACGCGCCCGCGATCCACTGTCCGCCGCAATATCTCGCCGGCAAGGAGCAGATTTTCCGCAACAGCACGCGCGACCGCGACGAGCTTTTGGACTTGCGGCGCAAGGCGAAGCCGAAGGCGCATCGCGACACCTGGAAGGAGGCGGCGGAGTAAGAGCGACCGGGAATGCGCGGGTCTTGCGAGAGTGGTCGTTCGGCCTCATGCTGAGGAGCATCGCAGCGCGGGACGACGCATGTGGTCCTGCAAGCACGATCGCGCTGCGATGCGTCTCGAAGCAGGAGGCCGCCCGACTCGGGCCGCCCTCACCCTTCGAGACGCGCGCCCAGATCCGCGTCGTGCGAATGATGACTGCGTGTGCGCGCGCTCCTCAGGGTGAGGGCGGAACGAGCATCGCGATAGCCGGAAAGAAGCGGCGGCGCGGCCGGGTCTTGTGAAAGCAAGCATATTGCTCGGCCGCTCGAATATTCTATGTAAGAAGCGACTCGGTGGCTCCATCGCGGGCGCGCCCGCCGCAGGGGATATTCGACCGATGGCTAAAAGAGCGGGAAGCGCCGATCTGCCGCTGCACGGCGGGCACGTGCCGAAATGGCTCGCCGATCGCATGACCCGGCTCGGCGCGGTGATCAGCGAGGCGATCGTGCATCACTACGGGCGCGACGAGCTGTTGCGCCGCCTCGCCCACCCGTTCTGGTTCCAGTCGTTCGGAGCCGTGATGGGCATGGATTGGCACTCCTCCGGCATCACCACGAGCGTGATCGGCGCCCTGAAGCGCGGGCTTGCTCCGCTCGAACGGGAGCTCGGGATTCACGTCTGCGGCGGGCGCGGCAAACATTCGCGGCAGACGCCGCACGAGCTCGTCGCCATCGGCGAGCGGGTGGGGTTCGACGGGGCGGCGCTGGCGAAAGCGAGCCGCCTGGTGGCCAAGGTCGACAGCGCCGCGGTGCAGGACGGCTTTGCGCTCTACCTGCACGGCTTCGTCGTCACCGACGACGGCCATTGGGTCGTCGTTCAGCAGGGAATGAACGAGGAGGTCAGGCAAGCCCGCCGCTACCATTGGCTGTCGGAGGGGCTCGAAAGCTTCGTCGACGAGCCGCACGCCGCCATCGAGGGGCCGCCGCTGGGCGAGATCGTCAATCTGACCGACCGGCGGGCGCAAGCGTCGCGCCGCGGGCAGCTCGAGCTGCTCTCGTCGCTGGGGTCGGATGGAATAACGGGCGAGCTCTCGAAGCTCGAGCCCGCCGCGGGCCGCGCCGTGCCCGCGGCGCAACTCCTGCTGCCGCACCTCGCTCTTCCCGCGCACCACGACGTGCGCCCGAGCGACGTGCTGCTGCGGCGGCTGCACGGGAGCCTGGCCGCGGCCGCCGACCGCGCTCCGTCCGACTATTGCGAGCTGCTGCTCGTTCCGGGAGTGGGGGCGCGCACCGTCCGCGCGCTCGCCGCGGTCGCCGAGGTCGTGCACGGCGCCCCCTGTCGCTTCAACGATCCGGCGCGGTTCTCGTTCGCGCACGGCGGGAAGGACGGACACCCGTTCCCGGTGCCGCTGCGGGTCTACGACCAGACGATCCAGGTGCTGAAGGCGGCCGTCGCGAATGCGAAGCTCGGCCGGGAGGAAGAGCTCGCCGCGCTGCGGCGGCTCGACGAGCAGTCGCGCCGGCTCGAGCGCCACGCCGCGGGTCCCACCGTGCCGGAGCTGATCGCGCAAGAGCGCGAGCGCTCGCATGCCTACGGCGGTCGCTCCGTGTCCGGATGGGTGCAGCCGCCGGCGCGCCAAGAGAGCGCCGATGATTCCGCGAAGGCCGGCAAGCGCTCGTCGTCGCGATGAGACGCCGCGTCGACCGGCGCAGGAAAAGACCAGCCGGTCATTGCCGGGCTTGACCCGGCAATCCATCCTTTACCGGGAAAAACGCATGGACTCGTG
>WNFG01011936.1_pt1 | contig 20418 bp, 18 predicted proteins | sample 5400431 | NCBI WGS metagenome assembly WNFG01 (sample SAMN13153346, study PRJNA577476) | soil metagenome | isolation source: 120 cm saprolite under Douglas fir tree site 2 hole 3 replicate 2 | place: USA:California | collected 2015-04-18 | reverse complement strand
GGCCTTGGCAGCAATGGGCTCGCGGTGATACTCCGAGGGAAGAGCGAGCCGGGGTGCCAATTGGGTGCCAACGTCCCCGGTTCGTTCTCCGGTTGATTCCTCGTAAGTCGCGGATTTTATTGAGTTGGATGGGTGGCCGAGCGGTTTAAGGCACCGGTCTTGAAAACCGGCGTGGGTGCAAGCTCACCGTGGGTTCGAATCCCACCCCATCCGCCAAACCTGATCGATGCGGCCAGGCGTCGATGGACTGGTCAAACGCCAGCACGGACTAGATCGCGCCATTGCTGCGTTCTCGTGGCATGGCAAGGCAAATCACAGCGAGCGTCCTGCTCGCTCTCGCGGTTTCCGGCTGCGTCGTCTACCGTCCGACACCCTATTATTACGTGCCAATGGCTGGTAATCCTTCCAGCGCGAATTCGGCCAATCAGACTTGCCGCGAATATCAGACAACCACGACGATCGACGGCAAGCCGCAGCCGACCCGCGGCACGGCCTGTCTCCAGCCCGACGGTACCTGGATGGCGATACCGTAAGCAGGGGCGAGCGGTCGACGCCAATCGTTCCGGTGCCAGAGTTGCAGGTCGACCGGTTGGGCGATACGCTGGAGCCCCGCGGGACGCGCCAAGCCGGCGGCGATGAGGCTCTCGGCACAATGGATACGCAGTTAGCGGTGTCGCTTACAACGGCCGATATCGAGGACGGCGGGTCGATGCTATCGGCCACTTGGTCGGACGGACGCGCGAGCCGTTTTCCGGCAATTTGGCTCGCAGACAACCGGCCTGAAGGGCGTCAGGGTACTAAGGGTCAGAGGTTTGTCGACGCTCTGGAGTTGCCTGAGATCGTCACCGTACGCTCGGCTAGCGTAGTGGCGGCAGGCGTGGAGGTAGCGTTCTCGTGCTTCGAACGTCCCTCCCTGTTTGATCCCTCTTGGCTGCGCGAAAAGTCTCCCTGCGGAAACTTATGACTCGATAACGAGCGACAGCACCGCCTTGGCACGCTGGCTTGGGTATGTCGACAGGCTTGGCTTCGCGCTTCTGCACGGTGTCCCGGCGCGGCCCGGGATGGTCTGCGAGGTGGTCGGGCTGTTCGGCTATGTCCGGGAAACCAATTACGGGCGACTTTTCGACGTCAAATCGCTCGAGCAGCCGCACAACCTCGCCTTCACTGCGATGGCCCTCGGCAATCACACTGACAATCCATACCGCGACCCGGTTCCGCAACTGCAGCTCCTCCATTGCCTCGAAGCGGCCGGCGACGGCGGGGAGTCGGTGGCCGTCGACGGGTTCGCGGCCGCCGACCGGCTGAGACGAGAGGCGCCTGGTGCGTTCGCTATGCTCGCGCGAACCAACGTGTCATTCCGCTACGTCGAGATGGGCGTGGTCGATCTGCGGAATGCAGCACCGTTGATCGAGCTCGACCTCGAAGGCAACGTGAGGACTGTCCGATATAACAATCGATCTATCGGACCGCTCGACATCGAGGCTGACAAGGTCGCGGCGTTCTATGCTGCCTATCGACAGTTCGGGCGATTGCTGCACGATCCCGCGATGACAGTGGGCTTCCGGATGCGGCAAGGAGATCTCTTCATCGTCGACAATCGTCGGGTCCTCCATGGGCGCCGCGGTTTCTCAGGCGGTCGACGCCATCTTCAAGGCACCTATGCCGATGCCGACTCCCTAATGAGCAAGCTCAGAATTCTCGCAGGACGAGGAAGATGACGGTGGAAACCGTGTTCGAGGAAATCAAGACCCTGTTCGGCAGGCACGGCCATGAGACCTATGGCGAAGGCCTGACGATAACCGAACATAGTCTGCAAGCCGCCGCTCTGGCGCTTGCCGAAACCGCCGATGATGCCCTCGTCGTCGCCGCGCTGTTACATGATATCGGCCATTTCCTCGAGCTGCGCGACGATAGGTTCGGCTATCACAAACATGATCGCTCGGGCGGCGAATGGCTGGCTTCTCGCCTTCCGGCGAGTGTCAGTGAACCGGTACGGCTGCATGTGGCGGCCAAGCGATATCTGTGTGCGGTCGAGCCCGACTATTTTGGTTGCCTCTCGGAGGCGTCGAAACATTCGCTGACCATGCAAGGCGGACCGATGACCGCCGACGAAGCCGACGTATTTGCGCGGCAGCAGTTCGTCGAGCGCGCAGTGCGGTTGCGCCGCTGGGATGACCGCGGCAAGGTCGAGGGAACCGAGGTACCGTCGTTGGACACTTACCAGGCCAGGATCGAAAGCTTGGCGGTCAAATAGATGTCGTCCGCCGGCCCCGAGTTGGCGCTCGAATCCGGTGCCGCTATCGTCCTATCATGGCTTGCTCGGGCACGGTGCTCTGCGCGAATTGGTTGGCCATATCATGGTATCGCGAGTGCCCGTGCGTTGCGCAGGAGGGGATCTATGTGCGGCATTGTCGGCATCTTTCTGAAGGACCCTGATCGCCAACCCACGCTTGGTAGGCTGCTCGCCGGCATGCTGGCCCAAATGACGGAGCGGGGCCCCGATAGCGCCGGCTTTGCCGTCTATGGTTCGGCTGCGCCAACGGGCGCCTGCAAGGTAACGCTGTTTCACCCCGATGCAGACTTTGACTGGGCCGCGCTCGATGCCGCGCTCGATCGAGAATTCGGCCTTGCCGACAAGTCGACGCGTCGCGGCAGCCATCGCGTCGTCACCGTGAAGACCGCGGGCGAAATTCTGCGCGGCTGGTTCTTGCGCAATCGCCCGGATCTGCGGGCGATGGGCTTCGGCGAACGCATCGAGATATTCAAGGAGCGCGGCCGACCCGATGAGGTCATCGCCAGCTTCGATCTTGCCACGATGCGCGGCAGCCATGCCCTCGGGCACACGAGAATGGCGACGGAGAGCGCCGTCACGACCGAACACTCCCACCCCTTCTCGACCGGGATCGATCTCTGCCTCGTTCACAACGGCTCGCTGTCGAACCACAACCGTATGCGGCAGTTCCTGTGCCGCCGCGGCATCCATTTCACGACCGATAACGACAGCGAAGTGGCGGCCGGCTACCTGAGCTGGCGAATGAGCGAGGGTGCCTCTCTCAAGGAGGCTCTCGAGGCCGGCCTCAAGGATCTCGACGGCTTCTACACCTTCGCCGTCGGTACGCGCGACGGTTTCGCCATTCTGCGCGACCCGATCGCCTGCAAGCCGGCGGTGATGGGCGAAACCGAGGATTGGGTGGCGATGGCGACCGAGTATCGCGCCATCGCGACCCTGCCTGGTGCTGATCGCGCGACTGTCTGGGAGCCTCGCGCCGGCACCGTCTATTCCTGGGGGCACGCATGAGCGATCGGCGGGCCACACGATGATCGAGTTCGATCTCGCGCGCGAGACGGCGCGCGACCTCAACGGACGTCTCCATCGGCTTCCAGCGGACACCAACGAGCGATCATGGCGCGTTGTCAATCCGAAGGGGGCGCATGCCCTCGCCGTCGGCGTCACCGTGCCGGTCGAGATCGAGATCGCCGGTCATGTCGGCTATTACTGCGGCGGCATGAACCAGGCAGCAAGCATTACGGTGCGTGGCCATTGCGGTACCGGAGTCGGCGAGAACATGATGAGCGGGATGATCCGCGTCACCGGCAACGCCTCGCAATCGGCGGGCGCCTCGGGCCGCGGTGGGATGCTGGTCATCGAGGGCGATGCCAGTGCGCGTTGCGGCATCTCGATGAAGGGCATCGACATCGTCGTCGGCGGCAGCGTCGGACATATGAGCTGCTTCATGGGCCAGGCCGGCTCGCTCGTCGTCTGCGGCGATGCCGATCATGATCTCGGCGATTCACTCTATGAGGCCGAGATCTTTGTCGCCGGCCGGGTGGCGAGTCTCGGGGTCGATTGCATCGAGAAAGACCTGAAAGGGGAAGATCACGCCCGCGTCGCCAGCTTGCTCGAGCGCGCTCAAATCAAGGCAGACCCGAGCAAATTTCGCCGCTATGGCTCGGCGCGGAAACTTTACAACTTCCATATCGATCACGCTGGGCAATATTGATGGGCGACGGACACCCTCCCCTCCGCCCCTCGGCCGCGTTTCCGCCCGCCGTTGTCCACGAGATTCAACGCGCTGCCGATGAGGGCATCTACGAAATTCGCGGCTTCGGGACCAAGCGCAAGGTGCCGAGCTTCGACGACCTCGTGCTCCTCGGCGCCTCGATCTCGCGCTATCCGCTCGAAGGCTACCGCGAGCGCTGCGCCACAAACGTCGTGCTCGGCACGCGCTTTGCCAAGAAACCCATAGAGATCAAGGTCCCGATCACCATCGCGGGCATGAGCTTCGGCGCCCTCTCGAGCCACGCGAAGCAGGCGCTCGGTCAGGGCGCCAGCCTGATGGGCACAAGCACGACAACCGGCGACGGCGGCATGAGCGAGGAAGAGCGGGCCGCCTCGGCGCTCCTTGTCTATCAGGTGCTGCCCTCGCGCTACGGCGTCGATCCCGAGCACATGCGGCGCTGCGATGCCATCGAGATCGTTATTGGCCAGGGTGCGAAGCCCGGTGGTGGCGGCATGCTGCTCGGCCAGAAGATCACCGAGCGCATCGCACGAATGCGGACGCTACCGACCGGCATCGACCAGAGGAGTGCATGCCGCCATCCCGACTGGACCGGCCCGGACGATCTCGAGATCAAAATCCAGGAGCTGCGCGAGATCACCGATTGGGAGAAACCGATTTACGTCAAGATCGGTTCGGCACGACCGAAATACGATGTCGCCTTGGCCGTCAAGGCGGGGGCTGATGTGATCGTGCTCGACGGTATGCAAGGCGGCACGGGCGCCACCCAGGATGTATTCATAGAACATGCCGGAATCCCCACCCTGCCGGCACTCCGGCAAGCTGTCGAGACACTTCTGGAGCTCGACATGCACCGCAAGGTGCAGCTCATCATCTCGGGCGGCATCCGCTCGGGCGCCGATGTCGCCAAGGCACTCGCGATGGGTGCCGATGCTGTCTCGATCGGCACCGCCGCGCTCATCGCCCTCGATTGCAACCGGGCGATCCACGAGGATGATTATCGCGCTCTTGGGACAGCACCGGGTTATTGCCACCACTGCCATACCGGGCGCTGTCCGGTCGGCATCACGACGCAGGACCCAGCGCTGGAGCAGCGCCTCGTCGTCGAGGCGGGTGCGCGTCGGGTGCGCAATTATCTGACCGTGCTGACGCTCGAGGCGCAGACGCTGGCGCGCGCCTGCGGCAAGTCGCATCTGCTCAATCTCGAGCCCGAGGACCTCGCTGCACTCACCATCGAGGCCGCCGCAATGGCAGGGGTGCCGCTGGCAGGAACGGATTGGGTGCCGGGAAAGAAGTAGCAGATCACGGGGGAACACCATGGCAAAGGACCTTGCGAAGGCGGCCGCGGATGGCGGCATTCGCTATTTCCTCATCAGCTTCGTCGACCTCTTTGGCGTATTGCGCGCCAAGTTGGTGCCGGCTGCGGCGATCGCGCAGATGCAGCGTGACGGCGCCGCCTTCGCCGGCTTCGCGAATTCCCGATGCCGCTAGCCTGACCCGCCTGCCGTGGAACAAGGAGGTCGGCTGGCTCGCCGCCGATCCGATCGTGAATGGCGAGCCAATAGCGCACGCGCCACGCAATGTCCTGAAGCGTCAAATCGCGGCCGCTGCCGCATCGGGCTATCGCATGAAGACCGGCGTCGAGGCCGAGTTCTTCGTCATCAATCGCGACGGTAGCGCGATCGCCGATGAAGCCGACACGCAGGCCAAACCATGCTACGACCAGTCGGCTCTGTTGCGCCGCTACGGTCTCATCACTTCGATCAGCGACGCGATGCTTGGCCTCGGCTGGGCGCCTTATCAGAACGATCACGAAGACGCCAATGGCCAGTTCGAGATGAATTGGAGCTATGACGATTGCCTAGTCACCGCCGACCGCCATGTCTTTTTCAAGTTCATGGTGAAGACAGTCGCCGAGCAGCTCGGACTGCGTGCGACCTTCATGCCGAAGCCATTCGCCAATCTCACCGGCAACGGCTGCCACGCCCATGTTTCTCTGTGGGACAAGCCGGGCCGGAGGAACCTCTTTCATGACGGCAAGGGCGAACTCGGCCTGTCACCTCTCGCTTACAATTTTCTCGGCGGCATCCTGGCGCATGCCGAGCCGTTGACCGCACTCTTCAACCCGACCGTCAACAGTTACAAGCGGATCAATGCCAGCGTCACCCTATCCGGCGCGACGTGGTCACCAAACACCATCACCTATGGCGGAAACAATCGTACCCATGCGGTCCGCATTCCCGAGCCAGGCCGCTTCGAGCTTCGTCTAATGGACGGAGCCGCCAATCCCTACTTGCTGCAGGCCGGCATCCTCGCCGCGGGGCTTGACGGCATCGCGAACAAGCGCGATCCCGGCAAACGCCTTGACATCAACATGTACGAGGAAAGCCACAAATCGACAAATGTTCGGCGGTTGCCTCTCAACCTCCTCGACGCGCTGCGCGCGATTTCGAGCTCGAAGATGCTGCGCAAGACGCTCGGCGGCGACTTCGTCGACTCCTATGTCAAATTGCGCACGGCAGAGTGGCAAGACTACTCGCGCCATCTGACGCAATGGGAGCGCGAGCACACGCTCGACGCTTAGACGACTGCGCACGCGCATCGGGTCAGTGCAGCAGCGTGACAAACAATGCAGCGATGGCGAGAAAGAACGCGCTGCTTGCGAGGACGCGCGATACGCGATCGACACCGAGATGTCGCAGCGTTGGCAATAACATGCCGTGCTCGGCGAGGAGCCCGTCTACGCGCAGCAATGCGACCTCCATCGTCTCCATTCGCTCCGTCAGTAGCGCCTCACGTGCCCGGCGGTCGTCCTCGTCGGGCCCGTCTGTGGATTCGGCCTTGGCCTTGCGCAGAGTCTCGATTGCGGCGATTGCGACTTGCAGATTGCCGTGGAGAGTGCGCTGGGATCGCACCAGCCGTCCGATGATCTCGTGCAGCGCCGCTGAAGCGTTAGATGACTCGCCCGGGGTCGGAACCGGAGCCCGTGCCAGTTCGATCGCTTCGCCGCTTTCAGGACAAACGGCGAGAACCTGGACGCCTTCCGGCGAGACGCCGTCGGGCAGCGTCGCCTCGAAGGCATGCGCACCATCGCCAACACCATTGGCAACTAGATCCTCACGGCGCTGATCGGCGATCAGTGCCGTGATGTCGCCGCCTTCCATCATGAAGCGTATGGCGACGCGCGCGGTCGGCCGCTGTGGATCCCATGCCCAGCCGAAGATGCGGTTCCCGGAAATCGCGTCGACATAGCCGGTGATGCTTGCCGCTGCACTCCGGTCTGTCGGCTCGACTTCTGCAATGGCCACGGCTTGCATCAGGCGGCCTTCCGTCGCGTCGCCCGCTTGTCGCGCGCTGCTGACGCTTCACAGCTCGGCGTGCCCGGCTGGCGCAGGCCACGATAGACCGCGAGGTGCTGGCTCGCCGCCTGCTCGTGGCTGATCGGCACCGTGGCCGCCGCGCGAAGTCGTTTCCATGCATCGCGATCCTGGAGCAGCTGAGAGAGCTTGTCGGTGAGATCCTCGGCGCTGCCGACGCGGAACTGTACGCCGTTGACGCCGTCCCTCACCTTCTCCTTCATGCCACCGATATCGCTGGTGATGAGCGGCCGGCCATGCAAGAAGGCCTCTTGGATGACGAGCGGCGAATTCTCCCACCAAATCGAGGGTACAACGACCCAGTCGACCTGGCGCATGAGATCGGGCATCTCCTCGCCACGGTAGCTGCCGTAGAACTTGGCACGACGTCCAGCCCCCTCGACCAGCGTCTCGAAGCTGTTGCGGAACGCCTCCGGCTGGTTCTCAAGATTGCCGCCGAAGATGCACAAAGCCGCATCGTCGCCCCAAATCTCGTCGCTGACCCGCCCAACGGCGTCGAGCAGTACCTGCAGACCCTTGAACTCGGTAACCTGACCGAAAAATCCAAAGCGAGAGCGCCGTCCTGAAGGCGGCAAAGGACGTGGCGGTGCGATATTCGAAATATCAATGCCGTTCTCAAGCATGGTGAACTTGCCGCGCGGCAAACCCCAATTGACGTAGCGGTCGATCAGGAACTCGCTCGGACTGATATAGGCGTCGGCAAGAGCGAGGTGGTTCTTCAGGAATAGCTCGCGCTCGAAAATTCGCGTCGCTGCGACGTCTGGGAAACAGCCGTGGCATTCGGCCGGGCTGGCATTGCTGCACAGTCGCTTCTTCTGGGTCTTGACCATCTGACCGTGGTGCATGCAGATGGACAAGTACTCGTGGAAGGTAATGATGATCTTTGCGTCAGGCAGGGTTCGTCGCACCTCCCACAGCGCCTCCACCCCGAAGCCGATGAGATGGTGGAAATGGACGACATCGGGCCTCACGTCGAGGAGATAACGGTGGAACGCGCCGCTCAGGTCGTCGGTGGCGCGGTTGGACAGCAGCCCGTGATCGTAGTCGTCGGCCCAGAAGAACGTCTCCCGTGCGCCCTGGCGCAGGCTCATCAGCGGGGTCTGGCGATGTCGCGCCACTGGATGCGCGGCGCGTGCCAAATAGAAAGCCTCGACGCCGGGCAAGCGGTTGAGGCCCTGGAACAAATTGTGCGAAGCGACCTCGGCGCCGCCGATCGAGAAGGCGGGATGGCCGTGCGAGATGATGAGAATGCGCATTATCTGCTCCCGGCAACCTTGAGGACCCGGTTGCCGCTGCTCTTGCCGCTACCGAGACTTGATCGTGCCGATGCGACGCCGTCGGCGGGCTTCGGCTTCGCACCCGCTGGCGTCGGCAGCATATCTGGTGTTCCTGGCAACCGGTCGCGCCAGCCGGCGCGCAGGCTCCACCCACCGACTAGCTCGCCGGTGCGGACCCAATACGCTTCTGCCGCCGCCGGATCATCGAGCGCATAGAGCTCGACGCTGGGTACCCACGCGAGCAGCAGCCCAGCCGCGCGCATGCGCAGGAAGAAGTCGAGTCCGTTCTGCACCGCCAATGGATAGACGGCGCTGAAGCCACCGATCTGGTCAAAGGCCGAGCGCCGGACCACGCAGCACTCGAGCGAGGCCGCGAGCGTCGGCGTAGGCCCACCCGCCGGCAGAGCGCCGCGCGGATAGCCCGCACGGCTCGAAGCCGCTTCGGCATAAGGTTGCGTCTCAAGGAACCGCACGTTGTCGGTACCCGCATAACGTACCGACCAGTCCTCGTAGAGCAGCGTTGGGCTCGCCGCCGCCGTGTCATCGCCAAGCGCGGCTACGAGCTCTGCGGCCCATCCCGATCGGGACGGATGTGACGACGGCGACAGGAAGACGAGCATCGATGCAGCCGTCGCGTTGACGCCGATTTCAAGGGCGTCGCAGGCATCGATAGACTCGTCGGCAACGATGACGGCGACATCGATATCGTAAAACTCGATCTCGCGCAGCAATGCCGCGCTGCGCTCCGCGATGGCGGGCGAACAGACGATAAGTGGCGCCACCCCCTCTCCCGGAATACAATTTGCCAGCCCGGCAACGACGATGCTGGTCCGGCAGCTCGGATTGGTGAGCGGGACGATCAGCACGGCATGCGGCGCCGCCTTTGCTGTTTCGAGCGCGCTGCCCGGACGCAGCACGCGACAACCGGGAACGCGTTTGGGCGCGGATTTCGCAGCATGGAAGAACGGGCCGAGATGACGGTCGACGATCTCACCGGCCGAAGGCTTGTGAATGTCGAAGCTGCCGAGGAGGCGTAGTCGCCGCTCATGCCCGTCGGCGGCAAGTGGTCTGAGCGGCATAAAGACGCAGTGCTCGCCGACTAGCGTGAGCTCAAGCCAGGCGTCGCAGCGACCGGCGCCAGGCACAAACACAGTGAAACCATGTTGGTCGTGGGTGATACGGCCTTCGAACAGGGGATCAGTACCGAATCCCTGACTGACGTCCTCACGCGCCACGCGGGTCGAGCGCAGGTCAAGCCGCTCGACCGATCCGTCCACACTGCGCAGCGCAACCGAAGAGACCAAGCTCATCGGGTCGAGTAGCCAGCCTGTAATATACCAACCCACACCGCCGAACGGCACCGCAATGTCGATCGCCATGCGCACCGGACGGTCGAGGCTCGAAACGGTATCGCAACCGCTGAAGCGCGGTCTCGCTGCGGTCCTTAAGTCGCGTTGCACGGTGTCGTCGGCGCGCAATTCCGGCAGCCTGTCGCGTAGATGACTGGTTGCCTGGTCGTGCGGCAGCTGCACGACATCAGGTAGGACCGAGAGCCGGCGGAAACCCCCGTCGGCTCGGAGATAGACTTGACCCGGCGGTGCGACGATGCCCGCTTCATCGGCCCGCACCACAGCGAGGAAGCCGACCGCCGGCGCTTCGAGATCAGCGCGAGCAAAATTCGCATAGACCACTTCGTGCTCGTGCAGGGAGTCGGCGTTTAGCAGCATGCGCTGCTTGCCGGAGCTCGGTTGACGCAGCCAACCCTGCAAGAGCAGCCCTTCCCCCTCGATCGCGCCGATGATTTCGATGACACCGTCCTCCTCCGACGCGGCATCGACGACCGCCGTCAGAAATGTGCTGACGGCGCTCAACTTTCGCGTCGCGCGATTCGACATCGTGTCGAGCAAGAACTGCGCGGCCTCGTCGATGCGTCGCCCGAGACGCGCCTTGAGCACGGCGGCGAAGCCGTGCGCGTCGACGATCGCCTGCGGCAGGCAGGCCATCATCGGGTTCCTAGCACCGATGCTGTGAAGCAGCAGATATTCGCCCGGCGGGGCTTCGCCGACCTCGGGCACACGGATGGCGGCAACGAACCAACGCTTGCTGGTCGTCTCGGTCGCCAGCCAGGAGGCGGCACGGAAACGTCCCCGCTCGCTGCGGCTCTTGCCGAGCGAAGCAAGACCGTCGGTCGCCATTGCATCAGCAGACCAGCCGACGAGGACGAGGATGTCGCGCGCCAGGCGGTGAGCCGCGACGATCTCGCCAACGCGCTCCTGGGTGTCCAGCATCGAGCTACCGTCCATGGGCAATACTCTCCGGCTGCGCGTCGCGCGTTGTCATCCAACCGAGACCTTCTGGAGACGCGTCTGCGCGGCATCACGCTGGTGCCACGCCCAAGCCGTGCGCAGAATGCTGTCGAGGCTGGACAGACGTGGTGTCCAGGCGAGCACGCGATGCGCTAGCCGGGCATCGGCAACGAGCGCCGGCGGATCGCCCGGGCGCCGTGCCGCTTCGCGCCGTGGCACCCGGCGGCCGGTGATCCGCTCGATGGCAGCGATCACCTCGCGCACCGAGAAGCCATGACCAGTGCCGAGGTTAAGCGCGAGGCTCGATCCGCCTTTCTCGAGATGAGAAAGCGCCTTGACATGCGCCTCGGCGAGGTCCTGAACATGGATATAGTCGCGCACCGCGGTGCCATCCGGCGTCGGGTAGTCCGTTCCATAGATATCGATCTGAGAGCGACGACCGAGCACCGCATCCAGGATGAGCGGAATGAGATGCGTTTCCGGCGTATGGTCCTCGCCGATCTCGCCATCGGGATCCGCGCCCGCGGCGTTGAAGTAGCGTAGCGCGGCGTAGGTAAGCCCATGGGCGTGGCCGTACCATTGCAGAGCCCGCTCGACCATGAGCTTGCTCTCGCCGTAGGGGTTGACCGGGCATTGCGGCGTGGTCTCGGCAATCGGTACCGCCTCCGGCAGACCGTAGGTGGCGCAGGTCGAGGAGAAAACGATGTGGCGCACCCCGACCTGTCGCATGACGTCGAGCAGGCCGAGGCTATTGACGACATTGTTGCGGAAATAGAGCTCCGGTTTCGTGATCGACTCGCCGACATAGGTGAGAGCGGCAAAATGCATCACCGCCACGACCTCGAAATCACGCATGGTATCCGCGAGAAGGCGCTGGTCGGCGAGGTCGCCAACGACGAGCGGTCCCCATTTCACCGCCTCGCTATGGCCGTAGAGGAGACTGTCGAAGGCGACCGGTAGATAGCCAGCGCGCGCCAGCGCTTTGCAGGCGTGACTGCCGATATAGCCTGCGCCGCCGGTAACCAACACGGCTCGCGCACCATTCATGCCTGTTGCGACAATTGATTTGATCGCCATGCTCACTCTGCTTCCACTGGGTTGGAACGACTTGCACAATTCACGCGCGACGGCGCCGCGCTCGCGAGGATCAGGCCGCGCGTCGCCGGCTCTGCCGTGTTGCCGTCTTCGCGCTTGTCGATTTGGGAAGTGGCACCGGCGTGGAGCGGACGGCAGCGAGACGCTGATAGAAGGCGAAATGTTTGGCAGCGGAGCTTTGCATCGTCTCCGGCGGCTCGATGCCGGCGACAAGGCGGCTCCACAGTTCGGGATCGAGCGCTTCTTCCATTTTCTGCGCCAGATGCGCGGGGTCGCCGGTGCGGAACCACATGCCGTCGATACCGTCGCGCACCGCTTCGGCCATCCCGCCGATGCCGGTGCAGATCACCGGCCGACGGTGGCGGAACGCCTCCTGGATGACGAGGGGTGCGTTCTCCCACCAGATCGACGGCATGATGACCCAATCGACCTCGGCCATCAGCCCTGGCATGCCGTCGCGGGGATAGCGGCCGTGCGCGGTCACGGCAGGGACGGCGGCCAGCGCGGCGCCGAGCTCGGTCTTGAACTTGTCGGTCTGGAAATCGGATGAGCCATGCAGCGATAGCGAGAATTGCCCGTCGATGCGGTTACCGAGGCGACGCGCTGCCTCGATAGCGACGAGTGCACCCTTATATGGATTGAGGTGGCCAAAATAGGCAAAACGGTTTCGCTTGCCGTCCGCCGCGAGCGCGCGATGCGCCATTGCCGGTTGATAAAGAGCTCGCGCATGACGAAGCGGTCGCGCGGCGTCTCGGGAAAGCACGAAGAGCAGGAATCCGCCGAGGCCTTATGACAGAGGCGCCGCTCGCCCGTTGTCACCATTTGACCGTCATTGGCGCAGATCGGATAGTAGTCGTGCAGCGTCAGCGCGATCGAAGCGTTGGGCAACACCCGGCGTACAAGCTGGAACGCCTCGACACCGATCAGCAGCATGTGGTGGAAATGTACGATGTCCGGGCGGAAAGAGAGCAACAAACGCTCAAGCTCGGGAACGACCCCGTGGAGGTCCGTCTGTGACAGCATGAAGCGATCGAAATGACCGGTCCACAGCAGCAGCTCGTCGGCGGCACGACCGGCCGATTGCAGCAAGGTGCCGGGTAGGCGCCCGCGATGAACAGTGTTGACGCAGGCGAGATATAGCGCCTCGACGTCATGTTTCGCCTTCAACTCGCGAAAGAGACCATGGCTGAATATCTCGGTCCCACCGGGGTGGAGATCCGGGTGGTTGTGCGAGATGAAGAGTACCTTTGGCGGCTGGTTCATCTTTTTATCCCGTCAGCCTTGATGTTCCGCCGCGCCGAGCGCCACGGGATCAATTTCGAAAACGCTGATGTCCTGGAAGCTTTCGCCCGGCGTGCTACGGCCGCTCCAGCGCCCATAGATCGCCGGATGCCGCCGCTTCAGACCGGCGGCGAGAAACATCGCCAGCAGATAGTCCTCATCGAAGGCGACGGCGGCTGTCGGGTTGGCTGGATCGGCGTAGATCTCGGGATCGGACGCCGCCCCATCGAAGGGTAGCACACCACGCCCGGCGAGCAGACCCTCGCGCGCCGGGCGGTTGAGCATGAAGGATGTGACCAGGCAGCGTGCGCCGGGTGCCATGACACGGCGGATCTCATGCGCATAGGCACGGATCTCGTGGGCATCGAGATGCGTGAGAACCGAGCAGGCGAAGACGAAATCGAAGGCGCCGTCGTCAAAGGGCAAACGGACAGCGCTGGTCGACGCGGCGCCGCCTGGGTTGTAGATCGGGTGCGCGAGATCAAGGCGGTGAAAACGGAAGCGCTCATAATGGCTCGTAATCGTCTCCGTGCACCAGGCGATGCCTTCGGCCGAGACATCGACGCCGTCGTAGCTGCCGTCTTGAAGATACTGGGTGAGCGGCAAAGCCATCCGGCCGATGCCGCAGCCGAGATCGAGAACGCGCTCGTTCGGCATGAGATCGCCGGCGCGAACGAACCATGTGAGGAATTCGACACCAACCGGCAAGAAGCCGCCGTCGCCGACGAAGATGCGTTCGGGTGGTGGAACCGGAAGGAAGCGGTTGCGGACGATCTGTTCGGCCAGCCAATCGAGTCGACCCTCGGCCATGTCGGGTTCATCCGCTTCCGGCTGGCGCAAGGCATGCACAGTCATCGCCGCCCGCCCGCCCGCGCGCGCGCCGGCTCCGCCCCGCCATCGATGTCGCCGGTGAACCTTGCCATCACCTCGGTCATGGCGGTCGCCCACCGCTCACAATGCAACCGCCGGTTATAGGCCGAGGCGGCGGTGCGAGAGTAGCCGGCATGCAACTCCATCGAGCGGCGCTCGAAATGATAAAGCTCGGCGCGGGGCTCGTAGCGGATCGCATGGCCCCTGGCGCGGATCTTGAGACAGAGATCGGAATCTTCATAGTCGCCGATGACGTAGTCCTCGGTCAGCCCGCCGACTTCCTCGTAGACGCGGCGCGACAGGAGCATCGCGGCACCGGTCACGCCTGGCACTTCGCGCGGCAGATTCGCCGCCGCCCAATCCCGCGGATAGCCCTTGAAAAAATGGGTGTTGTACCAACGATCCTCGAAATCGCGCTCGAAAGTGAGGCCGGCGTGCTGCAACGAGCCGTCATCGAACAACAACTTCGGTCCGATGGCGCCGACCGAGTTGCGTCCCTGCCCATCGAAGCCGGCGCGCAGCCGCGTCAACCATCCCGGCACGATCGGGATGACATCGGAGTTGAGCAGCAGCAAGCTGCTGGCGCGCGCGGCGCGGACACCCGTATTGTTGGCTGCCGCATAGCCGAAATTCGCCGACATGACTACGAGGCGGAAGGGCAGCCCGGTCAACGCGTGTAACCCGCGCAGCAGATGCTCGACATCGGCGCGCTGCTCCGGCGAGTCGAGCACGTAGACCAGCTCGACATCGCGACGGATCTCGGGATCGACGGTGAAGGCACCGATCTGGAGTCTGAGGAAGCTGAGATTCTGATAGAGCGGGATGATAAACGAGACGACCGGGAGCTTGACCGGCTTGCCGATGTCGATGATTTCCGGCACCGCCTGCTGAGACATTGCATTCCGATGGAACTCCGCTGCTGCAGGTGCCATCGACGCTGCGAGCAGGTCATCCGTGAGATCCTGTCCGGCGACACTGGCGAGGACCATGTTGCGCGCTTCGACTGCGGATGGCACACGGAGTGGCGGGACAATCTCCAGCGAGCCACCGCCGATCGACAGGCGAAGGTGATGCTGCAGCACCGGGATCGGCTCGTCGGCCGGCACGAGGGCGATAAAGCCAGGGCGCGGATCGGCCAGGTTGACGACATTACCCGGCTTTTCAAGATCGGGGCGAGGCAGGCGCCACCAACATTTCGCGAGGGCGTGCTCGCCAAAGGGCGAAACCAGCCGAGCATCGCCGACCAGCTTGTGCGGATCGCGGATCCAGCCGCGCACGAAGACACCGGCCGCACCGCAGCTGAGAGCAATCTCGAGCGCCGCGCCCACCGGACGTTTGCGATCTGTTAGCTCGCGTGCCGGCTCGGGTGCGAAGATTTGAATCGAACGCGCGGTCGAGACGGCGTCTGGGTTATCCGCGAGCTGGCCAAGGCAACGCAGAACGTAGCTCCGTTCGACATCGCTCAATGCCGCCTGCTCGGCAAGGCCGGTGACGCTCGGTACCTGATTCAGGGGCGCAAGCTTAGCCAGGATCGCGCCGCCCTTGCCGACCAGGACAGCGGTCTGCTCGATGCTCGACACGCCACTCAACGCCAGCGCCATATGGGTTTGGCTGTTACCTCGAACCACGACGGGACGAAAGCGGTTCTCCGCGATGCGGTAGCGGTCGACGAGATAGACCGATTCGATGGCACCCATAGCAGGAGAGCATGGTGCCGAGTAGAGGCCGTCGGAGCTGGTCAGCGAGGCCAGCGGCCGGAACATGAGAGCCTCGGCCGTAACGAACTGCTCGGTTGCCGCCAGCCGGAACGTCACTCGGCAGACGCCGAGGACAAAGCCGATGAGCCGCGCGCACGCCGCCTTGTCGAGATCGACAAGCAACCCGGCAAAATCATCTCGTGCAAGCTGATCCGGCGTTTGGTTGCCGATCGTCAGCCGTACGAGACGGCCGCCGCCGCGCTCGAGCGTGAGTTCGCCGCGGCTCCGCCCTGGCACCCGGAAGGCGATGACGGTGCGGTTCCAGCCGCCGCTCAGCGGGAGACGAAGCGAAGCACGGCAACGTTCGGCCGGTATGCCGTCGATGGCGATCTCTATACCGCGCGCCGCCTCCTCCCTCTCGTCCCACGTCGCCACGAGGACGTCCTGACCGATCGGCAAGAGAGTCGGCTCGTCGATGATCGTTTCTTTGGAAATGAGCAGCATGCATCACCAGTTAGCCCGGGACGGACCGCTGCGGAGGATCCGCAGCGGCGCCCGCGGCGGCTAGATCAATGAACCTTGATGAAGCCACTGGGGTCGTGGTGGATATCCTCCGCCTTGACGCCGACCAGCGTGACGTTGTCACCATGGCCGAAATCGATCACGGCATTGCCGTCTGCGTCGCTATGGATCCGCGACACGAGGTCGGAAGCCGAGTGCACATGCAGGTCGTTGATGTTCCGCTGGACCTGCAGAATGTCACCGTCATGGAAGTTCATCACGACGTCACGGCCGCCGCCGCTGCCGAAGACGAAAGTATCGTTGCCGGAGCCGGAAATCATGGTGTCGTTGCCGCCGCCGCCGATCAAGCTGTCGTTGCCTAGACCGCCGATGATCAGATCGTGGCCCTTGCCGCCCTGGAGATACTGATCGCCGATGCCACCGAGCAACGTGTCGTTGCCGCCGCCGCCGAGCAGCGTCTGTTCGCCGGTGCCGCCGATCAGCAGGTCATTGCCCTTGCCGCCGGTTAGAATGTCGCGACCTTCGCCACCGAGCAGCGTGTCGTTGCCGTCGCCGCCGTAGATGAGGTCATCGCCTTTGCCGCCGACGATATAGTCGTCACCCTTGCCGCCGAAGATGACGTCGTCGCCGGTGCCGGCATAGATGTGTTCGCCGCCATTCGCACCGAACGCCACCCAATGCCCGTCCGGGATGTTCAGGTCCTGGCCTGTATGGCCGTAGACCACACCGCCGTAGGAACCTCCTGGAATAGTAGCCATAAGACAAAGTCCTCCTAATAATTGCTGTTTCCGCCGTAGTCGCCTCGATTACATGCATTGATCTTCCAGGAGACTGAATTCCAGAACAATCCGGAACAGCCGCCATGGATCTCGGACAGAGCGAATTTGGCGTGCAATTACTAACGATGTGTTAATTCGAGATGGCTTGCGTTAGTAAATATGAAATAATACCTCGAAAATCTCGAATCAACGCTCGACAAAGAATCTGGAAATTCGATGATATGTTTTGATCATAAGTCTAGTTAAATTTTCTAAACAATCTAATTTGCAATATTTTCCCAAATTCCAAGATGAAACATCTGGAAATAGATCCCGCTGTACTGATCTTGTTTACCGTTCGCCGGGCAAATATCGGCTTATCGAACGCTGGAATCCCGACTTACCGCCATGAGGAATGATGCGCCAGAGAGTGTCGAGCCGATCGGTGAGACGGAAGGTCTGCGCCCTATGCTGCCTCTTGAGCGCAGCCGCGCCAATTTACCGCGCGGCATCCGCGGCGACGGAACCGCCTGTGCCAATGGTCGTCCGTCTCGACGCGCCGCAAGCGGTCTTCAGCTGGGCCTCGATGCGCTGTGAGAGTTGGGATATCCCGGATGCGCCGGCACGGGCCTGGCGTGACGCCAAGGGCGCGGTGCATCTCCTCGTATCGCATATCAGAAACCGCGCCATGGTCGGCACGGATCTCGACCACCTGAGACAGGATTGCAGGACTGTCTATCAGGGCGGTGCTCAAGACGCGCCGCGGCTTTACGACGATCGTAGCTGGATCGCCAGCCCCTACACGCTCGACGGCAGCGCTGTCTATGCGCTGGTGCACAACGAGTTCCATGGGCATCTGCGCCGCGATCTTTGCCCCGCCGGCATTTATTTGCGCTGCTGGAGCAATAGTGTGACTGCGGTGATCTCACACGATGGCGGCCACTCCTTCGCTCACGCGGCACCGCCATACCATCTCGTCGCCGCGCCGCCCTATCGCTACCCCGGCGGCGGCGATCACCGCACCGGCTATTTCAACCCTTCCAACATCGTCGTGCGTGACGGCTACTACTACGCATTCTTTTGGGCCGAAGCTGAGGGCGCACAGCGCCGGGGCGCCTGCCTCATGCGCTCGGCGTCGCTTGCAGATCCGCGCGCCTGGCGCGCGTGGGATGGACGGGAGTTCACCATTCGCTTCATCGATGCCTACGTCGAGGTGGCGACCGACGCGGCGCAGCATGTCTGCGCGCCGGTCGCCGAGGGCAGGCTGACGTCATCGATATCGAGCGTGACGTTGCACCGTGGTAGCGGCGCCTACATTGCGCTCATGGCAACCGAACGGCCAGGACCCGGCGGCGCTGCGGTAACGGGGATATTCGCCACCGGCTCGACCGATCTCATTCATTGGAGCGAGCCGCAGCTAGTGTGGCGTGCCGGCCTCCTCTTCAAGTACCTATGCGATGACGCCGTTGTGTTCTATCCGTCGCTGCTCGACCCAGCCTCGCCGTCTAGCAATTTCGAAGACGCTGGCGACCATGCCTACATCTATTTTACTGACATCCATCTGCAGTCCTGCCGCATCGGCCCCGATCGTGATCTCGTGCGCGTGCCGGTCGAGATTCGGTGGAGCAGCCCCGGCAACCATCCCCGTCCCCGCGCCGAGGACCAGATACCGATCTCGGGCTTCGCGGGACTGACACCGACCAGACAAGCCGCCTGAACCACAAACCCTGCGCAGGACCGTAAGCCATGGACACCATAGCATTGAGCACGGATCACCGACTCAACCCGCCCTCCCCCTCCGGGACCGCTGGCTACGTCGTGCCGCTGACCGCGAATCTACCGCCGCGGAGCAACGGGCGTGCCTTGCCCAATATCCTGGTCATCAGCCCGTCGGGGCAGGTCTACGACCACGATTGTGTTCGCTGGTACACGCGGTTTCCCAGCATCAACCACTATCACAACATCGGCGATGCGTTCGTCTTCGACAGCGCACTCAAGCTGCTCCAATTCGACCGTCTTGACGTCTGCGAAATCAAGACGGTGCGGCAAGAAGATATCGACCGCTACAACGCCGAGTACGACTACGTCTTCCTACGCGGTTCGAACTACATTCACGCCGAAATGGATTGGGAGAACGCCGAAGCGGTCCTCGCGAAATTGAAAATTCCGATTCTCGCATTCGGGGTCGGGGCGCAAGCCCCGGCCAAAGGCAAGCTCGAGCTCTCGCCGGGGGGGCGGCGCATTTGGCAGCTGATCAGCGAGCGCTCGACGACGCTCGGCGTGCGCGGCGACTATACCGCCGATGTACTGTGGGATTTGGGTATCCGCAACGTGCGGATCGTCGGTTGTCCCACGGCTTTCCGCAACAACGACCCCGAATTGCGCATCGATCTGCCGCCTCTCGAGACGGTTCGTCACGTTGGCTTCACCGTACGCCGCGAAGTCTCGCAAGCGTACTCTCCGGACATCGAGAAATACCTGGCTCGCCATCGCGATATCATCAAGGCGATGGCGCAACGCTACGACATCCGCTTGATGATGCAAGGCGAAGTCGAAGAAAAGAAGCTGCTCTGGGGCACCGCCGAGCAGAAGCACGAGGCTTGGGCAGAGCTCAAGGGCAATGTGCCGTGTGCCAAGTGGTTCTTTGATCGCGAGATGGAGGAACTTTATGAGACGAAGCTCTTCTATTCGGACGTCGTGGCCGATTACGAGGCGCTGGTTCGCGAGAAAGATCTCGTCCTCGGTTACCGGCTGCACGGCAACCTGATGGCCCTCGCCAACGGCGTGCCCGCGATCTACTTCGTCTATGACAGCCGGACGGCCGAGTTCTGCGAGACCTTCGCGATCCCATCCTATGACGTGTATGCGGCAAAGGAATTCGTCCTCGAGGAATATTGGGACCAGACGCGGTTCGAGCGCTTCAACCGCGCCTACTACACGCGGTACCGCGACATGCGCAGTTTTCTCGACGAGAACGGCATTCCCCACAAGATGCAGCCGGCGAGAAAGTTCACCAGGACGGCATGAGCGATCCAAGCAAGCACATGCGGGGGTCCACTACTTTTGTGGATGCCAGATGAACATTCTCTTCGTGCATCAGAACATGCCCGGGCAATTCGGTCGGCTTGCCGCGCATCTTGCGCACGACCCCCGCAACCGCGTCGTCTTCCTCACGAAGGCGGATCGCCCGGCACCGTCCGGTGTCATGCGCGCCCT
>WNFG01001374.1_pt1 | contig 20437 bp, 16 predicted proteins | sample 5400431 | NCBI WGS metagenome assembly WNFG01 (sample SAMN13153346, study PRJNA577476) | soil metagenome | isolation source: 120 cm saprolite under Douglas fir tree site 2 hole 3 replicate 2 | place: USA:California | collected 2015-04-18 | reverse complement strand
GCAAGGCCGCGCCCATGCGCGCGGCCCACAGCCCTTGCCCCAGAATTTGTTGCACGGTCTGGCCGTTGGTGAACGCCAGATTTTTGTCAATCTGCTGGACCTGCGTGCGCACGGCCCCGAGCAGAGATTCGGGGTTGCCCGTGGTGCGTACGACGAGCGCGGCAAAGGGAGAGTATTGTTGCCGCATGGGAACGTACGCGATGGGTTGAGGCTCTTCCCCGATCTGACCAATGACCGCGGTTCCCACAACGCCGACAACCTGGAGCAACTTTGGCTGCGTCACAATGGAAAAGCGCTTTCCAAGCGCTTCCTGGCCCGGCCACACCATCTTGGCCATGGCCTCGTTGATGACCACCACGGGGTTGGTGTTTTCGCGGTCGAAGTCCGTAAAGTCGCGGCCGCTCAACAGCGGAATGCGCATGGTCTCGAAGTGGCCAGGGGTGACGTCGTCAAAATTGACTAGGGTCCCGCGGTTGTTGGGGTCGGTTTGTTCGCCTTCGCGAAAGACGGTGCCCGCAATGCCGCCCCCGAACACGCCGTTCGAGGACACCGAAGCACGGACGACGCCGGGAACCGATTTGGCGCGCTCGATCACTTCGCGGAAAAACTGTTGCCCGTGATCGGCGTCATACCGAAGAGCGCCAAGGTCGAACAATAATTGAAGCAGGTTCTGCGACTCGAATCCGGGATTGAATTGCTGCGCATTCTGCATGCTGCGAAGAAACAGCCCCGATCCGACAAGCGCCACCAGTGCCAGCGCAATTTCCGAAATCACCAGCAAGCTCCGCAGACGGTTGTGCGTCCAGCCCAGCACTGCGCCGCGCCCTCCGACCTTCAGAATCTCGTTGATGTCCGTGCCGGAAGCCTTAATGGCCGGGATGATTCCGAAGACCAAGCCGGTCACCAAAGAAATAAGCAAAGTGAATCCTAGGACGCGGGCATCAAAGGAAAGATCAATCGAGCCGTCGACAAGAAACGGAGGCCGGAAGGACCACAACACATTGCGGCCCCAGTACGCGACCAGCAATCCGGCCAAGCCGCCTATCAGCGAAAGCATGGTGCTTTCGGTCAGAAGCTGGCGGACCAACCGGAAGCGCCCTGCGCCCATCGCCGCGCGAATGCTCAATTCTTTTTCGCGTTTGGCGGCTTGCGCGAGCAGCAGATTCGCCAGGTTGACGCAGGCGATCAGCAGAACCAAACCGACCACGCCCATCAGCAAGCCGCCGGCCAGGGAAAACTGTCGCCGCTGATTGATTCCCAGCGCCGATTGGTTCAGGGGAAAGAGCTCCACGGTGCGACCCTTGTTGTCACGCGGATATTCCTTCTCGAGGCTAGCCGCGATTGTTTTCATCGCCGCCTTCGCCTCTGCAAGGCCTACCTCCGGTTTCAACCGGCCGACGATCGACAGCCAGCGGAAGCGCCGGCTATTTTCCCAAGCCTTAAGCTGCCCGGTGAGCACGTAGTCGCGCATGCTGATGGGGATCCACAGCACGTCTGGACGGCCCAGCGAGACGATCCCTTTGAAATTCGGCGGCGCGACGCCCGCGATCGCATAGGGTGTCCCATTGAGCGTGATGCTCTGGCCGATCAGCTTGTCGTCGGAACCGAATCGTCGGGCCCACAGGCTGTAGCTCAGAACCACTTCGGCGTTAGCGCCGAGTTTCTTGTCTCCGCCGGCGACAAACGTACGGCCCCGGTAAGCCTTTACGCCCAGCACGTCGAAAAAATTCCCGCTGACCAGCGACGCGTTCAATTGTTGCGGCTCCGCTTGCCCGCGCCAGTTCAGTGGGATGGGAAAAGTTACGGTCGCTAGTCCGGAGAAAACGGTGTTCTGGTCGCGGTAGTCCTCATAGTTGGGGAGCGAGGTGCCGGTAAGCTGAAAATTGGTGTTGGCATTGATGGTCAAGGTGTCGTGGGTGAACACCTCCGCCAGCCGGGATGGTTCCTCGACCGGCAGCGGGTGCAGGAAGACCGCGTTGATAATGGTGAAAATCGCAGTGTTCGCACCGATCCCCAGGCTGAGCGAAAGAACTGCGACGAGGGTGAATCCCGGGCTCTTGACGAGGTTGCGCATCCCTCCGCGAAGGTCCTGCCGGAGATTCTCAAGCATAGCCGCCTCCCTGCCCGGAAATAATACGAATAGTAGCTGAGACGTATGGAAGAGAGAAATGTTTCCAATTAGGATTGAGAACCGAGGCCCCTACGGGAACATCGGGCAGAAAGGATGCGTCTATCTAGAAAGCCGTTGACCCTGGAGGCACCGCAAGGGCGAATCGCGCACCTCACCATGATTCTGCTGGAAAACGTCATCAAGGAGTACGACCTGCCGACAGGAAAGGCTGGCCAGCTCGTCGCCGCAGACCGCTTGACTCTGGAAGTCCCCGACGGCGAAGTATTCGGCCTAGTAGGGCCAAACGGCGCCGGCAAGACCACCACGCTGAAGATGATCTGTGGGCTCATGCTCCAGACGGCAGGGCGAATCACTGTGAATAAGATCGATGTCGAACAACGCCGGAGCAGGCGCAGCAATACCTTGGCTACCTCGCGGATTTTTTCAAAGTCTATGAAGATTTAAAGGCGTGGGAATAGGTGGCCGTATACCTGCTCGATCACGGAGCGTCGGCAATCCGATCCGCCATTTGGGGAGCGGCGTTCGTTGCTCAATGGATCTTCATCGCCGCGTTTATCTGGCTTCAGAAAAAAATTATTGCCGAATTGAATTCGTCCGCGAAAGTTTCCGTGTCGAATCCCTCTCCGGTTTACCTGTAGAGCGCAAAATTTATCCAGCAAGAGATCTGCGCCGGGCAGCGCACTCCGCGTCCATGGGCCTTGTCCTCTAGCGCCCTTTTTCCTTTTGCTCGATTGTCTCGCGGAGTCCATCAAGTATATGAGTAGCGGTCTTGGGATTATCGGTCTTGCGAATGTCGGACCACAGCGAGTTGCCGGACTTTGCGTCAATCACAGAGATGCGCGTGGAGCCCGGAGGCACCGCTTCGTCCGCTCCCATCCAGTTTTGTTTTGTAGGCTGGGGATCGTTGGCCGAAGAGTTGCCGTTTCCAGGTACAAGCTTCACGTAGTTCCCGTTCGAAAGCCGCAGCACGATGTCCGCTTTCTGCGGCGCGTCGACAATCTGGAACCGTCCCCATTTCGAAAGCTCCGTGTACGCGGTGTTCTGCAGTTCGGCGGAAGTCGTTTGATTGTCCACGTAAACGGTCCGCGCGCTCAGAACACTCGTCGGAAGCGATGGGCGCTTTTCGTTGGCCCACGACAGCGCGGGCGAAAGAAGAAGAGTTGCAATAACTAGCAAAGCGGAAGCCAGATCTGAAACACGAGGTTTCATGGGGACACCTCCGTGATGGCGGACTCGACAGGCAGTGTATGACTTGCGCCAGCGCCCTGAAACTGGACCAAAGACGCGAAAGAGGCCAGTTGGCAGGCCGTGGAGAAGCACTGTCCAGTGGGATAGGAGGCCCAAGAGGTGTAAGTACCGAGCCTGGATACTAGCGTTCCGCAACGGATTCGGTCGGGAACTCGCCTTCCCAGCGCGCGATTACCACGCACGCGAGACAATTGCCAAGCACGTTGACGGCGGTGCGCCCCATGTCCATCAGCTGATCAATCGCGAAGAGCAGAAACAGCGGCTCCGTCGGCAGATGAAACGAAGCCGCCGCCGCGAAAACAATTACCAGCGATGCGCGCGCGACACCCGCTGTCCCTTTACTGCTTATCAGAAGTGTCAGGAGCATGACAGCCTGTTGCCCGATGGTCAGGTGAACGCCGGCTGCCTGCGCGATGAAAACTAGCGCCAGCGATTGGTACAAGCTTGAGCCATCCAGATTGAAACTGTAGCCCGTGGGAAGCACGAACGCGACCGTCTCGCGCGGCACCCCGAACGATTCCATCTGTTCCATCGCGCGGGGCAGCGCTGCTTCCGAGCTGGCAGTGGCGAACGCAATGGTCACCGGCTCCGCGGCAGCGCGGAGGAACCGCTTCACTGGAACGCGCGCCAGCAAAGCGATTGGAAACAGAACGCACATGATGAAAAAAACGAGAGCGACGTACATCGTCGCCAGCAGCTTCAGGAGCGGAAGCAACACCCCCAGCCCCAAGTGTCCAACGGTGTACGCAATCGCGCCAAAAACGCCGATTGGTGCCGCAAGCATCACCAGATTCGTGAACTTGAACATCGTCTCGGAGAGGCTTTCCGCGAAAGCCAGCATCGGACGGCGCCTTGCTTCGGGCACCAGCGCCAGCGCCATCGCAAACAGGATGCTGAACACCACAACTTGCAGCACCTGGCCTTCGGCCACAGACTTCGCGATGTTCTCTGGGAAAATATCCGTGATGAGTTGCGTTGCCGTGTGCGGAGCCACGTTCAGCGTTTCCGCCGTCGCGGATGGCGGCAAACGCACGCCTTCCCCCGCGCGGCTCAAATTGATCGCCGCAAAACCGATCAGCAGCGCGATCGTGGAAACAATTTCAAAATAGACGAGCGACTTGATGCCTAGCCGCCCCACCTTTTTCAAGTCCGCATGCCCCGCGATGCCGACCACCAGCGTCCCGAAGAGCAGCGGCGCGATGATCACCTTGATCAGCCGCAGAAAAATCGTGCCAAGGAATTGCAGCTTCAGCGCAAGGGAAGGCGCATCGTGGCCCAGTTCCGCGCCTGCCAGCAGCCCCACTAAAATCCAGCCGGTAAGCGACCGCCGGGATGCGGCATTCGCTGCGATCAAAAGAATCGTAATCCAGCGCAGCAGCGCCGTCGCCAGCGCCGGCAGCGCCACAATTTGTGCGTTCGCCAGCAGCGATGCCGCAATCGCAATCGTTCCGGCAACGATGGCCGCGGCAAGCAATCTGTTTTTCATCGACACCCGGCAAAGAAATTCATCGGTGCCGAAAGGTATGCTGGTTAGCGGCGCGTGTCAATCCTGGAGAGTGCGCCTGGAGAGTGCGCCTAGTGAAATGCATAAGCCGGACCGGCCGCTCAAGCCTTGCGGTTTTCGCAAAGGAGATTCCGGAGCAAAGTCTTGCCCCGCTCATTGCTGAGGCTGCCCTGCCGGATCAGAGAAATCGTGTGTTCGATAAGTGCATAGCATCGTTCGTCCGACCTGATTGTCATGCCCGCGGCAGGCATCAAGTCAAGGCGTCGATGGATTGCCAGCCGGCATCGCTATCGGCTTTGCACGTTTCGCCGGTGGTCCTTGGGAGAGTAGGTCCTTTCTACCACCCTGCGAAACTTTGAAACCATAGCAACTAGGGCGTTCACCTGAGGGTGCATGCCGCGCATAACCTTAGGAGCGTTACCCGCATCCTACCCATACGGCAGAAGCCGTCGAAACCCGCGAGGTGCTGCGGGACGCGCGCTTCAGCCCCCAGCGAAAACCCAGCCGCCATCCCTGCCCTCACATCCAGCCAATCCAACTAGGAGGCACGCATCATGCAATCGTTAAGAGGAGCTGTATTTGCATTATGCACTGTGCTGCTGTGCGCCACACTCGCTCCAGGCGCCCGAGCGGACCAGTGGGACAAAAAAACCATCGTCACGTTCGGCGCAGCCGTGGAAATCCCGGGGCAGGTTCTGCCGGCGGGAACCTACGTCTTCAAACTGGCCACAAACTTCCCCGACCGGCACGTCGTGCAGATCTGGACTGCCGACGAAAACCAAATCCTGGCAACGATCATGACCATTGCCAACAGTCGCCTGGAACCATACGATCAAAGCACATTTGAATTTGACGAGCGCTCCTCCGGCTCGCCAATGGCTCTGAAAGCGTGGTTCTATTCCGGAGACAACACCGGGCAGGAATTCGTATATTCCGGCCATTCCTACTCCCATTCCTATCGCCAGTAGGCTCATACTGCTTCCCGCAGAAATCGGGTAAGCCCGATTCCTGTCCATCAGAAGCGACGGGGCTTCCGCCAGAAAGAGGTGGGAGCCTCGTTGTTTTTCCTGGTGAATTAAGGCATGGGCCCTTTTTTGCCGCGGAAACCATTCAAAAGGCACGGCGCAAAGCCGGCCGTTGAGGCCGCCAACCGATGAGCGCCGACTCTTATGAGGTGCGCCATGGCGGTGAGGCTGAATCGAAAGGCATTTGAGTTCGCAAAGAAACTGGTAAGTGAGGGAATGATCGCGCGGGACGAGAGGGACTCATGGAGCGAGGACCAACCGTCCGCCGACGAATGAATTCATTCGCTGGCACGGATACGAAGAGTACGCGAAATAGCATTTGGACATCGATGAGGAGCGTCCCGACACCAAAGGGAGATACAAGTTTCCCTTCGGGGATTTCAAGAGAGTGCATCGTTGCGCGGTGCTGTCCGCGGAGAGCCGCGCGGGGCAATACAAGCACTATGACATCGAACAGACAGCAGCGCGCTTGCACGAGATGATCGACGGGAAGAGGCTCAAGGCCAAAGGCGCCTGAGCGGAGAGACGAGATCGCTTTTCTAGCACGGATCTTCCGACTCGTGTTTTGGACTTGCTGCGCGCAGGAGCATTTCTAAGTGCGATGGTGATAAGGCGAAGTGTCCCTTTGTTCAGAGGCAAATGGAGAATGGTCCCGCCTGAGGTAGAGAAAGCCCGGCGCTAGGCGGGCGGTGAGGGCCCTGAAGTGCTGACAATCACGGAAGCATGGAATCAGGGCGGCTAGCCCTTCCAGACGTACTTTCCGCAAGGGCAGGGAACCGTCTCCGTGGGATTTTTCTTTGCCATCGGTTGCCGGCAAACGGGACAATTTTTGCGCCACATATTGGTACAGCCTTTCCTTCCACTAACACACTGCAATGCCTGCGGGCACGTCATGGTGACCGAACATTGCGTAGAATTCTTCCAGTTGTTGCATTGCTGTGAGAAGCTCCAGCGCTTGCCCGTAGGCGGCTATCGCGCCGGTTATATTGTGAAACTCCGGAGAATCCTTAACCGTCTCCCGTCTTCGTACGTGCGCATCCGCGGAGAGTTCGAGGATTCGTTCTATGCCTTTGTTTGCAAGACCCAGGTTTGCTTTCATCATCGGTTGGGCCTCCTTCTGTAAGTATGGGAGCGAGCCTCTGGGATTGTGGATAAGGGGAAGCCTCCAATCTTGCTGGCGGATTTTCACGGAGGAGGGATACGGGATTATGCCTACACGGGCCTTGAACGGAACGCTTCCTGGATTTAGCATCTAAAGGACAGCTCATCCGAGGTCCCCCATGGCGAAAATCCCTGGAAACCGATTCATTGCGGTAGCCCTGATCGTTTGTTTCATGGCGGCACGGAACGCCATTGCTCTCATCGAGCCGCTCCAGCCGGAGGCGGTTCGCGAAGCCTACTTCTTTGGTCGCAGCTCGGACCGGGCGAAGGTGATGGAATTTCTAGGGCAGTACACGCGGCGCTTTGAACTGCGAAGCGCAGGGCCGAACGTGGGATACATTGAACTTCGCACCTCGTACCAGCAAGTCGTGTTGCGGTCGTGGGAGAAGCAGGCAGACTACAGCGCGCAGCGGGCCCAAATCGATTACTCCGCGCAATCCGGGTTGATCCAGGTGCGAGCATACATCTGGCTTGATGGTGCTAAAGCAGGCTCTGCGGACCTCTATTCGGACAGCCAGGGCCGCGCTCTTGATCGGCGTGAAAATTTCTGGCGCGAATACCGGTTCCGCGTCACTCAGGAGCACACGATGGAACCAAAAAAGATCGAAGGAAAACCTTTGTACAGCCGCCGTGGAAGAGGACTTGCCGGTGCGGAGGTGTCGCTGGACTTTGATGCCAGCGAATTTGCACCCCGCGAGGCACAGGTTGAGGTCATTGCCCCCGATGGTCAGACCGTCGCTGTAAAATTCCCGCTCGATCAGCTCAAGTAAACAAAAACTTGTAGCCACGCTCGGCCCGACGATCGTATGCGTGCCAATGCGGATCTTGCTGCAACGCATTTTAGAAGCGTAAGCTGCGGCGGGCCTTAAGTTATAGGGGGCGTGGGGGAGAAAATCATGGCGCACCGCCATGGAATTCCAGATTCGGTTTTGCAGGCGATCGGGAATACGCCTGTAGCGAGGCTGCGGAAAGTCGTCACGCCGTCGATGGGGGACGTGCTCGTCAAGCTGGAGTACTACAACCCACCGGCTCTTACAAAGATCGCATGGCGCTGGCGATGATTGAAGGGGCGGAGTCGCGCGGCGAGCTGCGCCCGGGGATGCGCGTGGTCGAGTGGACAGGAGGTAGCACGGGATCGTCTCTCGCGATGGTCTGCGCGATTAAGGGCTACCCCTTCACGCCCATTTCCTCGGACGGATTTGCGAAAGAAAAGCTGCAGACCATGCGTCTTTTCGGCGCGGACCTAGAGATTTTTCCGGCCGAAGGCGGCAAGCTGGTGCCAGAGCTTTACCAGAGAATGAAGAGCCGCGCGGAGGAGTTGGCGCGGCAGACGGGCACTTTCTACACGGATCAGTTCCATAACGCGGACGCGATTCGCGCCTACATGGGAATCGGCACCGAGCTGGTCGAGCAGGCGGGCACCCGTCTGGCGACGTTTTGCGGCGGAGTGGGCACAGCCGGGATGATCACCGGCGTGTCGCGTGCGCTGAAGGAAGCCGGATGCAAGGCGCGCATTGTGGCGCTCGAGCCGGCAACCTCGCCGGTGCTCACCACGGGGAAAGGAGGGCCGCACCGCGTCGAGGGGATCGCCGCCGGATTCCGGCCGCCGCACCTGAAGGACGGCGAATACGACGAAGTGCGCACAGTGGAGGAACCTGCTGCTCGCGAACTGGCGCGACGCCTGGCGAAGGAGGAAGGAATCTTCGCGGGCACGTCTTCCGGACTGAACGTCACGGCGGCGCTGCAACTGGCACAGGAGCTCGGGCGCGGCAGCACCGTCGCGACGGTGGCCGTAGACACTGGTTTCAAATACCTCGCCGGAGACCTTTACCAAACGTAGTCGCCGAAGCCTCAAGTCTGAAGACCTGAGCTACAGTCCTTGATTCTACGGTGCCATCCTTTGACGCGCACAGGCTGAAAGCCTGTGCCACTATTCTGCGCCGAGGGGCAAGAAGTACTGGGTGCCTTTGACAGGATCCTGGAGGCGGCGGAGGAGCTGTTGGAGGTCTTCGCTGCGCTCGACGAAATCGATGTCGGAGGTGTTGATGACCAGGAGGTCGGAGGCGGCATAGCGGAAGAAGAAATGTTCGTAGGCGTGGGCGACTTCCTCGATGTATTCGGGGGCGATACGGGATTCGTCGCGGGAGGCTTTTTTGGCGATGCGCGCGCGGAGGACTTCAGGCTTGGCCTGGAGGTAGATGACCAGGTCGGGAGCGGGAATGTCCGCGGTGAGGGCGGTGTAGTAGCGCTCGTAGAGCTTCAGCTCTTCGTCGTCAAGATTGAGGTTGGCGAAGATGCGGTCCTTCTCCATGAGGAAGTCCGAGAGGACCGGGCCGGGAGCTTCGACAGCGAGGGCTTCGCGGAGGCGCTTCTGGCGTTCCAGGAGGAAGTACATCTGGGCACGGAAGGCGGAGCCGGGCTTGGCGTTGTAGAAATCGGCGAGGAAAGGATTGTCCTCGCAATCGTAGATGCGGCGGGCGTGGAGGCGTTCGGCGAGGATTTTGGCAAGGGTGGTTTTGCCGACGCGCAGCGGGCCTTCGATGACGATGGAGCGGGGCGTTTGCGGACCTCGCTGAGGAGTGCGAGCGCGCTTGGCTGCGGAAGAGTTGTTGGCCGCCATCGTGGACGTGGCGCCCCGACCGGGCCAGGGCGTCAATGGTGGCGATTATAGCAGAGTCAATCCTGGAGGGAGACGAAGTTCGCGACCTCAGCGGCCTTGTCTACCTCAGGGTAAACTGAAGCCGCATTGATTTTGCCGCGCATGTCGCACGGCTGAGCCGTGCCCTGACGGGAAAACGCGCTGGATTGGGAATCGCGACAGGAAATTTGGGGCTGTAGGGGGGCTCGGCGGAGCGGCAGAGCTGTGCCACGAATGTCAAAATGTTTTCACAAATATGGACTAGTACTGCCGTTTTGGTAGTCCCAAACGGAGGTGCCAGAGGGTCGTACTAAGCAGAATGTGACCAATGGGCCAGTGCCACCTGACCTTCTGTACAGTAAATTGCCAGTATTGCGAGTGGGGACGGACTTGCAAGACCCACGGCAATACTGAGGTGGCAAATGATCCTTGAAGCACTTCTTCTTATTGTTTCCATCCCGCAGATGGACGATGCCGTGAAGGCCGTTTCCGAGACGCCAGCCGTGGCGCCCGACAGCTCGACAAAGGATTCTTCCTCTTCTTCGGCGCTGCCTGCGATGCCGACGTCGAAGGCTGCGGAGGCAATTCAGCCAGCCGCAACGGCGCAACCCTTTCTCCCGGTGAAGCCGGTGTATACGCGCCCCCGCGAAACGCATCGCCAGCGCGTGATCTGGTACAGCTTGGCGGTGGCCGGGCACAGCGGCGCGGCTTTTGACGCGTGGTCCACGAAGCGCGCGGTCACCGGCGGATATGGACAAGAGTCCAATCCGTTCTTGCGGCCGTTCGCGAATTCCAATGCGATCTACGCAGCGACACAGGTGAGCCCGGCGGTCATGGACTACCTGGGCAAGCGGATGATGGTGAGCCAGAATCGCTGGATCAGAAAGATGTGGTGGGTGCCGCAGGTGGCGGGCGCCAGCTTCTCATTCGCTGCGGGGGCGCATAACGTCGGCGTCGTGCACTAAGAGTTCCCTCAATCCCCAAACTGAAGGCGTCCCGCTGACCCTCCTCACCGGGACGCTTTTCTTTTTTGGCGGCAGATTCGCGCCGCGCGGGTGAGTTCCGGCTACTTGCCGAGGACGACAAAGACGAGCGATCAGGGCTTGGCCTTATGTTGTTCGAACCAGCCGGCCACGTAAAGCATTTTAGCGATGTGGTGGCTGGGGCGACGGCCGATGCCATGTGGTTCTTCGGGGACGCGGACGAGTACGGCATCCACATTCAGTAGTTTGAGTGCGCTGTAAAACTGTTCGGCTTCGGAAATCGGCGTGCGGTAGTCGGCTTCGCCGGTCATGACGAGAGTTGGAGTTTTTACTTTAGCGATGAGATTGGTGAGGGAACGCTGCATGTAATTGTCGGTGTTGTCCCAAGGGAGACCGGGGAACCAGTATTTAGTGATGAAGGGGATGTCCGAAGTGAGCGCAAAGCTGTACCAATTGATGACCGGATAGAGAGGCGCGGCGGCGCGGAAACGGTCGGTGTGCTCGATGGTCCAGCAGGTGAGGACGCCGCCGCCGCTGCCACCGGTGACAAAGAGATTGTTGGTGTCAATGTAGCCTTTGGCGATAACCGCGTCCACGCCGCTGTTCATGTCGTAAAAATCATCGCCGGGATAGGCGTGATGGATGAGGTTAGAAAATTCCTCGCCATAGCTGGTGCTGCCGCGCGGATTTGTATAGAGAACGACGTAACCCATGGCGGCCCAGACTTGTTTTTCGAAGTCGAAGCGGCCACCGTAATCGGCGAAGGGGCCACCGTGAATCTCCAGAATCAGAGGGTATTTCTTGGATGGATCGAAATCCGGCGGGTGGATGATCCAGCCCTGGATTTTGCGATTGTCTTTTGACGATTGGTACCAAATTTCTTCGACATGACCGGGCTTCTTCTGTGCAAGGAGCTCCTGGTTCAAAGCGGTAAGCACTTTCATCGCCCCCAGGTTGCTAATGGCGACGTCACCGGGGTTATCCGGGCGGCCGTAGGTGGTGGCGATGAGCCCGGTGCGGGCCAAAGAAAAAGAGCCGCCGCCGTAAGCACTGAGCGTGGAAGCGACGTGATCCGCAATTTTCTTAAAGGCCCCATCGACCGAGTAGAAGCCGATTTTTGTGTCGCCCTGATCGGCATAAAGAAAATAGACACCGCTGTTGTCGGGGGCCCAGTCCGGGCCCTGGATGTCGCGATCGAGCTTATCGGAGAGGGAACGGGATCCACTGCCATCACGGTTCATGAGATACAGCTTGGTGGTCTGGTGACCCTGGTAGCGGTCGTCGAAACCAGTGTAGGCGATCCACTTTCCGTTGGGAGATACGGCCGGAGAGTTATCCGGTCCTTTGCGGTTGGTCAGGGCGCGGAGGGAACCGTCAGCGACGCCGAACTCATAGACTTCGGAGTCGAAATACTCGTGATCGGATTCGGGATGACGGTTGACGGAAAGGACGAGGTACTTCCCATCGGGGGTCCAGGAGGCGCGCGCGGGACCGAATTCATTGCCACCGTTGGGGAAATTGCCGTTGGTGATTTGCCGCGGCGCGCCACCTTCGGCGTTGACGACAAACACCTGCATGTAGCCGGGCTTCAAGTATCCCGTGCCATTGAAGCGATAGACCAGGCGATCGTACACGGCGGGAGGATCGGCCCATTTTGCGCCAGAAGGAGGAGCCGGAAGATCGGCGAGATGGCGACCCTTTCCGAGGACGAGAGCGGAGAAGGAGAGCATCTTTCCATCGGGAGACCAGGCGATGGCGTCGGGCACTTGATCGAGATTGGTGATCCGTGCGGTCTGGCCGGTGTCCATCCAGCGGACGTAGAGTTGCTGCTTGCCGTCGGCATCGGAGAGATAGGCGATGCGTGTGCCGTCGGGAGACCAGCGGGGAGACACGTCGGCGCGATTTCCAGTAGTGAGGGGACGATGATCTGATCCGTCGGTGTTGATGGTCCAGAGGTTCGAATAGCGCTTGTCAGTCGTGGGGTCGGCGAAGCGGCGGACGTAGACGATTTTCTTTCCGTCGGGAGAAACTTGCGGGTCGGTGGCGGTTTGCAACTGGAACTCATCCATGGCCGTGAGTCGGTTGGCAAAATCCTGGGCCCGTAGGGCAGGAGAAGATGCCAGTAAGACAGCTACAGCCAAAAACGCGCCAGGAATTCTTGCATTGAACGTCATGCGGAAGGACCTCCTCACGCGGGGGAGTTAACAACGTGAATCCCCGCATGTCAAGGTGTTGAGAAAAAGAGCCGCGAGGGGATGCGAGGGTTGCGTTGACAGTCTTGCGTGGGCTATTGCAGCCGATCGGAGGCCCGGAGCTTTTTTAGGGCCATGGCAGCCGAGTGCGACTTGCCCCAGTGGCACATCGTGTCCAGCAATGGTCGCAGGGACCTTCCGAGAGGAGTGATGGCGTACACCACTCGCGGTGGCGTGTCCGCGTATACGGTACGCTCCACGATTCCCGTGCTCTGTAGATCGCGGAGTAGCTGGGAGAGCGTTCGTTGCGTGATTCCGGTAATAGAGCGTTTTAGTTCGGAAAATCGCTTGGTGCCTTGGAAAAGTTGCTCGAGAACGGCGGCTTTCCAGCGTCCACCAACGATGCGTGCAGTGGCTTCTACCGGACAAAGCTCTGGGCGTTTAGTCATGGTGAAACTGGTTCCACATTGTATACCATGTATCGAATGGGTGTCACGTATTCCGATGTAACCATGTTTGCTCCCTCTTCATCTACCTAAACCACGACGATAGCCAGACTGGATTTAGATGCAGTGCGGCTGGCTTCGGACACCAATCTTCAAAATTCGGAACAAGAAACGGCAAAAACAACTTGGGAGAAACAGATGCAGCTGGGAATAACGAATCCATTGGAGAGTAAGAACCACAGCACAGTGCCGCCGCGGCTGATGCTAGCCATCGGCTTGGCGACTCTTGCCGGCTTAAATGCCGGGTGTTCCAGTTCAGCTCAACCCAAGGCCCCAGCGCCGGTGGAGGTGAGCGTAGCGGAAGTAATTTGCAAGCAATTGGGCGACAGTGACGAGTTCACCGGGCGACTGGAAGCAGTCAACGCGGTCGAGGTTCGCCCACGCGTTTCCGGCTATTTGCAGAGCGTGCATTTCAAGGAAGGCGCGATTGTCCGGCAAGGCGACCTCTTGTTTCAGATCGACCCGCGTCCCTTCCAGGCGGAAGTGGATCGTCTGAAGGGCGATCTTTCGCAAGCCAGAGCACAACGTTCGCGGGCGCAAAGCGATTTTCAGCGTGCCGAACGCCTTCATAACAATGACGGGATGTCAGCCGAGGAGTACGACCGGCGGGCCGCAGTTCGCAACGAAGCTGAAGCGCGCATCGCCTCCACAGAGGCGGCGCTTCGTGGCGCGGAACTGAATCTGGAGTTCACCCGTGTTACAGCCCCAATTACGGGTCGTGTAGGGCGGGCGGAGATCACGGAAGGCAATCTGGTCGAGAGCGGCGCCGCGCAGGTCAAGCCCCTGACGACGCTGGTTTCGCTCGATCCTATCTATGTTTACTTCGATGTGGACGAGCAGACCTACCTTAAATATGCGCGCGTGACGCAAGCCCACGAGGTGAGTTCGCACGATCTGCGTAGCGCAGCACAGTTAGGCCTGGCGGACGAAGACGGATTTCCTCACCTCGGCCAGGTGAGCTTTGTGGACAATCAGGTCAGCTCTTCGACAGGGACGATTCGTTTGCGAGCCACTTTTGCAAACAAGAACTTAGCTCTTACCCCAGGGCTTTTTGCGAGGATTCGATTGCAGGGAGGCGGGGTGCACGGTGGCTGCCTGGCAAAGGACGAGGCGGTCATTACGGACTTGAATCAAAAATACGTTTTCGTGCTCGGGAAAAACAACACGCTTGCCTATCGCCCCGTGAAACTCGGCCCGATGGCGGAAGGATTGCGTGTCGTGCGTGATGGCTTGCACCAGGGCGACGTCATCGTCGTGAACGGCCTGCAGCGCGTGCGTCCCGGAGATGCTGTCACACCCAAGAAGATTTCTATGGCGAGCCAACCTAACTCATGGGGCGAGACATCCGCACAATCCGCCCTTGCGGGTCGCGAAGAGAAGCCGCGCGAGCCGAAAGCGCGGGAATAGGCCGGGACTGCCATGAATATCTCTAACTTCTTCATCAAGCGCCCCATTTTTGCCGCGGTAATTTCCATCATTATTTTTGTCATCGGAGCGCTTGCCTATTTTCGCCTTCCTTTGAGCGAGTACCCGGAAGTCGTACCGCCTACTGTCGTCGTACGTACGAGCTACCCGGGCGCAAATCCCACTGTCATTGCGGAGACCGTGGCCTCGCCCCTCGAACAACAGATCAATGGCGTCGAAGGCATGCTCTACATGTTTTCGCAAGCTACCGCCGACGGCGTGATGACTCTGACGATCACGTTCGGACTGGGCACGGACCTGGACAAAGCACAAGTGCAGGTGCAGAACCGCGTATCGCAGGCGCTGCCGCGATTGCCGCAGGAAGTCCAGCGCCTCGGTGTAACCACGGAAAAAACCTCACCGGATTTACTGATGGTTGTGCACCTGGAGTCTCCGGACAACCGATACGACATGTTGTACCTGGCGAATCTGGCCATTCTCCAAGTGAAGGACGAATTGGGCCGCCTCCCTGGAGTCGGCAACGTACAGGTCTTCGGCGCGGGCGATTTCAGCATGCGCGTGTGGCTCAACCCAAACAAATTGGCCTCGCACAACTTGACAGCAATGGACGTAGTCCAGGCGATTCGCGAGCAAAACGTACAGGTCGCGGCGGGGGTGCTTGGTGCGCCGCCGACGAATACAGGAAGTACAGCATTTCAATTGCTTGTAAACACGCAAGGACGCCTTACGACGGAGGAAGAATTCGACAACATCATTGTGCGCGCCGCCAAAAATGGCCAGATTACGCGCATCCGCGATCTGGGTCGAGTGGAACTAGGTTCGAGCACGTATGCACTCCGAAGTTTGCTGGACAACAAGCCGGCTGCAGCTATTCCCATCTCGCAGCGGCCTGGTTCGAACGCACTCGAAACTTCGCAACAGGTGCGCGAGACGATGGAACGTCTCAAGAAATCCTTCCCAGAAGGCGTGGACTACAAGATCGTCTATGACCCAACGGTTTTCGTGCGCGAATCGATTCGGGCTGTAGGTCACACGTTTGTGGAGGCGTTGATCCTGGTCGTGATTGTGGTGTTGGTCTTCCTGCAAACCTGGCGCGCGTCCATCATTCCTCTTTTGGCGCTTCCCGTTTCGCTGGTCGGAACGTTTTCGATCATGCTGGCCCTGGGCTTCTCGCTCAATACCTTGTCGCTGTTTGGACTGGTACTGGCGATCGGGATCGTGGTGGACGATGCGATCGTCGTGGTCGAAAACGTGGAGCGAAATATCGAGCTGGGGCACGAACCCCACGAAGCTACGCGCCGCGCGATGGAAGAAGTTAGCGGACCCATCGTGGCAATCGCTTTGGTGTTGTGCGCGGTTTTCGTTCCCACGGCATTCATCGTGGGACTTTCGGGAGAGTTCTATAAACAGTTCGCGCTGACCATCGCCATTTCCACGGTGATTTCAGCGTTTAACTCGCTCACGCTGAGTCCGGCTCTGGCTGCGTTGCTCTTGAAACCTCACGGGGCGAAAAAGGATCGCCTTACACGAGGGATTGATTTCGTACTCGGCTGGTTTTTCAAGCTGTTTAACCGGTTCTTTGGCCGCGCATCGGGCGGCTATGGAAAGTTCGTGACGCACACGCTGCGCTCCAGTGCGATCGCTGTGGTAGTCTACGCCGGTTTGGTTGGGCTTACCATTCTCGGCTTCTCGCGCGTGCCCACAGGATTTGTTCCCACGCAGGATAAGGGATATCTCGTGTCGCTCGCGCAGTTGCCGAACGGCGCGACGCTCGATCGCACCGAAGATGTGATTCGCAGGATGTCCGATATCGCGTTGAAACATCCGGGAGTGCAGAGCGCAGTTGCATTTCCGGGCCTATCGATCAACGGCTTCACCAACAGTCCGAATTCCGGAATTGTGTTCGCCATTTTGACACCTTCAGAGGAACGAAAGTCTCCTGAGCTTTCCGCGAATGCCATTGCGGCGGATTTAAACAAACAATACGGGTCCATCCAAGAAGCATTCATCGCAATTTTCCCACCGCCGCCTGTTCAAGGATTGGGCACAGTGGCGGGCTTCAAACTCTACATTGAAGATCGTTCTGGCATGGGCTTGGAAGCACTCTTCAAGGAGACGACTTCTACCTTGCAGAAAGGCAATCAGACACCCGGGCTGGCCGGAGTGTTTTCCAGTTTCGACATCAACGTGCCGCAGATCGATTCGCATGTGGACCGCGAAAAGGCGAAGACCTACGGGATTCCTCTCGGCGACGTGTTTGACACCATGCAGGTTTACCTGGGTTCGCTCTACGTCAACGATTTCAACCGCTTTGGGAGAACATACCAGGTGAATGTGCAGGCGGAGTCGCCGTACCGGCTACAGCCCGAGGATATCAGTCACCTCAGGACAAGAAACCTGGCCGGAGAAATGATTCCGCTAGGATCTGTTGTCACCGTTAAGCCGATTTACGGTCCGGACCGTGTCATGCACTACAACGGATTTCCGGCGGCGGAAATTAATGGAGCGGCTGCGCCGGGATTCAGTACCGGCCAATCAGAGGGTGCGATCGCCAAGATGCTTAACGATCAATTGCCAAACGGAATGAAATACGAATGGACCGAGCTCACCTACCAGAAGATTCTTGCCGGCAACACGATGGTTTACATTTTTCCACTGTCTGTTTTCCTCGTATACCTGGTGCTTGCCGCTCAATACGAAAGCTGGTCGTTGCCCCTCGTAATCATCCTGATTGTCCCGATGACCCTGTTTTCTGCCATCGCCGGAGTCTGGCTGCTGAATGGCGACAATAACGTCTTCACCCAGATCAGTTTGATTGTTCTCGTCGGTCTGGCCTGCAAGAACGCCATTCTTATCGTGGAGTTTGCAAGAGAAAGGCAATTGCAGGAAGGCATGAACCGGGTTGACGCGGTGCTGGAAGCGTGCCGGTTACGTTTGCGGCCCATCTTAATGACTTCTCTCGCCTTCACAATGGGCGTTATTCCTCTGGTGCTGTCTACCGGAGCCGGATCAGAAATGCGCCGCGCCATTGGAGTTGCAGTATTTTTCGGGATGCTTGGCGTCACTGCGTTTGGCTTGGTGCTGACGCCGGTCTTCTACGTCGTAGTTCAGCGATTCGTGGAAGGGCGGGAGGCCAAGAAATCGGCTGCTAGCACAGGACTCTCGCCCAGTAGGTCGGTGGAGGCGTAGAACCATGTCCATGCGCCTCCTGAAAACCGTTGTGTTCTTCGCCGCTGTACTCGGCGTGAGCGGCTGCGCGGTCGGCCCGCATTACAAGGCGCCGCAGCCCGCAGCGGTGGCCTACCATGCGGCCGATTTGCAACTTGTCACCGAAGCGCCGTTCGATCCGCGCTGGTGGAAACAATTCGACGATCCGGTTCTCGATTCGCTGATCCAAAAGTCGCTTGCGGCGAACACCAGTATTCGCGTGGCACGGGCAAGGCTGGCTGAATCGCGCGCCTTCTTTGATGAGCGAAAATTGGATCGCTATCCGACGGTTCCAGTTGAAGCGAGTTACGGCTACGCAAAACAACAGATACCTGGATTTCGCGACGATCCGAGCACCATTAATACGTTCCGTTCGGGCTTCGACGCCTATTGGGAGGTCGATTTATTCGGACGAGTTCGTCATGGAGTGGCTGCCGCCAGAAGCGACAATCAGGCGGTTGAAGCGGACCTGCACGATGTAGAGGTTAGCGTGGTGGCTGAACTGGCGCGCAACTATTTTGAGTTGCGTGGAGCGCAGTGGCGCCTTGCAGTGGCAGAACGCAGTTTGAAGAATCAGCGAGACACGCTGCGATTGACGCAGCTCCGACGCGAGGCGGGGGTAGGAGAAGAGCAAGATGTGGCGAGCGCGGCGGCACGCGTGGCGGCTACGGACGCGACGATACCGCTACTGGAACTTGAAACGAAACGGGCTGAATACCGGCTCGCGGTATTGACAGGAACACGACCGGGCGAGCTTTCTGCAGATCTTTCTCCGCGGAACTACACTCCGATCGATAAGGCCTTGCCCATTGGGAACGCCTCTGACTTACTGAGGCGCCGGCCGGATGTACGCGCGGCGGAACGGCGTCTTTCTGCGGCTACCGAACGTCAGGGAGTTGCGGTTGCTCAATTATTCCCGCAGGTCAGCGTCTCTGCCTTTGTTGGATTCCTGGCGGGGCGTGGTAGTCTGTTCTTCACAACGCGATCATTTGCGTCAACGGCGTCGCCCGGTGTGACCTGGTCGGCCTTCGATCTAGGCCGTGCGCGGGCGCGCGTGCGCGCTTCGAACGCAGTCACGGACGAAGCTCTCGCTTCCTACGATGAAACCGTGCTGCGCGCTCTTGAAGAAACGGAAAATTCCTTCTCCAATTACCACGCGCAGCAAGAACGACTCGTAAAGCTCAACACGCAGGCGCAAGAGAGCAAACGGGCAGCCGACATTGCGAGGCTACGCTACCGCGAGGGCGTAATCGACTTCTTGTCGCTGTTGGATGCCGAGCGGACTCAGCTTCAGGCGGAGGACGCAGTCGCCGAGAGCGAGCGAGACGTTTATGTCGCGGTGATTGCCCTCTATAAGGCGCTTGGAGGCGTACCAAGCTGACATAAGCCCTTGTGGTTGAGTGGCTCGTGACATTTTTGTGACAAACATGCCGTGAAGGCTGCAGAATTCGCCTTTTTTTTGATCAATCGCTTTCGGCTCGCAAGCGAAAGGTCGGGCACTTATCCGCGAGCTCCAAAATCTAAAGCCTTTGGAAATCAATCTACCGATGTGCTTGTTCTGCCAAGCCAATTTGCAAAATCACCATGTTGGACTCAAAGTGGCCTCAGCAGATGAGGTGGCGTTATTTTGATTGCTGCATTAGAATGAAAACAAAGGCGCTTGTGCAAATCCCCGGTAGCTCAATGGTAGAGCATTCGTCTGTTAACAGAGAACTTCAAATCACATAACTCGTTTCTCTGGCGTCAGTTAACAGCTCCGGGACCATCCCCAAACACCTTTTTCTTGTCCCCACGATGTCCCCAACATTGCTTCCGTCCGTCCTTCCACCCCACGGCATACGCCAAATCGGGTTCAAAGATTACTTCCGGGTGGCCAACGATTCGGGAGTCACTGACGGTAAGCGCGTTTGAACGACGGACGAACCGATGACTTCCGGCTTGCCCATGATCCGATAGGAATTCCGCAAGGATCCTCAGATGTTCGTACAAGGTTCTTCCGAGGAAGAGTTGCGCGTCATCTGCGAAGGATTAACAGGGCTCGGCACAAATCCTGCTGAAGGCACTTTACCATACAAAGTATATAACCTCACCCGTGACCTGAAGGACGGTCAAGTGGTCCGGAAATGACCTTACGTCGCATTGAAGCGCACGCTCTGGGCGAAGGAGTGCGCGGCTAAATTCGCCGCGGCGAAAAGCATGATCATGTCCTCAATCTCCTGAACAGCAGCGCGTTTGCCGGTACTAAATCCTACGAACGAATCGTAACTTCCGGCTCGCCCGTCACCCACCCGCAATCGAGGAAAGGCGCTATTGGAGCTTCCAATTTTTCAGACGCAGACTTCGGCAGACTTTCCGCATTCTCACGGATAGCTCTTGTTGCACCGCCAGTTGAGCGCAATTGATTATGAGGGTTATGG
>WNFG01003073.1_pt1 | contig 20439 bp, 17 predicted proteins | sample 5400431 | NCBI WGS metagenome assembly WNFG01 (sample SAMN13153346, study PRJNA577476) | soil metagenome | isolation source: 120 cm saprolite under Douglas fir tree site 2 hole 3 replicate 2 | place: USA:California | collected 2015-04-18 | reverse complement strand
AGAGCCTGTCCGGTGCCCACGATAAGCGAATCGAGCAATGTGAGCTCGCTGATCATGCGGTTGAGATTTTTGGAACGATCGGCGATCCACATCAACACGCCAATCACAATCATGGCCAGGCCGATGGGGACGGGCTTGCGCAAACTGTCCTCGATCACGTGCTCGAATTTGTAGCCAACCAGGGCCCCAGGAACTGTGCCCGCGGCGAGCAGCCAGAATAGCCGCCGGTTCGTGGCAACCGTCTCAGCGGTTGCGGTTGCAGGATAGTGCACGCCCAAGCCGTTCAGCGTGAGCTCGATCCACGTGCGCAGGAAGTACAGAAAAATCGCAATCAGAGTGCCGAGGTGCAGCGCGACGTCAAATGGAATTCCGCCGTCTGGCCAGTTCAGGAGCCAAGGGAAGAGCACCAAATGTGCAGTGCTGCTAACAGGAAGAAATTCGGTGAGGCCTTGCACAACCGCGAGGACAACCGCGTGAAAGAGCGTCATGAGCTGGTCCATCTCCTTTGGCATTGCGAGCCCTGAAGCTCGAAAGGCGGGCTAGGGCTCCTTGTTGTGAAGCAGCGCACCGATTTGCTTGGCCATTCCGAAGGCATTGACTCCGCGACCGTAATAGTTCTCAATGGTCGCAAACTGACGATAACCATGCTTTCGCCAGAGAGCAATCGCAGCTTTGTTTGTTGTTGCGGTTTCAAGAACCATGCGCTTCACACCTCGCGAACCGGCTTCCTTCTCGGCGGCCGCAAGCAGCAGTGATCCGATCCCGTGGCGGCGGTAGTTTTCGAGAACGTCCAGCGTGATGATGTGTCCTGCGTCGAGGGCCAGCTCGGCCAGGATGAACCCCGCGACATCGCCTCCCACTTCCGCGACCAGGCAGTGCGAGCCCTCCGACTGAAGATAGACTTTCAGCTCGAACTGTTCATACGCGATCCCTCTTGGAAAGCAGATCTGGTCGATTCGATAGAGAATCTCAAAATCAGACGGGCGGTAAGTGCGCAGTTGGGCTGGAGGAGGCGCCACGCCGCCGGCTCACAATTCGAGAATTACGGGTAGGATTAACGGCCGCTTCGAAGTTTGCTTCTTGAGATAGCGTCTCAGGTCGACGCGAATCTTTTCCTTGATGACGCCCCAGTCGGTCTTTTCCTCGGGATTCGACTGCTCCACGGTCTTCAAAATGACTTCGCGCGCGCCCGCGAGCAATTCCTGGCCATTTTCCGACGGCATAAATCCCCGGGTCACGATTTCCGGCTGCGATTCGAGCTGTCCGGTATGTTTGTCGATGGCGATGATCGGCACGACCACGCCGTCCTCGGAGAGATGCTGCCGGTCGCGTATAACGAGTTCTTCGATCTCCTCGAGCGACCCGGAATCGACGCACACGCGCCCCGCTGTCACCGGATCGCGCCGGTACGCGGCGTCATCTGTAAATTCAATCGTCTGTCCGTCTTCGATCAGAAATATTTCCCCCGAAACAGTGCCGACTGTATGCGCCAGCGCAGCATGGCGGAACAGTTGCCGATACTCCCCGTGAATGGGAATGAAGTAGCGCGGCCGCACGAGATTCAGCAGAAGTTTTTGCTCTTCCTGGCTGGCGTGGCCGGAGACATGAACTGTTCCGCCGTCATTGTCGTAGTAAACCAGGGCGCGTTTGCGGAACATGTGATCCAGCATGCGGAAGATGGCCTTTTCGTTCCCGGGAATGATGCGCGCCGAGAGGATTACCGTGTCCCGCTCGTCGAGCGTGAGCAGTCGGTGCGTATCCACCGCAATGCGCGAAAGAGACGACATCGGCTCTGCCTGGCTGCCGCTCACGAGGACCACCAGTTTTTCCGCCGGATAAGACGCGATATCCTGCGTGCGCACCACCAGCCCGTCCGGAATGGTCAACCGGTTCATGCCGTGCGCGATCTCGACGTTGTCCACCATGCTGCGCCCGACGAAGCCAACCTTGCGCCCCGCGGCGGCCGCAATGTTCACCACCTGCTGGATGCGCGGGATCGACGAGGCAAAGCACGACACGATCACCTTGCGTGTGGCCGCGCGCGTCAGTTCTTCAATGCGGGGCCGCACCGTCCGCTCCGAAGGCGTGTAGCCGGGACGCTCGACATTCGTGCTGTCGCTGAACAGCGCCAGCACGCCTTCCGCTCCGTACTGCGCGAATGCGTGCAGATCGAACGGCTGCCCATCGATCGGCGTGAGGTCCATCTTGAAATCGCCGGTGTGAATAACGATTCCCACAGGCGTGCGAATCGCGAGGGCCACGCAGTCAATCGTGCTGTGCGTCACGCTGATGAACTCAACTTCGAACGGTCCCACTTCCAGCTTGCGCCCCGGAATTACTTCACGCAGATCCGTCTTGTCGAGCAGCCCGTGTTCTTCGAGGCGCTTGTGCACCAGCGCCAGAGTAAATCGTGTCCCATAGATAGGCGCGTTCAGGTCGCGCAATATGTAGGGCAGCGCCCCGATGTGGTCTTCATGTCCGTGGGTCAGCAGGATGGCCCGCAAGTGCTGCCGGTTCTGCTTCAAATAGGTGATGTCCGGAATCACGATATCGACGCCGAGAAGCTCCACCTCGGGAAACATCATCCCCGCGTCGATCAGGATCATGTCATCGCCCGTGCGCAGAACGAGCATGTTCATCCCAAACTCGCCCAGACCGCCAAGGGGAATTGCCAAAAGAGAAGGTTTCGTCAATGCAGCTCGTATCCTCGCGCGAGACCCATCATCCTATCACAGTGAGGTATAGGAAATTGAAGAGGCGGATATCCTCGCATGATTGCAATAATTTTGGATTTAGTCTTGACGAGGAAAGCTAAAACAATCCGGAGTCACAAACATCAATGCTGTAGCCCGGGTTTTAGGGGAGCGGGGAGAAAGGCGCTCAGATCATCAAAGCCGATAGCGCAAATGTTCCCCAGAGCCGTCCAACCCGCGTACCCGAAGTCTGACAGCATATCGGACTGAGACATCCGTGCAAAATACTCCGTAATTTCCGGGATCATAATTACCATGGATTTTTTGGCTACTAGGGTCTACCATGGCCGTCATCCCCCCGCCTCAGGAATATCAGACTTGACGTGTGAATGAAAAGGTTGCTCGTCTGCGTGGTGCAGCGAAGCTAAGACATGCCGTCTTAGCGGCGAAACTACGAAAAAATCGAGTGTCGCCAAAGGGAGGAGAAATGAAATCAATTATCTTGATCGCGGTAGTGATTTGCCTCGGCTGTTCGATCTCAGGGTGCGGCGGTTATACTAGTCCAAATAAGTCTCAAACCGCTGCAAGTATGACGGGGAACTGGCAATTCACGTTTACCTCGTCCAAGGGCGCTTCAATGTCCCTTTCAGGGACAGGTACTTTGACCCAAACTGGCAGCAACTTCTCGGGAACCTTGAGTATAACGGGAGCCTGCACTACATCGGGGACGATAAGCGGCACCCTCTCCGGTCTCTCTATTACCAACGGCAGACTCGCCGGGACCAATCTGCCGATCACTGTTTCAGGAACCGTAGTCAGCAGCTACAATTCCGCGGGCGGCAGCTATCAGGTCATGATGGCGAGCGGCGTCTGCGCATCGGTAAGCGGCGACAGTGGAACCTGGACCGGGACACGGACGATTGGTTCTGGTGTTTCGGGTTACTTCATTGGCCCCATGCAAGCAGCGGATCGACTCCCGATGCAACTCGCTCTCAATCTCAAGAGCGATGGCGGCCAGCTCTCCGGCACTGCGACCTTCACCAATTCCGCGTGCCTGCATTCAATGAACGTCGCCGGGACGCAATCCGGAATGAATTTGGAATTACAGGGAGATGGCGGAACAGATGGCTCAGTTGTTTTGAGCGGGACCACCGATAAGGAAGGCAAGACCCTGACACTCAATTCGATGGTATCCGGCATTTGCCAAGCCGAATCAGGGGCCGGCACTTTAACAAAGCTGCAGTGAGATTTTTGTGCTCGAAAGATTTCGGCCTAGCTCAGTTCATCGCTGTTAGAAGAGAGCCAAAATCCGATTGTAAGTTGAGCCGTTCATATTTCAAGTTGAATTCATTCCCCGCCACCGGCAAATAGCCGTGCGATCGCCACCAGCACGACCGCTCCTAACGTCGCCGCCGCAATGCTATAGAGAAGGCCGCCGCCTAAAATGCCCAACTTCGTGAAAATCCATCCTCCCAGAATCGCGCCGACCAGTCCGAGTATGATGTTTGCAATGCAGCCGAAGCCCCGGCCGCGCGAAACTTTTCCCGCAAGCCAGCCGGCGATGAGTCCTACGAGGATCCATCCGATGACCGTGCGCGGGACGGAAAAAAAGAAAAAGTGCATGAAGTGCTCCTCTCGATGCAGGCTTCAATTCGCCGACGCGCCACTCGCCCGCGAAAGCAGCTCGGCGAGCGGGAAGCCAGCCCGCCGCGGCGGGACGGCGCGTAAAGCCCGGACCCGATCCTCGAGGTTGTGCAAAACCTCTCGAGTGTTGTGGGTCGTGCCTTTAGGCATGACGCAAAGTCTGCGCTTTCTTCAGGGGTTTTAACCCCTGAGGGCCCGAAACCGCATTGATCCGCAAACTGCTAAGCCGGTTCCTGCTGCGTCATGCAGTGTATCGTACCCAGGCCGAGAACAAGATCGAGACACGCAATTCCGATAATCTTCCGTCCCGGAAATAAAGCGGCGAGCTTCGTGAGCGCCACGCCGTCATTCGGATCATTAAACGTCGGAACGAGAACAATTTGGTTCGCAATATAAAAATTTGCGTAGCTTGCGGGAAGTCGTTGGCCGTCGAAATACACGGGCGCGGGCATGGGCAGAGTTTCGACGCGCAGCGTGTGGCCGTCCTGGTCCTTCATCTCGCCTAGTAGGGCAAGGTTCTCCTGTAAAGCTCCATAATTTGTCTCGGACGGATCCTTTTCGACAACGGTAACCACCGTCGTCGGATTCACAAAGCGCGCGAGGTCGTCCACGTGGCCGTGCGTATCGTCCCCCGCGATCCCAATCTTGAGCCATAGAATGTGCGAGACACCGAGAAAGTCACGGAATATTTCTCGCAACTCCTCGCGCGAGACTCCCGGATTGCGCCCTTGCACCGGGCTAAGCAGGCACTCTTCCGTCGTGAGCAAAGTACCGCGGCCGTTCACATCGATGCTGCCGCCCTCGAGCACAACGCGCCGTCGGCGAAATTCGGGGCGCCACTGCTTCCACTTGAGTTTCGCAGCAAGCCGGTCGTTCGCGGCGTCATCTTTCCTCCAATCGTCGTACTTCGCCCAGGCGTTGAAACGCCAATTCGTAACCGCACTTTCCCCTCTTTCGTTACGCACAAAAATCGGCCCAAAATCGCGAATCCATCCGCGATTGGTGGGAACATGATAAAAATCCACGGCGGAAAGATTCGCACCGGCCTTTTTCAGGATGCCGCGAACGGCCCGCTCGACGGGTGCGTTCGCAACGAGAATCCGCACGCGTTCCACCTGAGACAGGTGGCGAACAATGTCCGCATAGACCCAAGGAATCGGCGCGAATTTCCCGGGCCAGTCCGTTTTTTCATGGGGCCACGCGAGCCAGGTGGCCGCGTGCGGCTCCCACTCCGCAGGCATCCGGTAGCCCAGCCCAGCGGGTGTGGACTGCGCCTGGTTACCCCGAGTGCCGAAGGGGAGCCCGCCAGAATCGGGTGCGGGCTCCGCTTGGAGCTTGCGAGAATAGGGACTAACTGGATTTACGCGAGCGCGCTTCACTCGAGCCATCGCTCCAGAATGGGAGGGTAAGCATCAATGCGGCGGTCTCGCAGGAACGGCCAATTGCGGCGCACTTCTTCCACGCGCGCCGGATCGCACTCCGTCATCAGAATTTCTTCCTTGTCAGCGGAAGCCTCTGCGAGAATTTGCCCGAACGGATCGCAAACGAACGAACGTCCCCAGAATTCGAGGCCGCTTTCGGGAGTTCCCTCGAAGCCGACGCGATTCACCGCCGCAACAAAAACGCCATTCGCGATGGCGTGCGAGCGCTGAATCGTGCGCCAGGCGTCGAGCTGCGCAGCGCCGAATTCCCGCTTTTCGGAAGGATGCCAGCCAATCGCGGTGGGATAAAAAAGAATGTTCGCGCCGCCCAGGCTCGCGAGGCGCGCCCCCTCAGGGTACCACTGGTCCCAGCAGACCAGCACGCCGATGCGCGCGAATCGCGTATCGAAATTGGGAAATCCCAGGTCGCCCGGCGTAAAATAAAATTTTTCGTAGTAGAGGGGATCGTCCGGAATGTGCATTTTGCGATATTTTCCGAGCAGCGATCCGTCGGCATCCATGATGGCGGCGGTGTTGTGATAAATGCCGGGAGCGCGGCGCTCGAACAGCGACCCGACGATGACGACGTTCAGGCTGCGCGCGAGTTTCGAGAGCGCTTCCGTCGAAGGACCCGGAACCGCTTCCGCCAGCTCAAACAGGTCCGCATTTTCTTCCCTGCAGAAATATTGCGACCGAAATAATTCCTGCAGGCAAATGATCTGCGCGCCCCGGAACAACTCATCTGGATCAAGCCGACGGTGAATTTTTCCGCCATGACCGAATCATAGCATCATCTTTTTGATTTTGATGTGCAGACATTTTCCGAAACGGCGATTTCGTGCGGAGAATTACCTGAGAATTGGAGAAATCCTGGGCTACGAGTCATTTCGAGGAGCGACTTGTCCCGAGCGCAGCGAGGGAAGCGACATGGAATTTCTCTTTAATCTCAAATTTGAAATCTCGAATTTCAAATTGAGTCGCGAACTTCTTGAATAGCTCCGTCGCGCAACTCCAGGGCCAAGCCGGGAGAGGCGAGCGGATCAATCATCTTCCCCAATCATAATCGCGGCTGCCAGCACGGTCGTCCACAGCCCGCGCTTATCTCCGACGGCCGATTGCGTGATGTTCATCGTGCGGACGATTTTGTTTGAAATCCGGTAAACCTCTTTTTTTTCGTCCCAGGAAAGATCGGGGTCGAACTCCACGTTGAGCGTCGTGGCCAGCATCTCGGCGGCCAGTTCTTCCGTGTATTCGCCCGCGACTTCTTCGGTTTCGCCGAACGAATGATGCTCTGACAAGTAGCCGTACATCGACTTGTCCGCCGGAAGCGCCAGGCCAATGCCCGCGGCGATCAGCCGATGAGCCTCGCGCGTAGAGTTCTCGCTGATCACCGTGAACGCAACCTGTCCCGGTTCGATGTGCTTCAGCCCTTCGCTGCGAGAGATCAGTTTGCAGTTGGGAGGAAAAATAGAGGACACGCGAACGATGTTGCAAGCCGCGATGCCCGCATTACGCAGCGCAAGCTCAAAGCTCGAGAGCCGCTCGCGATGTTTCCCGACACCTTTTGTGAGGAAAATCTTTTTCGCGACGAACGCCATGTGTGGTGCCGGAGTGCGGTGCCTCCTAAGGTGTGCCCGAGATTCGCGTGAAAACTTTGACGCGTGCGGAAAAGTAACAAGAACACCGCACAGTGTCAATCAATTTCACCCCACCGCATCGCGCGCAGGCGCCGGTTTCGCCAGTAAGCTTGGTTGGAAATGAAATGTCGAGCTCGGAAGACCGGCCGTCGCGGAGATTTCGATTAGCACCGCGGTCCAGAAAAACCGCGATGCATTCTTCACGGAACTACTCCACTTGGAAAAGCTTTAGGAACGCCTCAAGGGTGGGAGACAACGAAATTAGTGCGCGCAAATCCCTTTGAGTGAAATCCGGTCCGGCGTCCGCTGGAGAGCGGCCCTTGCGCGATATTTGGACAACGCCCAAGACCTTCGCCGCGTCCATGATTGGAGCGCTCATAATCTTTTGGATCATCTCTCCCGGGCGGCGGCCGAGCGGCACTGCTTCAAATACTGTCGCATGCCGCGACGCGTTGAAATTATTGACAACTTCAGACCTGCGTTCCCGTGCCGTGCGCGCCGCGAGGGCGTTCGTGCTAGTCAAGGGAATCGTGCCGATAAACGACAGTTTTTCGGGGATCACGAATCGAAGGCTCTTACTTTTCGAGCTGAGCGCGAGAATCGCCACCTCGTCCGGGTCCACGCCGAACATTTTCCCCAGAGTCTCGGCCATTTGGTCGAGCTCCTTTGTGCCCGGCGCATGGCCCGCTCGAACCATGGTGTTCAGCAGAGACCCAAGATCAACGACTTGCTTTTCGGCCATCAATACTCTCCGCCGTCGATTTGTTTGTTGGCATTATATCCAAAAGGAATCTCGCAAATTCCGCAAAATTCCGGCGTGTGACGTCTTGATATGTCGGCCGGAATTACCTATACTGAAGTTTCTGATCGTGTTGAGTCGGAGCGAGGATGCCCGCCACAGAAGTCGACTTAAGAGATTACCGCTCATTTTCCCTTCGCAAACTAAAGTTTCTTAGGGAAATTGTGCCTTTGCATTCTGTAAGGGACCGGCTTCTAGTCGAACTACCTTCGAAAATTCGCCGCACTTCCACCGCCGGAATGAATTCGGGAGTCGCAAGTTGACAGAGTCAGCGGAAACGCAAAAACACGCGGTAGCAAGCAATCGCTTCATGGCCCTCTGGAATAGCGTGATCGGCAAGAAAGTCGTCATGGCCGTAACGGGCGCAGTGCTGATCCTCTTCGTCGTCGCTCACATGGTAGGCAACCTGAAGATCTTTTCCGGGACGGAAGAAATCAACGCCTACTCGCGATTTTTGCGGGAAGTGGGCTGGCCCGAACTCGGCTACGGCCAACTCCTCTGGTTGGTTCGCATCTTGCTCCTTGTTTGCGCGTTCCTACATGTTACCGCCGCCGTTCAGCTCACTCGCACGAACTGGCAGGCGCGCCCCGTCGCCTACGAAACTCGAAAAGATGTCGAGACCACTTGGGGCGCCGTGACCATGCGCTGGGGCGGACTTCTCCTCGCTGTCTTCATCGTCTTCCACCTCCTCCATTTCACCGGCGGACTTGTCGGATTCCAGACGGGCCAGTTTGAACACCTGATGGTCTACCAGAACGTTGTGGCAGGATTCGCCGTCTGGCCCATATCTTTATTTTATATCGTCGCAATGGCAGCGCTCTGCCTGCACCTCGATCACGGCATCTGGAGCATGTTCCAGACGCTCGGCTGGGCCACAGTGAACAACACGAAGAGTCTCAGGACATTTTCCAGAATCGTAGCGATCATAATTTTCGCCGGCTTTATCTCAGTGCCCATTTCGGTGCTCGCGGGCTGGGTGCGTTGAGTGGACAGGGGGCGGACTCCACGCGCCGTCCCGCCGCGGCCGGCTGGCTTCCCGCTCGCCGCGCTGCTTTGGCGGGCGAGTGGAGTGGCGCGTCGGCGACTTGTTTACCCCAAGTTCCGTTCACGGAGAACGTTCTCGGTGAACCGAAGGGGAGTCCGCAAAGATAGGGGAGCGTTCTCCACTTATTGGAGCCCGCCAGAAAGATAGTAATGCTCGAATCCAAAATTCCATCCGGTCCAATTGAACAGAAGTGGGAAAAGTCCCGCTTCGAGATGAAACTGGTGAATCCCGCCAATCGCCGTAAGCACAGAATTATCATCGTCGGCTCCGGATTGGCCGGGGCGGCCGCCGCGGCTTCGCTTGGCCAGCAAGGCTATCAGGTCGCTTGTTTTTGTTTCCAAGACAGCCCGCGCCGCGCGCATTCCATCGCCGCTCAAGGCGGCATCAACGCCGCCAAGAATTACCGGAACGACGGCGACAGCGTCTTCCGCCTCTTCTACGACACGGTGAAGGGCGGAGACTTTCGCGCGCGTGAGGCCAACGTCTATCGCTTGGCGCAGATCAGCCTCAACATCATCGACCAGTGCGTAGCGCAGGGCGTCCCGTTTGCGCGGGAGTACGGCGGCCTGCTCGACACGCGTTCGTTCGGCGGTGTGCAGGTCTCCCGCACGTTCTACGCGCGAGGCCAGACGGGACAGCAACTATTGCTGGGCGCGTATCAGGCGCTCGAGGAGCAAGTGGCCGCCGGCAGCGTGAATATGCACAGCCGCAGCGAGATGCTTGACCTTGTCCTCGTCAACGGCAAGGCGCGCGGCATTATCACGCGCGACCTCGTGACCGGAGCGATCGAATCTCACGCCGCCGACGTGGTTGTCCTCGCCACCGGAGGCTACGGCAACGTGTTCTATCTTTCGACCAACGCTAAAGGCGCGAACACCACGGCCATCTGGCGCGCCCACCGTCGCGGCGCTCTCTTCGGCAATCCTTGCTTCACCCAGATTCATCCCACGTGCATCCCTGTAAGCAGCGAGCATCAGTCCAAGCTCACTCTGATGTCCGAATCGCTGCGGAATGACGGCCGCGTATGGGTCCCCAAGAAAAAGGGTGACACGCGTCCCCCGGGTGCCATCCCCGAAGACGAGCGCGACTATTACCTCGAGCGGCGCTACCCAAGCTTCGGCAATCTCGTCCCCCGCGACGTTGCCTCCCGGAATGCGAAGGAAGTCTGTGACGAGGGGCGTGGCGTCGGCCCAGGTGGCCAGGGCGTCTATCTCGACTTCGCCGATGCCATTCGCCGCCTGGGAGAGTCGCAAGTCCGTGAAAAGTACGGCAATCTTTTCGACATGTATGAAGAAATCACCGGAGAGAACGCTTACAAAGCCCCCATGCGCATTTTTCCCGCGGTCCATTACACGATGGGAGGCTTGTGGGTCGATTACCATTTAATGTCCACCATCCCCGGACTTTTCGTCGCCGGTGAGGCCAATTTTTCCGACCATGGCGCCAACCGCCTCGGCGCGAGCGCCTTGATGCAAGGCCTGGCCGACGGATATTTCATCCTGCCTTACACGCTGCCGAACTACATCGCCTCGAACACTCTCGAAAAGGTCGACACATCGCACCCCGCGTTTGCAGCCGTCAAGGAGGAAGTCAACAAGCGCGTTACGACAATGGTTAATGTCCGCGGCAAGCGAACCGTCGATTCCATTCACAAGGAACTCGGCAGGATGATGTGGGAAAACTGTGGCATGGCCCGCTCCGAGGCCGGCCTCAAGAGCAATCTTTGCAAGATTCCGGCATTGCGAGAGGAGTTTTGGAACAACGTCAATATCGTGGGGACGGGCGAGGAATTGAACCAGTCGCTTGAGAAGGCCGGTCGTGTCGCCGATTTCCTCGAATTAGGTGAACTGATGTGTGTTGACGCGCTGCAGCGCGCCGAATCGTGTGGCGGCCATTTTCGTGTAGAGAGCCAGACGCCGGAGGGCGAGGCGCTGCGCGACGATGAACGTTTTTCGTACGCATCGGCATGGGAGTGGAAAGGAGACGGCGGGCAGTGGGATCTCCACAAAGAGCCCCTCGCCTTCGAGTACGTTCACCTTGCGCAGAGGAGCTACAAGTAGCCATGAACCTTACTCTCAAAATCTGGCGGCAGCAGAGCGCCAAAGCGCCCGGTGCGTTTGCCAACTATCAGGTGCAAGGCGTGACGCCGGATATGTCCTTCCTCGAGATGCTTGACCTCCTCAATGAAAATCTCCAGGCCAAGGGCGAACCTCCCGTTGCCTTCGAGCACGATTGCCGCGAGGGAATCTGCGGCGCTTGCGGTTTTCTGATCAACGGAGTAGCCCACGGAGGCCGCCGCGGCACCACGGTCTGCCAGCTCTCCATGCGTTTCTTCAAGGATGGAGATTCCTTAACTCTGGAACCGTGGCGCGCGCGCGCATTTCCCGTCCTCCGCGATTTGGCCGTTGATCGTTCCCCGTTCGATCGAATCATTCAGGCGGGTGGTTTCATCACCGCGCCCACTGGCAGCGCTCCCGATGCCAACGCGATTCTCGTTCCCAAGGATTCCGCCGAAACCGCCTTTGACGCGGCCGCCTGCATCGGATGCGGCGCGTGCGTCGCCGCCTGTCCCAACGCGGCCGCCATGCTGTTTACCGCGGCGAAAGTCACCCATCTCAATTCACTCCCGCAGGGACAACCGCAGCGCGATCGTCGCACGCTGAGCATGGTGGCGGCCATGACCAATGAACTCTTCGGCAGTTGCACGAATCATGGCGAATGCGAAGCCGTTTGCCCCAAGAAAATCCCCATCGAGTTCATCGGAAAGATGAACCGCGACCTGATTCGCGCCACACTCCATCATCGCGGCGATTGACCATGGCGAAATTTTTGCGGGTCGCGACGAGTTGCCCCGAGGGACAATATTTGTGGGTCGCGGCTTCAGCCGCGACAATAGAAGACCTATAACAGTGGGCTTTAGAGTCTTTGTGAGAACCTGGTTTTGGTCCATGTAGCGCCCGCCTTTAGGCGGGCATGTGCTTGAATCTAGAGTGCCGGCCTGAAGGCCAGCGCTACAAAAACCTCTCCAGAAGCGGTGGTGATGTTTGTGTGGGCCGTGGCGAGTGGGCCCATGGAAAACGTTGTGGGACGCGGCTTCACAGGTTGCGGAAAAATGCCCTTTAGGAACTTCAGGGGTTAAAACCCCTGAAGGAAAAGCGGGCTTTATGTCGTGCCTGAAGGCACGACCCACAAATCGTGAGACTTTTTCCGCAGCCTCTTCAGCCGCGACATTGGAAGACCTCTAAGAATGGGGCTTTAGCCCCTGAAGCACCGTCACCATGGTCTCGCAAATTTTTGGGACATCCCTCTATTTTCATGCACGCTGACGACATCCCCTCGCGCGCCCGCCGGATTCACACTACCAGCATCGTTTTCGACACTCACGCCGATACGCCCCAACGATTTCTCTTCGACCAATTCGATCTAGCCCGCCGTGACGCAGAAGGCGGCGTCGACATCCCCCGCATGCGTGAGGGAGGCGTCGGCGCGATATTTTTCGCCCTCTGGGTCCCAGTCCACATCATGGGGTCAAAGGCCACTCGCCGCGCGCTTGATCTGCTGGATTCCGTACACGAACAGTTGCGCCGCCACCCGGACGACCTGAGCCTCGCCACGTGTTCCGATGAAGTCCGCGCCGCCCGCGCCCAAGGAAAAATCGCCGTCCTGATGGGTGTCGAAGGCGGCCACGCCATCGACAACAATCTCGATGTCTTGGGAAACTTCTTCGCGCGCGGCGTGCGCTACATGACGCTCACGCACAATGCCCCCACTGACTGGGCCGATTCCTCGAACCATTCTCCGCGCCACAAAGGTCTCACCGAATTCGGCCGGAAAGTAATCCGTGAAATGAACCGGCTCGGCATGCTGGTTGATATTTCTCACGTGTCCGACGAGACGTTCTACGACGTGCTGGAAGTCTCGCGCGCGCCGGTGATCGCCTCGCACTCCTGTTGCCGCTCAATCTGCAACGCCCCGCGCAACCTGACCGACGACATGATCGAGGCCCTCGCGGCGCGTCACGGAGTGATCCACATCACTTTCCACAACGCCTTCTTGAGTCAGAAGTATGCGGACGCCACGCAGTCCCTCGCCTCTGAGTGGATTCCCAGCCTCGCTGCGATTGGTGAAAAATATGGAGAGAATGAGGCTCGCAAGCTCGCCGAGGGCCAGCGCTTGAGCGACGATTGGATCCACGCGGGAAAGTTGCCGCAAGTGAGTTGGCGGAAAATCGTCGATCACGTCGATCACGCCGCCCGCCTAGTTGGCGCCGCGCACGTCGGCCTGGGGTCTGACTTCGACGGCGCTTTCATGCCCGAGGGCATGGCAGACGCCTCGAATTTTCCGAAGATTACTGAATCCTTGTTGCAACGCGGCTATCCGGAGTCCGACATCCGCCAGATCCTGGGAGAAAACACGCTTCGCGTGATGGCCGAAACAGAACGAATCGCCCGCGAATTGCAAACGGGGAAACTCTAAACGCGTTTTGCACATCATTGCAGGTTATTGTAGCCCACCTCTTCAGAGGTGGGGGGTTGGGCGGTATCGCGTATGCCCCGCGCTGATCGAACGGAGGAGCTATGGGTACCGCGTAAAAGCGGAATCTAACCATAACGGACGGGTTAAATAACAGGTTCTAGTCAGACAAAGAAAATCGCGGCATAATGTTTTCCGCAACTCGGGTGCGGCCTTGACTTTTACACTGAACGCTTCAAGTGAAGCGTGGAGCCCGCCAAGATTAGGAGGCAGAGAGATTTCATGCGCCACTACGGTAAGGTCCTGATCCCCACGACTTTTTTGTGCATCGCGTTCTCAGCAGCCGCGCAAACGCCCACCCCGAGCAAGGCCCCATCCAAACAGGCGCCCTCAACAGCGAAGGCCGCTCCATTTGATCCCGCGTTGCTGCAGCCGGCTACGCTCCGCGCGAAGGCTCCTGACGTCTACGAAGTGAAGTTCGTTACGACGGCGGGCGACTTCGGCATCAAAGTCACGCGCGCGTGGGCGCCGAATGGTGCCGACCGGTTCTACAACCTCATTCGCCACCATTTCTACGATGGGGCCGCTTTCTTCCGTGTCCTGTCGGGATTCATGGCGCAGTTCGGACTGAGTCCATACCCCGAGGTTTCCCGCGCATGGGATATGGCCAACATCAAGGACGATCCTGTCGTCCAGCACAACCATCGCGGCTTCGTAACGTACGCGAAGAGTCAGTTGCCGAATTCCCGGACCACACAGGTCTTCATCAACTACGGCAACAACGAAAACCTGGACGGGGACGGCTTCGCGCCTTTCGGGACGGTCACCAACGGTATGGAAGTCGTGGACAAGCTGTACGGCGGTTACGGCGAAGGCGCGCCGAGTGGTCGCGGCCCGAGTCAGGATCTGATCGGCGCTCGCGGTCGGGCCTATCTCGAACAAACTTTCCCGAAATTGGATACGATTAAGAGTGCGACGTTGGTCACTGCTGCGCCCGCAAGTAAGTAGGCCGGGCAGGGACAGAAACGCGTGCGGGCTCTATTTGTTTACCCTGAATCCAGGAGGGGAGCCCGAAAGGAAGTTATTTCCGGGGGCATCGTGTTCGCGACTTGCGATTCAAACTTGGCACATTCCTTAACATAGAACGGACTTGAAAGATGGTTTCCCCCAGCATAGACAAGACGGGAACCCTGGTCAGAGAACAGCCGGGCGCGCTGGAGTCGGCCCGCGCTGGAGGATCCGTCTGGAGCATGTGGCTCGAGAAGGACCTCGCTGTAGCCGTTTGCTTCGCCCTCACAGCTTGCGTAATCCACTTGCTGTTCAATGGCGGTTATGGATATTTCCGCGATGAACTTTATTACGCGGCTTGCGGGCAGCATCTGGCGTGGGGGTATGTCGACCATGCGCCGTTGGTTGCTATGATTGCGCGGTTATCGCGAATGCTCTTCGGCGATTCGCTGCGCGCCCTGCGCTTTTTCCCAGCTCTCTCCTCGGGCGCGAAGATACTTCTTGCCGGTTGGATCGTCCGCGAGCTCGGCGGACGCCGCTTCGCGCAAGTGCTGGCGGGCACGGCAATGCTCCTGTGCCCCATCTATCTGACCATGGACAATTTCCTGTCCATGAACGCGTTTGAACCCGTGCTGTGGATGCTCTGCGTGGCCATTGCTCTTCGAATCATTCGCACGGGCCAGCAGTGGCTCTGGCTGCTGTTCGGTCTGGTCGCAGGCATCGGGATATTGAATAAGCACTCGACGCTCCTGTTTGGATTCGGTTTTTTCCTCGCATTGCTGGTGACACGCCAGCGGCGCCTTTTACAGAATGCCTGGATTTGGACCGGCGCGCTCATTGCGCTTGCATTGTTTCTGCCCAATCTTCTTTGGGAGATCGAAAATCACTGGCCGACGCCTGAAATTCTCCGGAATGTGGACCAATACAAAAACGCCCACGTCTCCTGGCTCGGATTTATCGGCCAGCAAGCGCTGCTGGTGCATCCATTGGCCACGCCCATATGCCTTGCAGGGCTCTGGTATTTTCTTTGGAGCCGCCAGGGAAGGCAATATCGCTTCCTTGGTTGGACCTACTTGTTCATTCTCCTGCAACTTCTCATTTTCCGAGGAAGGATTTACTACCTTGCACCAGCGTACCCCATGCTTTTCGCCGCCGGCGCGGTAGCAATCGAATCCTGGAGTGATGCACTGGTGCGGGCTCCACGCGCCGTCGCCAGTCGCCTTCGCCATAGCAGCCCTTGGCTGCGGCGGCGAATAGCGCTGGCTTCCCGCTCGCCGCGCTGCTTTGGCGGGCGAGTGGCGCGTCGGCGACTTGTTTACCCTGAGTTCCGTTCACGGACAACGCTCGCGGTGAACCGAAGGGGAGAAAACTTGAATGCGAGTGAGCGCCTGCTCAGCAACTGGAATTGGATGAAGACTGCGATTCTGGCTCCTCTCGCTGTCGGTGGCCTCGTCGCCGCGCCGCTCGCCATCCCCATCCTGCCTCTCGACGCGGCCGCCGCCTACGCGAATTTCTGGGATGTGAACCGCGTGCGCGTGGAAATCCAACCGAGCGGAAAATTACCTCAGTTATTTGCGGACATGATGGGGTGGCAGCAACAAGTGGATGTCGTTGCGGGTGTCTTTCATTCCCTCCCGTCCGACGACCAGCCAAAGGCGGCGATCTTGGCCAGAAATTATGGCCAGGCCGGCGCGATCGAATATTTCGGGCCGTCGCACGGCTTGCCGCGCCCCATCAGCGGCCACAACAACTACTATCTCTGGGGCCCCCAACAATACACAGGGGAAATCGTCGTCAGCGTGGGCATTCCCATCGAGAAATTGCAGCCGCTCTTCAACCGCATCGAGCTGGCCGCCACAATCCAGAACGAGTACGCCATACCCGAAGAAAACAACGTGCCCGTATACATCTGCCGAGAACCGAAGATGACGCTCCAACAAGCCTGGCCGCGCCTGAAATTCTACGGATAAGATTCTAGTGGCACAGACTTCAGTCTGTGTGGTTTTGATGTTGATTTTGATTTGACCAGACCCGAAATAGAAGCGCACGGACTAAAAGTCTGTGCCACGAAAGCATTCCGTCTTACGCCACCCCCAGGATCGTCACCAATTCGCGCACCGAAGCCACAGATTTCTCCAGCGCAGCTCTCTCCTCGGCGCTCAGTTTGATTTCAATAATCTGCTCGACCCCGCGCGCCCCAAGTTTTACGGGCACCCCAACGTAAAGCCCCTTCACGCCATATTCCCCTTCCAGGTACGCGGCGCACGGAAGAATCTTCTTCTTATCCTTCAGAATCGCCTCCACCATTTCGACGACCGCCGCTGATGGTGCGTAATATGCCGATCCCTGCTTCAACAGGTTCACAATTTCCGCGCCGCCTTTGCGTGTGCGGTCAACGATCGCAGCAATGCGATCCGCGGGCAGCAGGTCGGGTAGGGGAATGCCCGCAACCGTTGAGTAGCGCGGCAGCGGTACCATGTCGTCGCCGTGTCCTCCGAGAACGAACGAATGCACGTTCTCGACCGACACTCCTAACTCCGTCGCAACGAACGTGCTCATCCGCGCGGAATCCAGCACTCCGGCCATTCCCATCACGCGGTTCTTCGAGAAGCCGCTCACCTTGTACGCCACCTGCACCATGGCGTCGAGGGGATTCGTAACCATGATGAGGATCGCGTTCGGTGAATATTTCGCCACTTGTTCGACGACCGCCTTGATGACCTCGTAGTTCGCTTTCAGCAAATCGTCGCGGCTCATCCCGGGCTTGCGCGGAAATCCTGCGGTGATGACGACAACGTCGCTGTTGGCGGTCTCCTTGTAATCTCCCGAGGCGGTTGAAATGCCCGTCACGCGCGCATCCGACCCCGTAATCGGCGTCGATTCGAGCATGTCGAGCCCTTTCCCCGCCGGAGGGCCGTCGAGAATATCGGTCAGCACCACGTCGGCCAGTTCCATATCCACAATGCGCTGCGCCGTTGTCGAGCCCACAAACCCCCCGCCGACGACTGTCACCTTCTTCCGCATCAGTCCGTTCTCCTGTTCCTCTAATTTAGATTTAGGTGCGAGATTTTCTTGCCCGCGTGGCAGACAGCGGTAAACTCACTCAGCCCGCCATCTCAAAGAGTGATGCATTGAGGAATTCCTCTTCCTCCCCCTCTGTGTCCTCTGTGCCCTCTGTGTTGAAAGTTCTTCTGCCAAAACACATTACACGAGAGTGACATAAACTCGCCGACGCCGCCTACTTCGCCACCACCTGCGCCTGCATATTCTCGATGATGGCATCCGCAAACCCGGAGGTGGTCAACTTCACCGCACCTTCCATCATCCGCTCCAGATCGTACGTCACACGCTTCTGCGCGATGGTGCGCTCGATCCCTGCTTCGATCAACTCCCCCGCCTCTTTCCACCCCATGAAGTCAAACATCATTACGCCCGAGAGCATCACGGAACTCGGATTGATGACATCCTTGTCCGCGTACTTAGGCGCCGTCCCATGCGTCGCCTCGAAGCAACCATAGCCGTCGCCAATATTCGCCCCCGGCGCCATGCCCAACCCACCAACCTGCGCCGCGCAGGCATCCGAAATGTAGTCGCCATTCAAGTTGGGGCAAGCCAGCACTTGATATTCATCAGCCCGGGTAACCACTTGCTGGAAGATCGAGTCCGCGATGCGATCGTTGATGAGGAGCTTCCGCTTCCACTTACCCTGCCCGTGCGTCGCATAAATTGTGTCCAGCACCAGCTTCACTTCGTCGCAGACAGATTTACGGAAAGCCTCGGTACCCTGCTCGAGACCGGGTTCGATCATCGCCGCATTCTGCTCGACGCTGAGCTGCGGATTGCGGTCCTGGTTATCGACGATCCAGCTTTCGCGCTCGGTCACGATTTCGCCGCGGAATTCGTCCCTAGCCAGCTCGTAGCCCCAGTCGCGGAACGCCCCTTCGGTGAACTTCATGATGTTGCCTTTGTGCACTAGCGTCACGACGCGCTTCTTGTTTGCCAGCGCGTATTCAATCGCGCGGCGCACCAGCCGCTTCGTTCCCGTCGGCGAAATCGGCTTGATCGCCACGCCCGAATCGGTCCGAATTTGTTTCGGCCCTCCGCCCAGCATTTCCTTGTTCAGATACTCGATCAGCTTCTTCACTTCGGGCGTGCCCGATTTCCACTCGATCCCGATGTATACATCCTCGGTATTTTCGCGGTAGATGATGACGTTCATGCGCTCGGGATGCTTCACCGGCGAAGGAACGCCCGCGAAATAACGCACCGGCCGCACGCAGGCGTAAAGATCGAGGAGCTGCCGCAACGCAACATTCAGCGAGCGAATTCCGCCACCCACGGGCGTGGTCAGCGGCCCTTTGATCGCGATCCGAAAATCACGAATCGCATTCACCGTTTCGTCCGGCAACCACTGCTTGAATTCGTTGAACGCTTTTTCTCCCGCGAACACTTCAAACCAGGCAATCTTTCGCTTTCCGCCGTAGGCCCGCTCGACCGCCGCATCGAAAACGCGCCGCGACGCTTTCCAAATGTCGCGCCCAGTCCCGTCTCCCTCGATAAACGGAATAATCGGCCGGTCGGGAATAGCGAATTTGCCCCCCACGTATTCAATCGCTTTTCCGTCCTGCGGAATGGCCCTGCCGTTATACGTTTGCTTCATGTCGTTGCCCCTCAGTGGGTTGTAACGCTAAGCGCACAAGCCCAAAAGAATAACACAGTCGCCAGTCGCGCGACACCGCCGCGGTCTTCGCCTTCTATCACGAACAAGAGACTTCTAAAGCAAGAGATCCGAGAAAGCCCCTTCGGCGATTCGAACGTTGATGGCTTCGATATCCACGGCGAGCGAGCGGTCGGCTTCGACGTGCGCCGAAATACTTCGCACCAGCGCGTGCGCTTTCAGGGCTTCGCCCCCTGTGTGCAGCGGCGCGTGGAAATCGATCCCCTGGCACGCCGCGAGGAGCTCGATCGCAAGAATCCGCCGCAGATTTTCGAGCACCGGGCGCAGGCGCCGAGCGGCGGACATCCCCATCGACACGTAGTCTTCCTGCCCCCCGGACGTTGGTATGGAATCGACAGAATGCGGAGCGGCCAGCGCCTTGTTTTCGCTCGCGAGGGCCGCTGCAGTGACTTGCGCGATCATGAATCCGGAGTTCAATCCCGGCGCGCGGGTCAGGAACGCGGGAAGCAGGCTGGTATGCGGATTCGTCATGTGCTCGGTGCGCCGCTCGGAAATTCCCCCGAGTGTGGCAAGTGCCACGGCAAGTTGATCGGCCGCCATTGCCAATGGCTGTCCGTGGAAATTTCCGCCGCTGACCACATCCCCCGTGCCCGCAGGGCCATCCGGGGTGACAAAGACGAGCGGATTGTCGGTCGCGCTGTTGAGTTCAATTTCCGCAATGGCGCGGACGGCGTTCAGCGCGTCGCGCACCGCTCCGTGCACCTGCGGCGTGCATCGCATGCTGTAAGCGTCCTGCACTCGTGGATCGCGGTCCGCCGGTCGATGCGATTCGCGGATCTGGCTTCCGCGATTCATGCGTAGCAGATTGCGTGACGTCGTGGCGTGCCCCGGATAGGGCCGTGCGCCGGCGATCCGAGGGTCGAATGCCGCGGGGCTTCCGCGCAGAGCATCGAGCGAAAGTGCCGCCGCCACGTCGGCAGTGTCGACGAGAATCTGCGCCTCGCGCAAAGCGAGCGCCAGGAGCGCCAGCATTCCCTGCGT
>WNFG01001373.1_pt1 | contig 20439 bp, 16 predicted proteins | sample 5400431 | NCBI WGS metagenome assembly WNFG01 (sample SAMN13153346, study PRJNA577476) | soil metagenome | isolation source: 120 cm saprolite under Douglas fir tree site 2 hole 3 replicate 2 | place: USA:California | collected 2015-04-18 | reverse complement strand
TCGACGAGAACGGCGACGGCCTCGACCACTACCACATCGTCAGGAACGAGAACGGGGTGATCAAGTACTTCAAGACCATCCGCGTGCCGCGCTAGCTCGACGTGGCCATCGTCGGGCAACTCCTCTTCAGCGGTCTTGCCATCGGGGGCGTCTACTCACTCGTTGCGCTCGGCATCGCGCTCATCTACCGCGCGACCAACGTGGTCAACTTCGCGCAGGGCGAGTTCTGCATGCTGGGCGCCTACGCGCTCGTCCTCTTCACCCAGGGCGCGCACGTCGATTATTTCGCCGGCTTTTTCATCGCCCTCGCGGCGATGGCGCTGCTCGGGCTCCTCTTCGCGCTGGGCATCTACTACCCCTTGCGCAACCGCAGCTTTCTGTCCGTGATCATCGCCACCATCGGCGCGTCGATCATGTTCCAGAACGGCGCGCTCGCCGTCTTCGGGCCGAGCCCCGAGCGGGTACGGCCGGTGTTCGAGGGCGGCACGGGCGGGATCACCATCGGCGAAGTCTTCTTCGACTACCAATACGTCGTGCTGCTCGCGGTGACGCTGGTGCTCGTCGGGCTGCAGTACTTCTTTTTCGAGCACACGGTCCTCGGCAAGAAGATGCAGGCCACCTCGCAGGACAAGGACATGGCCCGCCTTCTCGGGATCCCGGTCACGCGAATGATCGCATTGACGTTCGTCTACAGCGCCCTCCTCGGCGGGCTCGCGGGGATGCTCGTCGCACCGATCTTTTTCGTCACCCACAAGATGGGGGCGGTGGTCGGCTTCAAGGCTTTCGCCGCGACGATCGCCGGCGGGTTCGGCGACGTGCGCGGCGCCATCCTCGGCGGGCTCGCGCTCGGGGTGGTGGAGACGTTCGGCGCGGCGTACGTCTCGGTCGTCTACAAGGACGCCTTCGCGTTCGTGCTGCTCATCCTCTTCCTCCTGCTGCGGCCTCAGGGGCTCTTCGGCGAGAAGCTCGCCGAGAAGGCGTGAGGGCTGCTTGAAGATCCGCCGCACCCCAGCCGCGATCGCGCTTGCCGTCGGGCTCGCGCTCGTCGTCGCGCTGCCGCTTTTCGTCACCTCACGCTACGCGACGAACCTCCTCATCCTCGCCTCCGCCTGGAGCATCGCCACCCTGGGACTCACCGTGCTGCTCGGCTACACCGGGCAGATCTCGCTCGCGCAGGCAACCTTCTACGGCATCGGCGCTTACGCCGCCGCGCTCGGGACCACGCGCTTTGGGCTCGACTTCTGGCTCGCGGTGCCGGTCGGGATGGCGCTCGCCGCAGGCGTGGGCTTCGTGCTTGGGATGACGACGCTCAAGCTGGGCGGCCACTACCTGGCGATGGTGACCATCTGCTTTCAGATCATCTTCAGCCTGCTCGCGGTCAACTGGGCGCCGGTCACCGGGGGCCCCGACGGGATCGGCAACATCGCCCGGCCCGGGCTCCTCGTGCCGCTGAACACCGCGCAGCGCTATGCCTGGTTCTCGCTCGGGGCGCTCTACCTCGTCGCCGCCTTCGTCGCCTGGCTGAAGCACGGCGCGCTCGGCCGTTCGATGCGCGCGGTGCGCGAGAACGAGCTCGCGGCCGAGGCGCTGGGCGTCGACACTCTGAGAGTCAAGGTCGTCGCCTTCACGCTCAGCGCCGCCATCGCCGCGCTCGGCGGATCGATCTACGCCTCGGGATTCCGATACATCAGCCCCGACGGGTTCGCACTCGACCACTCGGTCGAGATCCTCGCCATGGTCCTCGTGGGCGGCTCGGATTCGGTCCCCGGCTCGATCCTCGGCGCGGCCCTGCTCACCTTCCTGCCCGAATGGCTGCGCGATTTAAAGACCACCTATCTCGTCGTCTATGGCGCGGTGATCATCCTCGTCATCGTCTTCATGCCGGAGGGGCTGTGGGGCTGGGCCCGCCTGGTCGGCCGGAGGTTCGCGCGGCCACCGTTTCCGGGAAGGTCGCAGCGGCCGCTCGCGCTCGGCGCCAAGGGGCCTGCCGGCGAGCCCCTCCTCGTGGCGCGGGCGCTCGGGAAGCACTTCGGCGGCGTCAAGGCGGTGGACGGCGTCGATCTGACAGCGCGCCGCGGGGAGGTGCACGCGCTCATCGGCCCCAACGGCTCGGGAAAGAGCACCTGTATCAACCTGCTCTCCGGGCTCTACGTGCCGACGGCCGGCGACGTCCGCTTCCGCGGGGAGGCGGTGACGGCGCTGCGGCCGAATCGCATCGCCCGCCGCGGCATGGGCCGCACGTTCCAGAACATCCGGCTCTTCCGCGGGCTGAGCGTCTGGGAGAACGTGCTCGTCGGCGCGCAGCGCAAGGGCGGCGGCGAGGCGCAGATACACGATCGCGCTGCCGCGGCGCTGGACTTCGTGGGCCTCTCTGCCAAGGCGCACCAGCTCTGCCGCACCCTGCCCTACGGGCACCAGAAGCTCGTGGAGATCGCGCGCGCGATCGCGGGCGAGCCCGAGCTGCTCCTGCTCGACGAGCCCGCGGCGGGGCTCCACCCGTCGGAGAAGCGCGGCCTCGCGCAACTCCTCCTGGCGCTGCGCGACAGCGGCCTCACCCTTTTGCTCGTCGAGCACGACATGTCGCTGGTCGCCGAAGTCTCCGCCTCGATCACCGTGCTCAACTTCGGCAAGCGCATCTCGGAGGGCTCGGCCGCGCGCGTGCTGGAAGACCCGGTGGTCGTCGAGGCGTACCTCGGCAAGCGCGACGGCGCGCAGGTCCGCGAGCCCAGCCGGGCCGGCAAGCCGATGCTCGTCCTGAGAAACGTGCATGCCGCCTACGGCGCCGTGCGCGCCCTGGACGGCGTCTCGCTGGAGGTGCGCGAGGGCGAGATCGTCGCGCTCCTCGGCGCGAACGGCGCCGGCAAGTCCACCGCTTTGCGCGTCATCTCCGGCCTCGTCCGGCCGCAACGCGGCTCGATCGTCTTCGATGGCGCGCCCATCCAACGCCACCAGCCGGAGGCGCTGGTCGCGCTCGGGCTCGCCCATGTCCCGGAGGGGCGGCACGTCTTCCCGGGCCTGACGGTGGAGGAGAACCTGCGCCTCGGCGCGACTGTACGCAGCGGCTCGGGCGAGATCGCGCAGGACCTCGAGAAGCTGCTCGAGCTCTTCCCTGCCCTGCGCAGCTTGCGCGGCACGCTGGGCTGGAAGCTGTCGGGCGGGGAGCAGCAGATGCTCGCCATCGCGCGCGGCCTCATGGGACGGCCCCGGCTCCTTCTGCTCGACGAGCCCTCTTTGGGGCTCGCCCCGATCCTGGTGCAGGCGATGTTCGACAGCGTCCGCGAGATCAACCAGAGCCTCGGCACGACCGTGCTCGTGGTCGAGCAGAACGCGAGCATGGCGCTCGGCATCGCGAGCCGCGGCTACGTGCTCGAGGGCGGGCGCGTCGTGCTCTCCGGAGCAGCCGGGGAGTTGCTCGAGAACCCCGAGGTGCGCGAGGCGTACCTGGGCGGCAAGCGCGGGATCCAGGCCCATGCCGGCGCGCTCCAGAGCCGAGAGTCATGACTCGTCAAGTCTCGCCGATGGTAATCGCTGCGACTCTTGAGCCTTCCCAAGAGTGTCGCTGGCGGCCGAGCGCAACCCGCGCTACTTCCCCGCGCAAAGCTTTTCCACCTCGCCCAGTCGATGTTGCTTCACGGACGAGGTCCTTCTTTTCGCCAGACAGTCGCGAGCCACGGCTGCTCGCTTCGGGGTTTTCCTGCCGGACGGTAATAGTGTTCGATCTCGCTAAATCCCGCGGAGGTGACGTGCTCGCGCCACGTCTCGAGCGTGTGAAACGCGCCGTATCGGTCGCCAGAGAATCCTTCCGTGTCTTGTCCTCGGGGATTCGAGCAGAACAGGACCCCACGGAATACGAGTGAGCTCCAAAGCGCGCCCAGAACGCGCGGAAGCTCTTGCGTTGGCACGTGGAAAAGCGATGCGTTGGCGAATACGCCGTGAAAACGCGCCGCGGGCAGCGACAAACTGACGAAGTTTTGATGCATCACTTCGCAGCCCGAGATCGCTCGAGCCATCTCTACGAAACGCGCGGATCCGTCGAGCCCGACGGCCTCGTGCCCGAGCGATCGAAAGTAGACGAGATCGCGGCCGGGGCCACAGCCGAAGTCGAGCAATGTGAAGGGGGGAGGACCTTCGATCGCGCCAAGGAGCGCCGCGTAATTCTGGGAAACGTCGTGAGTCCAGGTTCCCTCCTGAAACGAATGTGCCCAGGCGTCATAGTGGGCGAGCGTCCGGGCGGAAAGCGCTTCGAGCTCCGCCGCGGTGAGTGACTTGCTCACGGCGGCGCCAAGCTTCCCTCGGAGCTACGCATGCTCCCGCATCTCGATCCGTGGCCCTCGTGCGAGCGAGCCGGCTGGCTTTGTCCGAATGCAAGCCACGATGGGGGCAGCAGATTCACCACGACGGGATGAGCCATCTCAGGGCTGCTTCTTCGCGAGCAGTTCCTTCGCACGCGCCGCCGCCGACATCGCGCTCGGCCAACCGACGTAGAACGCGAGATGGGTGATCATCTCGACGAGCTCCTCCTGGGTGACGCCGTTCTCGATGGCCCTCGGAAAGTGAAAGCTCATCTGTTCGGTCTTCCCCGTCGCCACCAGCGCGGCGCAGGTGATCAAGCTGCGATCGCGCTTCGAGAGCTGCGGGCGCTCCCAGACGTCTCCGAACAGCACGTCGTCCGTGAGGTCCGCGAGCTTCGGCGCGATGTCGCCGATGAGTTGCTGCGCACGGCTTGCGGGTTTCTTGGTGGTCATGTGCGTTCCTCGGTTCTCTCTGTCTCGCTTTAGCCCACGGCAAACGCCCATCGGTTCTTCAGGTCCAGTCCCACCGCAAGAGGGCCCACTCGTCGGTGTCGTCGCGGTAGCGATCGATCACGGTAAATCCAACGCGTTCATGGGCCCGCATTGAGCGCGTGTTGCGAGTTGCGACCTCGGTCACCGAGTAGTCGTAGGTTGCGCGCAGATGGCGCCGGTGCGCCTGGTAGAGAAGATCGAACACCCCTTGCCCGCGCCAGCGCTTGCCGACGCAGATCTGCCCCATGACATAGAAGCGTTGCTCGAGCATCCCGAGCGAATCCAAGCGCTGGAACATCGGCTCGAGAATAGGGATGAAAAAGCGGCATTGGACCGGCATCACCAAGGCATATCCCGCCAAGCTGGCGCCGTCCCGGGCGACGATGCTCGGGACGACGGCGTGCATGCGCTTCAAGAGATCGAGCGTGTGCTCGACGGTGACGAATCCTTCCGCCGCCATCTCCTCCGCGCTTAGCTGACGAGGCAGGTTCGCGCGCTGCAGCTCCAGGATCTGCTCTAGCTCTTCCTCACGCTCGACCAGTCCTGCCTCGATCATCCCGTCTGCCAGACCGATGGAAACTGCGCCACGAGGGCCTCCCATCGGTCAAGTTCCTCCGCATCCGAACTCCGCATCCGAACTATCGGTCGATCCTCCTGCCGCATCAACTGTCCGCCGGATCGCGCGACACCAACATCTCATTGAAGGACAAACATCCCGCCGCCACAAGTACCGGCATAGATGCTGGAGGTGGTTGAGTCGACCCTCAGGGCGTGGACGCGGTTGTTTGTCAGGCCAAGGTTGAGGGGTCCCCAGTTGTCAGCGGTGTTGAGCATCATGAATGCGCCGCCGCCTTCCGTCCCCGCAATGACGGTGGGCGGAGTCATCGGGTCAATTGCCAGGCCGCGGACATCGGTGCCAGGAGGCAGGCCAATGCTGGCGGCGCTCCAACTTCCTGCTCCGTCGGGGCTTGCGAATACGCCGCCGGAGGTTCCTGTATACAGGGTGGTCGAAGTCACCAAACCCTGCTGCGCCCAATTTGTAGCAACCCGCGCATCTGTGCGTGGCGTCCCGCGGCTATTGTCCCTTATCGGGCTCGTACTTGATGATCGTCCCATTCTCTCCCACTACCCAGACTTTCGAATCCAATCCCCAAATACCCCACAGGCCATGTCCATTCGGCGTTTGAAGCCGACTCCAAACGCTCCCGTCCCAGTGGGCGACCCCATACGCGCAGACGGCGAAGACATCGTGTTTGGCGCGTCCCCACACCCCGGCGCAACCTCCGAGCTCGGGAAAATCGACCCGGGCCCAGTCTTTTCCATCCCAATGATAGGTCTGGCTTCCCACCGCCCAGAGGTCATCCGGTTCGGCGCCCCAAATCGCGCTGAAACCCTCGGCGCCGCCCGACCCTACAAATTGCGCGGTCCAAGAAACGCCGTCAAAATGAGAGATGGTCTTGTAGCACTCTAGACTGTGATCAGGCATCCAGTAACAGTGCACACCGGCCGTCCAAACATCGTCGGGGGCGAATCCCCAAAAGCCATTTATTCCGGTGTGATCTCTCCTCGACCAGGTCATTCCATCCCAGTGGAAAAGGCTCCCAGGGCCGGTAGAGTGGAAATCGGATGCCCATACGTCAGTCGGAGAACTGGCCCATACAGCAGCCAAGTCGTACGTCACTCCGGTTGGAACAACGGACCACTGATCGCCGTCGAAATGGAGCGACGTGCCCGCTTCGCCGACCACCCACAGATCTGTCGGCGAAACCCCACTGATGGAGAATAGGTTTCTCGCGCTGGGAATGGAAATCCTCTCCCACTCCCTCGCATTGCGACGAAGTACCGTGCCAGACCGTCCGACCGCCCAGAGCTCATTTTCGGAAAATCCGAAGATCCGGCTCAAATGCTCCGCTGAGCCAGTTCGGCGCTCCTCAAATGTGCCATTGAACCGAAGGATTGCGCCGCGCTCTCCGACTGCCCACACATCATCGGGCGCGGTTCCACCCAGTCGCGTCAGTTGGTGAGGGATGGTTTGTCCGCTCGACCAGCCGTTGCCGTCGAAGTGGAGTAGAAAACTGACGCCGTACTGTTCATGGCCAACCGCCCAAGCGTCGTCGACCGCGAGCGACCAGACGCTCCGATACTCTGGGAATGGACTCGGGTAGCGTTCCCAAATGCCCGAATGAAGTCGAAGGAAGTCGCGGTTGTCGTAGTCGAAGAACCAAGGCTCGCCAGGACCGGCGCCACCCTGGTACGCCGCCGGAGGACACTCTATCGTCGTCCAGGAAGAGCCGTTCCAATGAAAGCAATGATTGAAACCCGACGAAGCGGTGACATCGTCACTCGCGATTCCCCACAACGACCAGTAACCCACCGGTTCTGGGCTGCGGTTCGACCAATTCCCGCCGTCCCAGTGGTAGACGCCGACCTCGCCGGCGGCCCATACGTCCTCCGGACCGACCCCCCAGACCGATTGCCACAGTGCGTCAGCTAGACCGCTGTTCACCCAAATTGAACCGTTCCATTGTAAAACTTGCCGATCGACCAACGCCCATACGTGCTGGGGATCACTTGCCCAGATCTGGCCGACGTAAAAGGGCCATTGAGCGTCACTTGGTTGGGTGAACTGCCAAGCCTTTCCGTCCCAGTGCATCAGAGTGTTGCGACCGCCGGCCCAGACGTCATCATCGGTGAGGACGAATACCGCATGGAGATCGTTGCCTTGGGGCTGTGGATTCTCCCAAATCCAGCCTCCAGGAGATGAGGCACCTCGGATTACGTCGAAGTCGCGGACGTACTGACCTCCAAGCTCGACGTCTGAAGTGTCGGCGACGGAAGTTAGTGGCGCGGTGTGAACGAGGAGCTTGAGCAACAGCCAGGCCGAAGTCAGCGGGCGAATTGACAGATACCGTCGTGGTCTCACCGGAACACCCCCAAGCTCGTAAGGAAGGTCGACGAGTCACTTCGCGTTCAAGCAAATTCCGCGCCGGCTGCAGCGGCGTCCGTTGCTCCAGCCATGCTCAAGCTGCCCTGAGCTCATCGACTGAGCCCGAAATGGAATCCTACCGACCAGCCTCGTGCAGTGGGTTGCTCGCAGTGGCAAGCGGATTCGTGCGGCCCTACGAGGGTGAGCGCCAACTCGGAGGGACTCTGACTGCAACCACGCGTCCGCGAGCGCGTTCGGTATCACCGGAGTAGACGGTACATTTGATGGTCGTTCGCTTTCCCTCCATGGAGCCGACGCGTGCGCGGAGGACGACTGGCGCCGCGATCGGGGTTGGGCGCAGGTAATCGATGTGCATCGATCCGGTGACGCACCAAACCAGCGGATCGCTGCCGAGCGCGCGCCCCTCGGACTTGTACACCGCCGCCACCGCCGTGCAGACGGAGTGGCAATCGATCAGGGTGGCGATGATGCCGCCGTTGAGCACGTGGCGCGGACCGGCCATGAACGCCGGCTTCGGCTCGAATGTGCACACCGTCTCGTCACCGTCCCAGTAGCTCTTGATCTGCAGGCCCTCGGAATTCTCGGGGCCGCAGCCGTAGCACCAGTTGTCGATTCCCAGCTCGTCTTGAATGGCACGGGCGTCCAAGGCGGCCGTATCTTTCGCGATTGCGGGCGCGATTGTCCATCTCTGCGCCTGCAGCTCGGGCTTCAAGGCCCGCTGTAGTTGAGCGCGCAGTTGAGCGCGCACCTTTCTCGATGGACGAGCACAGCCGCGACCTTTGATGCGCGGGAATTCACGATAACCTTTCCGCAATTCCTGGGAGACTTATGCGTTCCTCTGTTCTTTCTGTACCGGTACTTTGCTCGTTGCTCGCGATGGGATGCAGCTCGGGTCCGGCCGGCGGCCCGAACGTCCCTGGCGGCGGCGTGGGGGCGGGCGTCTTCGATACGTATCCGCATGATGGGGCGACCGGGATCAATCCCGCGAGCGACGTCCTCGTCGAGTTCGCAGCCGCGATGAACCCCAGCACGGTACAGGTGACGTTCACGCCACAGGTCTCGGCTTTCTATCCATTCTGGGACGGAAACTTCATGGAGCTGGGCCGCGGGCTGTCCATCGCGCTGGCGGCCGGAACCCACTACTCGGCGACGATCTCGGGAAAGACGCAGACCGGAAGTTCCGTCTCGCATACGTTCTCGTTCACCACGGCGACCATCGCTTCCAGCACCGTCGCTCCAACCCTCGCTTCGAGCGCGCCCGCCAACGGCGCGCTCGGCGTGGACCCGATGAGCCACGTGGTCCTTCGCTTCAGCGAGCCGATGCGATTCACGACCGTCGTCGCTGACCCGCAACTCGGCGCGATGACCTGGAACGCGACCGGCGACGTGCTCGACTTCGCGCCGCCGCCGGGCGGTTTCCTTCGGGGCAGCAGCCCGTCCACCGTCATTCAGGGCGCGGACCTGGCCTGGAACTATCTCTCAACGACGCAGCTCTCCTTCACCATCCCGGAGGTGGTCGTGCCCTTTCAGGTTTTGGGAATGTCTCCTGCGCCGGGGAGCACCGGCGTTCCACTCACCGCCCAGGTCGCTCTGAGCTTCTCGCGGGACATGGATCCGGCGTCGACCGCCGCTGCAATCAGCTTCTCTCCATCGAACACGTGCACCGCCTCGTCGAGGTGGATCAACCCGCGCATGTATCGCTGCAGCATCCTGACGCCAGGTGCCGGGACGCCGATCACCGTGAGGGTGGGAACGAGCGCAAAAGACGCTGCCGGCAATCCGCTGCCCGCGCCCTGGTCGGCGGCGTTCACGGTGGCCTCCACCAGCGACACGACTGCCCCCACCATCGTGAGCAGCACGCCCGCCAACGGCACCACCCCGGTGGCGAACGGAACGCCGCTGGTGATCAACTTCAGCAAGCCGATGGATCGCGGCAGCGTGGAGGCTCACTTGCGGATCGCGGTGACCGGGCACTTCCAGTGGAACGCCGCCAACACGCAGGTCACCTACGTCCCGACCCAGGTCTACTCGCCGGGCTTGACCCTGCAATGGACGGCCGACTCCAGCGAGGACCTCTCCGGAAACACCATCTACGAATTCCCGGCGATGCACGAGCTTCGCGGCATCGGCCTCGGTCAACAGAACCTGACGGTCAGGGCCCTGCAAGCGGTGACGCTGGGTACGCTGGGCTCCCGTGCCGACGCGCTCGGCATGCTGCTCATCGGAGACGATGCGCGCAACCAGGGCACCGACGCCTTCCTCAGCTTCGATCTCAGCGCGCTCCCGGGCGCCGTGACCGCCAGGGCTGCCGTCCGGCAGGCGTACCTCATCCTCTCGCGGGTGGGGTGCGAAGGATCGGTCGCGAACCTCGGCGGAACCCTGCTCGTCGAGGGGATCGCGGCGGGCTCTACCATCGCGTCCGCGGACCTCTCCTCGCCGCCGGTGGGCGTCACATACCAGGTACAGAACGTGTGCACTGGACCTGACGAGATCTTCGTCCCGGTGACGGAAAAGATCCGCGCTGACTTCTCCGCCGTGCCGACCCAGGGCGGCATGACTCACTTCCGGCTTCGGTTCGCCCAGGCTACGAACGGCGACAACCTCCCCGACAGGCTGGTGCTCAACTGGCGCAAGCTGCTCGACGAGCCGAAGCTGCGCGTCGTCTACGAGACCTACTAAGAAGCCCGTTCGGCCACAACGTTAGGCGGCGCGCTTGATCTGGACTTCGCAGCCGAGCTCTTGGAGTCGGCGAAGGACCGAGACGCCCGCGGACAAGCGCCTTCGACAGCTGGCGGGGATTGGCAAATACGGATTCACCAAACCATTCGTGCCCACCTGGATTACTTCCGGATCGCGGAGTTGGCAATCTACGGCTGGGCAAATCGCGTTCGACGATTACTTCCGTGCATCGGCCGCCGTTGCCACCAGGAACAGAAAGAGGAGGGCCGAGGGCCGCACCCTTCCGCAAGGCCGACGACCAGCTCCGCTTCGCGGTAAGTCCCCTTCAGCGGTGCTCGGTACGGTTGTTACCGGACGGCTGCGTGCGAACGGCAGACGAACGGGCAATGCGATTGGACGATGACGCCCGAGGTTCAACGGTGTCTCGATTCCAATCCGGACCGCGAGTTCCCATTTCGACGCCGCCTATCAGTATATAGAGTGGTGACTCCAATTCGGGGCTGGTTACAAGCGGCGGACCTGGGGCGTCTGTACCAGAAGTACGGCTACCTCGTGCATCGCCGCTGCCTGGCCATTCTCCAGAACCGGAGCGATGCGGACGACGTGCTTCAAGAGGTGTTTCTTCGCGTGCAACGTTTCGGCAATTCCCGGGAGCCCACACTGCAGTGGTTGTACGCGATCGCTGCGAACGCATCCTTCGACTACCTCCGACGCCGGCACCGCGAAGAACGGCTTGCAGAGGTTCCTGCGCCGGCTGTCAACGGAGCGCAAAACGACCCTGATCGGCGCGCCCTCCTCGGCGCGATTCTGCGCCGCTTCGACCCCAAAACTCGCGAGATCGGGATTCTGCATCATCTGGATGGCTTCACGCAGGAGGAGGTCGCCGGACGGACGGGCTATTCGAGAAAAACCGTGGGCAAGAAGCTCAAGGCATTCGAGGAGGCTTTTCAAAGGCTGTGGTTGACGGCGCACCCGGAGGTGAAGAATGACTGAAAGGCCCACTGGACCATTGCCGGAGCGGGGAGTCTCCTGCCCGCCGGCGGGCCTGATCGAGGCTTTCGTGGCAGGCGACGATCCTGGCTCGGGAGTTGGCGGGCATGTTGTTGGCTGCGCTGCCTGTTCGAGTTACGTCCGAAAGCTCGAGTCGGAGCAGGCCGCCTTCTTCAAGCAAAGACCCGCCGAGCTCTTTCTAAACCAGTTGGAAGGCCGCAGCGCAACGCCGCGGAGCGGCTTGTCAACCCAAATTCTTCGCTGGGCCGGCGTCGCCGGCTTGGCGGCCTCGGTCGCGATCGCGATCTTGGTCTTCACGCGCCCCGCTTCCATTCAGTTGAAAGGCGGGGCCTTCGAAGTGGTCTACAAGCGGCCCGGTATGTCGGAGCCCGGGCCGGTCACCGAGGATCTCCGGCTCCGCCCGGGAGATGCCCTGAGGTTTTCCTACCAGGCAGCCAACGATGGTTATCTACTGGTCCTCGAAGTGGACGCAAACGGGAAAGTGACTTCCCTCTATCCGCTTCGAGGAGTCGCATCCGCCGCCATCCATTCCAGGCCCGGCGACTTCCTCCCGGGCAGCGTGGTGCTCGATGACGCCCCTGGCCCTGAGTGGTTGGTCGCCGTTTTCAGTCGCGCGCCGATACGAGTAGATTCGTTGTCAAAGACCCTCGCCCCGCCGTCTGCTTTGGTGGCTCCCACGCCGAAGTGCGGCGATTGCAAAGTGGAAAGCCTTCGCATTCAGAAGGAATTGTAAACTGTCACTTTCGCGCAATACACCTTCGATGGCCCTCCTGTTGGCGCTCGGGTTGTTGAGCGCCACCAACCTCGAGGCCAGAACGATTCCGCTGTTGGTGGCAATCGGCGATAACCTGGGAGATCCAACCGACCTACCGCTGCGCTTCGCGGAGCTCGATGCCCAGCGGATCCAGGAGCTTTTCGTCGATATCGGCGGCGTTTCGCCGGAGCGAGCATACCTCGTGGTCAACCAACCGGCGCCGATCGTCCGGCAGAAATTGGCGGAGGTGGCAGGCCGGATCGCTGAGCTGACGACGGCGGGGAATGATGTCGTGCTCACGCTCTATGTATCGGCGCACGCCAAGGCAGGAGAGCTCCACCTGAGCGGCACGCACCTTTCGTTGGCCGAATTGCGCGAGTTCGCGGCAAACTCGAAGGCCCGGGTGCGGGTTCTTTTCGTCGACGCCTGCGACAGCGGGGCGATCGCACGGCAGAAGGGCGCCACCGCTGGTCCCGAGTACGAGGTCTCCCTCGAAACAATGCCTCTCAGAGGGCAGGTGATGATCTCCTCCAGCGGCCCGGCGGAACCCTCGCAAGAGTGGGGCTCCCTGAAAGGCAGTCTCTTTACCCATCACCTGCTCGCCGGGCTTCGCGGCGATGCGGACGCAGACGGCGACGGCAACGTGACGTTCTCGGAGGCATATGCGTATGCCTATCGGAGGACCGTGGCGGAGGGAGGCCGCCAGTTGCAGCACCCGGTATCCGATCTCGACTTGGCCGGTACGGGCGAGTTGGTCCTGACTATCCCCGCCGCGGCGCGGAATGCGCTGATATTTCCCGAGGCCCTGGAGGGCTCGTATGTCGTGGTCAGTCGACCCAGGCCCGATTTCGTCGTCGAGGTGCAAAAGCGGATGGGAAAGCGCGTCCGGATCGCGGTACCGGCGGGGCGATACCAGGTTCGCAAACAGCTGGGAAACACCGTTGGCCTGATGGACGTGGAGCTGCCCTATGGCGGCGAGCGGACGATCGACGAATCCAACATGGCGAGGCGGCACTTCAGCGAAGTGGCGGCGAAGGGTGACTACGTCGAGCTGAGGCCGCACGCGATGATGGTATTGGGAAGTCTGGGGACCCCGGCGTTGTCCGGCTCGGGGGCACGGTGGCTCGTGGGCATCGGGTATCGCCACAGCTGGGGGGATCTCTGGGGGCTGGCCAGGGTCGCCTTTGGAGCCACTCAATTCCGCGGCGTTGACTTGAGCACCTCGGAACAATCTCTGTCCGCCGGTCTCGCTGCCGGGTATCGTTGGATTTTTTCTCCGCTGATTTTTCGAACGGGCCTCGCGTTCCAGCTCGACGGGTTTCGCGAGAGCTATGATCGTGATCAGGAGGCCGCCATCCAGCGGGTTTTCGGGACGGGCCATCTGCCGGGCAAATACTCGCTGGGTTTTGCGGGGGGGCCCCTGGCGGAAGTCGAAGTCCCCCTACCGTGGAGCGCCTTCGTTCTGGCCCAGGTGGAAGCTCTTGCGCGATCGCTTCCGGCCCAGAACCAGTCGAGGTGGACGATTGGAGCTCAGGGGTACATCGGAGTGGGGAAAAACTTTTGAAGCGAAGCTCCCAAAAGCTTTGAGCCAACAAGTCTTACCGTTGGACCGCGACAGTGCGGCCATTCAGTAGGACAAGAGGGCCTCTATGAGGAATTGTTCGATCGCACTCTGCCAACATGTCTTGCCCGCTCTCTTCGCGGTCGCTGCCGCTTGCGGGCCCGCGACAAATTCCCACTACCCCGGTGAACCTCTTGCTACCATCTACGGTCAACTGACCGTTCCTCAGGGCAACGCCATCAGCGGTCCCGTCAGGCTGTCCGTCGCCTGGTACATTATCAATCCGCCATCAAGTGCTAGAACCTCGACGGAGCTGGGCACGCCGCGAAGCATTTTCACCCAGGATGTCGAGTATCAAGGCGTCTTCCCCATTGACTACTCATTCAGTCTTTATCAGCCCCCGCCGCCCGAAGCCTTGCAAGAATTATCGCAGCCGGACAATGGAACCAGGTGGGCAGTCGGGGTCGTCATCGCTTACCAAGACGTGAACAACAACGGGAAATTAGATATCATCTCGCCCGAAGGATCGCCGATTGATAGAGTGCTCGGCACATCGGTGGGCGATTACTATTTGTACATAAATTATGGTCTGGGAGTTGGATTGGCAGCGACCGGGTTCCAGCTGGTATATCTCGATGGACCCGCGGGTAGCAGCCCTCCTTTTCAAAACGGATTCAATCTCGTTCAGAACTCGCCTTACTCGATTGTTCCGATGCAGACGCGCGTTCCGATTGACCTGACCAGCAGCTGGACCAATGATCTGTTCGCTTGTGACATTCAGTCCTACCGGCCCGGCCCACCTTGGTCGTGTGGTGTCATCCCACCGCCAGACGTTCTGGTGGTGCAAGGAGTCATTGCCCGAAGCGCGACGAGCTCGTCCGTCTCTTTGACGGTGATAAATGCTCGCAGCGGCGGCTTCGTTTCAGATGCGTCGGTCCGGGTCAATGGCCGCGTCATTCCCTTCAGGCTCTTGCAGCGCAGCGATGGCTCACCCTGGGGAGATTATCAGCTTGAAGACGCCAGCTTCTTTGTAGCCGCAGGAGCCCCCAATGATCTCAGAGTCCATGCGACTGGTTTCAGGGACTTCGATCGAGTCATCGCCGTTCCCGACGGATTTCAGTTGACCGCTCCAGCTCCCGGGGCGACGCTTCACACCGACGTGCCGTTCGATGTCTCCTGGACCTCAGCTGCCGGCGCCAGCGTTTACATCGATTACATTGCGCAAACGATCCCTTTTGGCACGATCGACGCCTCTTTCGCGCAGCGCGAGGGCTCCGACACGTGGACCTGGCCGTTTCCAGGCGGGGCCAGAATTACGGTCGAGGCCTATAGTTCCTCTCCGAGCAACATCGAGGGCTCGTACGTCCACGGGATCAACTCGCGCAGCGTCGACGTTCAATTTCAGCGATGATGCGGAGAGATGCCCGGATATGCCTCGGGGGCTTATTTGCCTTCGGTGTGCCACTATGGCGCCCCACCGGATGGGGTGTAGATACTGCGAATGTGAGATCGGGGATCTGATACCCAACGAACGGGCTAGCGGTAGCGCGTTCGGTCGGCTCGCCCGCGCCGCAGTGAGCGTCAGCCTCAATCAGAGCGGCAACAACCCCGGTTGACACTTGACCGCCGCCTGCTCCAAGACGCCCGCGAGGGCAGTCCGGCGAAATCGTCCAAGCCCGGCGACTTCCTACGGGAAACGACGAGTGGGCGCAGCAGGGTTTGAACCTGCGACCGCTGCCGTGTGAACTCGAGTCGGGGGGATGGCAGCCCTCGGCAGGTGTTGTCAAATCTGCGCAATTACTGGATTCAGACTCAAAAGCAACAAGCATGCCTTTGCCAGTTTTAGCAAGCTTTTCCCTCGAAAATGCCCCATATGAGCCCCAGCCACTCGGAGAGATCACGGGCAAAAAGCAGGGGGTGAGGGTTCCCTCCGAATTACCCATCGGTGCTCCCGCATTGCTCACCGTCAATGACGTGGCGCGCGTGCTGCGAAAATCTTCAGCGACCATCTACCGCCTCTGTGCTCTGGGCCAACTGCCAGCAAGGCGAGTCGGAAACCAGATCTGGATCGCGCCTGACGACCTGGCTCGGGTGCTTCAGCGGCACCGCAACGGACGCAGAGCATCCCTCATTCATCAGAGAAAACCCAGAGCTTGAGAACAGCGGCCGTGAAGAGGGAACAACATCGACCCGATGACAGCAGCGCTTTCTCGACGTGATCGAGGAGTTTCTGCGGAGGCTCCCCTACCGACTGAACGCACTGAGATCGGAGAGCGGCAACGAGTAGTTGACCGAGACTGGGCCCGTCCCGTCGTAACCACCAATGACATAGAAAGCGCCGTTTACGATCGTACCGCTCGTGTTGTTTACAGCCGGAGCCGGCATTGGCGGCCCTTCCGACCAAGTGCCGTTGGCGGGGTCATAGATCTGGGTAAGTCCAGGCGGTCGAGGAACATCCCCATTGCGCCCGCCGAGATAGATGAGGGTCCCGTCGGTCACAACGGCTGGGTCGAGAACCTCGGCCGGCATACGCGGAGCGGAAGACCAGGCATCCGTGCCAGTGTTGTAGACCAAGTGGTGGTCCATGCCATAGTCCCCGCCGAAGACATGGACGGTCCCGTCCGGAAGCTCAACGCCATGGATTCTTCCCAGGTACGTTGGCATGTTGGCAAATTCCGTCGAGTAAACGTCGATATTCGGGTCGTACATCCACACTGTATTTGTAACGTCACCGAACGACAGACTTTTGTACCCGCCGATCACCCAGATAACAGCGCCATCGGTAGCCACTGCCGAACCAAAGCGAAAATCGGGCATGTTCGCGCCCTGGAACCAGGCATCGTTCGCCTCATCGTAGATCCAGGTTGAGTTTAGGATCGTCGAACTCAAGAACGGCCCGGTCGCTCCGCCGAAAACGTAGACGAACCCGTTCACCTCGACTGCAGCCCCAAATGAACGAATTCCCGTGCTCAGCGGAAAGCTCGCTCGCGCCGACCAGGAATCGTCACTCGGGGTGTAAGCCCAGACCCTATCTATTCCGTCAGGCCAGATCGAGCAACAGCCGCCCCCGATGGAATAAATCAGCGAACCATCGCTGGAGGCGACGGTCGAGCCCTGGGCCGATCCGCGTGGTTCTGGGATCGGAGCGTTGACGCTCCAACTCGCTCCATTGATCTGACCGTCGACCTTTCGTCCCGCGCTGTCTGCAGCCACCGGGGCACGAGGCGGGATCAAACCCGTCGCGGTACCGACTTCCGCCGCGACATTTCCCGTGAACAAAACCACCACGGGCAGCACGAAGAGCGCGCGTAACCTCACATCGTTCTCCTGGAGCTGATTCCGGTCTGCACTTGCGAAGTCTTCGTTGTGTCGCCGCAGCGCATAGCATGTCTCAGTGAGTCTGAGCCCCGAAGTCGGACAAGGGTATCGAATAGCTGAACCAACTGTAGCCCCCGCCGTTGTACCCGCCCATAACGTAGAAAACGCCTTTGGCTATGGTACCGCTCGTGTTGTTTATTCCCCAATCGCCCAGCCCGGGCCAAGCGGGCATCCGCGGTCCTTCCGACCAAGTGCCCAGGGCAGGGTCGAAAATCTGCAAGTGTCCCAGATGTCGCGGGTACTCGTCATAAGCTCCGGCCAAGTAGATGAGCCTGCCGTCGGTCACGGTGGCTGGGTCTAGGATGCCAAGAGGAATGGGTGGAGCGGAGGACCAGGCATCCAGGGCGGTGTTGTAGACAAGATGATTATTCAGACTGCCACCTTCCCCGCCACCCAACACGTGGACAGTTCCGTCGGGGAGCCAAACGCCGTGGATTCTCCCCAGGTTCGAAGGCATGTTGGCAAACCCCGTCGAGTAGGCATCCGCCTTCGGGTCGTACCTCCAAACGTTGTGTCCCGGACCGAAGATGTACCCGCCAATCACCCAGATGACTTCGCCATCGGTCGCCACCGCGGAACCAAAGCGAAAGTCTGGCATGTTCGTGCCGCGGGTCCACGCGTCGTTGGTTTCGTCGTAGATCCAGGTCGTGTTAAGCACCTCTTCGCCGGTCGACTGCGTCCCGCTCACGCCGCCGAAGAAATAGATGAACCCATTCAACTCGACCGCGGATCCGTACGAACGAATCCCACGGCTGACTGGAACGCTTGCTACATCCCACCAAGGCGAGCGCATCGATGAAGCATCACGGCTGTCATCGGCGGGAGAGTAAACCCTAACCCTGTTTGAAGCCCCCCCACCCGTGTAGCCCCCAATATGGTAAATGAGAGAACCATCGCTGGAGGCAAGCGTCGCGCTCTGCAGGACACCCCAGCATTCTGGAACTGGCCAATTGAGGGACCAACTGGATCCAGTGAGCTGAGTGCCAAGCTTCATCTCGCGGTGATCGGACACTTTGACGGCATCTGGATTTATCGAGTCCGTCGAGACGCTCTCTTGCGCTCCGAAACTTGAGAGCAGTAGCGAGTAATTGACCGAGACCGGACTCGTCCCATTGTACCCACCCATGACATAGAAGTTTCCGTTGGCAATGACGCCGCTGGTGTTGTCCACACCGGATGGCATCGGTGGGCCGAGTGACCAGCTACGGCTGACGGTGTTGAAAATCTGAACGCGTCGCGTCGCTCGGGGCGCGGGCCCGGCATCTCCTGCCACGTAAATGCGTACGCCGTCCGTGGCAACGGCAGCATCAGTAATACCATAGGGAATCTGCGGCCTACAGAAGCCGGAAGGCACACGGACGTTGAAAAAACAATTGTTGTTTCCGTTAAAACCTCCGCCGAGAAAGTAGAGGTCTCCATTCGGAAGTATGACGCTACGCGTCCTGCCCATCAATGTGCCAATTTGGTCGAAAGCGAACCAGTTATCGGTACTCGGGTCATACCGCCAGACGGTCCCGCTTTCTCCACCTATAGATAGGTCTTTGGCGCCCCCAAGAACCCAGATGATGCCGCGATCGGCAGCCACCGCCGAACCGAATCGCGCGCCGGGCATGTTCGTCCCCTGCGACCATGCATCTTTCGCCTCGTCATGAATCCAGAGAGTGTCCAAAATACCTGTCTCGTCCACGCCGCCGAAAACGTAGATGAAACCGTTCACCTCGACCGCGGCTCCGAACGTGCGAATTCCAGTGGTGACGGGAAGGTCTGCTGCCTCGGACCAGCTATCATCCGCGGGCGAGTAGATCCGCACCTTCTTCGTTGGCGTCATCGCCCCCGTAATGCCACCGATGTGGTAAATCCGCGAGCCATCGGCGGAGGCGACCGTTGCGCCCTGGGCGACTCCTAGAGGTTCCGGGATGGGTGAGTTGATGATCCAACCTGTGCCGTTGGCCTGACGATCGATTCGGAAAGAACCGCTGTTGACGGTTGCAATGGCCTTCGTCAAAGGGCTCGCAGCACCGTCTGGGGCCGCGCCGCAGGACATAAAGAGAGCGGCCACCAAAAATACGAACAGCATTTTAAGTTGCATCCCGCCCTCAGTTGGCCCGCTGGCCCCGCTCACTTCAGCTAGCAAGAACAGTCGATACTCTTCACTTTGCGGCGCGCGTGTCAAACGGGACCGAAACTTCAGCGTTCTCGCAGAACAGGAGGCGATCACGCCAATTGCCAGCAAGGGCGCATCGGAAACCAGCTCTGGATCGCCCCCGACGGCCTGGCTCGGATCCTACAGCGGCAATGCAACGCAACGGACGCAGGTCCCTGTCGTCAACTGCTTCTTCGCTTCGGGAGAAGTAATTGTCACCGAGCACGCAGGGCATCCCTCATTCATCAGAGAAGACACGAGGGCTCGACCTCGCCGTAAAGACCGGAATGAAATGAACCCGACGCCAGCAGCGGTTTGTCGACGCGATCGACGAGCTTCTGCGAAAGGCTCCCTACCGATTAGACCTACCGAGGCCAGAGAGCGACAGCGAGTAGTTGACGGAGCTAGGAGCCACCCCGTCGTAGCCGCCGACGACGTAGAACGTACCGTTTGCGATGGTGCCGCTGGTGTTGTTGAGGGCTGGAGCGGGCATCCGCGGCCCCTCCGACCAGACACGGGTGGCAGGGTCATAGATTTGCGTATGCCCGGCGCCTCGCGGGGGATCCAGATTGGCACCCCCCACGTAAATGAGTGTCCCGTCGGTCGCGACGGCTGGGTCGAGAACCTGAGACGGTATAAGCGGAGCGGAAGACCAGGCGTTCGCGTTGGTGTCATAGACCCAGTGGTCATTCATGTCCCAGTGCCCGCCGAGCACGTGGAGGGTCCTGTCCGCAAGCATGACACCGTGAATCCTGCCCAGGTATTGAGGCATGTCTCTGAATCCGGTCGAATAAACGTCGGTGCTCGGGTCATATATCCAAACCGTATTCGTTGTGTCGAAGAAGCCGAGGCTTTTGAACCCGCCAATCACCCAGATGACGGCGCCATCCGTGCCCACTGCCGAGCCGGCGCGAAAATCAGGCATGTTCGCGCCCTCGAACCAGCCATCATTGGCCTCGTCATAAATCCAGGTGGTGTTCAGCATCCTCGGATTCGAGGCCGGTCCGGCCACGCCGCCGAAAACGTAGATGAACCCGTTCAATTCGACCGCAGACCCATACGCACGAATCCCATCGCTGACTGGAACGTCCGCTGCAGCCGACCAGGAATCATCTTTGGGGGAGTAAGCCCACAGCCTGTTGATTCCGTCCGGATAATCAGAATGGCAGCAGCCGCCGCCGA
>WNFG01001372.1_pt1 | contig 20442 bp, 18 predicted proteins | sample 5400431 | NCBI WGS metagenome assembly WNFG01 (sample SAMN13153346, study PRJNA577476) | soil metagenome | isolation source: 120 cm saprolite under Douglas fir tree site 2 hole 3 replicate 2 | place: USA:California | collected 2015-04-18 | reverse complement strand
GTTATGGTTAACTAGAGAACCGTCCTTCGACCTCGCCCGAACCTGGGGGTCTGGCGTCAGGACTCCAGCCAGAATGGAGCGTCGAAAATCCTGTGTGAGAAGCAGTTATCGGCCGACCGCCCCGAGTTCCTGACTAAGAACTTAGGACTAAGAACTAACAACTCTTCAAGACCGCCAGTGCAGCGTCACCGGCCCATCCATGGGGTGCTTCATAGGCGCACCGGTTCGCCGGGACTCAAGCAGATTCGCCTTCAGTCCGAAGTACCACTTCGCCGGACGGTCCGCGTCATCGATCAGCATCAGGCGCGGATCGTGCTTCAATCCTTCCGCCTGCTGGATCATGGTTTCCTGATCTTGCCTCAGGAATTTCTTCGCGAAAATCCGGAAGATCGTCTTCGGCAGGAAGAGATTCCACGCGGCGACGAAATCGATCCGGCAGAGGTCGCGCCGCACCGGCGTCACCGTGGCCCGGCTTGAAAACCACAACCTTCCGCTCCGGATCTCCTCCGTCCGGATATTGGGGAGCACGAAATCAATCGTCGTGGTCACCGGCTCGCCGGTATATTTCTGCAGCATGCGGTAAGGAGCGCTGTTCGAGCTCGGCGTGTGCGGGCTCATTCGGAAACCGTTCGGAATCGGCTCGAACTTTTTTTCTTTCTCGTGAATGCTGTGACGGCTGCGCCAGTACCACGATTGGTGCACGAACGGTCCGTGCGCCGGGTCCATCAAACCGATGATTCCGTGATCGACGTGTGACGGCAGCTCGCAGGCCAGGTGCGTGATCGTGTATTTCTCGCTGAAAACGGATAGCGGTGGAGCAGGAGCAGTCATTTCTGGCTGCCACGACCCCGGCGCATTGTCGGCCGCCATGCGGCCGCGCGAGGCCATGTACACCCAGACGTAGCCATCGCGCTCCTCGCACGGATAATGCCCGGCGAACACGCGGTCGACTTTCAGCTTGTCTTGGCTCGTCAGCGAGGGAATCTCAACGCATTGTCCGGTACACGCCTCGAATTGCCAGCCGTGATAGCAGCACTCGAGTATCTGCCCATCAAATCGTCCATAGGAAAGCGGAATCCCCCGGTGTGGACAGGAATCGCGCATCGCAAACGCTTTCCCTTTGTCCGTGCGCCCCAGCACCAGCGGCACTTCCAGCAGCATCGCCGTGGCCAGGTGCCGGCCCACAATCTCGTTGCTCCGAATTGCGGGATACCAGAAATCCCACAGGAAACCGGCATCGGTTTCCCGCGCGGGCTCCTGCGCGGCATCTTCCTTTGCCTGCAGCATGGTTCGCGTCGCTTCGCTCATTGTTACGCATCGTAGTACACCGCGTTGCATCGGGGCAACCGCGCCGCGCATCTAATTGCGTGTATCAGAATTTGGCGATATCCTTAGTCCTGAGTTCACCGATGTACGCCGCCTTCTATTAGTTGACTCTCCCGCCGCTCCAACTCCGGAGCGTTGCGACTCATTCCATTTTCTATTTTGCAATTTCGATTTTCACATTTTTTGCTCAAAGAGGATTTGCCATGGCCGTAATTACATTATCTGAGAAGCTGGACCAGCTCGGCTCTCGCTACGACGAATTGACGCAGCAGCTTTCGACGGCGGAAATCGTCTCGGATTCCGCACGCTTCCAGAAGGTCGCCAAGCAGCACGCCGAGCTCGAAGGGATCGTCGCGAAGCACCGCGAGTACAAGCAAATTGAAAAAGATCTCGCCGGCGCGCACCAGATGGCCGTCGAAGCCGATGAGGCAGAAATGAAGGAGCTCGCGCACGAAGAGGAAAAACAGCTCACGGCGCGCAAGGAAATCGTCGAGCGCGAACTGAAGCTGCTCCTGCTTCCCAAAGATCCAAACGACGAAAAGAGCGTCATCCTGGAAATTCGCGCCGGGACTGGCGGTGATGAAGCCGCGCTCTTCGCCGGCGAACTTTTTCGCGTGTATTCGCGCTACGCGGAAACGCAAGGCTGGAAAGTGGAAGTGCTCGAAAGCTCGCCTTCTTCGCTCGGTGGACTGAAAGAAATTGTCGCCGCAATTCAAGGCCACAGGGTCTACTCCAGGCTGAAATACGAAAGCGGCGTCCACCGCGTTCAGCGCGTCCCCGCCACCGAACAGCAGGGCCGCATCCACACTTCCGCCGCCACCGTCGCGGTACTGCCTGAAGCCGACGATATCGACATCAAGATCGAAGCCAAGGACCTGCGCGTTGACACGTTTTGTTCTTCGGGCCCGGGCGGCCAGTCAGTGAATACGACCTATTCCGCCGTCCGCATCAGGCACATTCCCAGCGGCCTCGTCGTCTCGCAGCAGGACGAAAAATCGCAGATAAAAAATCGAGCGAAGGCCATGCGCGTTCTCCGCGCCCGCCTCTACGAAATGGAGCAGGAAAAGCAGCAAGCAGCCGTTGCCGCCGAGCGCCGCGGGCAAATCAAATCCGGCGATCGCTCGGAAAAAATCCGCACCTACAATTACCCGCAAAACCGCGTGACCGATCACCGCATCGGCCTTACGCTTCACCAACTAACCGATGTCATGGACGGCAAGCTGGCGCTCCTCGTCGACGGCCTGGTTACCCACTACGAAGCCGAGCGCCTCAAGCAGGAACTCGCCGAAACGTGAGTCATGTTCGGCGCAAAACCGGCCACCGCAATGGATTTGCGCACAGCATTGAAGAACGGCATCGCGCAATTGCGCGATGCGCATGTGCCCTCCTTCACGCTCGCCGCGGAGTTGTTGCTCCTTCACGTGCTGGGCCGCGATCGAACCTGGCTCTACGCCCACCTGGAAGAAATCATCACTGACGCGGACGCGCAACAATTTTTCGCGCTGATCGCCCGCCGCGCCGCGGGTGAACCCACTCAACACCTCACCGGCAAACAGGAATTCTGGGGTCTCGAATTTCAGGTGAATCCGGACGTTCTTATTCCGCGCCCGGAAACCGAACACGTCGTTGAAGTCGCGCTCGATCGCCTCGCATTGCGTGAACTCCGCTCCGGCCGTCCGCAGAAAACGACGGGTGACGGGCTTAGAATCGCCGACGTCGGCACAGGTTCCGGCTGCATCGCCATTGTCCTTGCAAAAGAACTTCCGGGAGCGTCAATCCATGCCACAGACATTTCCACTGCGGCTCTCGCCGTGGCCCGCCGCAACGCCGCGCGCCATTCCGTCGCCGATCGCATCCATTTCGTCGAGTGTAGTCTGCTCGACGGCGCAGCAGCCTGGGTTGTAGGGGCGCAGCATGCTGCGCCCCTATACAACAAGGACGCATCCTTATTATTCGGCAGGTCACGAGTCACAAATTACGAATCACGCTTCTTCGATTTGATTGTGAGCAACCCGCCCTACGTTGGCCGCCGCGAAGCAGAAACACTCCCCCGCGAAGTCCGCGAGCACGAACCGGAGACCGCCCTCTTTGGCGGCGAAGAAGGCTACGAACTCTACGCCGACCTCATCGCACAAGCCGCGACGCATCTGAAGCCTGGCGGAATACTCGTGCTTGAACTGGGGCACAACACCTTGCCCGCGGTGCAGCCGCTTCTCGACGCGGCGAACTGGATCAATGTCAGCGTGGCCAACGACCTTGCAGGTATCCCTCGCGTGATCGCTGCCGAACGCTTGTAGGGACTACTCCTCCAGCGTAGGCTACTCGGATGCCGGACTTCGCACGATTCCGCGCCAAGCACGGGCCGCTGGACGAGCCGCCGCCTGCGGCCATCACTTCGATCCTTCACGTCGACATGGACGCCTTCTTCGTCTCCGTGGAATTGCTCGAGCGGCCCGAGCTTCGCGGCAAACCGGTGGTCGTTGGCGGGCGCCCCGATCAGCGCGGGGTGGTCTCCGCAGCCAGCTACGAAGCACGCAAATACGGCATTCAATCCGCCATGCCACTGAGAACCGCGGGCCGGCTTTGTCCGCACGCAGTTTTTCTGGACGGGCATCACGCGAAATACGGGGAATGGAGCGACCGCGTCGCGAGCATCCTCGCGAAGTTTTCTCCGATCGTCGAAATGGTCTCTATCGATGAAGCCTATCTCGATCTCTCCGGCACCGAACGTTTGCATGGACCACCGCTGGCGGCCGCTGACAATCTTCTGCGCACTATCACGCGCACAACCAGCCTCCCTTGCTCCGGAGGTCTGGCTACAACACGTCTCACCGCAAAAGTCGCTTCGGATCAGGCGAAGCCGCGCGGGCTCGTCTGGGTAGCGCCCGGCCAGGAAGCAAAATTCCTCGCGCCGCTTTCCGTGCGGAAAATTCCAGGAATTGGGGAAGTCACCGAGCGCGCCCTTCGCGCTCTCCGCATCGAAACCGTCGAGCAGCTCGCCGCTCTCCCGCAGGAGAAATTGGAAAAAGTTTTCGGCCAGTGGGGAACGGCGCTTTATCGCAAGGCGCGCGGCGGTGATTCGTACGAATTCATCATCGACGCCGAGCCGAAATCGATCTCACATAATCACACCTTCGGCGAAGACACCGATGACACGGCAGCTCTCAATGCGATGCTCAGCCATCTCTCGCAAAAAGCCTGCAAGCGTCTCCGTGAAGCCGGACTTGCAACGCGCACTCTCACCTTGACGATCCGTTATGCAGGATTCGAGACGCACACTCGGGCGAAATCGCTCGCTGAACCCACCTGTCTCGACGCCGACATCTACGCCGTATTCCAGAATCTTTTCCGCGAGCATCGCGATCCTCGCCGCAAGATCCGGCTTCTCGGCGTCAGCCTCAGCGGCTTCGCGCACGGTGCGGAGCAGCTCGACCTGCTCGATCCCGAGCGCCGCGCAAAACTGGAGAAACTCACGCGCGCCACCGATCGTCTGCGCGACCGCTTCGGCTTCGGCGTGGTGCAATTCGGCGGCTCGCTCCGCCCCGACGGTTCGGGCCAGGGCGACGATGATTCCTAGCTCACCACGAAATCCTACCGGGATGTCCTATACTTCTCCGTGAAATGAGTGCGCCAACTCAACCGGCGGTCTCCGTGCGACCCAAAGAGAGCTTTCTCGAGCGCATGCGCTATTTCTGGCAGCGCGTCAGCGAAGGCCGCCAGATCGACGATCTGTGGTCGCAATTCGCCGCCGACGCACGCGCCAGCTACGGCTTTTACGGCCACGACGTCGACTGGGAAAAAATCCAGCAATTACCTCGCTGGCGCCGGCCGCTGCACATCGCAAAGGAATTCTTCTGGGCGCTTCTACTGAAGATGACGCCGGCGCGCCGTATCCTGCTCCTGATCGCGCTTGTGATTCTCGTCATCGCGGGATTGAGCCTCCTCTTTGGAAGTCAAGATCCATTCGATATGAAAATTGAATTTGCCGCCGCTCTACTACTCTTGCTCCTTCTTTCGCTGGAGCTTGCGGACAAAGTCACGATGAAGCGGGACCTGGAGATCGCGCGGGAGATTCAGACCTGGCTGGTTCCTTCGAAAGCGCCGGAGGTGCCCGGCGCAGACATCGCGTTTGCTACGCGCCCGCAGAATTCCGTTGCGGGCGACTACTATGACGCTTTTTACCCCAACCCTGATGCGGGACCAACTGGAAAGCTGATGGTAGTCATCGCTGACGTCGCAGGAAAAAGCGTGCCTGCGGCGCTGCTGATGGCCACGCTTCAAGCGAGCCTTCACACAATTGCGGGAGAAGGCGCGTCTCTCGGAGAGCTTGTGACGCGATTAAACCGCTACGCTTGTGCGCATAGTCTGGATGGCCGGCGTTTCACGACCGCAGTGCTGAGCGAATATGATCCCGCTTTGCGCCGGCTCACCTACGTGAACGCGGGCCACAACGCTCCCGTCTTGCGGCGCGTTAATGGCGATCTCCAGCAACTGGACGTGGGCGGATTGCCGCTGGGCATCGAGGCCGCGGCCACGCACCAGACCGATGCTATCGAACTGCATCCCGGCGAGGCGTTGATCTTTTTCACCGACGGCGTCGTGGAAGCTTTCAATGAAGATGGCCAGGAATTCGGCAACGAGCGCTGGCTCGGCGCCATCCGCGCTTTGCCGGATTGGGGGGCGCAGGAGACCCTGCAATTCTTGATGAAGCGAGTCGATGAATTCGTCGGCTCGACGCGGCAGTCCGACGACATCACGTGCCTCGTTTTCCGCTGCATGTAGCGATCCACTAACGCTCCTTACGACACTTCATTCGCTCTCGCGTCCCGGAGTGTCGCATAATTCGAATGTGACATCCCGCGAACTTGCAAACTCGATCTGCGAGACTTTGAGGCGCAACGGCCACCAGGCGCTGCTCGTTGGCGGATGTGTGCGCGACTTGCTCCTGGGCCGGCAGCCCGCAGACTATGACGTGGCTACCGACGCCTCCCCGGAACGTGTGATAGAACTATTTCCCGAGAGCGTCCCCGTCGGCGCACAATTCGGCGTGGTCCTGATCCCGCGGGAGAATTGGAAGGTCGAAGTCGCCACGTTTCGTTCTGACGTTGGCTATTCCGATGGCCGCCATCCCGACAGTGTTGTCTATACGAGAACGGCGCAGGAAGATGTCCAGCGGCGGGATTTCACGGTAAACGGTTTGCTGATGCGCCACGATACGGAAGAAGTCCTGGATTACGTGGGCGGCCAGGCAGACCTCAAAGCGGGAATTATTCGCGCGATCGGCGACCCGGCTCTCCGTTTTGCCGAGGATAAGCTGCGCATGATGCGCGCCGTGCGTTTCGCGGCGCGCTTCGGCTTCCATATCGAAACGGCAACGTTTGAAGCCATCCGCAGCCGCGCGCAGGAGATCAGGCACGTTTCCGCCGAGAGGCTTCGCGAGGAACTCACCAAGCTCCTCACGGAAGGCGCGGCCCGCCGTGGCTTTGAACTCCTCGACGAAGCAGGCTTGCTGCAGCAGGTGCTGCCGGAAATCGCGGCGATGAAAGGAGTCGAGCAGCCGCCGCAGTTTCATCCAGAAGGCGACGTCTGGATCCACACCCGGATGATGATCGAAATGCTCCCCGCGGGAGCATCGCCGACGCTGGCCTGGGGCATTCTTCTTCACGACGTCGGCAAACCACCGACGTTCAAATCGGCCGCCGAAACCGGCGACCGCATTCGCTTCGACGGTCACGTCGGAGTCGGTGTGAAAATGGCCGAGGAGATCTGCCGGCGCTTGCGCTTTTCGAATGAAGACACTGAACAGATCCTTGCGCTCGTTGAAAACCACATGCGTTTTGCAGATGCCGCCCAAATGCGGACTTCCACCCTGAAGCGCTTCGCTCGGCTCCGCCGCTTCGAGGAGCATCTGGAGCTGCACCGCATTGATTGCGTTTCGAGCAATGGAAGGCTGGAGGCATATGACTATGTACGGAAGTTTTTCTTAGAGACCCCACCGGAACAGGTTCGTCCGCAGCGTCTTCTGACGGGTGAGGACCTAAAAACGATGGGGTACCAGCCGGGGCCGGCGTTCACGGAGATCCTGCAAGCCATCGAAGACGGCCAGCTGGAGGGGCAACTGAAGACAAGGGAGGAAGCCTTCGATTTTGTTCGGAAGACGTTCAGAACTCAGAGGGCAAAAGCCTGAGCGGCTTGGCATGTAGGTCGGCGACAGGTCTGGTGAGGATTGTGGTGGATCTTCGTAAATTAATGATATTACACAACTTATTTAGTACATTGCAATAGCAGGAGCTTTTGAGTTAAGATATGAGTGTGGGATACTAAGATAATGTGCTGAAATGGCTTATATTTCCTTGCACCGTTTCACTATACCCAGCATCTAAAGTTGTTAAGCGCGGGTGAGGTTCCGCCGCGCCTGAATCTAGGGGATACCATGGCTGAGAAAAAATATGTCGTGCCCAACACGCTCTCGATCCTGCCCGTGAGAGATACGGTTTTGTTTCCCGGGGCTGTCCTGCCGCTGACGGTAGGCCGCGAGAGTTCTTTGGCGCTGGTTAGCGGTTTGCAGGAGGACGATAAACTTCTGGGCGTTGTGGCTCAGCTCGATCCGCGCGTTGAAGACCCTGCTGCGGCTGACCTCCATAAGGTGGGAACGCTTGCCAAGGTTCATAAGACGGTCAAAATGCCGAACGGCAACGTGGTTATTTTTTTGGAAGGCCTGCAACGCATCAACATCATCGAGTTGATCACTTTGCGGCCGTACTTACGTGCGGCGGTGGAAGCGCAGCCGGACATTGTCGGCGAAGTCGATGCAGAACTCGAGGCGCTGCAGCGCAACGCCCAGGATTTGTTCCGCGACGTGGTGAGCCACTCGCCGCAACTTTCCGATGACCTGCAATCGGTAGTGACGAACATCGACGACCCGGGCCGGCTGGCGGATTTTATCGCCGGAACGCTGCCGTCGCTCTCGACGCTGCTGCGGCAGGAGTTGATCGAAACGCCGAGCGTGCGCAAGCGACTGGATATGCTGATCCGCGAGCTGTCGAAAGAGCTGGAGGTGCTTGAACTCCGCTCGAAGATTCACGATCAGGTGCAGGAGCAGGTCAGCCAGAACCAGCGTGAGTACCTGTTGCGCGAGCAGATGAAAGCAATCCAGAAGGAACTCGGTGAATCGGACGATTCAACGCAGGAGATCGACGAGCTTCGCAAGAAAATGGAAGAAGCCGGAATGACGGCGGAAGCGAAAAAAGAGTGCGAGCGCGAGCTGAAGCGGCTGGCCAAGATGACGCCGGCCTCGGCCGAATACATGGTTTCGCGCACGTATCTGGAGTGGATGACCTCGCTGCCGTGGTCGAAATCCTCCGGCAGCCAGGAAATAGACATTGGCAAAGCGAAGCAGATTCTTGACGAAGATCACTATGATTTGGAGAAGGTCAAGGAGCGCATCCTCGACTACTTGGCGGTGAAAAAACTCCAGCCAGGAATGAAGGGGCCGATCCTGTGCTTCGTCGGGCCTCCGGGGGTAGGAAAAACTTCGCTGGGCAAGTCGATCGCGCGGTCGCTGGGCCGCAAGTTCGTGCGCATCGCCCTCGGCGGCATGCACGACGAAGCGGAGATTCGCGGCCACCGCCGGACGTATATCGGGGCGCTGCCCGGACAGATCATTCAAGGCTTGAAGCGCGGCGAGACCAACGATCCCGTCTGCATGCTGGACGAGGTGGACAAGCTCGGGCGCGACTTCCGCGGCGATCCGTCTTCGGCATTGATGGAGGTGCTCGACCCGGAACAGAACAACTCGTTCCGCGATCACTATCTGGACGTGCCGTTCGACCTTTCGAAGGTGCTCTTTATCGCCACAGCGAACTGGATGGATCCCATCCCGGAGCCGCTGCGCGACCGCATGGAGATCATCGAACTGCCGGGATACACCGGAGAAGAGAAACTCCACATCGCGCATAAGTATCTGATCCCGAAACAGGCCACGGAACACGGGCTGAAAGTCGGAGAGCAGATCGAATTCACAGACGAAGGGCTTCAGGAAATCATCCACAGCTACACGCGTGAAGCGGGCGTGCGCAACCTGGAGCGCGAGATCGCGACAATCACGCGCAAGCAGGCGCGGCAGATCGCGGAAGGCAGGACGGAAAAAATGGTCGTCACGCCGGAAATCGTGCACCAGTTTCTGGGCGTGCCGAAATTCCGGACGGAGAAAGAGGTCGAAGAGCGCGTCAAGAAACCCGGCGTCGCTGTCGGCCTGGTCTGGACACCGGTGGGCGGGGACATCGTGTTCATCGAAGCCAGCCGCATGCGCGGCGGGAAGCAGTTTACGATGACCGGCCATCTCGGCGAAGTGATGCAGGAGTCCATGACGGCGGCGCTGACGTGGACACGCGCCAACGCCGAACGCTACGGCATCGATCCGGACTTTTTCCGGAAACACGACATTCACATTCACGTGCCGTCGGGCGCGGTGCCGAAGGACGGCCCGTCCGCCGGGGCGGCGATGGTGACCGCACTGGTCAGCTTGCTCAGCGGGCGCCAGGTGCGGGACCGCCTGGCCATGACCGGTGAGATGACGCTCTCGGGCGTTGTGCTTCCGATCGGCGGAGTCAAGGAGAAAGTGCTCGGGGCTAAGCGCGCGGGCATCAAGGAAGTGCTGCTGCCCGCGGACAACGAGCCGAACGCGGTCGCGGATCTTCCGCCGGAAATTCTCGGCGACATGAAGATCACCTACGTGCGCAACCTCGACGAAGTGCTGGAGCATGCGCTCTCAAAGGAAGCCGTGGCCCCACCCGTTGTGCCACAACCGGAACCTAAGCAGAAACGCGTCGGCCCGGAAACCCCGCGCGCCATTCACTAAGCCCCAATAGAGCGCCCTTACGGGCAGAATCAATGCAAAGGCCCGCCGGAGCTCGACGGGCCTTTTCCCTTTTTCGCTGTGCCAGGCGGCATCTACTTGGACTCCTGCTAACATGGTTTCGGAACATGCTCAGGGAAAGGCAAATCACGAAAGAGGCGCCCGCGGAGCTGGCACAGCGCCTGAGCGAAGGGCTGCTGCGAGAACGCGTTGTTCAGCGATTCGTAGACTCTTATGTAGTCGAGCACGGCCGGCAGGCCCTGCAGGTTCATGCTTCCCTTTACCGCGATCTTCTGACTTTGCTACAGCGCGAAGCCTTGCTGGCCATGACTGTGTGGGCATTGCAAATGGTAGCCACCGAGCCGCTCCCCACAGGAAAATCAAAGTCACGCCCGATGCCACGGAAAGATGCAGCCGCGTTTCGGAAGAAATTCCTGGCCGCTCTCACGCGCCAGCAGCAGTGGACCGCGGGGGACGCGCTGGAATTTCAGAGCGACCTGCAGCTGTACGAAGATTTGCTTGCGCGCGGCAACCCGGCGCGCCGGAGCCGGAAGCCATTCGAAGCGGCCAATCACCCGTTCGTGGATCGTTGCGCGTTCTTGCTGGACTCGTCTTTCCTGGAAAAGGCTCGGCTGGCCGCAAGCCGCGCGCTAACGGACCTCGAAGATCTTGCTGCGCAGATCGCGGCTTCGGTCCTCGGAATACGGTAATCGGCGGGCATTCGTCCGAAGCGCTAAGTATCAAGAACGCTGGCGCGGAACAGCGGCCCCTTCGGTGTCGCCGATGTCGAAGACGCGGCAAACGTTGGGATGCGACACCTGGCGCGCAATCCGCACCTCCGAATGAAACCGCGCGAGCGTGGCAGGGTCTTGTGAAAGGGTCTCCGGAAGAAATTTGATGGCCACGACCTGACTGAGCTTCAGGTCTTCTGCGCGATAGACTTCACCCATCCCGCCCCGGCCAAGCAGGGCCACGATGCGGTAGCGCTCGGCAATAATCAGTCCGGGCGTGAATCTCCCGCCGCCGATGGGATCGGAGCTGGTCAGAATGCTGCTGGCGCTCGAAGGCGTGCGCGGGGAGCGAGGAGAAGATGGCGCGGAAGACGGCCGGCGTGGCGTATGAGAGGGGGCAATGGTCTCCGCCTCGGGGCCGAGTTCGTTCCCGGGCAATCGTCGCCGCCGTGTTGAGATCCACGGGCGAACCACAAGAAGAACAGAATCGGCCTGTCGGAGAAACCTGTGCGCCGCAGGATGTGCAATACATGGGAAGCCGGGATTCTACCATTGCGAGACACGGCCCGCGACCTTCCATGGATGCGCGGCGTGGAACGGCTAGGAAATGCGCTCGACCTGCACCGCCGTGCCGTAGGCCAGCACCTCGGTCACGCCCTGCATCACTTCGGTAGCGTCATAACGCATGCCGATCACGGCATTCGCTCCATGTTCTCCGGCGTGCTGCAAGAGCAGCTCGAAGGCATCTTCGCGCGTCTTCTCGCACAGGTTGGTGAGAATGGTGATGTTGCCTCCGACGATGGTCTGCAGCGCGGCCCCGAGATTTCCGATCACGCTCCGCGATCTCACAATGATCCCTCGCACGATTCCAAAATTCCGCACGATCCGGTATCCAGCCATCTCGGTCCCGGTCGTCACCATGCCAAAATCGACTCGATTGGCCATCTAGATTCTCCTTAGCGCAGATGTTTACCGCCGCGATTCTACTCGCTCAGGAGCCCGCGCGCGAGTGTACGGCGTCTGATATTCTAAGAATACGTGGAAACCCTCTTCTATTTCCTGGTCCTCGCGCAAATCTTGCTGGGTCTCTACCTGATCGGGCAGGGGCTGCAGTGGCTGGGTTACACGCGACGGCGCATGCTGACGGATCCTGGGTTTTATGCCCCCCGGGTGGCGGTGCTCTGTCCGTGCAAAGGCATGGAGCCGGGCCTCGAGCGCAATCTTTTGTCGCTGACCGAATTCGATTACGCGAACTACGAGATTTTCTTCCTGATGGCATCGTCTAACGATTCGGCTTGCAGCATCGCGAAACGCGTCGCCGGGCAATCAAAGCCCAAGGCCCACGTGGTGATTACGGAAAAGCCGGAGGGTTGCGGCGAGAAAGTCAACAACCTTCGCATTGGTGTCGAACGTTTGGAGCCGGATTTCGACGTGCTGGTCTTCGCGGACTCGGACGGACGCCCCGGAAGAACCTGGCTGCATCGCATGGTGGCCCCGTTGAGTGATTCGCGTATCGGCGCCACAACTACCATGCGCTGGTTCATCGCGAACCGCAGCAACTTTGCCAGCGCGTTGCTCGCTGCTTGGAACGCGCCCATCGTCACCATGCTCAGCGAAAAGGGAAAGAATTTCTGCTGGGGTGGAGGCACGGCGATCCGTCGGAGTGTTTTCGACCAGGCAAACGTGATAGAAGAGTGGAAGTATTCGGTGAGCGACGACTACTCCATGACACGGGCGCTGGAGCGGGCCGGGCGCCCTATCGTCTTCCTGCCGGAATGCCTGGTGGCATCCTTTGTGGAAACGGACTCCAGGGGATTACTGGAATTCACAAACCGGCAGACTTTGATCACGCGCGTGTATGCGCGGAAAATTTGGGGGATGGCGTTTGCCACCCACTTTTTGTATTGTCTTACGCTTGTTCTCGGACTACTGGTAACTTTGGACACTGTACTCGCTTCGCGGCCGGCCTTTCATTTGGCGGCGCTGACATTTCTACCGATTCTTTTCGCGATGATCCGAGGCGCTTTGCGAGCGGCTGCGGTTAGCGATGTGCTGTCGGCGTACCGCTCGCAAGTCAGCGGTCAGGGCTGGATCTATGTTTTTCTGACAGTCTTTGTCCCGTTCTTCTACCTGATGAATTTCGCTAAGTCTCTATTCACCCGCAAAATCCGCTGGCGTGGCGTCGTATATGAATTAGTCTCGCCCAACCAAACGCGCATCCTTGCGTATTGATAAGCCGGAATGGCATAGCCGGGGCCGGTAGACGAGTTTTCCACAGGTTTTCAGGGAACTTTCGTCTTGTCAAATGATTGTTTGCGTGTATATCTGATGGCCACGAGGGGCGTGGTCACCCTAACTTCCGCGTTCCGTATTAGTTGCAGGACCTGGGGCTCGACCAAAGTCTTGTGATCGACGACCAGAGGCCCAACAAGAGAGCTTTCGAGCGCCGACCCCTCTAACCTGAGACCTCGAGAGATTCTAAGGGGTCCGTGTAAAGAAAAAATTTCGTGGCGAGTGCAATTCCTACCAGGAAGGGCAAGCCTGGACGGAGTAGAGTGGGAGCTAACCATCCATTTTTGAGTAAGTTGTAATCGGCCGAATTCGGAAGAAGAGGTGCACATACAATACGGTTCGGTCTCATTAACGCAGGCGAACTGGCAGGGAGCTCCTTCTCCTTACTCGGTGCGGCTACTGAAGATCCAGGCGCCGAGTCCAAAGCCTTCTGTTAGGCTTCTTACTTGTCCGCTTGCCTTCGCAATGAAACTTGCCTCGAGCTGAGGGGCTCAATCTAGACGAAGAGCTTCGGATGTCTCGCGAAGCTGCTTAGGGAGGGGTTCTTGTGAAGGTTACCCGAAGAAGTGAACGGACTGAGCGTTTGAGTCATTCCCGCTCCGCAACTACCCGCGAATTGTATTACTTCTACGAAAAAAACTCTGGCGTCGCTCATTTTCATGTGCAAGCAGACCCGCAAGGAGGGTTCCCCGTCGACCAGGCTGCCGGGTTACTTGCCATGCACTGCATGGTGCGTGGGCAGACGCCAAGCGATTACGTGGTCATGATCCAGGCTGAAAATGACATATTGGCAGGTCTAGCCGAAAAGGCGGAGAAGCTCCTGCAGGCCGGCCATTCGGTCAGCGGCCCCGTGCAACTGACGCGGCGCGAGGAAGAAGTACTCGGCGGCGTGATGCGAAGTCTCGCAAATAAGGAAATTGCCGCGTCTCTGAACCTGTCGGAGCGCACCGTCAAATTTCACGTCTCTTCGCTGCTTGCGAAATACCGCGTGCGTGGACGAATGGAACTGGTGCGGGAAGCCTCGCGTCACACGGGCGGGCCCATGCCGTTGCTGATGCCGGTGGCTCGCGAATCGCGGCCGTGCGCGCCGTCAGTCCCGCAAGGATACGTGAATCCGGCCCGCAACGCGGCGGTTGTTCCACTTGCCAAGCGGCAGATGATGGCTTGAGCCGATTTTAGAAATAAAACGAGGAAAGAGCAGAAAGGCCCGGGTCCCAACAATTGGGACCCGGGCCTTTGCTTTTCCGGAGAATCTGCGGCGGCGCTTACTTCTTCGCCGCAGCGTAGAGTTGGGCTGCCGAGTCCCAGTTAACGACATTCCACCACGCTTTGATGTAATCCCCGCGCACGTTCTGATACTTCAAGTAATAGGCATGCTCCCAAACGTCCAGTCCAAGCACGGCCTTACCCCCCAAGAGGAAAGGGGTATCTTGATTCGGAGTCGAGTCGATCGCCAACTTGCCGTCCTTCACAATCAGCCAGGCCCACCCCGAGCCGAAACGCCCCAGACCAGCGGCGCCGAACTTTTCCTGGAAGCCGGCGAACGATCCGAAGGTTGAATTGATCGCGGCAGCCAAGTCACCTTTAGGTTCGCCTCCACCGCCTTTCTTCATTTGCGTCCAGAAGAGGGAGTGGTTCCAGTGGCCGCCGGCGTTATTACGCACCGCCATGCGGATGTTTTCGGGGATTGCGTCGAGACCCTTGAGCAAGTCTTCCAGCGACTTGGATTGCAGACTGGCGTTGCCGTCCAGCGCCTTGTTGAGGTTGGTGACGTAGGCGCCATGATGTTTGTCGTGGTGAATCTCCATAGTCTTGGCGTCGATGTAGGGTTCGAGTGCGTCGAAAGAGTAAGGCAACGGGGGGACAGAAAATGCCACGGTTTTTTCCTCTGGCTTGAGATTTGAATCCGACTTGATCGCACCGCCGACGGACAAAAGCCCGGGTGCAGAGTTTCCTGCGCCGAGCAATCCCGCGCCGACGATACCCGTATTGAACAGGAACGTACGACGATTCATGGGAACTCCAGCAATGCGGAATGTTAGTCAACCTGCGAGCCGGATTATACAACTTGTGCAGGCGCTATGATAACCCCGCCGGAGAGACGCACAACTCTGTCAGCTCGGCTGAACTACCGGGCTCGCGACAGCCTGCAGGTCCTCGAGATCGCCTCGGCGAATCCTCGAGAGCAAATCTCACAGCGCACCGAAGTCTGGCGAAGGAGCCAAAACGCCAGATACATCACGATATCTCTGGCACCACCCTCACTGGCTGAGTATAATAGCGCGCTCGCAGGCGTTCGGTTATAACTCGCTGAACTGCACCCATCTAAACCCGCGCCCGTCAGGGCCAAACTCAAAAGGAGGAACGTCATGACCAATCTCAGTGGTTTGGACCAACTCTTCCGTTGGCTGCATGTTTTTGCCGGGATTGTATGGATTGGGTTGCTCTATTTTTTCAACTTCGTAAATGGCCCGTTCGCGGGAACACTGGACGCGGATTCCAAGAAGAAAGTCGTGCCGGAATTAATGCCACGCGCGCTGTTCTGGTTTCGCTGGGGTGCGGCCTGGACCTGGATCACGGGAGTGCTGCTCCTCGGTATCGTCTTTTACAGCAACCGGACCGTTCTTCTGGAAAACCCGGACAAGGGCTGGGGTTTGGGCGCAATAGTGATGGTGGCCGTCACCTTCTTTGGTGTGATCCTTTACGACATCCTGGCAAAGTCCGCGCCGGGAAAGAATATAAAGGTGCTCGCTACGGTCGGTTTCGTCCTCACCGGGGTGGTGCTTTTCCTGATGGCTGGATGGGCTCACTTCACTTATCGCGCGTACCTGATCCACATCGGGGCGATGTTCGGTACGATTATGGCCTTCAACGTTTGGTTCCGGATTTGGCCGAGCCAGCAGAAAATTATCACGGCAATCAAGAATGGCCAAGCGCCTGATGCGGCCGTCGTCGCCCTGGCGGGCTCGAGGTCACGGCACAACACCTATCTCTCGCTCCCCTTGATCTGGGCGATGCTCAACTTCCATGCTGCGTACTTCGCCGGGGGCAATCTCGGAATTAGCGCAAGCTGGGCATGGGTCACCATGCTGGTCGTGATACTGCTGGGGTGGCACATCATTTGGCAATGCTATAAGAAGGCGGGAAAAGTTAAGGGCTTCTAACTGATGTTGTGGAGTGCCGCTCGCTAACTTCGCCGGAGAGAGTCCGAGCCAGATAGCCCGGCTGAATTACCGGCCCCTCGCCATCACTGGATGCGCGAAAGCGCCCAACGGGCAGATTCGGCGAGGACCTGATCCTCGGAAGCCGCGAGCTGTTGCAATCGATCACTGAAACGATGGTGATCCGCCATCCCCGGCCGCAGGCCGGAATTCCCCACCGCGATGCAGGCATTGCGAATCAGACCACGCCATTTGGTCCGTTTGACGGGGCTTCCGCGAAAGAGTTCGCGAAAGTCAGCTTCGCTCAGCCCGAGGAGCCACTCCAGTCCTGGAAGGTAGAGCGATTCGTCTTGCGGCGGCAAAGACGTCCGGTCGCCGTTTTCCTCTCGTGCAGGAAAAACTCTTGGCTGGAACTGCGGAACAGTGGCAATCGGTGCGCGCCGGTTCCACGGGCAAACGTCCTGGCAGATGTCGCAGCCGAAAACATGATTTCCCATCGGCTCGCGGAACTCTTCCGGGATGGAGCCGCGCAGTTCGATCGTCAAATAGGAAATGCACTTTCGGGCATCCATGACGTAGGGTTCGACAAAGGCCTGCGTCGGACATGCATCCAGGCACCGCCGGCAGCTCCCGCATAAATCCGGCGGCGGTAGCTCGTTTGCCCCGAGCGTCGGTTCCAGATCGAGAGTGGTGAGAATGACGCCCAGAAAAAAGAAGGAGCCGACCGTTTGGTTGAGCAGCAGCGTGTTTTTCCCGAGCCATCCCAGGCCTGCATGTTTCGCGAGCACCCGCTCCTGGACCGGTCCCGTATCCACGTAAGCGCGCGCTTCGAATGGAACTGTGAAGCGTTCGCGCAGGGATTCAACGAGCGCGTCTAGTCTCTCCTGCAACACATCGTGATAGTCGTCGCCCCACGCATAACGCGAAATCCATCCACGAGGCTCCTGCGCGTCTCTTCCCTTCACCATTTCTGTGGAGCGGGGCAGATCACAGTTGTAGTTCAGGGCGCACACAATCACGCTGCGGATTCTTGGCATGACACTCAGTGGATCGATCCGCCGTGGATCGTTCAGATATTTCATTTCTCCGGCGTAGCCGCGGTCCAGCCATACCTGCATAAGTTCCAGCTCTAGGAATTTCTCCGCGCGCACCACTCCGCACAAATCGAATCCCAGCGTTTTCGCATGCGCGGCGATCCACGCGGTGTCAGCGCCATTTCTCATCGGCAAGCCTGGGGAAGGCCCACAGAGAGATTGTGCCGGATGGAAGCCGTCCACACGAGAAAAAAAGAAAAACTTACCGCTCCCAGTTTCGCGGAAAAAGGATTACTGGAAACTATGGAGGGCCGCGTTTTCGTCGGAATGAACGTCGAACACGGTATACAGCTTGGTGATCTGAATGAGGTCGTGCACCTTCTTCGTCAGATGCAGCAGTTTCAGTTCGCCGCCGCTCTTCTTCACGGCGGTATAGGCGCTAACTAATTCACCGATTCCCGCGCTGTCGATGTAGTTCACGTCCGCAAGATTGAGGACAATCTTTGTGCGTTGATCATCGAGCAATCCGCGCACCGTCTTTCGCAAAAGCGCGCTTTCCTCGCCCAGTGTAATCCGTCCGCTGATGTCCACTACTGTTACCGGACCTGCATCACGGTGTGTGGCATGTAAGGACATTGCTTGTTTACGCTTTCTGATGGGGAGCGGCGCCCCGGTTACCTTGGCCGTTCGGCCCGGAGTGCTCGTCGAGCGGCAGCTTCTTCGCCATCACGATCTCCGCTCCGCCTGTGCGGCCTGGAACGACATCAAATTCATCCATGAATGCACGCATCAGGAAGATGCCGCGTCCGGACGTACTGAGCAAGTTTTCCTGTGCCAGGGGATCCGGCACATCGGAAAGGCTAAAACCTATGCCTTCGTCCAACACGTGAATGATCATTTTGTCCGAGGTGAGGTCGATAGCCAGGTGAATCTTTTTTTCGGGGCGTTCCTGGTTGCCGTAATGAAACGCGTTGATGACGCCTTCGCGCACGCTCATGCCGATCCGGTAGCAGTCATCCTCGCCGAATCCCGCCGCCTCCGCCACGCGGAGGCACATCTCTTCGGCGAGGTTGACGCTATCGACCTGCGTCTCCAAAGTGATTTCGAGGTGCTTGGTTTCTGGCGCCATGCGCAGCCCGTAGCCGCGGGTTGTTGCTACCTAAGAAATCGCAACTATCGGTAACACAGCGGCTAAACCCAAGTCAATGGAGCAATTGCTGCTGGACAAACAATCTTGCCGGTCTCTCTATTTTGATAATTCCGGGGTCAATCTAACCAGATTTGAGCGGCACCAGCAGAATGACGAGAATGTCTGTTCCGCCCTAGGCCCAGTAAGAGCGGTCCAGAGTACGGTATTGAATCGCCTCGCTCAGGTGGCGAGGCTCGATGCTTTCAGCGCAGTCCAGGTCGGCGATCGTCCTGGCAACTTTTAAGATGCGGTCGTGGGCGCGCGCCGAAAGCGCGAGGCGGGTGATGGCGTTCTCTAACAATTTTTCCCCCTCGGCTGAGATAACGCAGTGCTTTCGAATCATCTTCGGCATCATTTGGGCGTTTGCGTAAATTTTTCTCTCGCCCTGGAACCTGTCCAGTTGCCTCTGCCGCGCGGCAATTACCCTTTGACGGACGGCGGCGGAGTCTTCCGATGACGCCGGCGCGCGCAGTTCTTTGTATTTCACAGCCGGAACTTCGATGTGAATGTCGATGCGATCCAGCAAGGGCCCGGAGATCTTCGAGACATATCGCTGGATCATCGGCGGCGTGCAATGGCATTCGCGCGTCGGATCGCCAAAGTACCCGCACGGACAAGGGTTCATCGCCGCCGCCAGCATGAAGCGTGACGGGAAGGTTACCGAAACGGCTGCGCGAGATATGGTCACGGCGCCGTCCTCAAGCGGTTGCCGCATCACCTCGAGGACATTTCGCTGGAACTCCGGCAACTCATCGAGAAATAAAACTCCGTTGTGCCCTAGCGAAACTTCACCGGGCCGCGGCACAGCGCCGCCGCCGATCAAGCCCGCGTCGCTGATGGTGTGATGCGGCGAACGAAACGGCCGCGTTCCCACCAGTCCACGGCTATCTTCCAGAGTCCCGGCCACACTGTGAATGCGCGTTGTCTCGATCGCTTCCTCGAGCGACATGGGCGGCAAAATCGTGGGGATGCGTTTTGCAAGCATGGTTTTGCCCGCACCTGGAGGCCCGATAAACAAGATGTTGTGCCCGCCTGCGCAGGCCACTTCCAATGCGCGCTTGGCGGCCTGTTGCCCGTGGACGTCGCGCAAATCCACGGAATACTGAGCGGCTTCGGAAAGCATCTGCTTCGCATCGACTATGACGGGGTGAAAAGACTCCGGGGCGTTCACCAGGTCGACCGCTTGCGGCAATGACTTCAGCGCGAACACGTCAATACCCTCAACCACTGCCGCCTCGCGCGCATTGGCTTCCGGCACAGCAAGAGCCTTCAATCCAAATTCACGAGCCGCCAGCGCTGCCGAGAGCGCACCTCGCACCGAGCGCACGCTCCCGTCGAGCGACAATTCGCCGAGAAACATGCACTGGTCGAGTTGTTTGCCGAAAAAATGGCCCATGCATCCGACTAGCCCCAATGCCATAGGCAGATCGAAGGCCGACCCCTCTTTGCGGACGTCTGCCGGCGCGAGATTGATCGTCACGCCCTGCCCGTGAGGGAATTCGAATCCGCAATTCCTTAGCGCTGATTTAATCCGCTCGCGGCTCTCTTTGACCGCGTTGTCCGGCAGACCCACGACGTTAAAGTCCTGCATGCGCGCCGAGCCCACGTCGACCTCCACTTCGACGAGATAGGCGTCGATACCGTACACGGAAGCGCTCTGTGTCTTGAAGAGCATGATAGGGGGAAGCCTCAAAGCGTCGCGCGCAGCATAAATCAATCCTGCAATATACGCCAGAGATACTCAAGGCCGCGGCGCGACCCGCCCCTCGACTGCTTTACACTCGTTCCTCGTCCACGTATATTGGCCTCATCCGAAATGTGCACCCACTCCACCCCGCGTGAGGTTTGCTGA
>WNFG01003907.1_pt1 | contig 20459 bp, 22 predicted proteins | sample 5400431 | NCBI WGS metagenome assembly WNFG01 (sample SAMN13153346, study PRJNA577476) | soil metagenome | isolation source: 120 cm saprolite under Douglas fir tree site 2 hole 3 replicate 2 | place: USA:California | collected 2015-04-18 | reverse complement strand
TCGCCGCCGCCATGGCGATGAAGACGGGATGCACCGAATAGGGGCTCATCGCCATCAGCGCGATCTTGATGCGCCGGGTGGCACCCAGCGCCAGCGCCGCCATGGTGATGGGGTCGCGCAGATAGAGATGACAGGCGATCCACAGAGTCGAGGCACCGCCCTGCTCGGCGGCGCGCGCCTGGGCCGGGATATCGGCGACCGGCGCGCGGCCGTCCATGGCGATGCCGAACTCAGCCATCGGCGAAGCCGTAGACGTCGCGCAGCGCCTTCATCACTTCCGGCAAGCCGCCGGTCACGACCGGCGCCGGCGGCAGCGCGTCCTGGATCACCGCCGTATCTTTTAGCCCGCTGGCCGTGAGCAGCGCCACGACGCGCGCGCCGGGCGCGATGACACCGTTGGCCCGCAGTCGCTCGATCGCGGCAAAGGGCGCGGCCGACGCCGGTTCGGGCCAGATGCCCTCCTTGGCGCCCAAGGTCACGACCCAGCGGGCGAGCTCGTCGTTTTCGATGGTGATCGCCACACCGCCGCTGCGTCGCAGGACGTCCAGCGCCTGCACCGTGCCCTGGCTCGCGCCGATCGAGGTCGCGATGGAGGGCGCGTTGCGCGGCCGGTCGGGCGGCATCGGCTCGCCGCTCGCCAGCGCCGCCGTGATCGAGCCCGAGACCTCCGCGGCGACCAAGCCTCGGCGATCTCGAAGGCGATCGTCTTGTAGCCTTCCATGCCATAGGGATTGCTGCCGACGACGGGACCGAAGAAAGGCGACGTCGGATACCAGCCGAGCTGGCGCACGCCTGCCGACTGCAGCCGCCAGCGATCCGCCTTGTCCTCGACCGTGACCACCATGGCGCCATAGGCGCGCATCTGCGCGACCAGCGGCGGCGCGGCGCCGACAAAGGTGAAGACCACGCACGGCAAGCCGGCCTTGGCGGCATAGGCCGCCGCCGCGGCGCCGGCATTGCCGGACGAGCTGGAGGCGATCACCTTCGCCCCGAAATGCCGCGCCATGGTGAGCGCCGAGGAGGCCAGCCTGTCCTTGAACGACCAGGTGGGATTGCGCGATTCGTCCTTGATCCAGAGGTCGCCGAGCCCAAGCGCCGGCGCGGGCAGCAATGGCGTGTTGCCTTCGCCCAGGCTCACCGCATCGTCGGCTGACGCCGGCAGGAAAGCCTCCCAGCGCCACATCGAGGCCGGCCGACGTGCCGCCTCGTCGCGCGTGCGGCCCTCGCCTGGGATGGAGTCGTAGGCGACCGTGAGATTGGCCGGCGCTCGTGCCGCTCGGCAGGCCTGGCAATCGTTGGCGAAATGATCGATGGGATAGCGGGCGCCGCAACGAACGCAGACCAGCGCACTGGGAATGGGCATTTCGGCGCACGTTGGCGTCCCGGGTGCAAAGCGTCAACATGCGAGTCGTAAAGCAGAGGACGAACGTGGATCGACAAAATCGTCAGATGCGCCTCGGCGTTTTCGTCCAGACGCCGGGACATCACGTCGCCGGCTGGCGGCATCCCGATGCCGTGGCCGGCGGGCCCAACCTCGCGTTGATGAAGCACATCGCCACGACGGCGGAGCGCGGCAAGTTCGACATGTTTTTCCTGGGCGACGGTTTCGCCACCGGCTATGGCGAGCATCCCTCGACGATCGGCAAGTTCGAGCCGCTGACCCTGCTCTCGGCGCTGGCCATGGGCACGTCCCGGCTGGGACTGGCAGCGACCGCCTCGACGACCTATGCCGAGCCCTATCACGTCGCCCGCGGCTTCGCCTCTCTCGACCACCTGTCCGGCGGGCGGGCGGCGTGGAACGTCGTGACGACGGCCTACGCCAAGTCGGGCGCTGTGTTCGGCCGCCAGCACCCGCCGCATGCCGAGCGCTATGCCATCGCCGAGGAATTCGTCGAAGCCTGCCGGATCCTGTGGGACAGCTGGGACGACGACGCGTTCGTCGCCGACAAGAAGAGTGGACGGTTCGTACGGCCGGGCAGCCTCCGCGTACCGGACTTCAAGGGCAAGTATTTTACGGTCCAAGGCGGACTGAACGTGCCGCGGCCGCCGCAGGGACACCCGGTGCTCATCCAGGCTGGCTCCTCAGGCCCCGGCCGGGCGCTGGCGGCGCGCATCGCCGACGTGGTGTTCACCGCGCAAAACGACCGCGCCGAAGCGCAGGCCTTCTACAGCGGACTGAAAGGGCAAGTGGCCGGCATCGGCCGGCGCAGCGACGAGGTGCTGATCATGCCCGGCGTTTTCCCGGTGATCGGTCGTACCGAACGGGAGGCGCAAGCGATCTTCGCCGAGCTCAACGCCAAGGTCGATACCGCCCAGGCCTTCACGGTGCTGTCGGAGCGGCTGGGCGCCGACATGTCGGTCTATCCGCTGGACGAGCCGGTGCCCGCCTTGCCGGAGACGGAGAATCTCAAGAGCCGTGCGGCACTCCTGCTGCAGATGGCGCGGCGCGAGAAGCTCTCGCTACGCCAGCTCTTCCATCGGGTGGCAGCGGCGCGCGGCCATCTGTTGCTGGTCGGCAGCGCGGTGCAGATCGCCGACGTGCTGGAGAGCTGGTTCCGCTCCGGCGCCGCCGACGGCTTCAACGTAATGCCGCCGTTCTTCCCCGGGCAGTTCGACGACTTCGTCGAGTGTGTCGTGCCCATCCTGCAGGAGCGTGGGCTCTTTCGCGCCGACTACGCGGGCTCGACGCTGCGCGAGCATCTTGGTCTCAAGCGCCCCCTCCGTCAGGGGCTCTGACCGAACCTCTTGTAGAGCGCTTCGGCGATCGCCTTCAGCGCGTCGTTCGCCGGGGGGCCGCTGATGTTGGTCAGGGCGACCAAACCGAGTTGCTTCTTGGGCTGCAGCAGGATGTAGGCGAGGTTCATGTTGTTCGAGCCGCCATGGAAGACGAAAGGCTCGGACGAGAACGGCAGCGAAACGGTGCCCCAGCCGAGGCCGTAGCCGCCCGACGACGGGGTGCCGACCGGCGCATCGGGCTTGGGCGGCATGTCGATGACCTTGGTGTGCATCTTGCGGATCGTCGCGGGCTTGACCAGCGCCGGAGGGAGGCCGCCTTCCATCGAGTTCCAGGCCGCCCAGGTCGCGAAGTCGAGCACGTTCATGTGCGCCGTCCCCGCGGGACCCACGATCGCCGGGTTGTCGCCCCACGGACCCGCCAGGAAGGCGCGCACCTGCCCGTTCTTGTCGAGCGCGTGACCGAGCGGCGCATCGACCCGGCCCATGCTCGATTGCGGGCCGAATCCCGCCGAGGCCATCTGCAACGGCTCGAAGATCTGCTCGACGACCAGCTCTTCCCAGGTCTTGCCGGCGAGCTTCTCCAGCATGGCGCCGGCCAGTACATAGCCCACGTTGGCATATTCGAAGCGCTGGCCGGGCCGCGCCGTCAACGCCATCGGCACCAGGCGGGCGACGAGAGAGGCGCGCATGCCATCGAGGTTGGCGGGATCGTCGGTGACCCAGTAGTTGAGCAGGGGGATATACTCCTCGCGGTCGCTCGGAATGCCGCTGGTGTGCGACAGCAGCTGCTCGAGGGTGATGTCCTTCACGCCGGCAGCCATCTTGTCGAGCAGCTCGGGATAGACCTCGCCGACGGTCGTCTTCCAGTCCAGTTTGACCCTGTCGCCGGCCTTGGGGTGCTCGATCAGGATGGCGGCGAGCAGCGAGGTCATCGCCTTGGTGTCTGAGCCGATATGGAAGCGGTCCTTCACCGTGAGCGGGCTCACGGTGCCGATGCGGCGGGTGCCGGCCACACCAGCGGCAACGATCTTGCCGTCCTTGACCACGGCGGCGGCGACGGCGGGCAGCTTGTAGCGCTCGAGATAGGGCGCAAGCTCCTTGTCGAGCGAGGTCATGTCGGCCTGGACTTGAGCCATCGGCGTGCCGTTCCCAACCATCGTGATTGCCGCCGCCACTACCACGCAACGCGCGACGGCCGTTGCTGCTTTCGACATCGTCGACACCTCCCAGGGGTCGCGACCTTGTCCTAGCGGAGAGTGGTGCGCAATGCCACATTGGAAACCTGGAGCGGCCTACAAAGGCCATCGGTAGTATTCAATCGAAATGCTCTACCGAAGAGCGACCTGGGCGCGGCGCATGGTATCGACAGGCCGCTAGCATACCGCTCGTAGAACTTCGCAAAACTTGCTCTCGCGGCACGGGTAAACGACGGATTGCGCGCCTCGGTGCAAATCCGTCTCGACGATACCAACGATACAATTTGGTCACGAAGACGATATCTCGGCAAAACGGTCAGCGGCTACGAAACAAGGACGCTGCAATCGCCAGCGACGCTGCAACTACTGCCGCGCCGTCCGGGGGGACGAAGTCAAAGGGGAGACAACGACTTTCATAGTCTGCCAATTATTTTTAGCCCGTTTCAATTGCTTGCCTAACCATTTGTCCAACGGGGGATATGGGACAATGACCGGGGAGATCATTTATTTTCGAAGCCATCTGGCGCTAAAGCGGGGCCTGCTTTATCGCCAACAAGCCGTGCCGCGCCGCGCTCAGGCGGCCCGCCGCTCGCTTCACGGTCCGGACCTGGCCGGCGAAGACCGCAACACGCAAATCCTCGAACAGCAAGTTGCCCGTGTTGCCAGCCTGCTCCAGGAACTGGAGGAGCTTGCCGGCAGCGCCAAGAGCTGCCCGCCCGCCACCCTGGCGCACGCCCGCACGTGCATCGAAAAAGCCCGCCGGATCCTGGGACCCTTGGCCGGGGGCGAACGCAAGGCCCCGCTCGCCGACGACAGCGAAGGCGATCCTCAGCCCGAGATCGACGACGAGAAGCTGGAACGCATGTATCGCGTCATCAGTCCCGATGCGTAGCGTCTTCGATCACCAAAGCAAGCGAGCGCACGGATGAATGGCGATACTCCTGTCGATCGGCGGCCCGCCTTGAGCAACCGCCCCGCCGTGACGATCAGGCTGGCGGCGACGGCGGATGAACTGGCGCAGTGCTATGCCCTGCGCGCCGCCGTCTATATGGGCGAGCAGCATTGCCCGTACGCCGAGGAATTCGACGGCAACGACCACAGCGCCAGCCACGTGATTCTCTATGTCGACGGCGAGCCCGCGGCCTGCATGCGTATCAGATGGTTCGCCGGCTTCGCCAAGCTCGAGCGCGCCGTCATCCTCAGGCGCTACAGGTCAATGGGATTGTTCCTGCCGTTCACCGACTGGGCCAAGGACTTCGCCCGCCGCAAAGGCTATTCCAAGGTCTATCTGCACTCGCAGGAGCGGCTCTGGAAGATCATGGAGCGCGACGGCTTCAAGAAGGTCGACGGCACGGTCTTCCACTTCTCCGACCATCGTTACGCGGCGTTCGCCTGCGACCTCGAGGTCGGCGCGGATTGCCCGACGATCTGCACCGACCCGATGATCCTCAACCGGCCGGAAGACCAGCTCGACCGGCCGGGCATTCTGGAGAAATCGATGGAACGTGGCGCGAGCAATCCTCACGCCGCATGGACGGAACGACGGCTCAATTGACGGGGGAGCTCAGAATGGACGCCGTTTCATACTCGCTGGGGGGCGAGCTCGTGACGACCCAGGTCGTCGCGAAAATGGAAGAGACCATGCAGGCGTTCGCCGTGCGCGCGGCGTGCTTCGTCGGCGAGTTGGACGTGCCCTATTCCGAGGAGTTCGACGGCCGCGACTTCGGCGCCACCCACCTGCTCGCCTATGTCGGCAAGGAGCCCGTGGGGACGCTGCGCCTGCGCTGGTTCCGGACCTTCGGCATGCCCGAGCGGCTGGCCGTGGTGCAGAGGTTCCGCGGTTACAATCTCGGCCGGCTGCTGCTCGAGCACTGCTACAGGCTGGCCGAGAGCCGGGGCTGCAACGTGCTCTATTCGCGGGCCGCGCCGACCTACGTGAAGTACCTGGAGAAACAGGGCTGGCGCTACCTCGAGCCGGCGGCAGCGGCGGGCCTGGGCGGACGGACCGCCGCGCTGGTCCGATCGGTCGATCTCGCCAAGCCGTGGCCCGAGCTCGACGCCATCGACGCCCTGACCCTGTCGCGCGAGTTCAAGCCGGAGCGCCCGGGCCTTGCCGCGGCGCACGGCAGCCTGGTCGACCCGCCCGCCCTTCCGTCGAGGGGGTGGGATGCCGCCGGCACGCCCGGCGTGGTAGTATAGCGTCCCGGGCCGCACTTAAACGGCAACCCGGATGTGAGGTCATTGACAGGACGGTCTTGCCATTCAAGGTGGGGGGATCGTGTGCCGCGGGGGCGGCCAGAGTTGGGGAAAGACAGCATGGATATCTTCGATACGCTGCGTCTTAGAACGCCGGCAAACCAGGAGCTCGATGCGCCGCTGACCGCCGAACAAAAGGCGGCGATGATCGAGGCGGCGGCTCTCAAGATGGCCGAGCTGCTGGACATCCTGCGCATCGATCACCGCAGCGATCCCAACACCTACGACACGCCGCGCCGGGTGGCGCGCATGTACGTCGACGAACTCCTGGCCGGACGGTACTCCGCGCCGCCCAGCATCACCGAGTTCGACAGCGCGGAGAGCTTCGACGATCTGATCGTGAGCGGCCCGATCGAGCTGCGGTCGACCTGTGCGCACCACCTGATGCCGATCTACGGCACGGCGATCATCGGTGTCGTGCCGGCGGTCGATGGCCGCATCATCGGCCTGTCGAAATACGATCGCGTGGTCGACCACTTCGCCCGGCGTTTTCAGGTCCAGGAAGAGCTCACCCGACAGATCGGCAATTACCTGATGGAGGCGACGGCACCGCGCGGACTCGCCGTGCGCCTGCGGGCCGTGCACATGTGCAAGACCCATCGCGGCGTCCTGTCGTCGCACAATTCGCACATGATCAGCAGCGCCTATTACGGCGAGCTGAAGGAGGACGAGCGGCTCAAGCGGGAATTCCTGCAGGAATGCCGCACCCTCGAGCGGGGTGTCCATTCATGAGCGCCCTTCTCGACAAGATGCAACTCAGTCCCGTGTCTCAGCAATTGCGCACGGTGGCGCTGTACCGTTCGACCAAGACCTACGACCACAATGAAGGCCTGTCCTGCTGCTTTCGGCAGTGGCGGGCCGATGATTCGCACTGCCAGCAGATCCACGGCTACGCGCTCGCCTTCCGCTTCGTGTTCGCCACGCGCAGGCTCGACGAGCGCGGCTGGTGCCTGGATTTCGGCGGGCTGAAGGCGGTCCGTGCCTGGCTCCATGAGGTCTTCGACCACACCGTGCTGGTTGCCGCCGACGATCCCCACCTCGATGAGTTCGAGCGACTGGCCGGGCTCGGGCTGATGAACCTGCGCACCCTGCCGGCCGTGGGATGCGAGGCGGTGGCACGCTATGTCTTCATGCATGTCGGGAAAATGGTGAGAGCCGATACGGCCGGCCGCGTGTGGGTCGAGTCGGTCGAGGTGCGCGAGCACAGCGGCAACTCGGCGATCTATCAGGAAGAGTATTGGGAAACGGCGTCTTCGATCTGAGGACGGCGGGGCTGCAGTCAAAGAGTCTTTCGACCAGATCGGCAGCGGCAGGAGGCTGCAGCCGACGCAACAAGTCAGTTCGCTTTCGGGGTGGGAGATGCAAAGAACGCTGACGCGGCGAAAAATCGTCGGGATCTTCAATGCGCTGGGGCTCGCCAGCGCAGCCGGATCGCTCGGTGCGGTGCGCGCCTGGGCAGCGCCGCTGCCGCAACCGCAGGGCAAGGTCATCCTCACCATTTCGGGCCGCATCACCAATACCAACAACGGCAACAGCGCCGAGTTCGACATGCCGATGCTCGAGGCGATCGGCATCGAGTCGTTCACCACCAAGACGCCGTGGTACAAGGACCCCGTGACGTTCAGCGGCGTGCCGATGGCGCGCCTTCTGGCTTTCGTCGGGGCGACCGGCAGCAGCCTCTCCGTCACCGCCCTCAACGACTATGCGACCGAGATCCCCGTGGAGGATTTCAAGACGCTGCCGGTGATGCTGGCGACCAAGCGCGACGGCGCCTACATGCCGGTCAGGGACAAGGGCCCCCTGTTCATCGTCTACAACTACGACTCGAATCCGGAATTGCAGCACCAGCGGTTCTACAGCCGCTCGGCGTGGCAAGTGGCCCGGATGGTCGTCAAGTAGTCCGGCCCGGCGGATCCTGAGATCATGGCGAAAGCATTGACTGCCGTTTTCGGCCGGCTGAGCGGGGTCAGACAGCTGCTGCTGCTCTCTGCTCTGATGTTCCTTGCGGTTGCCGTGGTCGCCAATTCGGTCGTGATCGTGAAGCGACAGGAGGCCCTCGGCCGGGTCTCCCGCTACAACCTGACCTGGTTGCTGAGCCAGGCGGCGCACGAGGTGCTGAGGCTCCAGGAGGTGATCTCGGCCTCCACTCTGCCCGGAAGCCACGTCGATGCCGACGCCGTCGCGCTGCGCGTGGACGTGCTGGCCAATCGAATGGTCCTGCTGCGCACCGGCGAAGCCGCCGAATTCATCAGCGAGCGACCGGAGCTCCAGCGCAGCGTCGAGCAACTCGAGGCGAGCCTGCCGGTCATCGAAAAGCTGGTTGCCCAGCTGCCCGACCCGCAGACCGCCCTGCACCTTCGCGCCCTGCTCGACCCGCTCGTGCCGCGCATGCTGCAGATGGCGGCGACCGCCAACGTGCGAAGCGGTGACGTCGTCGCCCAGGATCAACGCGACCTCAGCTTTCAACACTGGCTGCTCACCGGACTGCTGGTGACGGCGGGCGTGCTCATCGTGGCGCTGCTCTATCGCTCTGCGTCGGCCCAGCAAAAAACGAAGGCGGATCTCGAAGCCGAGATCGGCGAGCGCACCGCGCAGCTGCGCGAGTCGTTGGACTACCAGACCGCAATCAGCGACGTGCTGAAGGTGATGAGCCGCTCGACCTTCGATGTCGCGCCCGTGCTGCAGGTCGTGCTCGACACGGCAACCCGGCTGTGCCGCGCCCAGATGGCGGCGCTCTACCAGTTCCAGGACGGCGCCTTCCGCTGCATGACCGGCTGCGCCCAGCCGACCACGCCGGAGTGGGAGATGCTGGTCGGCAAGGTGGCGCGCGATCGCCGGACGGTGCACGTCAGCGATGCGGCGGCCGACCCTGCCTATGGCGCCGGCGAGGCGGTGGGGCCGGAGAGGGCGCGCTCGATGCTCGGCATTCCGATGAGCCGTGACGGCCGGCTGGTCGGCGTCCTGGCCCTCGCCCGCCATCACGGCGAGGCGTTCTCGGAAAAGCAGGCCGAAGTGGCCATGCTGTTTGCCGACCAGGCCGCCATCGCCATCGAGAACGTGCGCCTGATCGACGAAATTCGCGACAAGAGCCGGCAGCTCGAGAAGGCGCTGAAGCACAAGTCGCAGTTCCTCGCGACCATGAGCCACGAACTGCGCACGCCGATGAACGGCGTCCTCGGCATGATCGACGTTCTCGAGGCCGAGGGCCCGGGCAAGGACCAGAAGCATACCCTGATGATGATGCGCGAATCGGCGCAAGTGCTGCTGCGCAACATCAACGATCTGCTCGATTACTCCAGGATCGAGGCCGGAGGGCTGCGGCTCGAGGAGCTGCCGTTCCTGCTCAAGGATCTGATCGACGGCGCGGTCGAAGTCTTCCAGCCGCAGGCCGCGCGCAAGGGGCTGTCGCTGCTCGGGGTCGTCACGCCGGGCTCGGCCGACGCCTTCCTGGGTGATCCGACGCGGGTGCGCCAGATCATTTTCAATCTTCTCTCCAACGCGCTCAAGTTCACCGACCGCGGCGGCATCATGCTGCGCGCCGGCGCCGAGCCGGCCAATGGCGACTTTGCCCGCGTGACCTTGTCGGTGAGGGACACCGGCATCGGCATCAGCGCCGAGCAGCAGTCCCGCCTGTTCAGGCCGTTCACGCAGGTCGACAACTCGATCACGCGCCGCTTCGGCGGCAGCGGACTGGGGCTGTCGATCGTCAAGCAGCTTGCCGAACTGATGTCCGGCGACGTCACGGTGCACAGCCTGCCCGGCTCCGGCGCGACGTTCACCGTGACATTGAAACTGAAGCCGGCCTTCGCCGATTTGCGGCCCGGCGGCGTTTCCAACCTGCAGTTCGCCGCTCCCCAGCCGATCGCCGCGCTGCCGGCCAACATCCGTGGCCGCGCGCTGGTCGTCGACGACAATCCGATCAACTGCGAAGTCCTGTTGCGCCAGCTCAAGGTCCTGGGCATTGCCGCCGAACCGGCGGCCGACGGATTTGCCGGCTTCAGCGCCTGGCGCGCCGGCGATTACGACGTGGTGTTTGCCGACGTCCACATGCCGCTGATGGACGGCTTCACCATGACCGCCGAGATTCGCTCGATCGAGACCAACGAACGCCGCCAGCGGACGCCGATCATCGCCGTGACGGCCGATGCGCTGGCCGGCGAAGAGGAACGTTGCCGCGCGGCGGGCATGGACGACTATCTTGCCAAGCCGGTCGGCCTCGACAGCCTGCGCAAGGTGTTGCAGCGCTGGCTTCCCGACAAGGACGCCAAGGCGCCGGCCATCGACCCGACCGTGCTCGACCCGTGGGTCGAGAATGACGGCAGTGCGCGGCGCAATATACTGCTGAAATTCAGCGAAACGGTGTCGTCGTCCTCCCATGATATAGAGAAGGCGATCGCCACGGGCGACCTCGCCACGCTCAGGTCGGCTGCGCACCGGCTGCGCAGCGGCGCGCTGGCCGTCGGGGCGAGAACATTGAGCGAATCGGCGGCGGCGCTGGAGAGCGCGGCCAAGACCGGCGATCGACCGGCCTGCGAGGGCCAGTTCGGCCAGCTGGTCGCCGAAATGGACCGCGTGCGCACGCAAATCGACGCCCAGGCCCCCTAGCCGGGCGACCAGACCGATCGATATTTCCCCGGTTGGCACAGCCCAGCGGCCGTCCGACACGGCTTGGCGCGGCCTGCGAATTGCATTAGCCTCTGGGCATTATTTTCCGCGCATCTGCAAAAAATTAGTCCTGTCATGGCTGGGCGTCCCCATATCGTCGTGGTCGAGGATGAGGCGGCCGGCCGTCAGTTATTGACCGGCTACCTGACGGCCCGAGGCTATCGCGTGACCGCCTTCGCCTCGGGCGTCGGCTTGCGCCGCCTGGTCGAGCGTGAGCTGCCGACGCTGGTGTTGCTCGACATCGGCCTGCCCGGCGAGGACGGCTTGGCCTTGGCGCGCTGGCTGCGGGAAAAAAGCAACAAGATCTGCATCATCATGGTGACGTCGGCCGGCGAAACGGTCGATCGCATCGTCGGTCTCGAAAGCGGGGCCGACGACTATCTTCCCAAGCCGTTCGAGCCGCGCGAGCTTCTGGCGCGCATCAAGAGCGTGCTGCGTCGCACCAACGGAATGCCGCCCGCGACGCCCGCCACGCGGGTGCGCATGGGCCGGCGCGTGCTCGACCTCGAACGCCACATCCTGCTGGAGGCCGATGGCAGCGAAGAGGCGCTGTCGGCCAGCGAATTCGAGCTGCTCAAGCTGTTCGCCGACAACCCCAACAAGCCGCTGGAACGCAACTGGATGCTGGAGAGGATCGCCAACCGCGAGATGGCCTCGTTCGACCGCGCCATCGACCTTCGCATCAACCGCATCCGGCGCAAGATCGAGCATGACCCCGAGCACCCGCTCGCCATACGAACCGTGTGGGGCGTCGGCTACATGTTCGTGCCGCCTCAGGATTGAGTCGACGGATCGAGTGGATCGGGACGGGTTGGGAGGGCGGTGGTGCCCAGGGGCGGAATCGAACCACCGACACTGCGATTTTCAGTCGCATGCTCTACCAACTGAGCTACCTGGGCATGCCGTTGCCGACAGCGGCGGGCTGTATAAAACGCGTCAGCTGCGCTGTCCAGTTGGTCCGCGCTCGCTGTCCGGCTCGTCCTCGGCCGGTTGCTCCTCCGCCGGCACGCGATAGCCTTCCTTGAGCCAGCGGCCGAGATCGATGTCGGCGCAGCGCTTGGAGCAGAACGGCCGATAGTCGGCGGTGCCGGGCTTTCCGCAGGTCGGACACTTGGCGGCTATCCGCACGGCGCGCAGCGGCGGGGTGGATCGGTCAGTCATCTCCCTTCTCCAACGCTTCGAGCTGGGCCGCCAGAGTCGCGCCGCGGCGCGCGCGCGTCAACTCGAAGTGGCCGAGCCGCGTGAAGCCGTAGAGCTGCGTCGGCACCGGATCGCCGGCCATCGCCTCGGCCAGGGCGGCCTGCACCTTGTCGCGGTCGTAGGTGCTGCGCATGGTGACGAAATCGATCACCACCGCGCCGGCAATGTTGCGCAGCCTGAGCTGCTGGGCGATCGCCGGCGCCGCCTCGAGGTTGACGTCGATCGGCCGGCGCGGCGCGCGGCCCTGGCGGCCGCCGGCGGCGGCGCTGTCGACGTCGACGGCGCACAGCGTCTCGCCCGGCTCGAACAGCACCTCGACGCCGCTTTCCAGCACGATGCGCGGGGCGAGCGCGGTGTCGATCTGGCCGGCGACGTCGTCGATGTCGAAGGCGGGCATCGGACCGTTGTGCCAGCGCACGCGGATCTTCTCGCCCAGGCGGTCCATTTCGTCCTGCAGCGCGCGCGCCATGCCGCGTTCGTCGAGGATCACCTCTTCGAGCGACGCGCCGTGGTCGCGCAGCAAGCGGGCGATCGGATCGCGCTCGCCGGGGATGCGCGCCGAGAGATCGGCCGGCGGCTGGACGTCGAAGGCCTGGCCGCGGATCTTCTCCCAGCGCTCCATGACCTGGAGCGCGTCGGCACGCAGCACGTCGAGCGTGGCGCCGGCCGCGGCGGTGCGCAGCACGACGCCGCCTTCCAGCAATCCCTCGACGTGGGCGCGCAGGCGATCGCGCTCGGACTCGCCCTCGATGCGGCGCGAGAAGCTGACCCCCGAGCCGACCGGATGGTAAACGACGTAACGGCCCGTGACGGCGATGTTCATCGACAGCCGCGGCCCCTTCTCGCCCTCGCCGTCGTTGCGCACCTGGACCAGAATCGGCGCGGCCGCTTTCAATAGACTCGCGGCCTCGAACAAGGGCAGGCCGACGACATTGCTGTAGGAGCCGGAAATGAAGGCGACGAAGCGCGCGGCGCGGCCCTGGATGGCATAACCGCCGGCCTTGCCGCGCCATTCGCCGCTTTGGAGATAGTCGTCGATCTCGGCCGCCTCGAGCCGCTTGAAGCGCACCACCGTCTCGACCAGGCGCGTGCGCACCGTGCCGTCCGGCCGGCCCACGGCGAGGCCGCCCAGCACGCGGTGCCGCCGGCCGGACAGCAGCGCAAGGCAGGCGCGCGCCTCGGCCTCGGTCTCGGCCTTGGGCAGGATGCGCCGGCCGCACACCACGACGCTGTCGGCCGCCAGCACGATGGCGCCGGGATGGCGGCAGGCGACGGCGGCGAGCTTGGCCCGGGCCATGCGCACGGCGTAGGTGCGCGGCAGTTCGCCCGTGCCGGGGCTTTCGTCGATGTCGGCAGGATCGATCTCGGCAGGCTCGAGTCCGACCTGCCGAAGCAGCTCGAGCCGGCGCGGCGAGGCGGAAGCGAGCACCAGCGGCGGGATCGACGCGGCCAACGCCTACTTGAAGCGGAAGGTGATGCGGCCCTTGGACAGGTCGTACGGCGTCATTTCGACGGTGACGCGGTCGCCCGCCAGCACGCGGATGCGGTTCTTGCGCATCTTGCCCGAGGTATGGGCGAGGATCGTGTGGTCGTTGTCGAGCTTCACCCGGAACATGGCATTGGGCAGCAATTCCGCCACCACGCCGGTGAATTCAATCAGATCTTCTTTGGCCATCCAGCCTCCGGTTGGCGTGAAATATGACGAAGCGGCCGGAAAATGGGCTGCACGAGGGGTTTAGTCAACTGGACCGGGGGATTGGTTGAAGACCAATGCCCTTCTCACGGGCGCGGGCCTCCCCTATACAAGGCGCGGCTGCGGACGCCCGGGGAAGGAAGGACCAGTCACAATGAACGCACACCACATGTGCGGCCTTCTGGCCGCCCTGTTCCTGGCGCCAAGCCCAGCCTTTGCCCAGTCGATGACCGCGCCGGCGGCACCCAACGCCATCACCGCGCCGGCCCAGAAGACGATCGGCACCCCGTCGGCGCGCAAGGGCTCGGCCGCCCTGATCGTGATCAACGCGCGCGGCGCCAAGCTCGCCGGCCAGAAGCTCACGCTCGAGGGCGTGTCGCCCAGCGCCATCCTGTTCGCCACCCGACCGGCGCGCAGCGTCGGTCACATGGTGACGCCGGAGATGGTGGCCCTGTGGACCACCGGCTCGTTCGCCAAGGACCCGCCCAACGCCACCGTCTCGGTGTTCCAGAAGGACGGCTCGAGCGTGTCGGACATCGTGGCCGTGCTGACGGCGCCCAAGCTCGACGGCGACAAGCTCACCTTCGACGTGGCCGTCCTGGAGGGCAACCTGGGCACCGCCGACGGACCGGCCTCGATCTTCATCGATACGCTGTGGTGGGGCATCGGCTCCAACGGCGCCACCTACTATGGCCAGAGCCAGACGACCGGCGGCATCACGCCCAATATCGAAGATCCGCACGGCACCAGCACCTTCACCGGATGGTCCAACCCCTCGCCGACCGAACCCTACGTCCGGCCGCAAACCGGCGGCGTCGGCGGCCCGCCGCCGCCCGATGTCGATCCGCGCTACCAGCAGCGCTACAACCAGCCGACCTGCGGCAAGCCTCCCCTGCTGCCTTGCTATTGAGGCCGTTCATGAACGCGTTTCGTCCCCTGGCCGCGGCCACGCTCGCGGCGATGGCTCTTTTCGCTCTCTGCGGCCCCGCCGCTGCGCAGACCGGCAGCGCGCCACCACCGGCCAAGACCATCGGCCGGCCGCAGCAGCCTCAGATCGCCGATCGGCCGATACGCTCGGCGGGTCACGCGCTGACCGCCCATCTGCTCGAGGAATGGAGTGACAGCGCGCCCGACAGCTTCGCCAAGACCGCGCCCAACGCCACCGTCTCGGTGTTCAACAAGGCCAAGGCCGGCGTGTCCGATGTCGTGGTCGTGCTGAAGTCGCCCAAGCTCGAGGGCGAGCGGCTGGTCTTCGACGTCGACCTGCTCGAAGGCGACCTCGCCGGCGCCGACGGCGCGGCCTCGGTGTTCATCGACATCGTCAACCTGCCGATCGCGCGGCGGACGTCACATCGCGGTGCGTGGTACGCCGGCGCGCAGTAGCCTCACTGGCGCTGCTGCTCGGGCAAGAGCGGCAGCGCACGCAACATCAAACCGACAGTCGACGAAACCGCAGCTTCAATGAAGCCGCGCGCGCGATCTGCCATGCGCGCTCGGCTGCGCGTTCGGCATCAATCACAATCGGAGCCGGTACTGCGCGCGCATCGTTTTCCAAGGAGTACCCCGATGAATCGCACGCTCAGCCCACTCGTCCTGCTCGGCATTTGCACTCTTGCGGCGTCGGCCGCCCACGCGCAGTCCGTTCCGTTGGCCGGAAACGGCGTGGCGCCCAGCACCATGAACTACTCGGCCATGCCGGCGGTTGCGCGCGATCCCAAGGGCACCGTGGCGCCGCAGAACGGCACCGCCGAAGAAGCCTTCATCAAGGAGCAAATCCGCGGCACGGGCTACAGCGGCGTCAACAGCCTGATGCGCGACAGCGACGGCACGTGGCATGCCCGCGCCTACAAGGGCCCGGCCGACGTCGTGGTGGCGGTCGACCGTTCCGGCCACCTCACCGAGACGCAGCAATAGCAGGCGGACCGCGGGCCTCTGGCCCGCCTCATGATCTTTGCTGGGAGCGCGCCACTCCGTGGCGCATCTTCTGTCCTGACCGCGATCAATGAGCGCCACTGGAGTGGCGCGCTCCCAGCCCTAAACTGACGGCCCCGACGGCGCGCCAAAGCGCGCCTTCAGGCGCGCCAGGATCTGGTCGCGTGTCCTGCGGTAGGCATCGAGCCGCACCTCACGCGACCCCTCGGCGGCGCTGGGATCGCTCACCGGCCAGTATTCGACCTCGACCGCGGCACCGCGGGTGAATTCCAGCGCCTGGTGATGGGCCTCGGGCGAGAGGGTGACGATCAGGTCGAACGAACTGGGATCGACATCGCCGAAGGTCTTGGCGTGGTGGCGGTGGACGTCGATGCCGAGCTCGTCGAGCGCCGCCGCGGCGAAGCCATCGACGTCGCTTGCCCGCACGCCCACCGAATCGATGTACGAGGCCTGGCCGTAGAGCCGCTTGGCCAGCGCCTCGGCCATCGGCGAGCGGATGGAATTCTCGCTGCAGGCGAACAGCAGGCTGGCCGGAATTGCGTTCATCGCCAGCGGCTGCTCACGACGTGATGTGGAGGGCGCAGATCAGGGTGAAAAGCCGGCGCGCGGTGTCGAGATCGACCTCGATCTTGCCGTCGAGCCGCTCGCGCAAGAGCTCGGAGCCCTCGTTGTGCAGGCCGCGGCGGCCCATGTCCAGGGCTTCGATCTGCGAGGGGCCGAGCTTCTTGATGGCGGCGTAGTAGCTCTCGCACATCAGGAAATAGTCCTTCACCACCTTCCTAAACGGCGTCAGCGACAGCACGATGTCGCGCAGCTTGCGGTCGTCGGCGGCATGCACGCCGAACACCAGGCGCTGCTCGAACACGCCGATGTGGAGCTTGTAGGGGCCGGGCTCGCCGCCGACCAAGACGAAGTCGTTGTCCTCGAGAAGATCGAACATCGCCACGGCGCGTTCGTGCTCGACTTCCGGCGTGCGGCGCGCGACGGAGTCTTCGTCCAGCACGATGTCGACGATGCGACGCCGTTGCGGCATGGCCGTGTCAGCCGCGGCGGTTGAGCCGGATCGAGATCGACCGGCCATGCGCGCCCAGGCCCTCGGCGTGGGCGAGCGCCAGGGCCGCGGGGGCCAGGGCGGCCAGCGCGTCGGGCGTGCAGGCGACCAACGACGTGCGCTTCATGAAGTCGGCGACGCCAAGCCCGCCCGAGAAGCGCGCCGCGCGCGACGTCGGCAGCACGTGGTTGGTGCCGGCGACGTAGTCGCCGATCGCCTCCGGCGTATGGCGGCCGAGGAAAATCGCCCCGGCATGGCGTATCTTGTCGGCCAGCACCTCGGCGGCAGCGGTCTCCATCGCCAGCTCGACATGCTCGGCGGCGATGCGATCGACGATGGGGGCGCAAGCGGCGACGTCCGGCACCAGGATGATGGCGCCGTTGTCGCGCCAGCTTGCAGCGGCGATGTCGCGCCGCGCCGTGGTCTTGAGTTCGTCGTCCACGGCGCGCGCCACGGCGTCGGCGAAGGCTCGATCGTCGGCTAAAAGCACCGACTGCGAGGAGACGTCGTGCTCGGCCTGGGACAACATGTCGGCGGCGATCCAGGCCGGATCGTTCCTGTTGTCGGCCACGACCAGGATCTCCGAGGGGCCGGCGATCAGGTCGATGCCGACCTGGCCGAAGACGCGGCGCTTGGCGGCGGCGACATAGGCGTTGCCCGGGCCGGTGATCTTGTCGACCGGCTTGATCGACTGCGTGCCATAGGCCAGCGCCGCCACCGCCTGGGCGCCGCCGATGCGCCAGACCTCGTCGGCGCCGGCGATCTCGGCCGCCAGCATGACCAGCGGGTTTATGACGCCGTCCGGCGTCGGCACGACCATGACGACGCGCGGCACGCCCGCCACCTTGGCCGGCACGACGTTCATCAGCACCGACGACGGATAGGCCGCCGTGCCGCCCGGCACATAGACGCCGACCGAGTCGATCGGCCGATAGCGCGCGCCCAGCCGCGTGCCGGTTGAGTCGGTGAAGTCGACGTCCTGGGGCAGCAACGCGCGGTGAAACGCCTCGATGCGCTGCGCGGCAAACGCCAGCGCCTCGCGTTGCGCCACCGGCACCGTCGCCGCCGCTGACTTGCGTTCGGCGTCGGCGATGCGCAGTCCCGCAGCGTCGGTCTCGACCCTGTCGAACTTCCTGGTGTATTCGACGAGAGCGGCATCGCCGCGGGCGCGCACATCGGCCACGATGTCGGCCACGACTCGGTCGACGTTCTCGTCGGTGTCCCGATTGCGCCCGAGGAAGGCCGAGAATTCCTGTTCGAAGCCCGGCGCCGAGGCATCGAGCCTTTTAGGCGGCACGGGAGATCTCGCGGAAGCGGTCGATCCAGTGACCGATCCGCTCCGGCTGCGTCTTGAGCGCGGCGCGGTTGACGATGAAGCGCGAGGTGATGTCGGCGATGTGCTCGATTTCGACCAGGCCGTTGTCCTTGAGCGTGCGGCCCGAATCGACGAGGTCGACGATGCGGTGGCTGAGCCCCAGCGACGGCGCCAGCTCCATGGCGCCCGACAGCTTCACGCACTCGGCCTGCACGCCACGCGCGGCGAAATGGCGGCGCGTCACCTCGGGATACTTGGTGGCGATGCGGACGTGGCTCCAGCGGCGCGGATCGTCGCTGCCCGCCATCTCGGCGGGCTCGGCGACGGCCAGCCGGCACTTGCCGATGCCGAGGTCGACCGGCGCATAGATCTCGGGATAGTCGAACTCCATCAGCACGTCGGCGCCGGCGATGCCGAGATGTGCCGCGCCGAAGGCCACGAAAGTCGCCACATCGAAGGAGCGCACGCGGATGATGTCGAGATCGTCGTGATTGGTGGTGAAACGCAGCTGCCGCGCCTCGGGATCGGCGAAGGCGCGCTCGGGCTCGATGCCGGCGCGCGCGAACAGCGGCGCCGCCTCGTTGAGGATGCGTCCCTTGGGCAGCGCCAGAATGAGCTTTTCGTTGACTTGCGACACGACCCTTTGCTCCAACAACGAATGCCCGCCGCTGGTCGACAGGCTATTCGACCGGATGGGCGGGCTTCCACGGGGTCGCCCAAGGCTCCCCGACGTCCCCCAAATGGCATGCAAGACGAGCGATTTCCAGCCGGATGGCGCGGCCTGCGGCGAACCGCAGCGTAACCGAACGCTCGCCGTCGCCGCGGTAGTCGAGGACGAGCACCAGCAATTCGAGCATGCGGTCGGGCTCGTCGAGCGGGATCTCGTGATGGCGGACCGCCGTCACCTCGTTGAAAACAAGGGCGGAATGGGTCCGTGAATAGGCCGCCTCGACGGTCGGATCGGCCTCCCAACGGAACCGGTTCAAAAGCAGAACGAAGCGCTTCTCGTCCTTGAAGTAGGCGCAGTCGCGCACCGCCACCAGGGCGTCCTGGCAGGCCGCCGAGATCACGCCGAGATCGTCGGCGTCGAGCGCCGTCAGTTTCAGCTGTTCCGGCACGGGGTTCAGTTTTTCACGCGTTCGATGTCGGCGCCGCAGGCGGCGAGCTTTTCCTCGAGCCGCTCGTAGCCGCGGTCGAGGTGATAGACGCGGTTCACCGTGGTGTCGCCTTCGGCCGCGAGAGCGGCGATGGCGAGCGACACCGAGGCGCGCAGGTCGGTCGCCATCACTTCGGCGCCGCGCAGCTTGGGCACGCCGCGCACCAGCGCCGATTCGTGATGGATGGTGACGTTGGCGCCCATGCGCGACAGCTCGGGCACGTGCATGAAGCGGCTTTCGAAGACCGTCTCGGTGATCATCGAGGCGCCCTCGGCGCGCGTCATCAGCGCCATCATCTGCGCCTGCAGGTCGGTCGGGAAGCCGGGATAGGGCTCGGTCATGACGTCGACGCCGTGCAGGGCGCCGTTGGTTCGCTGCACGCGCAGGCCGCGCTCCGTCTTTTCCAGGGTGACGCCGGCCGAGCGCAGGCTGGCGACCGCCGTTTCGATCAGCTCGAGCCGGCCGCCGACAAGCTCGACGTCGCCCGCCGTCATCGCCACGGCCATGGCGTAGGTGCCGGTCTCGATGCGATCGGGAATGACGCTGTGCGTGGCGTCCTTCAACGACTCGACGCCCTGGATGGTGAGCGTCTCCGTGCCGATGCCGGCCACCGGCACGCCCATCGCGACCAGGCAGTGGGCGAGATCGGTGATCTCGGGCTCGCGCGCGGCATTGTCGAGCACCGTCGTGCCCCTGGCGCGTGCGGCCGCCATCATCAGGTTTTCGGTCGCGCCGACCGACACTTTGGGAAAGGTGAAGCGCGCGCCCTTGAGGCCCTTGGGCGCCTTGGCCACCAGGTAACCGCCATCGATGTCGATCTGCGCGCCCATCGCCTTCAGTCCCGCGATGTGCAGGTCGACCGGTCGCGCGCCGATGGCGCAGCCACCGGGCAAGGAGACCCGTGCCGCGCCCTCGCGGGCGAGCAACGCACCCAGCACCAGCACCGAGGCGCGCATCTTGCGAACGATGTCGTAAGGCGCCGTGGTCGAGGAGATCCTGGCCGCCTGCAAGGTCAACGTCGTGCCGTGCGCGTGACCGTTCTCGCCGGCCGCCGCACTGATCTCCACGCCATGCTGTTTCAGGAGCTGCATCATGGTCGTGATGTCGGCGAGTCGCGGCACGTTGTGCAAGGTGAGCTTCTTGTCGCTCAAGAGCGCCGTCACCATGAGCGGCAGCGAGGCGTTCTTGGAGCCCGAGATGCGGATCTCGCCCTTGAGCTGGCGACCACCCCGGATGCGGATACGATCCATGGTCGTCT
>WNFG01001370.1_pt1 | contig 20468 bp, 35 predicted proteins | sample 5400431 | NCBI WGS metagenome assembly WNFG01 (sample SAMN13153346, study PRJNA577476) | soil metagenome | isolation source: 120 cm saprolite under Douglas fir tree site 2 hole 3 replicate 2 | place: USA:California | collected 2015-04-18 | reverse complement strand
CGTTGACGCCCATCTCGCTGAACATGGCGAGCACGTCTTCGATCTGCTCGGAATTGACCTCCTCGGAGGGCAACACCGAGTTGATCTGGTCATGGGTCACGTAGCCGCGTTTCTTGGCGGAGCGGATGAGCTTCTTGACGGCCGCGTCGAGGAGGTCGAGCAGCGGGCTGTCCGGCGCGGTCTCGGGTGCCTCTGTCTCCGGCACCTCGTTCTTCGCCAGCTCTTCCTTCTGCGGCCTCGCCTTGATGTTGCTTGCCATGAGCCTCCAGCCGGCGCCGCCCGCGCCGGATCGTGGTCTTGCCGCGTAGCCGATAGCCTAAAGGGGCGGCTGCGCCTACTTAAAACTTCATCTGCAGACGAATCTTTCGGCTATCGGCGCAAATGCGGCGGAAATCACGTAAGTTTCGTCGGCAAGTTTGAGCAGCCCCGCCCTTGCGCGGGCGTTCGCCCGGCACGAGATTTTTTATCCCTTCGGATTACCGTCGTCACCGCGGCGAGCGTCGGTGTTGCGGCCTGACCGGGTGTTGCGGTGCAGGAACGCGACGGCGGCAATCCCGCTTGGAGCGTTGCGCGGCTGCTCGTGTCGATCTTGCTTGCGCGGCGCGTTGCCACGCCCCCGCTGTCGCCGTTGACCGCCTGCATGTGCGAACGGCCGCGCGGTGCGGCCCTGGGTCGTCGATGGCTGAGCCTGTCGCGGAAACATCCGGTGGTGCGTCGCCGGAATGGACATGCGGATCAGCTTCTCGATGTCGCGCAGGCATGCCGCCTCTTCGCCGTCGCAGAGCGAGATCGCGATACCTGCTGCCCCGGCCCGCGCGGTGCGGCCGATGCGATGCACATAGGTTTCCGGCACGTTCGGCAGATCGAAATTCACGACGTGGCTGATGCCGTCGACGTCGATGCCGCGCGCAGCAATGTCGGTGGCGACCAGGATGAGCACCTCGCCCTTGCGAAATGCGGCAAGTACCCGTTCGCGCTGGTTCTGCGACTTGTTGCCGTGGATCGCGTGGGCTGAGATGCCGGCCTTGGCGAGGCCGCGCACCACCTTGTCCGCGCCGTGCTTGGTGCGGGTGAATACGAGCGCGCGGCCAATCGATTCGCGCTGCAAGATTTCAGCGAGGACCGCTGGCTTCGCGGCGCGATCGACATGAAGGATACGCTGCTCGACGCGCTCGACCGTCGAGGCGACCGGCGTCACGGCGATCTTGGCCGGATTGCGCAACATGTGAGCAGCGAGCTCGGCGATGGCGCGCGGCATCGTTGCGGAGAACAACAGCGTTTGCCGTTGCGCAGGAAGCTTCGCGACGATTTTGCGGATGTCGTGGATGAAGCCCATATCGAGCATCCGGTCGGCTTCATCGAGCACGAGAAATTCCACCTCGCCGAGACGCAGCGCGTTGCTCGTCACGAGGTCGAGCAGGCGCCCGGGCGTGGCGACGAGCACGTCGACGCCGTTTTGTAGCGCGCGGACCTGCGCGCCCATCGACACGCCGCCGATCACCAGCGCGGCGCTGATGCGGACATGGCGGCCGTAAGCGCGGAAGCTATCGAGTATTTGGCCCGACAGCTCGCGGGTCGGGCTCAGCACCAGCACGCGGCAGGTCTTGCGCTCCGGCCGCCGCCTATTTGTGAACAGATGATGCAAGATCGGCAGCGCGAACGCCGCGGTCTTGCCGGTGCCGGTTTGCGCAATCCCGATCACGTCGCGGCGCGACAGAACGGCGGGAATGGTCTGCGCCTGAATCGGCGTGGGCGTGGCGTATTTCTCTTCGGCGAGCGCGCGCGTGATCGGTTCGGCAAGGCCGAAATCATGAAAAGAGGTCAATGAACAAGCTTTCTATTGTGCGAGACGGCGCGGCCGCACCGAAGTGCGCCCGCAGCGCGATATCGCGGATGGTGCGAGACACCCCCGCGTGATCTGGGCTGTCGGTGAAGGTGAAGGGGCAAGCCAGAAACCGTTTGACGGGGATCCGTACACGCGGCTCGCCAGGACCAGATAAGGTCGCGCCAGTCATATGGGGCATGGATGTGTTCGTTTCAAGGCGCTCGTGGTTAAGCTCGGGGCAAGTCCTTGACCTGATCCAGGAAGGCAATGTCTGTGCCCTGCGTTTGCGTCGGTCGGCAGCCCTGACACACCACACTACGGCGGTGTAATCCAAGGCCCGCCCCTGCAAATATAACGGTCTCGCCCGGAACTATTCGTCGTGCTAGGTTGCTGGTCATCACCGGCAGCGGCCTATGCCAGGCGCCGGTGGCTGAGAGACCCCGTTGTGCTCCCGCCTGCGAACGGAGGGAGCAATGTCCAAAATCGACGATATCGACTCCCCGGCGCGCTATCGGCGCCTTGCGCGAGACTGCCTGGAAATGGCGCGCACCGTCGCGAGTGAAGGGCCTCGGGCAACTCTCGTCGAAATGGCGCAAATCTGGATGCGCTTGGCCGGCACTGAGGAAGGCCGCCAAGTCGCCCAGCAGCAACAACAGATCCAGGCCAAGGCCGACGACAAGAAAGAGTAGGCCCGCAAGCCGTAGTTTGCAGGAATCTCGTGGCTTCGTGCCACTCGCCGAAATCGCCCAGAGCCAAGTCCTTTCGCCGGTGCCAATGAGAATAAAAGGGGTTGAAATCGCGAGTTGCGCCTCGCAATTGGGCACGATCGTTCAGCCAACGAACGCTAATTTGAAGGTCAACGTCGCTCGATGCTGACTGTTTTCTGTATCGATGCTTACTACAATGCGGTGAGCAACGTGGCGCATGCTTGAGCGACGCCGCGATCGGGCGAGGTCATTCCGGGGAATGTCGCCCAGCCGCCCTTCTCGATGTAGGAGTCCTGCATCCACGAGTTGACCTTTTTAAGCTCGGCCATGTTTGCCGTGGCATCGGCGGCCTGGCGGAACTTGTCGGCGCACATCGGGGCCAGAACCGTCACGACCGCGATGGCCGCACTTTTTGCGGCGGTTTCCCTCGCAGTACTTCCCAATGTCCACCCGCCCCAACCGAAGCCGATGACCACTGTTGCGAGAAAGCCGGCAAACGCGCCCTGCAGGAGACGCGTGAGCGACTCGCCTTGCAGAATTGGAGGTAATTGCATGAGAGTTCCTTTCGCTCGACATGTTTCGGAGCGAGGGCAACGGACACCCGGATGGGGTTCCGGTCAAAAAGTCAAACTGAAGGCCCGGGCGCGTTGAGCTGGCGCCTCGGTCGAGTGGAGTGTGCGCCCGTTTGCAAATAGAATCTGTTCAAAATTGACCACTTTCTGATCATCCTCACCCTGAAAACAAGGCACGGCTGTCGCAAGTCCAAAGTGAGACCTCGCCGAAAGTTTTCGCGCCCAGTGCCGATGAACAAATTTCGAACGCCTTGTTGCAGACCAAACCTCCCGGCGCGCTATTGTACTGGTTACATGACCGACATCGGCCCGGTGGCCTCCATTTCCCCTGAATCCCGACGAGCAGTCCATGGTCGAGAGCGTCTTCCGCAGTTGCTGAAAATCCACACTTTTTTCCGAATTGATGAGCGCTCCAAATTTGAAGCCCAAAAAAGACTGATTTCCAGCTTCGTCTACGACGATGGGTTCGGCAGGGGTTTCCGTCTCCATCGTTCGTTAAATCTTGAGATGTAAAGGCGCTAACGGCTCGTTCGTTTAGATGGGGGGCTCAATGACTGCAATCTCGCTCGGACACGCCGCTCGCCCTAGCCGGCTCGGCAGGACCGCCATTACCGCCGCGATCAAGGTTGGCCGATTGACGAGAGCCCGCGGCGGATATTCAGTTGGCCCGGCTCAGGTGCGCGAGCAGTTCGAAGTGAGCAATGTCGCTTCGCGGCCGCAAGAATTTGCCAGTGGATTCGTCGATTTTCTCCTCGGCAGGGGCGTCCGCCATCCGCGATGATGCCACCTCGTCCTCGAGGATGGATGCCTTGAATGCTCGTTCGCTCGCCAGAGCCGATCGTGCGCCTCATCCTCGACGGCACCGCTGTCGCGCTGCGACCACGTTCGGTCGCCTGCACCCTCGCGGGCTTGACCGTTATTGCCGAGGAGATCCCCGGATAGACACGGGCCTGGCGTCGATTATTCCATAACTCTGGTTGAACGCCTCTCGGCGTTCTTTCATAAATGTTGAGCGGGACGGCCGGATTTGGTTTTTTACAGGTACATCCGAGTGGAATCCAAGTGGACACCGGAGCATGGCATGAATTGGACCGCGCATTATTTCGATCGTCGATTGAACAGCGATTCGGTCAGCCGAGCCTTTGCTTCGAAAGAAGACGCTCTACGCCAAGCCTGCGATCTGATGCGGCGGAACTGCATTGTGCATTTCGTCAAGGGCCCGAACGACGAAAAAATCGACGCTGTCGCGATCACTGCGTGGTGCAAGCGTCGCCCGAGCCGCAAAGAACCCCCGCCTCCAAAGTAGTAGTCAGGCCCGCGCCGCCGCGTGTTTCGTGCGGATGTGCACAACCGATTTTCGGTACATGCCCCCAAAGTCTTCGGGCTAGTTGCGGCCCGGTTGTCCGCTGGTTCCAAATTTAACGACACCAGTGAAGTCGCCGGTGTATTTATAGGCAATAACCCCAATCAAAAGTGCGAGGGCCAGAACGGCGGCGACTATCAATTTCCAGTCGCGCCTGGGTACAGGGTCATGATCACTCATCTTGCACTTCTGTTTAGAGTAGTGGCCCCGGCGTAGGTACGAAGATCTATACCCAGTTCCATTGCACCTGTTGGAAAGCGAGAAGCGCCGGTTCAGGCACCGGCTGGCTTACCGGGCCATTGAGCCTGCCTCTCTGGACTCTTCTTAGCCGCGGCTTTTTTCTGCAGGTTGGTGTCGCGCGGGCGCTTTCGCGCCGTACGGTTACCACCGCTCGGCGCCCCGCCCTCATTGTCCCATCTGTCGATGGATTTGGCGTTATTCTGCGGTTCGCGTGTGCGCTCAAGCATGCCGAGAATATAATCGCAGCTTGTGATCCGCGCCACCTCAGCGCCATGAGGGTGCGCGCGAAGACACCCCGCTGGCGCGCGGATCAAGCCTTACGTAAACAAGCAAGGACCGCCGAATAATGGCAACTCGCTGCGAGCAGCACAAAACCATGCCAGATCGCGTTGTGAAAGCGCAGGCCCCGCCAGACATGAAACAGCGTGCCAAGCGAGTAGAGGATGCCGCCAATCGCGAGCAGCCATAGGCTCGCGCTCGGGAGGGCAGACGCAAGCGAGTCGTAGGCAATGACACCGCTCCAACCCAGCAGCAGGCAAAGAACGACGGCCAGACGATCGAACCGCCCGGGAAGCGCGAGCTTCAGAACCATGCCGATGACGGCGCTCAACCACACGGCGACGCCGAGACCTGCCGAAGCCAGAACGCTTTTCATCTGCGCCAGGAACGGCGTGTAGGTTCCGGCGATCAACAAATAAATCGCGGAGTGGTCGAAGCGGCGCAGAACCCACTTGGCGGGCGAGACCGGCCACATGTTGTAGGCGGCCGAGAGCGCCAGCATCGTCACGAGGCCGATGCCGTAGACCAAGATCGGCGTGACTTCGATGCGTTCGATCTTGACTGCGATCACGACAATCGTGACGGCGCCGATGAGCCCCAGACAGACGCCTATCGCATGCACGATGCCGTCGGCGATGATTTCAGCGCGGTCGTAATCCCAGTCGATCTGCCCCGCGCACATGGCGGGCGATGAAGCACGGGACTCGCGCGAAAACTTCATGACCTACGGCAACTCGATAACCTTGTTCATCTCCACGCCGTCATACACCGCGAGTGAAGGATCGGATAGTGTTTCTTGGTCCCTCGCTCGAGCGGAGCTCCTGTCGACTGTTGCGCGTGCGGCCTTGAACGTGGAAGTGATCGGCTCACCACATCAGCGGGAGTTCGCCGTGGCCGGAAGCCGATGGAATTTCGGCGGCCTGTGGCGCTGAATAGTGACGGAAAAGAAGCGCAGCCATACCGACGCTCACAAATAGCGTTAGTACCAACACAAATTTGTACAATCGATGTACGAGTAAGCGAGCCATGTAAACCTCTCTTTTTTGAAAGTCAGGCGCAGAGAACGCAACATAGCCACCGAACGGCCTCGATCGGTGGTCACGGAATTTGGAATAGTGGTGAGGAAATTCGACCGTAGGTTCTTAATCTTCTGCCCACAAATCACTTTATTGTGCGATTGCAATCAAGGGCTCACTCGGCCCATGCCTCTAAAATAGAGACAAACGATCTTTGGAGTGGTCATCGTTCAAGCGACAAAATTCATGTAAGACAAAAGCATGGGAAAACTACCCAGTGCAGCGCAAATATTTTCAGTAGCATAGAGAATTCTATCATTTCTCTTCGACAAAGGCGGATCTTTCAAGTATTGTAGGCGCAGCCTGGCACGCCGTGACCAATCCTGGTCCCCATCGCGTTTGCCCTCAACCCTTCCGATCGCGGACCATGTTGTGACGAGGAGAGCATCAGTCGCTGCGCCTTCGGACGGGACCGAAAAAGCACCGGCGTCGCATCCCGTTTTGGAAACACCAGCAGTCGCCAAAGCTCCTCGGTCGGCAAGCCGACAGAAGCCGCAGGCGCGCGCAAATCTGGTGAGCGGGACGGTCGATCTCGTCCCCGACAAGCTCGCGCTTATCAGACAGCATTGCTCCGCACAAACCGCCGGATCAGCGATCCGATTTCGCAGGCGGTCGAAGACGATCTGCGCAAGCCCCGCTAAGTTGCTTTCTGGGATAAGGACGATGCGCAGACAATAGCCGGTCCGATATCGATTGTGTGGACGCGATTGCGAGCACGTCCAACTGCCGGAGGTTCGTTCAAATGGTTGTCTTATATCCCTTGGCGTTTTATCGACGGTCTAAACGGCCATCGAAATCTCGTGTGGTAGCGTCCAGGCAATCCGACCACGATGCCGCTTCTGCGAACGTCGGCAACGAATGTTGCCCAAACTGCTGCCTCCCGGCGGCAAAACCATTTGTGTCCAGGTATCTTCACGGATGCGTCGTTGAACAGCACTGGCTGTGCAAGACTTGTGAGTTCAGTTGGACTAGTCGTTTTCATCCTTTGTTGGTCTAGGGAGGGGGCGAACGCCGTGGGTCATCTTTCATCCAAGCCGGCGATGAAGCCGTGCTGTCTGAAAGATGGCAGTGCGTGGTACATCGAACTCACGTGGCCGGACGGCCGCGTCGAGCATATCGACAGCTTTCAGTCGGCGTCCGAGATCGGCGATTGGATATCCCGCAAATCCGACGCATGGCTGAAGGCCAGAGGCAAATGACGCTCGCCGGTTGGCGCAAGCTGGATGAATGCAAGGTCGTTAGCAGCGAGCTTGTCGTATCGCGCCGCCACCCGTCGACACGGCTCGATGCAGTCGACACGGCTCGATGCTGTTGAAACCGTTCGACCCAAAACTTTTCCATGCGCCCGCAGTAGGGGAGGGAAGTCGAAAAATCGGACCTCGATCTCCGACTGCCGCTGGTATTGCTTCACTGGTAGGATCCAAATCCGTGACGGTTTACGTTGCCGAGATCAAAGGCAGGGGCGTCGCCGCCTTCCATGCCGACACTGGCTCGGAGGCCGAACGTGTCGTGCGCGACCGCGTCTTTCGTGACGATCTCATGGTCTTGGCGAGCGGTGGCCTGCCGCTGTGGGATGGCGTGACCGACATCGAGGTCCGCCCGGCGCGCCCCGACGAGGAGACAAAATGGCGGGCATCACGCGCCAAAGCGATCCGCCGCGGCAATATCGAGGAGAGCGATGTCGGATGGGTCGCGTTCCTCGTTGCACTCACCGACCGACGAAACGGTGATCGAGCTGGCAGGGAGGCTCGCCGTTCGATGGCGGCGCGCCGCCGAGCCCCGATTTAGGGCGCGCACTCAGGAGCGCGCACATCCTCATGAGCGCGCACATCGGAGGTCCGCTTTCGGCGACAAACCCGAAACCATGCGCTCATGCTGAACCTTATCGCTTCTGACCCACTGGTTCGGCCGTGCGTTGCAAGCGGACTTCGCCTGCTGGCGGAGCCGGAGCGCGACCGCACCGTCCCGTGAGCGGGAGGTCACATCTGCCGGCACGCCCTAAAGCGGACGCAGCGTCCATTCTTCGGCGACGTCGGACTTTCTGGCACCGACTGCCAGAAGCAGGCGTTCCGTCGTGGACCGGTCGGCACCGATTCCCTTCTCGAGCTGCCCGATCGACCGGAACCCCCTGGCGGATCGGGGGTCTGTGAGCATCGTACGCAGCGTTCGCTTTTGGCTCCACTCGCGGATCGCAGTCCAAGCCATTCGCATCCTCCCATGGATGAACGTCCGCACCATAGACCAAGGCCGTTCTCGGGGGCACGCGGCAATTTGCCTTGCCGGATTAACTTTCGGCGCGCAAACGACCGAAGGTTTGGACCGTCCTGACCGTCGGCGTAATGTCGGTCAAATATTGCTCGCGCAGGCTCTGCAATGCGCGCTCGCACAAAAGATCGGGATTGCGCTCGCCCTGCTTCGCGAGCTCCACAATTGTCTTGGCGACGATTTCGTTGACGTCGTCGCGACGCTCGGCAATTCCGAGCGCTACGCGAGTCATTTCGAACGCGACGCCCATGACGCGCGTCGTCTCGCGATCAAATCTGACACCGTTCAGGAACGAGGTTATCGGCACGGCGTGCTCCCTCCACGTCTCAGGCGGGAACGCGTTCGTTTGGCGAGCGCTCCGACGCCGAGCCGCTGAGGCCGGCAAGTTCGCGGAACGCCATTTCGGAAAGCCGCTCCGGGTCCTGCACACCGCGGTCGACGTGGCGAAGGATTATCAATGCCAATTGTCGGCGCAGATCATCCCCGTTGACCGACTTCGGAATGGACGCGCAAAGCCGGTCGAACGCGGCGGTCATGGCCGCAGTGGTTTCGGGAGGGTAGACGCGTCGGGGCTCGGCTAAGTGCAACACCGCACGTAATCTCGCGTGGCACCTCACTCAATTTAACGAATGGGAGGCCGGGGCGGTTGGTCAAAATTGCTCAGCGCGCAACTTTTTTTGTGGTCAAAATTGCTCACTTCGAAATTTTTAATTGCGGCTTTTCGTGCAGAACAGCATCCAACAATGAGGAGTGGACCTCGAGGTCTCCGTTGTAGTGGATGTAGCCCAACTCCCGAAACTTGTTCATAAAGTGGCTCACGCGGGAGCGCGTCGTGCCGATCATGTCCGCGAGCGTCTCTTGGCTGACTTTGGCGATCACCGGCTCGTGCTTTCCCTCCTTGCCGAAGTTCGCCAACAGGAGCAGCGCCCGCGCCAGCCGCTTCTCGCTGGAATTGAACAGCTGGTCGACCAAGTCTTCCTCCACTCGGAGCGTGCGAGCCAAAAGATGCGCCGTGAATCGTTCGGAGAACTTCTGTTCGTCGCGGAGAATGCGCACCATGGTGGCCTTATCCACTCGGCTTACTACGGAGTCTTCCACGGCCCTGGCGGTCGAAACGCGCCGCGGCCGTCCGGTCAGACAACCCTCGCCGATAAAATCTCCGGCTTTGAGGAATGCGACGATCGCTTCCTTACCTTGTTCGGAGACAACCGCGATTTTGACCCTGCCTTCTCGAATATAGAAGACGGAATCCGCGGGCTCGCCCTGGGCGAAGACGACCTGGCCCTTCCGGTACTTGGAGATCATGACTCCGCCATCCGCCTTGGCGAGAAATGCCTCCGGGTCGAATTTGGCTTTTGATTTCTTCGCCACGGCCGAATCCCCGTGTGCGCCAACGTCGCGGACTATATTATCGCCCCCGGTGCCACGCCGGCAAGCCTGCCTTGGGACGGAGCGCGCGCCGAAGAATCGCAAGGGTAGGGACCGCTTCGGAAGCGTCGAATTAATAAGGCTTTTCGCGCGCCGGACGAGAGTCCAATACCCGCCAGCCGGACCCGTCGATGGAACGCTTTTGCCGCATGCACGGCGCGTCTGTCGGCTAGCGGACAGACGGGACATACGCCCAATTCAAATCATGGGGTGGCGCTGCTGCCTGGCAGCGACCGCGCTTTATCCACCATGATGGACATTCTCCCAAATGGTCTTGCCCCAAATGGTCTTGCCGCTTTTCGTTCGATAGTCCGCGCCGGGCTTCGCGGCGGATCTGGACCATCTTACTCGGCTGCAATCACGCCGATTGCTTCTGTGCAGGGGAAACCGGCGTTTTTAGAGCTATGTCGCGCGCCAATCTCAGCGCCCTCAACCGCGCGGTCTTTTCACGCGTGGCCAAACGGGCTGCCTCGTATTCGGCCGTTGCTTTCTGACCTTCCAGCAGCCGCTCTTGCTTCTTCTTGAAAATCGCTTCGGCTCGATCGCGGGCCTGATGAGCGTCCAACGTCGTTACTCCCTCTCGGGCGAATCCACCCCAGCGGACAGACCTTGCCTGGGGACCGGATGCCGTCTGCGGGACCGGATGCCGTCTGCCGATGTGGGGTTGGTCAACTGAGCCAACGCCGTTCCAGCTTATTTGTTCCGCGCCGCACCCCCGTCCTCATCTTTCGCCCTGGCCATGCAACGCGTCCCAACATAGCGCGTTACCATTCCAAGTGGCCTTTTATGGGGCAAGCTGCCTTTTATGGGGGAGGGGTTCACTCCGGAGGCTGTCATGTCATCGAGGGTCACAGAACAGGTCGGCAGCCCGCACTGTCTGGCCTGTAGCGATGAAATGCGCTTAACGATGATTATTCCGCCGTTTGGGAGCCCACATGGGCTCAAGGTCTATACCTGCTCCAAATGCGGACGCTCGGAGAGTTACCTCACGACAGCGCCCCCCAAGGCGGCTTAGCTTGGCCAACGGATCCTCGCCCGGACCAGCCGCAATGCCCGACTCGATTTGACGACGGATCGATTGCATGGGTTGGCGATGGATCGGATTGCGTGTGTACGCTGGCCGGCAGACTTGACGACGCTCTTCTGCATAATGAGGCCATCACCGACAAGGCGCTGCGCCAGGCGTCGGTGGCTGAGAGACCTGTCGCGCTCCCGCCTGTTCCTTCAACGGGAGGGAGCCATCCATGGCCTCATTGCTTTTCATCTGTCCACAAACTCATCAGAAAGTATCCACCGGCGTCGAGACCGACGCGCAAAGCCTTCGCGCGTCTTGGAAGACAACGCTGAAGGTCGATTGCCCGCATTGCGGGGCGGTGCACGAGATCGCCGTGCGCGAAGCGTACCTCGACAGCGCTATTCATGCCGCGACCGACCGGTTGGAGCGTGTTTAGCTCGCATGGGCCCCTTCAGACCTTCGGCGAAAGTCGTAGGCAGAAGGAACTTCCTCTTCGGGCCAAGCTTGTCCCCACGGACGGAAGGAGAAGACAAATCGTGAAGAAACCAAATTGGCTATCATGGGAATCGAGTGAGACGAAATCCGATCACCTCAAAAAAATGCGACGGCATACTGATCAAAGAATGAAACAACAGGAGGCCCAGAAAGAAGAACGAGACAACAATCAGTCTCGCTCCATTGGCTCCGCCATAGACCGCCCTGCGCGGTAGGGCCGTCCATAGCGGCCGCCGTGGCAACGAACTCCGGCCTCGGCGATGCCGACGATCTCCGCGATCTCCGTGACCGATTAGCCGTGAAGTAGACGAGGTCGATGACCTCGCCGCGCTTCGGTGAGCGCCGCGCAAGGAGTGGCGCAGCTGTTCTTTTGCAGCACGACTTCGGGATTCCACCTCGTATCCGCCTGCTCCCTCTAGGAATTTAGTTCTCTCGGAATTTAGTTCGGAGCGAGAGCAACCAAGCGGCGTTACGATGGTTGTCATTACGGGGGAGAAACCGAAGTAGGAGACGTTATGAACAATCCGAACCAACAGAACCCCGGCCAGCAACAAGGCGGCCAACAGGGCGGACAAGACAAGCCGGGCCAACAGCAAGGCGGCGGCGGCCAGCAGAAGCCAGGCCAGCAGCAGCAGGAGCCCGGAAAGGGCGGACAGGGCGGACAGGGCGGTCAGGGCGGACAGCGCCAGGGCGGACAAGAGCAAAACCGCTAAACGATCTGAGGCAGTTTGGCCCCGGCTTCGGCCGGGGTTTTTTTTCTGTGAGTTGACCGCCGATGCTCGGCGAAGAAGTCACCGATCGAAAAAGTCACCGATATTGAATACGTGGGACAGCGGCGTTGCGAGCCGGACATTGGCCCGCGACCGGCCCCTCCTACGCCAACAGGGGATCGAAACGGCTCTGCCAGGAGACATTACACCTCTGGCATCGCCAATGATGTTCCACGAGGTGGCCCGACAAATATTTCGACTCGAATGGCGCCGGGATCGGGGCATCGCAGTTTGGACATCGATTGGCGCCAACCCTCGGAGCGGGCGAGATGTCCGGTTCTTCGCCGAGCGCCAGCGCCCGATACATTTCAGCTTGCCTGCGGTAGTTGCGGCTTTCTCTCGGAGATTTGGTCGCCCGAGTGAGCCGCTCATATTCTGCCGCTTTGGCGCGATAATCTTCAGCTGGATCCATGCGTTTCCTCCTGCCGGTCGAGGGCGGGAGCGCGCGCAATGTCTCTCAGCCACCGACGGCCCTGATTTCTTCTTGATATTGGTGGTCACCTTAAATGGGGATGATCGATCCCAGTTGCGAGCCGTATGCGCGCGCCGCGCACGCCGAGGAATGTGAGAGGCCCTTTGCTGACGAAATCGGTTTCAGATCAGGGCGTGTACTCATAAAGCGCTGCCATGCCCGCCTTCGGGGCAACGGACAAGATATGCTCGGCGTGAGGTTTTCTCCTTTTGACTCATCTCCGCCATTCGCTGATCAATTTTGCTGCGTTGCGCAGCAGGGTTCTCTCAACGATGTGGTAATGTGCGGCCTCACCCACGAGAGAGGTGCGCGCCGATCAGGGGTCAAGATTGCGCCGATTGACAGGCTGCGATCTGACGTACTCGCTACTTTGCAGCCCTGGGTGAGGTTCTCAGCGAGTACTGGTGCTCGCCGTCGAGAACGAGTTCACCTCGTTGGTTGTACACCGTCGCCCGCGTTGTCACGCTGCCGGTGTCTCCCTGCGGTGAAAGCGCGATAATTTCCAGTGCAGGATAGAGCGTATCTCCAGCGTGCACCTCTTTGAGGAACTTGCATGACGCGCTGGTAAACGCAACGAAAACATCGCCGATGTATTGTGGAAAGAGCGTAGCACCCGGAGCCGTGAAGGCAAAAACCTGTAAGCCATGCACTACGGGAGCAATATGCCCGTGCCGTCGTGCATACTCTACATCGTAGTGGATAGGATGATTGTCGGCCGAAACCGTTTGGAAAGCGGCGGCGTGCGCATCCGTAAGTGTGCGGCTTGGGGCCCGGAAAACGTCGCCGACGCGTAGGTCCTCAAACCTTCGTGGTGGCACAACGGTAAAACTGACCGGATCGAATCTGCGAGATTCCATGGCTCGACTCCTTGATTCGCGGCAGTCGCCACGAGGATTTGTGATTTCAATCTAAGCAGCATCCGGCGCCGGTCAAATAAAACGGGACAAAATTCGGTAAAAGGAGGCACGCGGACATGCCGCGAGCGTCGCGAGCGTACCGATGTGATGCGAATGACCCACAGCGGTCATAGGCCGGATCGAAATCCCGCAGCGCAGCAGTCTCCTGCCTACCGCGCTGTGCTATCGTTTCGCCGCAAGCGCGGGAGCGGGCGGGCGAGGAGCTCATCATGCACACTTTCTCATTCGTCATCTTTGCTACGTCGTTGTTTTTGCCAGCCGCGGCGTCGGCGCAGTTGAACGTTCTGATGTCCGGCGGCTTCAGTGGCGCCTACGAGCAGCTGTTGCCGGAATTCGAGCGGACCAGCGGCATCAAGGTCACGACCGGATCGGGCGCTTCTCAAGGAGCAGGGCCGCAAACGATTGCCGCGCAGCTCGCCCGCGGCGTGCCTGCCAACGTGGTGATCCTCTCCCGCGAGGGCCTCAGTGGACTGATCGCCGCCAACCGAATCGTCCCTGGAACGGACGTGGATCTTGCGCGGGTACCCCTCGGCGTGGCGGTGCGGGCGGGGGCTCCGAAGCCCGACGTGACCACCGTCGAGGCCTTTAAACAAGTCCTGCTCAAGGCCAAAACCGTCGCGGTCCCTGGAAGCACCAGCGGCATCTGGCTTGTGAACGATCTTTTTCCGCGGCTCGGGATCGCGGACAAGGTCAAAGCCAAGGTAACGCCGCGCGGTACCGATGCAACCGGCATGGTCGCCGCCGGAGGCGCGGATCTTGCGGTGATGCCGGTCAGTGAAATTTTGCACGCGGCCGGCGTCGACTTCGCAGGCAGCATCGCGCCGGAGATCCAGTTCGTGCAGACGTTTTCAGCCGCCGTCGTGGTCGGCTCGGGAGAGATTGAAAGCTCTAAACGCCTGATCGAATTTCTTGCCTCCGCGCGCGCTTTCGAGGCGATCAGGAACAGCGGAATGGAGCCGCTCGCGACCTCGAGGTAGCGCCAAGCAACGTCTGCTGATGGCAAGCCTAGGCTTTTACTGCTCTAACCGCCGAGCCTCTTCGCTCACGTTCTTAAAGAACGCGCTGATGCAGCCTTTTCCAGGCTTTCCGGCGCGCCGCTATCCCTGTGGGACTTGCTCCTCCTCCACCGCCACGCGTCTTGGCGTTCATCCGAGTGGCGAGGTCCTCGTTCCTACCTTGTCGGTGGTCTCAAGCGGAACCCGGCACCCATTCAAGAACAGGCTGAGCATATTGAACCAGCCGATCATGAGCACGATTTTGCGAGAGATCGTCTCACCGTACCTGTCTAGAAGTTCGCCTAAGGTCTCATCGCGCAATGTTCCGCTCTTTGACAACTCATCGGTCGCTTTGCACACAAGAACATACTCCGGATTGATTCCAGATACCGGATCGTCGCTGGCGGCAGCGTCGATCTCCGCGGGAGATAGTCCCGCGTTCTTAGCCATCTGCACGTTGGCTTGCGCCTCGTAAGGCGCATTCAATACCTTTGCCGCACGCAGGATGATCATCTCGCGTGTCCTGGGATCAACACCTTTCGCATGAAACATTGCTCGGACTATGCCGATCGTCGCCTCGAACAGGTCCTCGGTGCCAGCGAACATCTTAAGGACATTCAGGGTCCTCTCCGGATCATAGGATTTGCCCATAATCTGCCGGACGGCTTGCTCGGAGGGCAATGGGATCGCGACGGCGGAGGTGTAGGCGGTCGGGTACCCCATGGTTCTCTCCTTGGCGTTCAAAGCGCGTCGCACCCCGTATGATCTTATTTTGAGCATCGACCAGAACGAGATCAAGTCGATCCAGTCTGATTACCCCGCAGGTTGAGCAAAGGTTGGCTCCGCCGGCCGCACTAGATCAATAAGTTGCTAGTGTCCTTCGATTCCGAAGTTCGCAAACGAGGCTACGGCACAATGATGCGAACTTCGGAATCGGGACGCTAGCTACGGCTGGACGTGCTCGGCAAAAAAAAAGCCCCGCGACTGGCGGACCAGACGCGGGGCTCCGAACCACAAGCCTCGCCAGTACATCCGTGGTCGAGGCAATATGGCCATGGCGCTGCCGGTTAGGCGGCGCGCAGATTCTCAGCGGCGGACTTGCCGGTTCGACGGTCCGCGACCACGTCGAAGGAGACCTGCTGCCCTTCGTTGAGCGCGCTCAGGCCCGCGCGTTCGACCGCGCTGATGTGCACGAAGACGTCCTTGCCGCCGGCTTCCGGCTGAATGAAACCGAAGCCCTTTCGACTGTCAAACCACTTCACGGTTCCCTTGTTCATGGGAGCCTTTCCTGTAGGTACGTATGGATATAGGCTGCGCGCTAACGCAGCCGGCTCATTCGAGATTTTGGGGGAATGTCGTTAGTCAGGCGCGCTATTCGCGGCGAGGCCAAGTCGTTCGGCCGAAACTCGATCGACGGCACATAGGGCATCTTCGGTGGATGCGCAAGGGCCCCGAGGCGAATTCAATCTACCGGGATCGGATCGGCTCCGCTGCCTTCTGCGCATTTTGCCGCCACTTCATTCGGCGTCAGCGCGGTCGATGATACGACGTAGCAGTCGCCAACAAGATTATTACACCCTACGCGAGTGGTGAGCCCGATGACGGGCCGGGTTTAACCCCCACTGGCCGGATTTGAATTTGGCAGTGGCCGGATTTCAACGTGAGCAATTTTATACAGACCGCCAGCCACCCACGAGTCTAGCTTCCGCAAACGGGGGACATCGGCATTTAGCGGGGCGACAATGGTAGTGGGTCAGTTTGATTAAGGCAGGACCTGACCGCGCGGTGGAAAAGCGGAGCGAGAGCGATGGACGTTCTATTCCCTTATGCGCTCTGGACGCTGGTCTCTCTGATCGTGATCGGCTCGGGCATCGCTCTATTGGTCTGGTGATGTCCACCCGGGTAGCCTTCTGTCCTATTTTGGGGAGTTATGACTTGACAAGTAAAGCGGTCTCAGTAGGGCCTCAAGGCACTACTGGTAGCCGACTTACATCCTGCATTAATGATGCTTATATGCGACTATCACCGGCAGCGGCCCTGTGCCAGGCGTCGGTGGCAGAGAGACCGGTTGTGCTCCCGCCTGAAAATCAGGGAGCCAACATGTCATGACACGGCTATTCCAGCCATCACCGCCGCCCTGCGCTAAGTGCGGCACCACGACTGTCGTAGCCCCCGCATTTGAGGAGGGCCAACGGATTTTCGTGGTTCGATGCCCAGCGTGCGGGCGTTCCGGTACGTACTCGCTCAATTATAGCGCCCGACGCGAGCGTGCCCGGCCTTAAGGCCCGGCTTCTTGTTTCGCGGCTCAGGCGGCTTCCTATGGAGTTGCCCGAGCAATTCGAAAGCCGACAGCCATGTACGATCTTACAATTCTGCACGGTGCGTCGTTGAAGGCGGTCGGCCAGGCGAAGGAGAATTGCGAAAAGAACCAGGCAGTCGCCGAAGAGATGGTCCGCGCCAACGTCGGTGCCGTTTTTGAATCTGCCTGCAGGTTCATCGTCATGAAATCGCTGCCGGGGTGGATGGATGAGATTTGCACCGAGCACTTGGAGGCAGTTCGACCTGCCGTCCGCGCGGAAGCGGAATAAGGAGCCATGACATTGGATTTCTATCAAAGGAGTGCAACATGAAGACCCGCTGGGCTCTCCTTTCTGCCGCAATCTTTTTTGGATTTCTATCGAATCAGATGATCGCGGCAGAGGGCGTTTTAGGACAAGGGAATATTTCGTGTGATTCCTGGATCAAAAGTCGTGGGGATGGCAATCCTGTCGCAGCGACCAGAACGGCCTGGGTTCTTGGCTTTGTAACCGCATTCAATCAATACAGATCCAAGCCCGAGGGGGACGTGTCTGGAGGAAAAGACACTGAAGTACTGATGCTTAGGATTGATGATCATTGTAGGCTGTATCCGCTCGATAATTTGTATAAGGCTTCGACCGCGCTGGTTGATGAGCTCCGGCAGTGAACCGGCAGCTCGAGCGACGACTGGGCATTGGATCGTCTTTTCGTCGGGAGCGCTTTCGCGCTGCAAACAGTTTGCGGCTTCACCCCGTCCAGAGAGGAGCGCGCCATGACTGACGCCACATATGTGCAGCAACTTCGAAAAACGATCTCTGGCGAATTTTATTTTGGGGCAATGTGCCGTGAGACTAAACGGCGGATTGCGATCTCGACTGATACGAGTAGAGGGAAGCAGAGATATTCACAGTCGGGCGAGACGATAGTGTCCTGCAATCACTGTCATAAGACTCACCGGCTCGACAATCGCGACATATTCTCTTTTCCCCAAGTCGGATGGGAATGATCATCTCTATCGTCCTTGTTGGCTGAGTAAGGTCCGCTCAGGTTGTGTGTGGACGGCGGCCTGCACACATCCGATCGAGAGGACGCACGAATCTAGATTTGGGAAGCGACAGTCCTGCTATTGGCCGCTTTTAACCCCCAGTGGCCCTCTTTCGAATCTGGCCGTGTCACGGCCTACCGACGCGGGGCAACAGCCACCGCATTATCTGTCGGTACGGATCGCCACTGGACGGGAGTCGCTCCATCGCCTTCTTAGCGAAGGGCTTGGCCTGCTCTTCGGTCTGTCGCTTGTCCTTCGGAAGCGACATCCATTCGCGGATGATTTTGCGGCGCGTCTCGTGTTCCGGCTTCATGCTCAATCCTTTACTCTAAACGGTGGTCGACGGCAGCACCAAGGCCGCGTCCGCTGCTTCCGGTCTCGGCAAGGCGACGAAGATACGTCGGCCTCAGTTGGCGGCCTCGTCAGTCCCATCTACGAATCCACCAGGAGAGAAAAATGAGCGCGGCCGGAATCCCGCCGAATAGTCCTATTGCCCAGGCTGCATCTTGCATTTAGGCGGCGCCTCTTCGTCGATTAGGGACCCGTCTTTATCATTTAGAGAGCAACGATGTGTCAAAAATGCTCACATTGCATCATTTATTCGGCACCAATTGCTTCATCCCTCGTTTTGATCTCGGGCTTGTCGTGCAAAACCACGTTCAACAAGGAATTATGGACTTCCAGTTTTCCGTTGTATTCGATAAAACCCAATTTGCGGAATTTGTTCATGAAAAAGCTTACGCGTGATCGGGTCGTGCCGATCATCTCCGCCAGCGTTTCCTGACTGAACTTTCCCACGATCGGCTCTGGCCTCCCTTCTTTGCCGAAATTTGCAAGGAGAAGGAGAAGTCGGGCGAGGCGCTTTTCGCTCGAATTAAATAATTGGTCGATCAAGTCCTCTTCAATTCGACTGTTCCGAGTCAGCAGATACGACATGAACACTTCAGAAAACTCTGGCGCATTATGAATGGTGGCGATCATGGTAGCCTTCTCTAGGCGAGTAATGACGCATTCATCGACCGCCCTCGTTGTTGCGATGCGCAGCGGGTGGCCATTCAGACATCCTTCGCCAAAAAAGTGACCCGGTCCCAAGATTGCAACCACCGCTTCCTTGCCTTGCTCGGAAACGACGGTGAGTTTGATCTTGCCTTGCTGGATGTAAAAAACCGCGTCCGCGACCTCTCCCTGTGAGAAAACAATTTGATCCTTTCGATATTTGGATATCGTTTTTCCCTCGCCCACTTTGGCGAGAAATATTTTGGGATCAAACGAGGCCCTACCTCTCTTCCTCACAAAAGACTCCCCTTTTCTTCACAAGGTTCCCCTTTCCGCGGACGAAGGCAGTGCGAACACAGGCGATTATACCGTTAGTGAGCGCCGTCGCAAATTGGAAAAATAGGACTCCCCGGTGGATTTTCCCGTCCCGCGCGTCGGTAGTGTCCAACACACCGTCTCGGATAATAGTAGCAACCGCCAAGGCGTGCTGCTGCCAATCAACTACGCCCGCCCACGGTCAGAACGTCAAAACGAAAGCGCCCCGGAAACCGGAGCGCTCCCAAAATTCGTCAGAGCCTCAGGCAGCGACCTTGGTCGGCTTGACCTCCAGAAGCTTGCTGGAGCTCGTGATTGGGATCGCCCGAGGCTTCATCATGATCGATCGAGCGCCTCAGAAGTCCATGGCGCCCATGCCTCCATCGGGACCGCCCGGCATCGCTGGGCTCTGCCTCTTCGGCAGCTCGGCAACCATCGCCTCGGTGGTGATCAGCAGACCCGCGATGGAAGCCGCGTCCCTGCAGCGCGGTCGGCACGACTTTGGTCCGGGGCCAGCTCTACCTGCCTCTGATCCATTAGACCTTAGTGATGAGCCCAACTAGCGGCCGGATTCCGGTATCGCTTTGCCGGCATATGTTGGTGTGCCGCGAAGCTTTGGCTCTTGGATCGTTCAGCACATTGAAGCCATCTCTCAGCCATCTGGTTCCACGTCGCCTTGCTCGCGGGATCGCGCGTAAACTTAGCCATTTGCTCACAGTCGGCGGCGTGTCTCAGAAATTCATCAGTCGGATTCATCGCGGTCATGACGCTCACTTCTGGTGTCCTGACCCCCTTACCAAACACCATACATGTGCGTGACCAAGACAAGCAAGAAAGGTTCCCATGCCCGCTTAAAGTCAGGAAGCCTTGACTAGTTCCCGTTCTGTTCTCTGTCCCCCGATCGCTTTTGACGACAGCAGCTTGCGGTGGCTTGAGACCGGCACCTGATTGCCGGCCCCGAAGGGCCCTTTTCTTCATCTCTCGTACAGTTACGCCCCGTCGTACAGACGGCGCTCGTGACACAAGACCCGTTCCGGACATTCACGCGACCTGCGGAATGTTTATGTTGCCACATCCGCCGCGCTGTGGAGATTGCCGTTGGGGTTCGGAACACTCGAGCAGAGCGGTTAGGCATGGCCAATCGGAACGCCTTAATTAAGAGGCAAAACGAAAATATTCTATGGGCCACCAAAATTAGAGCGACCGAGACGCCACCCCAAAGCGTTCGGTACTCCATCCGACTTATGGTCCGGGACCCCTTCGAGCGTCCCTTGCCCCCGCTCCGACGCATGTCGGGCGAAAGGAGTGCCTTCAATGTGTGACTACAGTCTGCACCTTGTCGCATCCCGACCCGCGAAGGTCGGAGACGAGCTGGTAACAACGAAGTTCAACAAC
>WNFG01005437.1_pt1 | contig 20469 bp, 21 predicted proteins | sample 5400431 | NCBI WGS metagenome assembly WNFG01 (sample SAMN13153346, study PRJNA577476) | soil metagenome | isolation source: 120 cm saprolite under Douglas fir tree site 2 hole 3 replicate 2 | place: USA:California | collected 2015-04-18 | reverse complement strand
CCTGCATCCGGACAATCGACTTGTCGTCGATGTCCTCCTCGTTGACCTTGCCGGCACCCGGGATCATGGAGACGAGCTGGGACAGAGGGCCCATCTTCTTGACCTGCTGAAGTTGGGAGCGGAGGTCCTCGAGGGTGAACTTGTCCTTTGCGACACGCTCGGCGAGGCGTTTCGCTTCCTTCTGATCGATCTCGGTCTCGACCTTCTCGATGAGCGACAGCACGTCGCCCATACCGAGGATCCGCGAGGCCATCCGGTCGGGATGGAAGACATCGAGGTCGGCGTACTTTTCGCCGACGCCGACGAGCTTGATGGGGCGATTGACGACCGACTTGATCGAAAGGGCGGCGCCGCCGCGGGCATCGCCGTCGAGTTTCGTCAGGACGATACCGGTCACGGCAAGGCGGTCATCGAACTCCTTGGCCGACTTCACGGCGTCCTGGCCGGTCATGGCGTCGGCGACGAAAAGGATTTCGCTCGGGCGGGTGTCGCGCTTGATGGCGTCGAGCTCGGACATCAGCTCGGCGTCGATATGCAGACGGCCGGCAGTATCGAGGATGACGGTGTCGTAGAGGAGCGTTCGGGCATCGGTCACGGCGCGGCGGGCGATCGAAAGAGGATCGCGGTCGTCTCCGATCTCGAAGAACGGCACCTTCACGTTGTTGGCAACGATGCGGAGCTGTTCTATGGCGGCGGGACGATAGACGTCGCAAGGAACCAGCAGCGGACGCCGGCCGCGGTTCTTGAGATGCAGCGCCAGTTTTCCCGAGGTCGTCGTCTTGCCGGAGCCCTGAAGGCCGACCATCATCACCACCGCCGGGGAACCGACCAGCGCGAGGCCGACTTCGTTCCCGCCGAGAAGCTCCTGCAGCTCATCGCGGACGACTTTCGTTACCTGCTGGGCAGGTGAGAAAGCCGTGAGGACATCCTGGCCGACCGCTTTTTCGCGGACGCGGTTGGTGAACTCCTTGACGACTTTGAAGTGGACGTCGGCCTCGAGCAGCGCGACGCGGATTTCCTTCAGCGCGTTGTCGATGTGCCACTCGTTGAGGGCCGCCTCGCCTCGCAGGGTCTTGAAGACCCGGTCCATCTTGTCCTGCAGGTTGTCGAACATGCGGCACTAGAAACGCGTGCAGTGCCGTGCCATTCCGAGCGGGACAAGCCGCCCGCTCACGTTTGGCGGCCAGGCCAGCAAAATTGGCTCCTCCCTAAGGTCGTTATAACCCTCGTGGCCTCACTCGCGCAGCGGCTTCCCGACAACGTGCCGGGCGACTTTTTCGTCGACAACACGTGCATCGATTGCGACGCCTGCCGCATCTTCGCGCCGCAGGTCTTCAGCGACAAAGGCGATCAATCGAACGTCTACCACCAGCCCGAAACGGCCGAAGAGCTTCTCGCGGCCGAAAAGGCGCTCATCTCGTGCCCGACGGCATCGATCGGATCCGTGACAAAGCAGGACATGCGTCCCGCATTGGCGGCGCTGCCGGAGCTCGTGGACGATGACGTCTACCGCTGCGGCTATGCCTCGGAATCGTCATTCGGTGCGATCAGCTATCTGATTCGCCGCCCGTCGGGAAACATCCTCATCGACTCGCCACGTTTTTCCGGACCGCTGGTCAGAAACATCACGGCGATGGGCGGCGTAGCGCGGATGCTCGCGACGATGTTCATCCCCGCACCGCGTCCATCGAGTTGCAGCCTTCAGGCCGCGATCCGATCGCACTCGGCGATGACCTGCTCATGATTCCGACCCCCGGTCACACCCGGGGTCATGCAGTTTTCCTCGATCGCGAGACATACCTCTTCACCGGCGATCATCTGGCCTGGAGCGAGCGCCGCGGCCATCTCTACGCGTTTCGGAGCGCATGCTGGTACTCCTGGCCAGAGCAGATCCGTTCCATGGAGCGTCTCCTCGACTACCGCTTCGAATGGGTCCTGCCCGGCCACGGCCGTCCGATACACCTCGACGCATCATCCATGCACGCCAGTTTGGAGCGCTGCATCGAGTGGATGCGTTTAGGATAGCGCCCACCAAGTCCCGCAAGGAGAATTCATGAAGCGATTCGTAGTCGTGTCAGCGGCTCTGTTCGTTGCCTTCGCCCTCTCCGCGACGCCGATCACATTGACTGTCGACGCGACCCACGTGGCATCGAATGTCTACCACGCGCACCTGACGATGTCAGCGACGCCCGGACCGATGACGCTCTACTACCCGAAGTGGATTCCGGGTGAGCATGGACCGACGGGGCCGATTAACGGCCTGACGGGGCTGCAGATCAAGGCCAACGGCACTGCCGTTCCCTGGCTACGCGATCCTGTCGATATGTTCGCCTTTCAGGTCGACGTGCCGGCAGGGGCGACGTCGCTCGACATCGATCTCGACTACCTTGCGCCCGCTCCCGGCGCAAACTTCACGGCTGGTGCTTCGACTTCGCCGCGCCTGGCGGTCTTGAGCTGGAACACGGTGCTGCTTTACCCGAAGACCGCGGCTCACAGCGATTCGCTGGAGGTCGACGCCACGCTGCGCATTCCCGCCGGCTGGCAGTACGCGACGACGCTGGAGACGCGCGGGCGCAGCGGCGACGAGATTACGTTCGAATCAGCGTCGCTGACGCGCGTGATCGATTCGCCGGTGCAACTCGGTACGATCCTGCGCCAGCCACTCCTCGCTGAAACACACGCTGAATCTGCTCTCCGAAAGCACCGAGGCAACGCAGACCCCCGACGACTTCGCCGCGCAGTACGGCCGTCTGGTCGACGAGGCATCGGCTGTCTTCGGCGCGAATCACTATCGTCATTACGACTGGCTCCTGACACTGAGCGACGGCGTGGCGCACTTCGGCCTCGAACATCACGAGTCGAGCGACGATCGAACGGACGAGCCGGCGCTGCGGGAAGAGACCAGCCGTAAGTGGGTCTCGACGTTGTTGGCTCACGAATTTGTGCACTCCTGGAACGGCAAGTACCGCCGTCCGGCGGGTCTGGCCACCGGCAACTACGACAAACCGATGACCGGCGAGCTTCTCTGGGTTTACGAGGGTCTGACCGAGTACCTCGGCGATCTCCTTCCTGTACGCAGCGGGATTCTTTCGGCTGATGACTATCGGGAAAATCTTGCCGAGACCGCTGCCAACATGACGGAGCACGTCGGGCGCACATGGCGTCCGCTGCTGGACACGGCCGTCGCCGCGCAACTTCTCTACGGAGCGCCGAGAGCGTCGACGAACTGGCGGCGCAGCGTCGATTATTACCCCGAGGGCGAGCTTCTGTGGCTCGACGCCGACATGACCATCCGGTCGCTCACGAACGGCAAGAAATCGCTCGACGATTTCTGCCGCGCCTTCTACGGCGGAGCGAGTGGACATCCCGACCTCAAGCCATACACCTTCGACGACATCGTCGCCGCACTCAACGCCGTCGCATCGCACGACTGGCGGGCGTTTCTCAACGAGCGGCTGACGTCGATGTCGCCGACGCCGCCGATGGAGGGCATCGAGCAGGCTGGCTGGCACCTCGTCTACACCGATAAGCCGAACACGGCGCTGCAGTACTACGAAGGCCGCAACAAAGGCGCCGATCTGAGCGCGTCGGTGGGCTTCTCGGTCAGAGACAACGGCACGATCAACGACGTCGTGCCGGCTTCCGTGGCCGCGCGCTCCGGTCTCACGCCGGGAGGGCACATCGTCGCCGTCAACGGCCGCGCTTACAGCACGGCACGGTTACGCGACGTGATCAAAGCGTCCGGCAGCGCCACCACTCCGATGACGATCATCGTGCAGAACGGCGAGTTTTACACGACCGTTTCCGTCGACTATCACGGCGGCGAGCGCTATCCGCATCTGGAGCGCGTGACCGGAAAGGCGGATTGGATGGAGGCGTTGACGAAACCGCTGATGCCGCCACCGGCTCCTCCGAAAAAGAAGTAAACAACAAAAAGGGCGCGGTCACCCCGCGCCCTGCTGCAATGCGTTAACCGGAGGATTAGTCTTTGCGCATCCGGCGGTGATGCTTGGTTGTTTCGGTCGTCGTGGTCGCCGTCTCGGTCGTGCTCGAAGCCATCGGGGTCTCGACTACCGGAGCGGGGGTCTCGACGATCGGGGCCGGAGCCGGGGTCTCGGCGATGACGGGGGCCGGGGCCGGAGTCTCGGTGACGACCGGTGTCTCGATGGTGGCCGCCGACTGCGTGACCGTCACATCAGAGCTGGTCTTCTGCGGAACGAGGTTGACGTTCGTGTTCGTGCCTACGGTGTTGCTGTTCCCGGCGCTGCCGACGGAACTGCTGGTATAGGCGCGACCACTGCTGTCAACGGCTGCCGGTCCGGAGATCACGGCCGGAGTCGACGGGGTGGTAACGCCCTCGGCGTTGGCCGGAGCAGCGACCGCCGCGACGGTGGTGCCGCTGCTTGGCGGAGTTGCCGGTTCTTCGGTACGAATCTGTCCATAGCCCTGATCCGCCGTGGAGGTATGGTGTGCACACGCGCCCATCGCGATCACGAGCGCCGCCGACCCGAGGCCGGCAACTGCTTTCTTCAGAAACGTTTCTTTTTTCATTTTTCCTGCTCCTTGCTGCCCTCAGGCGGCAGCTTGTCGATGCCTCTTGGCGATCAACGGAAGAGCAACTAGCTTGCCTAAATTTATTTATCTAAGATGAGCGAATGGCAGAGCGCGTCTGGCAGGTAAGTGAGCTCATCCGGCAGATCAACGTAGAGCTCTTTCGATACAACGACATAAGCGTCGAAGGCGAGGCGACGAATGTCGTACGTTCCGCCGCCGGCCACCTCTATTTTTCGATCAAAGATGCCCGCGCGCAGATGCGGGTGGTCCTTTTTGCCACGAATGCTCGCTTCCTTCGCTTCCGAATCGAGAACGGATTGCAACTCGTCGTCCGAGGACGGCTGACCCTTTACGAACAGAAGGGAGAGTTTCAGCTCAACGCGGTGGCGGTGGAGCCGGCTGGTTTGGGCGCACTGCAACTGGCGTTCGAACAGCTCAAGAAGCAGCTCTCCGACGAGGGGTTGTTCGACCCAACCCGAAAAAAGTCGATCCCGATGCTGCCGCAGCGGATCGCGATCGTCACCAGTCCGACCGGCGCCGCCATCCGGGATGTGTTGAACGTCCTCGGCCGGCGCTTCGCCGGCCTTCACGTGCAGATCTATCCCGTGCGGGTGCAGGGACGGGATGCGGCGCGTGAGATCACCATCGCCATCCGCCACCTCTCGCGCTGGCAGATGCACGATGTCCTTCTGATCTGCCGTGGAGGGGGATCGCTCGAGGACCTGTGGGCCTTCAACGAAGAACCGGTGGCTCGCGCGGTGGCTGACTGCACCATCCCGACGATCTCCGCGATCGGACACGAGACCGACTTCACCATCTGCGACTTCGTAGCCGACCTGCGCGCGCCGACGCCGTCCGCCGCCGCGGAGATCGTGATCCGCGCCAAGAGCGAGCTCTGCACGCAGCTCGATCACATGACGCGGCGGGTGCGGCAGGTAGTCGAGTTGCGCGTCCGCAATTACCGCCACGAACTGCGCCATCTCGCCTCATCAGACCGGCTCGGCATGGTGCCTCGCCGCATCGCCCTCCGGCGTGAGCGCCTCAATCGCAGCCGCGTGACGCTTTTCCGCCTGCTGGAAGCACGAGCGCGATCGATGCGATCGAGGCTGGCCGCCGTGAACGAGCCCCTGCTCCGCTTCCCCGCGCTCGTCGCGCGGGAGCGCGAACGCCTCCGGGCAGCGGCCGCCACACTCGGCGCCGTCTCCCCCCTCTCGGTCCTCTCACGCGGCTACGCCATCGCCTTCTCCCGCACAAAGCGCGGGCGCAGGAAGCCGATTCTCGATGCGAACGCCGTCGCCATCGGCGAGCTGATCGAAGTGCAGTTGAAGAAGGGCCGCATTGAATGCACGGTTGACGCAAAGACCATGGGGCTTGAGACTGTGTGGCCCCTGGCGAAAGAATGACCCGCACGCATGGCCCGCAAATCGAACGAATTCGAAAAAGCCTTTCAAAACCTCGAGACGATCGTGAAGCGTCTGGAGTCGGAGGAGATGCCGCTCGACGAGTCGCTGCAGCTCTTCGAAGAAGGCGTCCGCCTTTCCCGCTTCTGCAATCAGAAACTCGAGGAAGTGGAAAAGAAGATCGAACTGATCCTCGCCGACGCGAAGGGGCAGCCGCGCATCGAGCCGTTCGAGAGTGAGGAGCTCGATGAGCGGTCCGAGCTGCACTCGGAGGACGATGAGGAGTGAGCGCGCTCCTGGACTATCTCAACGACAAACGGCAACTCGTCGATCGCGTGCTCGGCGCAAACCTCCCGCCCGCAGATACACCGCCTGCCGTCATCCATGAGGCGATGCGTTACGCCGTCCTCGGCGGCGGCAAGCGCATTCGGCCGATCGTCGCCATCGCGGCGGCCGAAGCGTGCGGCGCGAAGGTAGAGGAGCTACTCGTTCCGATCGCCGCGCTGGAGCTGATCCATACCTACTCGCTCGTTCACGATGATCTTCCCGCCCTCGACAACGACGACCTTCGCCGCGGACGCAAGACGACGCACGTCGTCTTCGGCGAGGCCATGGGTATTCTCACCGGTGACGCGCTGCTGACCGAAGCGTTCGCATGGCTGGCCCGGCCGGTGGCGTACGTCGATGCCGCACACCAGCTTCGGGCCGTGCGCGAGGTCGCCGTCGCCGTCGACTCGAAAGGGATGATCGGCGGGCAGGTCGCGGACGTCGTCACCACCGGCACGAACGAAGCGAGCGCCGAGTTGCTCGATTTCATCCACCGCAACAAGACCGGCAAACTGCTGACGGCGTCCGTGGTTCTCGGGGGGCTACTCGCCGGTGCGCCCGAAGAGAAGATCGCTGCGCTCCGCCGCTACGGCAATGCCGTGGGGCTGGCCTTCCAGATCGTCGATGATCTGCTCGACCAGGAAGAAGACGCCGCGACCCTGGGTAAAACGGCTGGGAAGGATCTTGCACAAGGGAAGCTGACCTATCCGGCGCTGTTCGGTACGGATGCCGCGCGCGCCAGGGTTGAATCGCTTCTCGAAGAGGCGGTGCTCAACGCTGATATCATCGCCGGCCCTGTGAACTATCTCGCCGGGATCGCGCGTTTCATCTGCGAACGGCGATCGTGAGGCGCCGATGCTGCCATGACGCTCCTCGACACCATCAATTCTCCGAAAGACCTTCGGAAACTCGACCGCAAACAGCTCCATGAGCTCGCGGGAGAAATTCGCCACCGCATCATCGAGGTCGTCTCGCGAATCGGCGGGCACTTCGGCGGCAACCTCGGTATCGTCGAGCTGACGCTGGCGCTGCACTACGTCTTCAACACGCCCCGCGATCAGATCGTCTTCGACACCGGCCACCAGTCCTACCCGCACAAGCTCATCACCGGACGCCGCGATACGTTCGACACGATCCGCATGCACGGCGGCATCTCCGGCTTCTGCAAGCGGGAAGAGTCGGAGTACGACGTCTTCAACGCCGGCCATGCTTCGACCTCGATCTCCGCCGCCCTCGGCATTGCCGTAGCGCGCGATATCAAAGACGAGAACTACCGTGTCGTGGCCATCATCGGTGACGGCGCGCTATCGGGCGGCCTGGCACTGGAAGGCCTCAACCAGGCCGGCCATCTAAAGCGCAAGTTGATGATCATCCTCAACGACAACGACATGTCGATCTCGACCAACGTCGGGGCCATGTCCGGCTACCTCAACGGGATCATCAAGGGACAGGCCTACAACCAGGCCAAGGATCTGGCCAAGGGCATGATGGATCGCATCCCTCTTGTCGGCGGGAAGCTCCACGGCATGGCCAGTGACATGGAGCAGCTCTTCAAACACATGATCGTCCCGGGGACGCTCTTCGAGGAGCTCGGATTCAAGTACATCGGGCCCTACGACGGTCACGATCTCGATTTCCTGATCGATCTGTTCGAGAAGAACAAGGACTACAACGGCCCGCTCCTGGTTCACGTGATCACGAAGAAAGGGAAGGGCTACACGCCCGCGGAAAACAGGCCGATCTGGTCGCATGGCGTCTCGCCGTTCGACATCGATTCGGGCGACGTGGTGAAGTCGACGAAATCATCGCCACCGAGCTACACGGCCGTGTTCTCCGAGACGCTCATCGAGCTCGCCAAGCGAGATTCGAAGATCGTCGCCATCACCGCGGCGATGCCCGACGGCACGGGACTCGACAAATTCGGGAAGGTGTTGCCGGAGCGCATGTTCGACGTCGGCATCGCCGAGGAGCATGCGGTCACGTTCTGCGGAGGCATGGCCACGCAGGGAATGAAGCCGATCGCGGCGATCTATTCAACATTCCTCCAGCGAGCCTTTGATCAGGTCTTCCACGACGTCGCCATCATGGATCTGCCGGTGGTTTTTGCGCTCGACCGCGGCGGAATCGCCGGCGCCGACGGGCCGACACACCATGGAATCTACGACATGGCTTACCTGCGGATCTTCCCGAACATGATCTGCATGGCTCCGAAGGACGAGAACGAGCTTCGACACATGCTGAAAACATCGTTCGAAACCGGCCATCCGACCTCGCTGCGTTACCCACGCGGCAATGGCTTCGGCGTGGCCATGGACGCCGAGCTGCAGTCCTTGCCGGTAGGCAAAGGCGAAGTGATGCGCGAGGGCGAGGCCGGCGTGATCTTCGCTATCGGCAACGAAGTGTGGCCGGCAGTGCAGGCGGCGGAGATCCTTGCGAAAGAGGGAAGCGAGGTCGCCGTCATCAACGCGCGCTTCATCAAGCCGCTCGACGATGAGCTGATCACGAAGTACTGCCGCCCATTCGCCCGCGTCATCACGGTCGAAGAAGGCTCACTGGCCGGCGGCTTCGGTTCGGCCATCATGGAACGGGTCCAACAACTCGGCATCCGCGATGTCCGGTTCCACCGCATCGGCATTCCGGACGAGTACGTCCATCACGGCGCGCAGGACGTGCTCCGCGCGCAGTACGATTTGGATGCGAACGGGATTGCCAAGAGGGTGCGGCAGTTTGTGGGGGGTGCGTGCAAGCCGGAGGACCTCGATCCAGGGGTCCAGGCGCTGCTGGCACGGGGAGCGACGGCTGGTGAAGTTGCCGAGTTCCTGACACGCGACATTCCGGCGTCAGAGTGGCGACACCGTGACGTGGCTGGTCATGATTCGGATCACATCGACGAAGTCGTCTACGGCCTGAAACGGCACGCCACGAAGTAATGGCCGTCTACCTCGCCGATACCTGGTACGTCATCGCCCTCTTTGATCCATTCGACAACCACCACCTGCAGGCGCGTCGTATCGATCGTTTTACCTCCCGGGACCTGATCGCTACGCATGATGGCGTCTTCAGCGAAATGCTCGCCTATTTCTCGGCCGAGGGTGGCCTCGTCCGGAAGCGCATCGTCGAATTTGTGCGAGCACGGCAGCAGGATCCAGCCTGGCACGTCGCGCGTGCGAGCGACCTCTTCAACGCGGCACTCTCCCTCTACTCTCAACGTCTCGACAAGGAATACTCACTCGTCGACTGCATGTCGATGACTCTCATGCGCGAGCGCGGCATCACCGACGTCCTCACCAACGACCACCACTTCCGCCAGGAAGGGTTCACCGTCGTCAACGAATGAAAAAACAGCGTCTCGACGTCGCTCTCGTTGAGCGTGGTCTTTGCGACACGCGCTCGAAAGCGCAGTCGCTGATCATGGCCCGAAGGATCCTGGTCAACGGGCAGCATGCCGACAAAGCGGGAACGGGCGTCGCGGACGACGACGAGAGTGGGAGCATCCCTGGGTTGGGCGGGGCGGGATAAAACTCGCGCACGCCCTGCGCGAATTCGGGATCAGTGTCGAGGGAAAGACTTGCGCGGATATCGGCGCGTCGACCGGCGGCTTCACCGATGTGTTGCTGAAGAGCGGCGCGAAGAAGGTCTACGCCATCGACGTCGGGTACGGACAGATCGACGCTTCCCTTCGCAACGATCCGCGTGTGGTCAACCGCGAGAAGGTCAACGCGCGCTATCTCACTGCAGCCGATTTTGACGCGGTCATCGAATTCGCATCGATCGATGTCTCGTTCATCCCGCTGAAACTGATCCTGCCCGCGGTGGCCACGTTCCTTCACGGAGAACTGGTGGCGTTGATCAAACCGCAGTTCGAAGTCGGAAAAGGCGAAGTCGGAAAAGGCGGGATCGTTCGTGATGACGCGAAGCGCGCGGCCGCGGCTGATGCGGTCCTGGCCGCGGCGCGTGAGCACGGCTTCGACGTCAAAGGCCTGATCGAGAGCCCAATCAAAGGCGCCGAGGGAAATGTCGAATATTTGATGTACGCGGGGAATCTGCGCGATCGGGCCATCTAATGGTGGGCAGTCGGATTTCGGCGATGAGCCGCGCCTCGTCTGGGTCGCGCGGTTTGGCAACGGGTCCGGCTGCACTGTTTTTCTGGCGGTGCGGACGTCTTAACCACGGCTTAGCAGATACTCGCGCAGCCCCTCTTCCCACGACTCGGAATGGACGCCGATGATCCGCTCGTAACGCTCGGTCGAGAGGACCGAATACGCAGGGCGGATCGCCGGCCGTGGAAACTCGCTGCTTGTTACCGGGATCACTGTCGTGTCGGCTCCGGCTCTCGCCACGATCGCACGAGCGAAGTCGAACCAGGTGCACTCAGGGCTGTCCGCGTAATGGAGGATGCCGCGCGCGTCCGCGTCCGCGTGCGCCAGCCGCGCCACACCAACGATGGCATCTGCCAGGTGCGGCGTGTAGGTCGGCCGTCCGCGCTGATCGTGCACCACGCGTAGCGGGTTCGTTCCCTTGCGAATCTGATTGCGGATCGCCTCGACGAAATTCGGACCGTGGACGCCGAACAGCCACGCCGTGCGGAGGATCACGTGCTTCTGAGCCAGGCTCGCAGCCTGCTCTCCGATCAGCTTCGAGCGGCCATACGCCGACAGCGGCGCGGTCGGATCATTGACCTGGTACGGTGTGCGTTTCGAGCCGTCGAAGACAAAGTCGGTCGAGATCTGCACGAGTAACGCATCGACATCATTCGCCGCGTCGGCGAGAAACTCGACCGCGGAGCCGTTGATCGCCGTGGCCAGATGCTCATTCGCCTCGGCGTCGTCGACTTTCGTGTACGCGGCACAGTTGACGATTACATCCGGCATCGCCCGGCGAATAAGGTCACGAACCGCGGGAGCGTCGGTAATGTCGAGATCCGTCTTCGTAACGGCGGCGACGTGCTCTTCGCGCGTCTCCAGGGCCGCGCAAAGGTCGCGGCCCACCATCCCGCCCGCTCCTGTGACGAGCCAGCGCAGCGTCACGCGTACTTTCCACCGTCGGTCTTGAGCTGCACCTTGATCTGCCGCGGCTCGCGCGGAATGATCAGGCCGAGGGCGAAGAAGGCGTAAAGGATGCGCGCGTTGTCGGACGCGGCCAGTGGCGGCGTGTTCACCAACTCGTACAGCACCTTGCGGCCGTCGACGGCATCGAGCAGGTGCTGTTCGTCATCGTGAAGTACCAACCCCTCGGTATGCCCGGTCGCGCGCGCGAAAAGTGTCGTCTTCGTGCCGAGTCGCGCGACGAGCGAGCGTGTATCGGCCACATGCCGGACACCGTGGAGAATGGCCATCGGAACGGGGATATCGACTTTGATGAACTCCTGCTTCTTGTCGCGGCCGGCGATGAAGCTGACTGTCCCCGCGTCCCAGCCGAAGATTGGCCAGATGATCTCCTCGATCTGTTCGTGGACGGCGACGAAAAGATCTCGCGGCGAGAGGATTTTCATCTCCACCAGCGTGGTGCCGTGGCGGTTGCCGCTCTCCCGAGCGCTCGTGAGGCTCTCCTCATACTGGCGGCGGGTGATGCGCCCTTCGCGCATGAGCTTGTCGCCGAGCGATTCTCCGATCTGGTTGGTCGTGGCGAAGATGATCTGCCCGTGATCGAGATAGATGCGCTTCACCTCGTCACCGCGCTTGCAATCGACGCGGCCCGGCGCTCGGTACCGATGGATCTTCACCAACACCTCGGCAAGAGGCATCTGGGCGATTTCCGTCTGATACAGCGGTGCGGCAGGTTCCGGCGTCAATGGCACAGGAGAACCCCGAAGTGCGGATTACGCGTTCTTCTTCTCTTCCAGTGTTGCCGGCTTCTTTTCCTCGCGACCCTTCAGACCGTCGCGAAAGTTGGAGATGCCCTCACCGAGGCCCTTGCCAAGCTGCGGGAGTTTCCCCGCGCCGAAAACGACCAGGATGATGGCGAAGATAACGAGGAGCTCAGGTAATCCAAGTGAACCGAACATTTAGTAAGCCTCCGAGTGGTTGCCGCGGCGGCCCCTGATCCCGCGTTGACGAACCGGCAAAGTGTATACGAATCGCTGTCTGACTGACATAACAAGCCTCATTTGCTCATGGATTTCGCACCGGATAACGGCTGTTACCATGCGCCCGAATGATCGACCTTACCGGACTCAATCCTCAGCAGCGCGATGCCGTGACGCACGGCGAGGGGCCGCTGCTCGTCCTGGCCGGGGCCGGGTCCGGGAAGACGCGCGTGATCACGTATCGCATCGCCTGGCTGATCGGCGAGCTCGGCGTGCATCCGACAAACATCCTGGCCGTAACGTTTACAAACAAAGCGGCCAGCGAGATGGTCAGCCGCGTCAGCCACCTCGTTCCCGGCAGCGGCGCACGGGCGCATGGAAGCCTCTGGATCGGCACCTTCCACTCGACGTCACTCCGGATGCTGCGGCGACACGCCGACCGCCTCGGATACACGAAGTCGTTCGCCGTCTATGACACCTCCGACCAGCTCACGCTCGTCCGCCGCTGCATGCGCGAACTGCAGATGAACGACGAAGCGTTTCCTCCGCGGTCGATCCTGACGCGGATCTCGAATGCCAAAAACGAGCTGATCGGACCGGCTGAATACGAGAAGGAGAACCTCGACTTCTTCGGGTCGCGTGTTTCTGAGGTTTACCGGATGTATCAGCGCCGCCTCAAAGAGTACGACGCCATGGATTTCGACGATCTCATCGGCAATTACGTGGCGCTCATCGAGAAGAACGAGGACATCGCCGAAGAGATCCACTCGCGATTCCATCATCTCCTGATCGATGAATATCAGGACACCAACCGCGCGCAGTACATGCTCATCAAAGCGCTGGCCGGCAAGCGGCAGAACATCGTTGCCGTCGGCGATGAAGACCAGTCGATTTATCGCTTCCGCGGCGCAGATATCAACAACATCCTCAACTTCGAGCGGGACTTTCCGGGAGCGCGGATCATCAAGCTCGAACAGAACTATCGGTCGACCGGCAACATCCTCGACGCTGCTACCGGCGTCGTCGCAAACAACATCGCCCGCAAGGGAAAGACTCTTTTTACCGACTCCAGCAGCGGTGAGCCCGTGCGCGTCGTGACATGCAGCAACGAGCGCGAAGAGGCGACGTTTGTCATCGACAAGATCAACAGCGGCCGTCCGCGATACAAGCTGTCGGATTACGCCATTCTTTTTCGAACTAACGCACAGTCGCGGCCGTTTGAAGAGGAGCTGCTGCGCGGAAACATCCCCTATTCGGTCGTCGGCGGCGTGAAGTTTTATGAGCGTGCCGAGATCAAGGACGTTCTGTCGTTCCTCCGTCTGGCCATCCGTCCCCACGACACTCCCTCGATCGAGCGCGTCATCAACGTGCCATCGCGCGGCATCGGCGATACGACGACGAAGGCGCTGAACGATCAGGCCACGGCACAGAACGTGACGCTCTGGACGGTCATCGAAGGCGATCTCCACTTCCTGCCGCCGCGAGCCTCGAAGGCGGTTAAAGAATTTCGGGAGATCGTTCACGACCTGCAACGCGCGTCGAGCAATCCGCTGCCGGAGTTGTACGACTACCTGCTCCTGCGTACCGGCTACCGGCGGATGTTGCAGGAATCGCGCGACGTGCAGGACGAATCCCGTCTGCAGAACATCGACGAGATGATGAACTCCGCGCGCGAGTATTCGGAGCAGAACCCAGGTGCGACCCTCGGTGACTACCTCGACTCGCTGACGCTGATGTCGGATCTCGACAAGTACGAATCGCAGAAGGGCGTGACGCTGATGACCTTGCACGCCGCAAAAGGGTTGGAGTTCAAGGTCGTCTTCCTTACAGGGATGGAAGAGGGCATTCTCCCTCACTCACAGTCGAAGGAGTCGAACGAAGATCTCGAAGAAGAGCGGCGCCTCTGCTACGTCGGCATGACCCGGGCTCGCGAGCAGCTCTGGTGCGTGCACTGCCTGGAGCGCCGCCTGCACGGTCAGTTCCGTGAGCAGAGTCCCTCGCCATTCATCACCGAGATTCCGGAGGGCGTGCGTGAGGAAGTACGCATGGCGCGCGCCCGCTATGTGCCGGAGACGCCGTCGTGGCGTGAACGTCCGCTTGGCAGGTCGGTTGACCAGTACGACCGCTACTCCGGCGAGCCGCGCCGCCAACCGTCGTACGCGCGTCCTTCCGCGCCGCCTCCTCGTGCGGCCGCTCCCCCTCCTCCGCCCCAGCCGCGGAAAAATGATTCCGTCAACGGGGTGCTGTCGTTCTTCAAGGAGTCGCCTGTAAAACTCGATCCCGCCGCGCTTCGCCCGGCTACGCCACCGGGCGCCCCGGCGGTGCTCAAGCGAGGCCAGCGCGTCCGCCATGAACAGTTCGGCGATGGCACGATCCTGACGATGGAAGGCTCCGGCCCAGAGGCCAAGCTGACGGTCTACTTCGACCGCATCGGCTCGAAGAAGTTCATCGCCAAATACGCAAAGCTGATGCGGATCTGATCTCTGCCATTCCGAGCTCACCGGCTCGTAATGACAGGGGTTTGACGTAGCATCGCCGCGCAATGCGCCGCAAATCAATGCTTCCGCTGGGCGGCATCCTGGTCGCCGACTTCTCACGCATTCTGGCCGGTCCGCTGGCCACACAACTCCTCGGCGATTGGGGAGCGCGCGTCATCAAGGTCGAAGAGCCGGAGCGTGGGGACGAGACGCGGCGTTGGGGTCCTCCGTTCGTCGGCGATGTCAGTGCGTACTTTCTCTCGATCAATCGCAACAAAGAGTCGCTTACGCTGGACCTGAAGTCGGATGAGGATGCCGAGGCCGCGAGGCGGCTGATCGCACGAGCCGATGTCGTCGTCGACAACTTTCTGCCGGCGCAGAAGGAATCGCTGCGTTTTGCTCCGCGTACGATCAACCCCCGCATCATTCATTGCACGATCGCCGGCTTCGACAGCGACACCGATGACGCCGAGACACCCGGCTACGACCTTCTCGCGCAAGCCGGATCGGGATTGATGTCCATCACGGGCGAAGCGGACGGCGAACCGATGAAGATCGGTGTGGCGCTCGCCGACGTGTTGACGGCGCACTATGCCTTCGGTGCAATCTGCGCGGCCCTTCGCGGGCGGGAACAGACGGGCGAAGGGGCGGCGCTCGAGATCTCGCTCTTCAGCGCTACGATCGCCTCACTCGCCAATGTCGCGCAGAACGTACTTGTCACCGGCAGAGAGGCGGAGCGGTATGGCAACGCCCATCCGTCGATCGTCCCCTACCAGGTGTTTCAGGCGAGCGATCGTTCTTTTGCGATCGGCGCCGGCACCGACCGGCACTTCGCGCAGCTCTGCGAACGTGTGCTGCGACGGCCGGAGCTTGCGCAGGACAAACGTTTCGCTACGAATTCGCAACGGGTGAAACATCGCGGAGTGCTGGTGGCGATTCTGGAAACGGAGTTCCGCAACCGGACCGCGGCCCAATGGGTGGGACGCTGTCGGCGCGCGTCCATTCCGGCGTCGCTCGTCCGCGGCGTACGCGAGGCGCTTCGCGCCTCCGCCGCGTGCGCTCTCGTCGAGACGGTGAGGCATGCCGGGATCGGCCCGTACGACGCGGTGCGCAACCCGGTGCGCATCGATGGTCAGCGGCGTGCGATCGGCTCGGCGCCGCCGTCGCTTGGAGAACACACCGCGGCGATCCTGCAGGAACTAGGCGTCACCGTCGCGAATACGAAAAGATCAGCAGGACGAAACACCCCACCATCACGACGGCCAGCACGGCGATGATGGCGACGACGGCGCGAAACTCGCGCCCCTCCTTCGCCGAAGGAGCAAAAGCGCGAAATGCGAAGTACAAACCTGTCGCCCCGATGGCGATGATCGTGCCGCCGACGAGCACTACCCGCAGCAGGATGTAGCGGAACTCGGGATCGACGTCGATCAACGAAGGGTCACCGTCCGCACGCTCAGCTCCGACACCAACCGGATCATTCGCCGCCCCTCCTCGTCGGCTTTCTCATAGGCAAGGCAGAGGACTTCGAGATCGGCTTCGTACTCATAGGCGGCAACCGTGAAACCGTCGTCGGGCTGTCTCGGGTCGGTCGTCGACGAACGCCGCCACGTTCCATCCGCTCGCAGCCGATAGCTCACCAGCCCCCGAACGCGTGCGCGGCGCGCACCCCCCACTTCTGTCAGCGACTGATCGTCACCGACGTGACCAAGACCATCGGCGTTTGCTTTCTGCGACGCCAACAGGTTTCCGACGAATGTGGCCATTAGATCGTGCAGCCGGGCCTCGGAATCGCCGACGGGCTCGACGAACCGCACGCCCGTATGCGAGAGGGCATTCGTGGCCGACCGCCGGACTACCTGCGTTCGCGCCACCTCGCACACGAACTCGATATCCTCCGTGTGCCAGCGAAATTGCAACCGTAACCGTGCCTTCTGCGTCGTAACACCATAGTGCTCGACGAAAGCCCCGGCCACCCCAAGATCAAGAATGAGCGCGTTCTGCCCTTCGAGAAGTGCCAGAATCGGGCGGGCCAGACGGAGGCGCTGGAAAATTCTGCGATCGTGCTTGAGCATGGGGCGAAAAGCGAAGGCAAGCATATTGCTGCATTTTGGCCCTGCGTCCAAGGAGGATCGTGAGCGAACGAATCCGTGAGCGGCGAAGCATCTGGCGCGTAGGTCCCGACAGCACGTGGACGACGGTCGTCCCGGTTGTCTTCATCATCGTGTCTTTGCTGACGCTGGCCCTGTTGCCGGTCGTCTTCGGCTCGCACACGGCCCAGATGCGGCGCGAGATCACCCAGGTGGCCGAGCCCTCCCGCGTCGCGGCAAACAAGATCGAGTCGGACCTCTCGACCGAGCTCGATGCCGTGATCGCCTGGCAGGTCACCGAGCAGGGTCAGTATCGCGACAAGTACAACGGTCTTGTTCAGGACCAGCACAGTGAATACGCCCGTCTGCGCGTTCTCGGCCCGGAGCTCGGCCCAGAGGTGAGAGACAAGCTCAGAGCCCTGAATAAGGAGACCAGCGAATGGCATGCGGACGTCGCCTCGAACGAGTTCCTCTCGCGGCACATGCCGGCCGAAGTCTTCCTGGGCCGCCTGTTTGAAAAACATCCGTCGTACGACGAAGCACTGGTGGCAGCCTCTGACTTGGAAGTCTCGATCCAGGAGGCGATCGAGGACCGCCGGACGAAGATCCGGGATGCGGAGACGTTGAGCGCGTCGCTAGAGATCATCCTCACGCTACTCGCTCTGACCTCGGCGCTGCTGGTGGCTGGTCTCGGCCGGCAGATGCGCCTCCTCGCCCGCGAGGCCATGGCACAACGACATGAAGCGGAGCACGACGCAGCGGACGCGCAGCGTGCACGCGCAGCGGCCGAGCGCGAGGAGCGCCGGGCGGCGTTTCTGGCGACGGCAGGGCAGGAGCTGGCGGCATCTCTCGATTACGAACAAGCCATCGCCACGCTGGCGAGACTGATCGTGCCGAACATCGCCGAGATCTGTGTGATCGATCTCGCCGAATCGGATGGCTCGCTGCGCCGCGCCGCGGTCGCGCATCGCAACACGGAGCGGGAGCGTGAACTGACGGCTCGCATCGGTGAGGTCGTTCACGACGTTCCCGATCCGCTGCCGTGGGTGATTCAGAAGCGGGAGACCCGGATCATCGGCAATTCGTCATCGCTGATGGCGTACGCCGGCGTCCCAGCCGAGGAGCAGCGCTCGCTACTGGCCGTACCGCTCGTGAGCCGCGGTCAGACGCTGGGCGTCATTCTCGCAGCGGCCGCGGAGTCAAAGCCGTTCACGCAGGAGGACGCCTCGCTTCTCGGTGAGCTCTCCCGACACGGCTCTCTCTCGATCGACAATGCCCGGCTCTACCTGGAATCGCAGCAGGCCGTTCAGACACGCGAGGAGGTGCTGGCCATCGTTTCGCACGACCTCCGCAGTCCGCTCAACGCGGTGATGCTTGCGGCGTCACTGCTGCAGACCTCGGAACGGATCGCGCCCGAGGATCGTGAGGAGCTGGAGATCATCGACATCTCGGCAAAGCGGATGCAGCGTTTGATCGAGGATCTGCTCGACGTCACGCGTCTCGAGGGCGGGAAACGATTGCCGATCGAGCGGGCGCCGGTTGACGTCCGGACCCTATTCGTGGAGACGTACGAGCTGTTCAAGTCGCAGGCGGCCACGAGCGCCATCACGCTGCAGTATCACGTCGATGACGTGCCGCCGGTTTATGCCGACGGGCACCGCGTGATGCAGGTGTTGTCGAATCTCATCGGCAATGCCATGAAGTTCACGCCAGCCAGCGGCATGATCACTTTTCACGCGGAGTCGAGAGGCTCGAGCGTCGTGATCAGCGTTGCCGATACCGGCCCCGGAATACCGAAGGAGAATCTCGGCGATATTTTCAACCCTTACTGGCAAGCCAAGCGCACCGCCCGCCTCGGTGCGGGACTCGGTCTACCGATCGCAAAGGGAATCGTCGAGTCGCATGGCGGACAGATCCGGGTGCAAAGCGAGCCGGGAAAGGGGACGAAGTTTTCCTTCACCCTTCCTGTGGCGATCGACACGCCCGCCACGGCAACGCCTGCGACTACCGCGCGATGATCGATGCCTGCATGCGTATCGAGGCGACGTATCGTTTCTGGACGCGCTGCCGGTATTCGCGTGTGCGCGTACTGACGCGCTGCAGGTAGTCAATCGTTTCGGGGTACTGCGGAATCCCCCCGCCGAGACGTTCGACCGTTCCTTCGCCGGCGTTGTAGGCCGCCAGGGCGGCGCGCTCGTCGCCGAAACGGTTCATCAGATAGCGCAGGTACCTGGTTCCGGCAGCGACGTTTGCATGCGGATCGAATGGATCGTCACAACCCATGAGTCGCGCGGTCTCAGGGACGATCTGCATCAGCCCGCGCGCGTCCTTGTTCGAGACCAGACGTGGACGGAAGTCGGATTCGGATTCGACGACCGCGGCGATCAACTCCGGAGGCAGCTCGTTCTTCACCGCTTCGTGATAAATGATCGAGCCGTACGGTACTTGCGTCCGGAAGAACTCCTCTTTTGCCACGTCCAGCGTGAAGGCAGCGGGCGCCTGCAGCGGCTTCAGGAACGCCTCCCGAACTTTCCGCGTCGTGAAAATCGGAAAAGGACGGCTTCCGCCACTGATTTCAATCGCCTGTTGCGCGAACGCGGGAAGCGAAACGTTCATCGCTTCCATGCCGATCGCGCCGAAAGCCAGCGGCACGGTGACGAGCAGCGCGACACCACGCCGTTTCGCGCCGCGCAACGTGCGGCGCCAGAGAGTGCGCTCGCGGCGCGCGTGGACCTGGCAAGAGCAGATCTCGCGAAAGTCCCGCGAGGGTGTCCAGGCGAAGTCAGAGACGCAAATCGTCGGCTTCATGGGAGCGCCCAAGGGCAAAAGCCGGACCAGTTCTCTGCTCGTTGTGTTCAAGTTATTCATTCGCTGTGAGATAGACTTTCGGATATGTCGTTCGACGGGATCGATCGAAGACGTTTTCTTCTCCTCGCTGCTGCGCCGTTGCTCGTGGCGCAAAGGGCCGCGGCCCCTCACACCCGTGAATCGATGCTGCAGATGAATGGGTATGCGGTGAATGCGGAGACACCGCTTGCGCTACTGACCGAGTATGTGACCCCGAACGAGCTTTTTTTTGTCCGCAGTCACTGGATCCCGCGCACGCCCGACCCGAAGAAGTGGAGATTGACGATTGACGGCGAAGTCGACCGTTCAGGAGACATTACGCTTTCGGAGCTGAAAAAACTCCCGCGCGCGGAGACGACGTGCGTTCTGCAGTGCGCCGGGAACGGGCGCGGACTCTATTCCCCAACCCTCCCGGGAGTGCAGTGGCGCTATGGGGCTGTCGGCAATGCGCGCTGGACCGGGGTGCGCGTGCGCGACGTTCTCGAGCACGCAGGAGTGAAACCGACAGCGAAACATCTCCACGTATTCGGCAGCGACGATCCACCGGGGAAGGTTCCCCCGTTTCATCGCAGCATCGAGCTGGAGAAGGTACTTGCCGACGGCATCCTCGCTCTTGCCATGAACGGTGAGCCGCTGCCGGTCGCGCACGGAGCACCGCTCCGTCTCATCGTCCCGGGCTGGGCCGGCGATCACTGGATGAAATGGATCGTCCGCCTCTCGCCGCAAGCAGAAACGCAGAAGGGCTTTTA
>WNFG01001369.1_pt1 | contig 20476 bp, 15 predicted proteins | sample 5400431 | NCBI WGS metagenome assembly WNFG01 (sample SAMN13153346, study PRJNA577476) | soil metagenome | isolation source: 120 cm saprolite under Douglas fir tree site 2 hole 3 replicate 2 | place: USA:California | collected 2015-04-18 | reverse complement strand
ATGCCGGCGAAGACGGTTCCGTGATCGTCGGCAAGATCCTCGAAAAGGATCAGTATGCCTACGGCTTCGACTCGCAGACCGGCGAATACGGCAACCTGGTCTCGAAGGGCATCATCGACCCGACCAAGGTGGTTCGTGTTGCGATTCAGAACGCGGCTTCCGTTGCCGCGCTGCTGATCACCACCGAAGCCATGGTGGCGGAAGTGCCGAAGAAGAACCAGGGCGGCGGCGCTGGCGGCATGCCTCCGGGCGGCGGAATGGGCGGTATGGACTTCTAAGTCCTACGGTTCAGCCTCCATCATTAGGCCGGGCCCGGCAGAAATGCCGGGCCTTTTCAGTGCCCGCAGGCATCGTGAACGAACGGCCGAGATTCTCAATCTCGCAACTGCATAATCCAGGCTCGATCATGAAAGATGTTCCGTAAGATCCGATGTGCGAATCCGTTTCGGCCTAAAGGCGGGGAACTTCAGTGTTTTTGCGTTCAACTGAAGGTCTTCCTGCTATGTCCGCTTCTCTAATCGGCCGTTTGGGGTGTTAATCGGCGTGGGGTCCCAACGCCGATCGGCAAGATAACCCTTTGATTCGTTTGGTACTGGCGGGGTCATACTTCGGTGCCGATTTACACACAGCGGGCTACATCGACGCGGCGGCGCGGGAGGAGCTTTACACCTTCATGGACGCCGCCAATGTCGACCTCAAGGCGTTCACCGAGGAGTTCTACAAGCGGCTGTGCACCGGCCATCTCGGCGCCGTCCTTGAGACGCTCGAGTATCTAAAGTACAGGACGAAGGTCTGGTTCGAGATCACAACGCTGCTGATCCCGGGTCACAACGACAGCCCGGAGGAGGTGAAAAAGCTGAGCGAATGGGTGATGACAAGGCTAGGACCTAACGTGCCATTGTATTTCACCGCCTTCCACCCTGACTACAAGATGCTGGATCTGCCCCGTACGCCGGCCTTCACGCTGACGACGGCTCGCGATATCGCGCGCAAGGTCGGGCTGCATTTCGTCTACACCGGCAATGTCCATGACGCGAGGGGCCAAAGCACGTACTGCCCGGGCTGCAGTGAGCGGATCATCGGTCGAGATTGGTATGACATCACCACTTGGCGCTCACAGGGGACGGCCGCTGCGGTATTTGCTCCACCCCAATCCCCGGCTTGTTCGAGGCGCACCCGGGCAACTGGGGGCGGCGGTGCGTCCCGATCCGGATCGGCAGACTGGAACGCTCTTGAATGAGGATGATGCCGACGTCGAGGCGCCTCACCGCTGCGTGTTGGAGCGGGAGCCTGATTAGGAGGTCACGATGAAGATTGACAGCACCATATTTGGCGCGATTACGATTGACGGAAAGACGTATCAGCACGACGTGGTCGTTCGTCTTTCCGGCGAAGTTGTGAAGCGGAAAAAGAAGCTATCAAAGAAGCTGTATGGTACCTCGCACGTGCTTTCAAAAGACGAGGCAAAGTTTCTCTTCGAGAAGGGGTGCGACCAGGTCGTCATTGGCTCGGGTCAGATGGGCAACGTGCACCTATCACCGGAAGCTGAAGCCTATTTCGAAACAAAGGGCTGCGAGGTCGTGTTGAAGCCGACACCCGAGGCAATCCGGATGTTCAACCGGTCGCGCGCAAAGAGAATCGGACTCTTTCACGTGACCTGTTGAAAGAAATGCCCTGGTGAGAAGCTGTGTATCCACGTTGGATCAGCCGGATCGGCGCGCCGCTCATTGCTTTTGTTTTGACCGTTGCGCCGTCGGTTTCGACGGTGCACGCCGTTGAGGATGCTCGCAAGGTGAGCGTGGTGTCCTTCGGCCTTTTCGGCGATCAAGGCGTGTTTAGAAGCGAGGCGACCGGCGCAGCACGGGTCGTAGCGGGCCGTTTCGGGAGCGCCCCGATCGACGTGCAATACAATTCGAAGAAGGGCGGAGGTGCAACGATTGAAGGCCTAGCCATGTCCTTGCAAGCGGCGGCCAACGGGATGGACGCCGACAACGACATTCTGTTTTTGATTCTGACCTCGCACGGCTCCCGCGCCGGCCTTGCAGTCAAGGCGGGGCGGCTTACGCAAACGCTCACGCCGTCTAATCTCGCCTACATGCTGGCGCGGACCGGAATGCGATACAAGGTGGTGGTCATCTCGGCCTGCTATTTCGTCGTCCGTGAAGAACGTCGCGCTCAGACTGGGACGGGTTGAAAGCAGCGCAAGGAGAGCGCTGAGGATTAGACGCCACAAGATGCTCAGCCATCGGATCAGGCGGCGGAAGTTGTAGCCGACGGCGGCGAGGATAGCGTTGGCGGCGTCGCCCCGACGATACCAGAGATAGTTACGGCTCATGCGATGCTCGGCTTTGAGATGGCCGATGACCGGCTCGACGGCGGACCTGCGGCGCAACTGGCGTTTGATCTGGGGTGTCACGCCCCGTTTCTGGCCGGCGATGAAGACCCTGAACTTGTAATCGGGCGGCGCGTTGTGGCCGCGGTATCCCTTGTCGGTGAGGATACGCTCGAGGGTGTTGCCGACCATTGCCTCCATGTCTGGGATCACGGTTGCCAGGGTGTGACCATCATAGGGATTGCCAGGCAGCGCCTTCACATGGGTGACGAACTGGCCGCCCTTGGCGTGGCTGATGGTGGTAGCGACGGAGACCTTGACGCCGAACTCGTAGGGCCGATGGGCCTTGCCTTTGCCGATGCATTCGACTTCCGGCGCGTGCAGGGAATAGACCTTGGGCCCGCGCTGGCGCTGCTGTTGCTCGCGCACGCGCCGCGCCAGCAATAGCAGCTGTGCAAACGCTGCTTCGAGCCCGCCATCGCCCTCGATCTTGCGACCGATGTCGCGGATGACGCGGCCGAGATAGGTCCGCAGCTTCTTCAGCATCCGGTTGGCGCGCTTGAACTGCTTGGCGTGGGCATAACGCTGATGCTGGATCAGAGCGAACTTGCCCACCCGCGCATAGGACTGGCGCAAAGCAACCCCGCGCAGCTTCGCCAACCGCACCAGTTTCTCGCGCGCCCGGTTCAGGAGCCTGGCATCGGTGGGGAACATCACGTTCTTGGGCTGCACCGTGGTATCGACGATCACCCGTGACAACTCGGACGGCTTGATCGCCTCGGTCTTGGTGGCGACTGACAGGCTTTCCTGGAGCAGCGCCTGCAACCGATCCTCGCCCATGCGGTTGCGCCAGCGCGTCATCGACGAGCGATCGAACACCAGCCGGTGCTGGAAGAACTCTTCGCCGCAGAAGTACTGGTAATAGGGGTTCTCGACCCAGCGCTCGCACAGCACCTCATCTGACAGGTCATAGGTGTGCTTGAGGATGGCCAGCCCCGCCATCAGTCGGGTCGGCAGCGGCGGGTGACCGGGGTCATCCGTGTAGACCTCCCCGAAGCGACCTTCCAGAAACCGCCAATCCACCGTCCGCGCCAGCCTCACCAGCGGATGGTTCATGTCGATGACCTGATCGAGCCGGGAGCGAAACAGATCCTGCTCGCCCGTCTCCCGCCGTTCCCGTGGCCGCATCTCGTCCCTCGCCGAAGCCGTGATACGACAGAGAATCACGAATCAAATTTGCAAGGAATCCCCCTCCGCATAAACGATTTCCGGCAAATTCAACTGCCGAACCGCGTCGGTTTCCGATTCCCAATCAACGGCTTGGGAATTCTTCACGGGCGACTATTTCGGGGTCTTTATCCCTCGTCTCGCGAACCCCGATACGCTGGTAATCACCGCGGCCGATGCCGACCATCCATCGTTCGGCTGCCGGGACAAAGCCAAATGGACCCATTTCGGCAACGCCTTTTTCAATGTCGCACTCCGGCAAGCTAAAAGCCTGAAGGACGCCTTTGTTGTGGCGCGCTCGCTCGTCAAAAAGCGAGAGGTGCGCGAGCGCTTCGAGCCATCGAATCCCCTAATGGCGGACGGCGAAAACGTGCAGCCGTTGCTCATTGCGCGTCCTTGAGCGACCGGCCTGTCCCTACCGTAAATCCAATCCTGCTGGCGGTTGACAGAGAATCGGACGATGCTGCTGCTCGATGTAGATTTGTGCAGACTGATCTTTAGGGTGGTTATCGACTTGTTTCGGTCGCGAGCCGAGCTTGAGGCAGAGATTCTGGTCTTGAGTTAGCAAATCAATGTACTGCGGCGAGCGGGTCCCAGAAGACTCCCCTTCAGTTTTATTGACAGACTGATATTGGGACGTGTCTGCCGGCTGTTTCCCATGGTCTATGATGCACTGGCAATTGTCCGGCCGGACACCGTGATCCGTTGGCACCGAGCCGGTTTCAGATGCTGTGGTTCGACATTTTCCGGGCCGGCCGCTGCTGCCCGTCGCCGGGCGGTAGTCCCGCCGCCCAGACACTTCGCCGATCTCTGCGCAGAGTGCTCGGCCTCCTGGGCTATCGTAGCCGAGGTATGCGGTGCCGCGCCGCCATGGTGCTGATGTGATCGGGGCCCCACGGGAAAGACGTGGTGCGGGCGCCGCTCAAAGAAACCGTTTTGCATCAAAGAGGCTGATTGGCCCGCACCTTTTGCCAAGGCTTTGATGCACTAGGCTGATCTGACATCCTCCGAGCCCATCACTTAAAAAAACAGCTTGGCTTTTGTTTCAGCGCTGCTGCCGCACTTTTCACGATGGTTGTGATTTTTTTGCGTGCTGGAGTGGGATCGTCAATCACAGGCGGGGGCACGATGTCCCACTGTCTCACTGCCAAGGGTGTTCCACCGTTTCATCAGCTGACTCACTGTGCCAACAATCCTTATCTCACCCTTCATAGGTCCCATTCCGCTGAGGCGCGGGATTTGGTCGTTGTCAGCGCCGAGCGGCGCCTGGCGCGCCGACCTCCGCCAGCGGCTCCTGCTACCCCGCAGCGCCGCGCCGCGGCTCGGCCAGCACCGCGTCGGCGGTGGGCGCTTCATTGTCGGTTGGCGCCATTCGCGCCAGCAGCCGTTGCTGTTCCGCCGGCGAGCGATAGAGGAAGTCGGCGGGAAGGCCGAGACGCTTGCTGGCCTGGCAGGGCGGGGATTTCGGATCGGCCAGGCGCTCGGCCAAGAGTCCTGCGAAGGTGAGCGCGAGGCGGTCCCGCCGCTTCAGGTCGAAGGCCTGGCGGAGCGCGAGCTTCTGCCGCGCGGACGGTGGCAGGATCGAGACGGCGGCGCGCGCGAGCGCGCGATGCAGGAATCTCGGCGTGCCGGGCGCGGCCCTGCCGGACTGGATGATGGCGAGAAATTCCCCGACGATCGGATGCGGCTCGAAGCGGTGCTCCAGGCGCCGCATCATCGTGAGAAAGTCCTCGCTCGATGATGGGTGGGACGTAACGCCATAGAGGCGCGCCACCGCAGCCCCCTCGCGATAGTAGCGGGCCTTGTCGGCTTCGCTCAGCTTCGCGACGAAGTGGTCATAGGCGGTGAGAAAGCCGAAGGCCGCCGTCGCGCTGACCCAGTCGAGCAGCTCGGAGTCCAGCGCGCGATAGGCCTCGCTCGAAGGCGTGAACCCTGAAACCTTCGCATGCATGTTGGTGATGCCCTGGATCACCCGCCGTGCCGCGCTCGCCGGCCCATAGACGCCGACCATCGCGGCCATGCTGGTGCGTTTGGAGCGGCCGATCGGGTTCACCTTGTAGATCGAGTGATCCCAGACCCCGGAGCGGATGCGCGGGTCGGCAAACTCGAGCAGCACCGCGGCGACGCCGCCGACCGCCATAGCCACCGGATTCTTGTAGATGCGCCACGCCACCGAGCCGGGATGCAGCAGCGCCGGCTCACCGGGGGGATTGGCGAAGTCGATCTTCCAGCCAAGGTAGGAGGTCATCTCCTCCATGACGCGCTCGTGCTCCTCGCCCGCGATCCGGCCAGCCGGCCGCAGGACCGCCGCGCCTCAGCCGGACGCGCTTCGCGATCCTATGAGTGTCGTGGCCAGGAGTCCATCGCGGCCGCGTCCGGGCGCTGACGATGATCCGACTTCGAATATCTGATCGTTGATTCTACCATCGTCCGAGCCCATCAGCTCGCTGCCGGGGCTAAAAAGGGGGTCTGAAGATCAAGCCCTCGGCCGTTCCCGCGGTGGCCTGAGCACCAAGATACACATGGCCGTTCGAGGCTTGGGATGTCCTGTGCGGTTCACACTTACCGCAGGTCAGAAGGGCGATGCACCGCAAGTGCTTGGCAGCATTCTTGTCACTCATCGTTCGTTCGCTTCTTTTGAAAGTTGCCGATGATTGCTTGGGAATTCGGTTCAAGATGAATATGTTCGACCCGCATGTACTGTGACCCGCCACCACGCAGCCGGCGTAAAGTTTCGACCTGAATTGCGTATGCCCTGCGACTTTGCTGACACCCTTCTCCGCCGGCTGAACGCCGCCCAAAAGGTTGGTCAACTTGACCAGTCTTTGCCGCCGTCAGCTCCGCCGACCGCGCGATCTGGTTCGACCGCTCCAGCGCAGTAAGCTCGGCGCGGTGCAGGTTCTCGGCGATTTCCTGCCCCTCGCGCTCGATCTCGTTGCCGGTGACAAAGATGGCGTCGATCTCATGCCACCCCAGGCCTATTGGTCTACAGCCCTGCATTATGTGTTGCTTGAATAAACGGCTCGTCGGCGCTGAGCCGGTGGCGAGGCATTACGAAATCTAGTTTCTCGAATGTCCTAGAAGCGTAGTTCGTTTGGTTCAAAACGAGTGGGCCGGACCAAAACTCAGCGCCGGATACTAAATCCATATTGGGGACGTCTCCGCATCCCGGCCTCGGTTTGCTAACGCGGAACCGCAGTTTGCCAATCCGGCCTGACAGTCAGCGCGCCGCGCGGCGGGCCATGTCTGAAGTGAGCCCGCGTCGCGCAATTGTTGGAACGCGCTTTAACGGCGATGACCCAACTAATGCCAAGCTTACGCGCCTTCTGCCGCAAAGAACCCTCACTTCGTTTTGTCAGTTTCGCAATTTTCGCGACGGGCGTTCGTGCCTTGGAATGAGCGCGCAACTCTTTGACTTCCGCCCTTGTATACTCACGGCGGACAATCTTCTTTGCTTTCTTAGCCATTGGTGTTCCTATTTTGGGGAGCGGCCTTCTAGCACAGTGTTGAGGATCGTCAAAGTTCAGGCGAAGAGTTGAGCGCCGGACTCAGTGAACTTCACATAGGTCCCGGACTCGTGCAGCCACAGCCAACGACTGTAGCAATCGGCGAAAACTCCATCCAAGGTGAGCGAGGAATGTTCTCCCTCCGCTACTAAGAATGCTATTCGAACTGGTCTGGAGCGTGTCCAACCGGCAAGTTCGAGTGCCATACGTTCATCAGCCAGCTTTGAAAAAAGAACCTGATGTACTTATCACCGAATTCGGGCGAGCCATCAGTTTCTTACAACCGCCAACTGACAAGTCCCCAAGGGCGCGGCAGGGATGGCGGACTTGATGTGGGCATTTACTTCCGATCGGCCCTTTGGGGACGGAAGCCGCTGTCGCGTGGTCAGGAAGTTTTGGCGGGTGAGGGCGGATTTTCGAGGATCGCCGGGCCGTTTCAGCGGTGGCGCTCGCGCCTGCTAAGGGCGCTGGACTTTGATCCGTATTGAGTAGTTTTGAAGTGTCAAAAGTCCTAGAGCCTCATTGATGTTACTACAGAAAAGCCCGCGATCTCGGGCCTGTCACGCCGAGGTCGCGGGTTCGAGCCCGACTTACTCACACGCAATCTCAAAAAGAGATCGCCAACTCGATTTCCTGCCTCAGCACGTTGGCGTGGCGGGAGCGCGCGTGTTTCGCCGTCATCTCGCGACCGAGGCCGTCAAGCCTGGCGCCGGCGCGGACGTGCTACGCGCAGCCCTGGCCCTCGTGCCGCGCAATGCAAGTCCCGTCTCGGCGGCGGTATGATCCCGCCCTCGCGCGCCGATTGCCGATTCAAGGGGACATCATATTGCTCGGAGTGCCGCTCGGCGAGCTTGCGTGGCTGGCGCTCGCGGTCGTGCTCGGCGGGATCGTGACCGGCATCCTGGCCGGGCTGTTCGGGATCGGGGGAGGGGCCATCATCGTCCCGGTCCTCTACGAGGTGTTCGGCTTCCTCGGCGTCTCGGACGCGGTGCGCATGCAGCTCTGCATCGGCACCTCGATCGCCATCATCGTCCCGACGACCTTCTGGTCCTACCGGGCGCATCTCGCGAAGGGCGCCGTCCTCGACGGCGTGGTGTGGCGGTGGGCGCTCCCGGCAGTCTGCGGGGTCGCGGTCGGTGCGCTGGCGGCGGCGTTCCTGCCGGGGGCTGTCTTCAAGGTCGCCTTCGTGGTCATCGCGAGCTTCATCGCCCTGAAGCTTCTGTTCGCGCGCGAGAGCTGGCGGCTCGGCGATGATCTCCCGAAGGGCCCGCTGATGTCCGCCTATGGCTTCCTGGTCGGGCTCGCCTCGTCGCTGATGGGCGTGAGCGGCGGGTCGGTGTCGAACCTGGTGCTGACGCTCTACGGCAAGCCGATCCACAACGCGGTCGCCACCTCGTCGGGCGTCGGCCTGCCGATCACGATCGCCGGCACGATCGGCTACATGCTGGCGGGACTGCCGCACCAGGCGCTCATGCCGCCCCTGTCAATCGGCTTCGTGTCGCTGCTCGGCCTCGTCCTGATGGCGCCGGTTGCGAGCCTCACCGCACCCTACGGCGCACGCCTGGCGCACGCGCTTTCCAAGCGGCGGCTCGAAATCGCGTTCGGGGTCTTCCTGCTGCTGGTCTCGCTGCGCTTCCTCTACAGCCTCGGAGCCTGAAGGACGCCGTCAGATCGCGACCACGCGGTCCGGCAGCTCGTTGCGGTCGAGTGGGCGATCCCAGCAGGATTCGAACCTGCAACCCACGGAGTAGAAATCCGTTACTCGAACTTGGCCGACCCATCCCCAGGGTGCTGGCAGCGGCGCAACGGGGTGCTAATCAGAACCGCGAGTTCCTCAGCGTTGAATCATGCGCCAAGTTGGTCGGAGCATTTGACGCAACAGGGGTTGCACGGTCCCCGGGCTCCCTTGCGCTCCCTGCTGGAGAAGAAGCCGCATATCCCTGCCGCCTTAGTGACTGTGACCGGCACTACCAGTGCCGACATCTGAGCGCCGATCGCAATGCTCCCGCTCTGGTGGGGAAGTGGTTCTCCACTACGGGGGGATAGGGGTGGGAATCGGGGTGCATTGATGTCCCACTGTTTCACTGTCCCATCCAATGTTCCACTGTTTCACGGGATGACTCTCGTGGTTCTCCTACGCCGCAGCCATGGCCGGCGACTCTCCGTTTCGATTGCTGCGAGCATTCATCCGTTGCGCTTATTCAGCAACACCAGGGTGTTTTCAAAACCGGCCGCAGAAAATTTGCTGTCACCGATCGGCCACAGGTTTTTTCGGACGGGCGCGAAAGACCGACCGAAGATGAATGTTGCGAAAGGTCGCCATTTCCACCCTCCTCGAAAAGGGTCCCATCGATCGGCCAGCATCGCTCGCGCGTGTCTGCTTCCAAGAGTGTTGAAGGTCATGAGAAAGCGCGCGCGAAAACCTCTTCGGTCGTGGGTTTTCACCGTGGGTTTCTCGATCATTGACCGTAGAGACAGCCGAAAGCTTAGCGTTTCCAGTGGCGTCGCCTGCCGGGTGAGGAGGATGGACGTAGATCGGTGGAGAAGGCTCTGTCTGGCGAGTTGCAAAGGCGCCGGCCCTCCCCCCGTACCCAAACTCGCGCCATGGGCCGCCGTCTGAAACCCTTCACAGGAGCGGTCCCCCTGGTCCCCAAACGACGGAATCCGACCGGAGCTGCCCACCTGGCAAGGCGAAAAGGGATTGAAAAGCGGTCATTGCAAGGGCGACACTGCACAGCGTCCCGAGACGCAGCGAAGGGCGCCGAGCAAAAATGGAGGAACGTAAAAGGAGGAACGTAATGTCACCGAAGCTGCCGACCATCGACCAAATCCTCAACATCGCCGAATTCTACGGCATGCACCTCAATGAGGAGGACGCCGCATCCTTTCGCGGCCTGATGGCGGGACCAATGGCCTCCTACGCGCGCCTTGGCGAGCTCGCAGAGCCGAAGCTCCCCGTCAAGTACCCGCGCGCGCCCGGCTATCGTCCGAGCCTCGAGGAGAATAAATACAACGCGTGGTATTGGACGACGGACATCAAGGGCAGCGGTGAGGGCCCGCTCGCGGGCAAATCGGTGGCGATCAAGGACAATATCTGTGTCGCGGGCGTGCCGATGATGAACGGCTCACGCGTTCTCGAGGGCTATGTGCCCGAAGTCGACGCTACTGTCGTGACCCGCATCCTCGACGCCGGCGGTACAATCGCCGGCAAAGCCGCCTGCGAAGATCTTTGCTTCTCGGCCGGCAGTCACACCTGCGCCACGGGCCCCATCCGCAACCCTCACAATCTAGAGCACAGCACCGGCGGATCATCGGGCGGCAGCGCCGCGCCGGTGGCTGCGAAGGAGGTGGATATGGCCCTCGGCGGCGACCAGGGCGGGTCCATCCGCACGCCGTCATGCTGGTGCGGCGCCTATGGTTTGAAGCCAACTTGGGGACTGGTGCCAATGACCGGCGGCATGCCCATTTCCTATTCGGTCGACCACTGCGGGCCGATCTGCGGCTCGACCGAGGATGTCGCCCGGCTGCTCGCCGTCATCGCCGGCCCGGACGGCTACGATCCCCGCACGGTCGTCGCGAAGGTGCAGGACTACGTGGGCGTGCTCTCAAGGGGCGTCAAAGGAATGAAAATCGCGCTGATGAAGGAGGGTTTTGGCCACCCGACCAGCGATCGGACCACCGACGAAAAAGTCCGTGGGGCCATCGCCGAATTCAGCGCCTTGGGCGCAACTGTCGACGAGGTCTCCGTGCCGATGCATTACGACGGGCCGTACATCTGGACCGGCGTGATTCTCGAAGGCGCAGCCGAGATGATGATCAAAGGCTACGCCATGGGCAACAACTGGTCCGGCTACTACACCACCTCGTTGCAGGAGGCCTTTGCCCGCGGCTGGCAGTCGCGGCCGGACGACGTGTCTGAGACGGTGAAGCTTATATTGATCCTCGGGGAGTACATGCACCGGCGCTACCACAACCGCTATCACGCGAAGGCGCAAAACCTGCGGGTGCTCCTGCGCAAGGCTTACGACGACGTCCTCGACGCTTACGACCTCATCGCCATGCCGACGATACCGTTCCCCGCCACGAAGATCCCGCCGGCCGACTGCTCGCGCGAGCACTACGTCGACGCCGCCCTCAACATGCAGCAGAACACGTGTCCCTTCGACGTGAGCGGCCATCCCGCCTTCACGGTTCCGTGCGGCAGGGTGGGCGGGGTGCCAATCGGCATGATGCTGGTCGGCCACCACTTTGACGAAGCGACGCTGCAGCGCGGGCCAGGCATTCGAGCAGATCGGGGACTGGCAGAGCCGCTGAACGTCAAAGGCCCATCCGCTCAGAAATAAGCGCCCGATCGCCAAGGGCGGACGGCGCGAGCTCGCCTGTTATCCGACCCTTTTGCATGATCAAGACGCGCTGCGCCAGCGTGGCGACTAGCTTGAGGTCTTGCTCCACCAGGAGGATCGTCAAGTTCCAGGCGCTGCGCAGCGCCTGCAGCCGTTCGGCGATGTCATCGACGATCGATGGCTGCACACCGTCGCTCGGCTCATCGAGCAAGACCAGGTTTGGTCGGCCCGCGAGACAGCGAGCCAGAGCCAGCACTTGACGCTCGCCGCCCGAGAGCATGCGGGCACGACGATCGAGCAGCGGCCTCAGGATCGGGAAGCGCTCCAACAGCTCCGGCACGGCGCTCGGCTCAATGACGCCGAGTTCGCCCATGCGCAGGTTTTCTCGCACAGTCAGGTCAGGGAAGACCCCCTCGCCTTGTGGAACATAGCCTATTCCGGCGCGCGCCCGGTGAGCCGTTCGAACGCGGGTGACGTCCCGACCCTCGTATCGGATGACCCCCGCACTCGCCTGCAGCTCGCCGATCAGGGTCTTCAGCAACGTCGTCTTGCCCATCCCATTGTGTCCCAGCACGCCGACGAGTTCGCCGCGAGCGATCGAGAATGATACGCCGGCGAGGATGCCGATACGGCCATAGCCCGCGTGCAGGTTCTCGACCTCAAGTATGGCGCGACCTGCCAAGATACACCTCGCGCACGCGCGGATCGCGTTGCACGTTGTCCATGAGGTCTTCGACGAGGATGCGTCCCTGGTGAAAGACCGTGACGAATGAATTCAGCCTGCGGATGAATTCCATATCGTGCTCGACGACGACGACGCTCGCGTCGCGATTGATAACGCGGATAAGCTCGACCGTTCGCTCGATCTCTTCCGCCGCCATCCCCGCCGTGGGCTCGTCAAGCAGCATCAGCTTCGGGCGCTGGGCCATGACCATGCCGATGTCGACCCATTGGCGCATGCCGTGCGCAAGTGTCCCGACGGTCTGCTTGGCGACGTTTCCCAGATTGAGGCGATAGATCATCTCATGGACGGCGACTCGGGCACCGGTCGTCGAATGCCGAAGGCGCGCCGCAAGCCACAGATTCTCCGCGACACTGAGACCCTCGAACACGCTGGGGACCTGGTTCTTGATCCCGATTCCGAGGCGCCCGATTGTGTGCGGCGCCCGGCCAGTGATCTCCTGCCCATCGAAGATGATGCGTCCGCCGCTGGCGCGAAGCTGACCGGTGACGAGCTTGAAGAAGGTGCTCTTGCCCGCGCCGTTCGGGCCGATCAAGCAGCGCAGCTCCCCGCGTCGCATTCTGAAATCCACGCCAGCGACCGCCCGGACGCCGCCGAACCACTTCTCGAGGCTTTGCGTCTCAAGCACAGACTCTTGGCTCATTGGGGCGCTCGGCGCCCTCATGAGGACTTGATCTGCATCGCGGTCCGGTGGGATAATGCAGCTTCCACGCGTCATAAGGCGTTATAGCTGAAGCATAGGCGAGGGAGGAAGCCGAATGTTGACCCGCAGGACAGCGCTTTTTCAACTCAGTGCAGCGTCGCTCGGTTTGGCCATGGCGAATATGCCGCAACGCCGCGCCGAGGCGGCGGACGAGATTGTCGTCGGCAACCTGCTCGATTCCACCGGACCGATTAACATCTACGGCCTGCCGATGGTCGATGCCACGAAATTCGCGATCGACGACATCAATTCTTCAGGCGGGGTCTTAGGAAAAAAACTTCATCTCGTGCAGTTCGATACGCAATCCAACAATCAATTATACACACAATACGCTACGCAACTGTTGCTCGAAAGGAAGGTCGCCGTCCTCATGGGAGGCATCACCAGCGCTTCGCGCGAAGCCGTCCGGCCGGTCGTCGACAAATACGGCGCCCTGTATTTCTACAACGAGCAGTATGAAGGCGGCGTATGCGACAAGAACGTCTTCTGCACGGGCGTGACGCCGGCTCAGCAGATCGGCAACCTGGCGCCGTGGGCGGTGCAGGAGCACGGCCCCAAGTTTTATACGCTGGCGGCCGACTACAACTACGGCCATATTTCCGCGGACTGGGTGAAGGTTTACCTCCAGCAGGCGAAGGGCGAGCTCGCAGCGCAAGAATTCATTCCGCTCGACGTGGTCGATTTCGGCTCGGTCATTCAGCGCATCGAGAATGCGCGGCCGAACGTCGTGTTTTCCTTGCTGGTCGGCGGCAACCACATCGCCTTCTACCGGCAGTTCGCCGCCGCGGGTCTGAACAAGAAAATCCCGATCGTCTCGCCGACTTTCGGTCTCGGCAACGAGCAGATCGTTCTGAAGCCGGAGGAGGTCGAGGGACTGACCGTAATTTATCCGTACTTCCAGGAGCTCGACAACGAGACCAACAAGAAGTGGGTAGCCGCTTGGCGTCAACGGTACGGCGCCGACTATCCCTACATCACCGACTCGGCCAATACCGTGTGGAACGGCTGGCATCTCTGGGCCATGGCCGCCAACAAGGCGGGATCGCTCGAGCCGGCCAAGGTCATTGCCGCGCTGGAGAGCGGACTTTCCTTCGACGCGCCGGAAGGCAAGATCAGGCTCGACCCGCAGAGTCATCACGTTGTGCACACGGTGCATCTTGCGAAGGTTAACGACAAGAAGGGCTTCACGATCTTCAAATCGATCGAGAACGTCGAACCCTCGGACACAAAACAGGTCTGCGACCTGATCGGGAAGCCCGACCAACACACGCAGTACACGCCGAAGTTCTGATGACAGACGGCGGCGACGGCTGATCCGCAGCCCGGAGGATTGCAGCGGGATGGACCAGGCAGTGGCGACGGCGGTAGGCGTCCTTTTCTCGATCTCCACTCTTGTGCTGCTGGCCCTGGGCCTCGCCATCATCTTCGGCATGATGGGCGTGCTGAACCTGGCCCAGGGGGAATTCCTGACGCTCGGCGCCTACACCGTGCTCGTCGCCACCTCTCACGGGCTCTCGATATGGGCGGGGATTCTGCTCGCTCCGTTCGTCGTCGGTTCTATCGGAGTGATCCTCGAACGATCGATCATCCGCTTTCTGTATGGTCGTCCGCTCGACACGATGCTGGCCACGTGGGGCCTGAGCCTGGCGCTCGTCGGCGTCATGACTCTCGTCATGGGGCCGACGACCGAGGGTATTGCGACACCCCTCGGCAGTTTCGAAGTCGGCCGCTACCGCGTCTCCTTCTACCGGCTCGTGGTGATTGCGATCTCGGCCGGCGCGGCTCTGGCGACCTATTTGGCGCTTCGCCACACGCGCGCTGGGCTGATCGCGCGGGCGACGATGCAGTCGCCTCATCTCGTGGCGGTCTCGGGCGTCGAGCCGCAGCTCGTCTATATGGCCACGTTCGGCGCAGGAGCGGCGCTCGCCGGGTTGGCCGGCTCCGTGATGGCCCCCCTGACCGGCGTGGTGCCCACCATGGGACTTGCCTTCATCGCCAAGATCTTCATCACCGTCATGGTGGGCGGCTCGACGGTGCTGGTCGGCACCGTAAGCTCCGCCGGCGTCCTCGGGCTGGTCGAGAGCGCCGTTTCCTACGCCTCGACGCCGATCTACGGCCAGGTCGCGATGCTGGCTCTGGCGATGGTGTTACTGCGCCTCCTGCCGAACGGAATGTCCGGCCTGTTTCGGGGCGGCCTATGAAGCGGGGTGAGCTGATTGGCTGGGCGGCGGCGGCGGTTGTCCTAGCCGGCCTGCCGGAGCTGTTGTCGCTGTTCCAGACGGTCCAGCTCACGGTCTTCGTCATTTTTGCAATGCTGGCGCTTAGCCTCGACTTCCTGTGGGGGATCGCCGGCATTCTGTCCTTTGGCCAGGCGGCGCTGTTCGGGGTCGGCGGATACGTTTATGGCATCGTCGGCATCGACTTGGGGACGACCCCGCTCGGATTGATTGCGGGAATGCTGGGTCCCGCAGTCGTCGCCGCGCTTATCGGCTACGTCGCCTTCTACGGACGGGTCGGATCGATGTATCTCGCCGTAGTCACCTTGACGCTGACGCTGATCCTTTACCAGGTCATGGGCAGCACGGCGGATCCGAAATACGCGATCGGCGATGCGCGCCTCGGCGGCTACAACGGGATGACCAACATACCTTCTCTGTCCCTCGCCGGTCGTGGCGGCCCGCCGCTGGGTCCGGTGGAATACTTCTATGTCGTCGGGGGACTGCTTTTTCTCGCCTTGATATTTTGCGTCACGCTCTCCCGCGCGTCTTTCGGACGCATTCTTCAGGGCATCCGGGAGAACGAGTCGCGCATGGAGCTGCTCGGGTATGACGTTCGCTGGCGGAAGCTCCTCGCCTTTGTCATTTCTGCGGCCCTAGCCGGTCTCGCGGGGGCGCTGTTCGCGAGCTGGGGGAACTTCATAAACCCGGAGGTCTTCAGTCTGCCGCAGGCCGCGGTGGTGGTCATTTGGGTTCTGGTGGGCGGACGCGGCACCCTGTGGGGCGCCATCCTGGGGACCGTCGTGGTACAATATTTAACAAGTCTCGTGGGCGAAGTCGGAGCAATCTACACCACGATCGTGCTTGGAAGCATGCTGATCGCGATCGTGCTCTTGTTCCGCCGCGGCCTAGCGCCGGCTCTGATGGACGGCGTTGCCCGGGTCGTTCGTCGGGTCCGGCGGGGTTGCCGCGGGTCGTTCGTGAACGAAGCCTAGTTCCCGGTCTGCGGCCTCGTCTTGGGAAGTAAAGGACTATGCTGCGCCCGGCCAAGACTTACGCCGACGGGTCAGGTGGTGATCCGCCGTCAGTTAAGACGTCGATATGTGCTGTCGTTCTTTGAGAAGTTGCCGCCGTGCCTGGTGGGTATTGAGATTGTTGACAATTGCCGCGATCGGCTCGCGCCCCAGCCGGTTGAGAGCCAACTTTGTGACGATTGGGTGCCCCCCAAACCCCGATCGGGTATGTCAGCCCTGTTGAGTTCGAGCGGAAGGTGGGATTGGCTTAACCAGCCGTCCATCAAACCGGCAGCAGCTCACCTCACTCAAGAACTCTCCCTTGCTCCCATCGTAATACCTTGCCTGCAGCAACGCATGGACAACACCTGCATCGACTTTAAACAGGTTTCGAGCGCCGACGGCGGCGGTCATCCCAGAATTCTAACATGCCTAAATCATGCTCGGTGAGGGTGGCTCAATGTCCGCTTCGCCCAGAAAACGCGCAAATTGCTGCGCGGCAGCGAAATGACGCGAAGGGCCACTACCAGACCACGGTCGATCAAACTGGCCGAGCAGGAATAATAAACTGAAAGAGAGCCCCGTGTGGCGGTGGCCCACAGGCTGGCGATCCCGCGCATGATTTCGGCGGTTGCGCACCCGCGCGCGCGGGCAATCTGCGGCTTAGGTGCGGCTTAGTTCAGCTTCGAGATCGGACGAGTACTCGCCGTGGTCGGCGAGATAGCGGAAATAATCGGCATAGCTCGGTCGCCGGGCGAGGACGGCGTCGGGCAGCTCGAGCATCTCCTGGAAATTGCGATTCCACGCGGTGAGGCGCGCCTGGGCGTCGAACATGACGACGCCGTCGCCCATGTTGTCGAAGGTGACGCGCAGTTCGGCCTGGCGGTCGCGCAACTCTTCAAACAGTCGCGCATTCTCGATCGCGATCACCGCCTGGTCAGCGAAGCTGGTGGCTAGCTCGATTTCCTTGGTCGTGAAGGGTTCGACGCGCGTGCGAGTGACGATGAATACGCCGATCAGCGCGTCCTCACGAAGAAGCGGAATGCCGAGCATCGTGCGGGCGCCGGCGAGCTTTTGTCCTTCCCTATAGGTGAATTCTGGGTCCTGCAAGACATCGGGGACATGGACCGCTCGGCGCTCCATCACGACCCGGCCGCTGATCGTGCCGCGGTCGACCGCAAAGGGATGGGTGAGGATGAAATCCTTTGCTTCCTCGGTAAGGCCGCACGCCGCGAGCATGTGATACTTGTCATCTCGCCGACGGAACATATATGCTTGGTCGGCGCGACAGAGCCGCGCCACTGTCTCCACCAGCGTGTCGAGCACCGTCTCGAGCTCGACGGTTGATCGGCTGATGACCTTGAGTACGTCCGCGGTTGCGGTCTGCTGCTGAAGCGATTCGCGTAGTTCCTTCAGCAGTCGCGTATTCTCGATGGCGATGACAGCTTGGCTTGCGAAACCTCTGACCAGTTCGACTTGCTTGTCGGTGAAGGGCCGGACTTCCTGCCGGTAGATGATTATCGCACCGACCAGTTCATTCTCCTTGAGCATCGGCACGCCTACAAGGGAGCGTGCGCCGCCAAGTCTGGCTGGTACGCCAGGATTAGATCCCGCGGTCTCGTCAGCGGTGTAGGTCACTTCTTTTGTCCGAAACAGACGATCGAGAGGAGTTCCCGGTGGCGGCAGAAACGAGCCGCGATCCTGGACGTACTTGGCAAGTGCCGGTGGCACGTTAAGCAATGCCGCTGGGTGAAACGCACCGTTATCGTAACGGTACATCATGCCGAAGTTGGCCTCGCAGATGCGGGTCGCCTTCGCCAGCATTGTCTGGAAAATAGGATCAAGCTCGCCCGGCGACGAGCTGATGACTTGCAATACCTCCGAGGTCGCAGTTTGCTGCTCAAGCGACTCGCTTAGATCGTCGGTGCGTTGACGCAGTTCCTTCAGCAGTCGCGTATTCTCGATGGCGATGACGGCCTGATTTGCGAAATTGCTGACCAGCGCGATCTGCTTGTCCGTGAACGGCTTGACCTCCTGGCGGTAAATTGTGATTGCGCCGATCAACTCGTTCTCCTTGAGCATCGGCACGACGAAATATGTCCGAGCCCCAGCAAGATCGGCTATTGCAACAACGGAAGGATTGCCCTCCAGATACGGCGGCAGGGTTCGAATATCTCCTATGTGGACCACTTGGTGGGTTCGGGCAACGGTGCCAAGACCACTTTGCGGGTGCGGTTGGAATGGCGTGTGCGCCAGCAAGGCGGCGTAGGCGGCTGGCACATTGTAGTGCGCAACGGGACGGAAGCCCCCCGCCTCGTAAAGATTCATCTGGCCAAAATTTGCCCCGCAAACTCGTGTCGCGTTCTCCAGCATGGATTGGAACACGGGCGCCAGCTCGCCCGGCGAGCTGCTGATGATTTTCAGCACGTCGGCGGTGGCGGTCTGCTCCTGAAGCGATTCCGAAAGATCGCGCGTGCGGGCTTGCACCTCATCGAATAGCCGGACGTTTTCGATGGCGATTACAGCCTGATCTGCGAAGGTGGTGACCAACTCGATGTGTTTGTCGGTAAAAGGTCGAACGGTGCAGCGCGAGAGGAAAATGACGCCGATTGGAACGCCTTCGCGTAAAAGCGGCACACCGAGCGCGGTCCGGTAGTTCCCGATGCGTATGACACCGCTCAGCTCGTATTCGGGATCTGCCTGAATGTCATGGATTTGGACTGGTCTTTTCTCCAGTAAAACTCGACCAACCATCGATCCTCGGCCCGGCTCAATACTGATGCTTTCGAGATATTTTATGTTTTCCAACTTCTCCTTGTCTTTGCCGGGAATGCCAAAGCTTGCGGCAAGATGGAAGGCGGTGCCTTCCGGCCGCCAGATATTCGCCAGGTCCGCCTCGCACAGCCTGGCCGCAGATTCGACAAGTGTCTGCAAGACTGTCTGCAGATCGAAGGTCGAACGGCTGATGACTTTCAGCACATTGGCAGTGGCGGTCTGTTGCTGCAGGGATTCGCTGAGGTCTTCGGTGCGTTCGCGCAATTCCTTGAGCAGCCGGGTGTTCTCGATGGCGATAACCGCCTGCTTGGCGAAGTTGCTGAGCAGCTCAATCTGCTTGTCACTGAATGGGCGGACCTCTTGTCGATAGACCCCGATTGTGCCGACTAGCTCGGCGCCCCTCAGCATGGGTACAATAACAAACGTCCGAGCCCCTGCGAGATCAGATAGTGCGACGATATTGGGATCACCCTCCAGGTATGCCGGGTTAGTTCGAAGATCCGCGATATGAGCCACTTGTTTGGTCCTGATCACTTGACCAGCGCCGCCTTTCGGATGAGGTCGAAACGTCCGCGTCCGAACGCATCGGCATAGGCAGGGGGCACATTGTAAAGCGCAACTTGCCGAACAACGTCCCCTTCAAGGATCAACATCGAGCCGAACTTGGCCCCGCAAACTCGCGTCGCATTCTGCAGCAGGCTCTGAAACACCGGTTCTAGATCGCCGAGCATGCTACTGATGACCTGAAGAACCTCTGACGCAGCGGTTTGCCGCTCCAGCGCTTCAGCCAATTCGAGTCTGAGAGTTGCAATTTCCTTTTTTAGATCAACATCCGCGGGCGCACGTTTGGGCTTCGTTGGCAACTTGCGTCCCGTTGGACGCACCGCCTGCCTACGCTTCGCCATTTCGATGCGCTCCCGCGGGGGAAAGCTGAAATAACTCGAATATGGCCCCAAACTTACTCAATCTGGGGGCGGCCGCATAGTCGGCCAAATGGTTTGGCGGACGACGGCGACTTCTGCAATATTTGTTTTGCGTCAGCGTATTTTTGAGGCGTACCAGCCCTGCGCAAGGGAGCCGGCTCACTGAAGCTTTAATTGCGCCACGAGTCCGCAATGGCGAAGTGGAAGACATCTGCTCGCCGAGAGTATTTCCGGGTTTGACGCGGCCTGTGTCAAAACGCGCGCGAGCAGAGAATGCGCAGAATTGTTTTCTCCCTTTTCCTCTCTCGACTGCGACTGCCAGTGCTGTTCCTTTCCTATTCAGCGTAATCGAGACAGAATTTCTAAGCGCAATCAAAAATAGGGAAGAGGTGCTGACCGAGACAATCGACACGCAATCAATGACGCGGCGAGGTTGCAACGTCTGTCCGTAAGAAGGCGTCTGTCTTGGTTGCGACGAAAGGGTACTCGCACCTGCCGACGAGGTGATCGCGCAAGGCTTGCTATTTGCTGCGGTGCATGAGTCCGTTTATGTGCTATGTGCAGGTTTTCGGATGCCGGCATGACGAGGCTATCCACGCGCTGCGGCGGCCGGCGTCCGAAAAGCGCCAAGGCACGAAATCGCGGGAAGTGGGGCACCGGCGGTGCCGCGGGCGCTTATGGAGATTTAGCCGCGGT
>WNFG01004318.1_pt1 | contig 20510 bp, 20 predicted proteins | sample 5400431 | NCBI WGS metagenome assembly WNFG01 (sample SAMN13153346, study PRJNA577476) | soil metagenome | isolation source: 120 cm saprolite under Douglas fir tree site 2 hole 3 replicate 2 | place: USA:California | collected 2015-04-18 | reverse complement strand
GCGGACCCACCGGCTGGGACGCCAAAGCGTGGAAGTGGTCTATGCCGGAGCCCCGTGGCCGCAGCCTGAAAGATTTTCGCGTTGGATACGTCATTGACGATCCCATCGCGCCGCCGACGACGGAAGAGAGAGGGCTTCTGGAGAAAACCATCGAGCATCTGGAACGTGCGGGAGCGAAACTCAAACCCGGATGGCCCACCGGGTTTAAACCAGTGGAATTGCTGGCGAACTACCGGTATCACATGGACGCATTCTTTTTCAGCACGGCGCCACCGGCTGAACAGGAACGCATGGTGACAGACGCGGACGCAGAAACGCGCAAGAATTCTGGAGCACTAAGCTCGTTTGCGGATTGGCAGCAGCAGAACTTCCGCAGGCTTGGATTTCGCGCAAAATGGCAAGGCTACTTTGATGAAGTGGACGTCTTCCTCTCGCCGGTGGCCTTTAGTCCAGCATTCCAGCATGATCACAGCGAGCCCTTAGCGAAGCGCATGATTGCTACCTCAGGCGGTGAGCGCAAATACACGGAGATGTTCAACTGGATTGCTGTACCCACCCTTACAGGGTGTCCGGCGACCGTCACGCCGATCGGGCGAACGCCAGAGGGCCTTCCCGTGGGAATTCAAATCATGGGACCTTTCTGGGAAGATGCCACCACCATCACCTTTGCCGACTTGCTGGCCCAGAAAATGGGAGGCTTTGTGGCTCCGAAAGGCTACGAATAACTCAGAGAGAATTTGGCTGCGTACGTCGTGCACGCCGGCGCACGCGGTAGCTGTCTAATGACAGCATGGCGCTCACCCACATGGCAGCCGCCAGATATCCCGCGATGACATCACTGGGATAATGTACGCCAAGGTAAATGCGTGAGAGGCCGATGGCCGCGATCATCAGTCCGGCCAGCAATACGACGGTCACTCGCAATGTTTTGGACCTGGCACGATGTGCGATCAGCCCGGCCAGCACGGAGTAAAAACAAAATGAGGCCAGTGCGTGTCCGCTGGGGAAGCTATAGTTGGTTGGAGCAATGCCGAAAAACGCCGGCGGACGTACGCGGTGGAAAGCCTGCTTTAAGGACGAGTCAAGGATGCCAGCGCCGATCATGGTGACGGCCATGAAAGCAGCGGCCCGTCGCCAGCGAAGCCAAAGGAAAATCGCAAGCGAGGCAATTACACCTACGATCAAAACGTTGTAGCCGAAGAGAGAAATGATCGTCATCGCCTGAGTGAGGCGCGATGAGGCGAAGCCATGGATCCAGGTGCGAATGGCAGAATCAAAGCTGGCGACTTCATTTTCGCGCATCTCCTCGGCCAGCCAGGCAAAGAGAAAGAGAGAGAACGCAGCCACCGCCAGGCTGATGAGCCCTAAAAATTCCATCACTGCGGGAGGGCTGGGTGCTTTTTCTGGCGCCGGGAGCGGCTGGTCTGTTGACGCTGTCATGATGCGGCCGTTTGCTCTGCCTTGCGGCGGCGCGGCCGAGCTTTGCCGGCGAATTCGCCGCTGAATTGAGTGAGCAGTTCATCGAGTTTGTTCATGAGCACGGAATTGTCACGGCGTTCGTAGGCGGCCAGCTTCTCTTGAAATACCGGCAGGTTGAAAAGAAATGACTCTACCTTTTCTTTGCTGAGCTCTTCCCAGAAAGCGCCATAACCTTCCTTGTTAAGAAAATAGGCGTTGAATATCTGCTCGAACTGATGCTCGACGGGCACAGCCAGATAAGGCTTGCCCAGGTACAACGCTTCGCTGACCAACGAAAAGCCCGCATTGGCAATGATGCCCTTGCATCCGGCAAGATCACGGAGAAAGCCTTCCATGCTGGGCTTCTTGAAAAGAATGTTGCCATCCTGGCCATCGCGGTCAAAGCCATAGGCTACGAATTTGCAGCGCACCTGTCGCAGCAGTTGCGCGAGATCGCGAGACGGTGAAGTCACGTAAACCAGCAGGTGATCTCCGGCCGTGGGTTTAGTATCAAGAATTTCCTGGCGCAGGATGGGCGGCACAACGAATGTGTTGCGTTTCCTGGCGCGCACAGGAAAGAACGAAGTCACCAGATAGGCCTGCGCGTGGGGCGTCATGAGGCGCGTGGCGATCTTGGCGGCAGCAGCGTCACGGCGATGCTGGCGCGGCAGCACAACATCCGTGTTGGTGAGGCAATGCTGATTGTCGATGGAGATCACCGGCAGTTTTTTGCGGTGACCCACGTGGCAGGACATTGGTTCGAAGTCGGTGATGACCAGATCGATTTGCCATTCATCGGTGAGGTGCATGAGCCGCGAAAAGCTTCTGGCTGCTTTAGGCGCGGTGATCAGATTTTTGGCCAGAGTGCGGCGATAGCGCACGCGATTGTTTACATAGGCAAAGCGGAAGCCAAATATTTCTGTTACAGGAAAATCTTTGCTCAGATTCGCCAGTCCACGATCAAAGGAGACGATGCGGACGGTGTGTCCCTGACGGACCAGATGTGAAATGACCTCTTTGGCACGGGTGGAGTGGCCTGAACCTTCGCCGTTAACGCCGTAAAGAATGTTGGCCATGGGTTACGTGCTGCCAGTCTTGATGGGAGCTCCGCCCAGTGCGCGCAGAACAATGCTGAAATAAGAAGGATTTCTGGTTGCGAAGATCAGGCGCTCTCCGGAAGCGATGTAGCTTTCAGGAGCCGCTGTTTCCATTTCCAGCCAGAAGAGGCGCTGCATGCGTTTAAAGTCCCAGACCGTGCTGGCCTGGAACCGGTTTGCCGCGGCAGGGCCAAGAGTGAACCAGTCATTGCGAATAAATGTATGGAATGTCCGTTGCGGCACGGTGCTGGTAAAGATGTACCACTCGTGGAAGACGTTACGTGGTACATGGTCCATGTCCGCGACCGGCGGTAAGAGCAGGGCCGAGCCGGACACCTGCCAGCTCTGTAGATTTTCATCGGCAACAGCCTTGAGTTTTTCCTGATCAAACGCCGTGACGGCCCATGATTTTCCGATCGCAACGTCCGGGCAGGCCCGCAAAACGTCATCTATGCCGTGTGAAACAGATTCAAGCCATCTGTATTCGACCTGGAAGCCGTGAAACATTGTGAGACTACGTTACAACGTGTCTGCTCAATGTGCCAACGTCAGGCGGTTTTTTCGCCTACGATGGAGGGTTCAAAAGGGACACTGATGTCGGCTTCCCACACACCGTCAAAGTCAACGAAGAAGGCGCGGACGTTGATCTCAGGCAATTCGGCTTTGAGCGCGTCGGCAGCCTTGTGCATTTCCTGGCGATGGTTCTCGGCTTCGCGTTCAGGATCGTTATTGAAGGCGGCGAGGCCCCCATACGCTCCGCAATCAGAATGCACCATGAGGACGACAGTATCGGTATCGTGCAGGCGCATCGAGGTGCGGATCTGGTCAAGAACGAACTGGCGGTCCTGAATGTTGTCTGGAGAAGCCAGCACTTTGGCGCCGCCCGCCACGCGGATGGGGGCGGCATTCCTGATTCCCATACGTCTCAGTAATTTCGTAAAGACCAGGCTAAAGCGGTGGTCATAGCACCAGACAACAGCAGCATCACTTTTATAGCGTTCTTTGGGTGAAGAAAAATGAAAGACTTTGCGCATGAAGGGCCCTCTTAAAAGTGATGACGGCAAGTGATGACGACTGCAGCGCAGACCATTCTATAGGAATGGCTTCACAAAGCGCGGAGCGACACAATAACACTTATTGGATGAAAAATTCCAACAATCTGGCTGCTACGTCCCTGGGACTTTCGGCAGGAAGCCAGTGACCATTGCCGGGAAAGTGCCAGACTTTCTGGGCGCTGAATCGCTCGGCAAAGGCTGGGGATATATAAGGATCGCGATCACCCCACAGCACACAGGTTGGTACCTTGCGCGTAATTTGCAGAAGCTGGTCCTGCCAGCCTTCATAATTTTTCGGTTCGGTGGCGCGGTAAAGCTTTAGCACCATTTTGCGAACAGCCGGAGTAAAGAGCTCGTAGGTTTCGCGGAGGTGCTCCCGCGTCAACTGCGGCGAAGCCTTGTGCATGGAGAGATAAAAAGCGGGCCAGTTCAAGGTTGCCATGCTGAGTTCGCCCAGCGGCCATGTGCGCCAGATTTTTCCCCAGATGTGCCACTTGTAGTCGGAGAAAAAGTTGGTGTTCATGATGGCCATGCGCCGGACACGCTGGGGATGTTTCACCGCCCAGGCCAATCCGTAGATTCCGCCAAAGTCATGGAGTACGAGGTTGATAGGTCCGGAAATCTTCAACGCGGAAATCAGATCGTCAATGAACTGGGCCATCTCTTCCAGAGAAAACGTCAGATCGGACGGGAGTTCAGATCTACCAAAGCCGGGAAGATCAGGCGCAAAGCATTGCAGTCGCGATTGGACTTCATTGATCACCCCACGCCAGAGCATCGCCGAATCAGGGTTCCCGTGAAGAAAGAGCGTTGGCTCACCGGAACCCTGGACATCAGCGTAAATTGACGCGTTGTGGACGGAGACGTTCATCCCGTAGCTGCGTTTTCCCTTTGCGATGTTTTGCGCGACGATTCTTTAGGCAGCGTTTCTTTGCGTAACAAGGCGGCCTTGCGTTCCACGCCCCAACGATAGCCAGCCAGCTTGCCGTTCGATTGCACCACACGATGACAAGGCACAACCAGCGCCACGGGATTTGACGCACATGCATTGGCCACGGCGCGCACAGCTTTCGGGTTGCCGATGCTCTGAGCGACTTCAGTGTAGCTGCGGGTCTCGCCCAGAGGAATCTGGCGCAGAGCGTTCCAGACTCGCTGTTGAAACGCAGTGCCCTCGATATCCAGCGGTATGTCGCCGCTGAAGTTCATACCAGCCAGTAGAGATTTAACGCTGGCGACAGCCGGCTTAAGCGCATTGTCGCGGCGCTGAAGGTTGGCGGCGTGAAAATCGCTTTTGAATTCCCGCAACAGGGCACCCTCACTATCACCAAAGCGCACCGAGCACAGGCCACGTTCCGTGGACGCAATCAGCACCTTGCCCATATGCGAAGCAATGATCGTGTAGCTGATGTTCACGCCACGTCCATTGCGGCGAAAGGCGGTAGGCGTCATGCCAAGCTGATCTGATCCGGACTCATACGCGCGGCTGCTGGAACCGTAACCGGCTTCGTAGATCGCATCGGTAATGCGGGCTTCTCGATGAAGGGCCTGTTTGAATTTCCCCGAGCGCTGTGCCTGCTGATATTGCCGCGGACTGATTCCCAGTCTCTTTTTGAAGAGTCGCTGGAAATGGAACGGACTGAGTCCGACATGACGGGCAATCTGGTCGAGGCTGAGCGTGCTGTCAAGATTCTGTTCGATAAAACGGCACGCTGCTTCAATTTTTGCCAGCTGTCCATTGCGTTCGGAAGGGGCACAGCGCAGGCAGGCGCGATATCCAGCTTGTTGCGCCTGCGCAGGATTATCATAAAACTCCACCATCTCGCGACGCGGACGACGGCTGGGGCACGACGGACGACAGAAGATTCCGGTGGACTTCACGGCGTAAACAAATTCGCCGTCAGCCTGCTGATTACGGGACTGTACCAGGGCCCAGCGATGATCGGTATTGGTGAGGGTTTGCATATTGATCTCCACAGGACCGAGTCTAGGCCGGGTGAAGCCGGCCCACTATCCGCTGCTTGCTCTCAAACTTTTTCTTGCTCTCCCACCTAGATGATAGTCGATTTGGGGGCCTACCCAATTGGCTGATGTGGCGTTGCTGAACATGTTTGACAATGAGCTCCAGTAAGAAGGAAATGGAGTTCAGGAAAAATGGCAGAGCGAGTATGGCAAACATTGACGAATGAATTGGCGGACACCGCCGCTGAAGCGGGTAAAGCGGTAGTTGCCGTGATAGGCGGCAAACGCCCGTCGAGCGGCGTTGTCTTGAGCAGTGACACGGTTGTCACGGTAAATCACGGACTGCGTCGCGATGAAGAAATCACCGTCGTCAGCGGTCCCGGACAAAAGCTGACGGCAAAAGTGATTGGCAGAGACCCAAGCACGGACCTCGCGGTGTTAAAGCTGCAAAGCGCCACCTCAGCTCCGGCGGCCAAGTGGGGCAATACACAGAAGGTGCGCGTGGGCGAGTTTGTTCTGGCCCTGGGAAGAAGCTGGCGCGGCAATGTAGTGGCGAGTTCCGGCATTCTCTCCGGAGTGATCGCAGAGCCGTTTCGGACGTGGCGTGGCGGCGAGATAGACAAGTTCATTCGTCCCGATCTGATGTTGTATCCAGGATTTTCCGGAGGACCCTTGGTGGGCGCAAACGGAGAATTTCTGGGGATCAATACGGCGGGATTACACCGGAGCGGCATTACTGTTCCGGCGGAATCGGTGGCGCGGGTCACCGGTGAACTGCTGGAAAAAGGCCGCATTGAGCGCCGCCGAGAAAGCAGGTCTGCTGGTGGGCGACATGCTGATTGAACTGCATGGCAATCCCGTGTCCGACACGGAGGACGTGCAGGCAGTGTTGCGCACGATGAAAGTGGGATCAGAAGTGGAAGCAGGACTGATTCGTGCGGGTTCGTTGCAGAAGCTCAAGATCGCGTTGGAAGCTCGTCCGGCACGATAGCTGGCGGCAGGCACAAAGGTTGCTGAGCACAACGACCGAGCACTGCGGTTCTCTAAAAGCGGAGAAAGGGCGGCGTTCATCGAAGATGTAACCCAACTCGGAGTTATGGTGGTTGCACCTTCTGATGCTCGCCGCTCTTTGCTCGTCCGATTGCTTCGTGAAGCCGGTGCTACGAAAGAATGGACCGTGACAGCGGCAGCCTCACTGTCATTGGAGCGATTTGGGGATCGGTTTGGTTCAAGTCGCGCCAGCATTCTGGTTGTGGATCTTGCGTCCCACCAGGCGTCCGTGCAGTTCCTGCAAATGTTGAAAGACTTTCCCGCCGGATGCGGAGCCGTTGCCATGATGGATGATCCCGAGCCGGGCTGGGTACGCAACGCCTTGCATAAGGGAGTGAGTGCTATCATCGCGCGTGACGCCGACAGAGACCAGCTGGCACTCGCGGTGGAAGCCGCGGACGCAGGCTATGTGCTTCTTCATCCGACGTCGGCACAAATCCTGGGCGATGCCGTCCCGGTCCTCCCGGAATTGTCCGCTGACGTGGAACACTTGACTGCGCGCGAAAGGGAAGTGCTGACCAGTTCCATTCTGGCAAAACTTGGCGCCGGAAGCCGGACGGAAGCGGTGAGTCAGGGCATTAAGCGTGGCCTGATCGCACTTTAATAACCTTAGAATTTCCTCACTTCACCACCCATATATTAATCAGCTTTAACCATTTTGTTTGCTGCGCATTACTCGAATCTGGAAGGAAGGATTTCGAAATGGGCCAACCTTAATACTGTCCCTACGAACTAAGACCATTGACTCGCGGAAATCGAGGAGAATGCGTGCTATGCTCGGGCTGACTAATGGTCCATTGAATTCTTTGTTTTGATACGGAGATCCCCAGATTTGCCTTCCTCCCCCACGGCGCATCTGCGAACTGCTGCATGGGTTGTGACTCTGCTGCTTCCTGTGGCAGCCTGGTCACTGGCCAGCTTTAGTTCGCCGTTCTTCCACCCCGGTGTGGGAGTGTTCTTTACGGTAGCCGCATTTTTGTCCGCGGCAATCGGCGGCATACGCATGGCGCTTGCCGGCATCGCGTTGAATGCGACCGCGCTCAATCTCTACTTCCATTATCTTCAACCCTTAACGCCGCGAACGAATGCTCTTCTCTGGACGGCGCTGCTGGTAATGGTTGCACTCATCGTGGGTTATGCCAGGGAGAAGTGGTCAGCGGCGGAGATGCTGGCAGGAAGGCTCAGCTCTGATCTTGCGCGGCTTCGCGACGAGCTGGAATCACAACGCACGGACTTGAAGCGTTTCCATGATCTGAGCGTGAGGCTTTCCAGCAGCCTGGAACTGCAACGCTTGCTCAATGATGTGCTTTCCAGTGTGGCTGGTCTTTTGAAAACAGAGCTGGCCATGATGCTGGTGCTGCCGGAGCGCAACAGCCGTCAGCTTCGCGTGGAGGCTTACACAGGTTTTACTGCCGACCAAGTCAAGCTCTTTGGCGAACTTCCTTCTTCCTTTTTCTCTCCCGACCACCGGGTGCTGATTGAAGACATTGACGAATCAGGCACCTATTTTCCGTTTATGGATGCCGCGGACCAGGTTGGATTCAAATCGGTGTTCAGTACGCCAATCGTAAACGTGCGCGGAGAAGCACTTGGCGTGGTGGTGACGTTTTTCCGCAAGCCGAATTCGCCCAATGACCGGCAATCACGCCTGGTGGAACTCTATGCCAGGCAGGCGGCAAACGCGCTGGACAATGCCCGGCTATATCGCAATTCGCTGGATACATTGGCCGCGGAGCAGCGCCGGACGGCAGTCTTGCGATCACTGGCTGAGGCTGCGGTACAGATCAACTCGTCACTGGCGCTCGACTCGCTGTTGCAGGTGATCACCGACCAGGCGCGAAACATCATTGGAGCAAAATACGCCTACACCACCCTGCTGGCCCGCGGAGCCTGGAACCAGAGCATTACCTGCGCTTCCCTGGCGGATGGTGAGCCGGCATTTCCGTTTCCGCAGGAGAGCTTAGAGATTTTTGCGCTGGCTAGCAATCTCAACACGCCATTGCGCCTGAATCCCGGAAGCAAGGGTACGAATACCTGGCGTTCTGTGATGAAGGCGATCGAACCAACGCGTTTTGGATGGCTGGCGGCACCATTGCTCACGCGTGATGGCCGCAACCTTGGTCTGATTCAGCTCACGCAGAAAATCAATGGCGAGTTTTCCGCCGATGATGAGGCCATACTGCTCCAGTTGACGCACATGGCGTCAGTGGCGATTGATAACTGCCGCCTGTATCGCGACACGCAGGAACAGATCGCCGAAAACAGAAGAACGCAGGATGCACTGGAGCGTAGCAAAGAAAGCATGCAACTGGCGCAGCAGTATGTGGGCATTGGAATCTGGGAATGGGACCTGCAAACAGGGGAGCTGGTCTGGTCAGACGAATTGCGCCGGCTGCACGGTTTTGGTAACACCATGTTCGATGGGAAGTACGAAACCTGGATGGAGAGCATTCATCCGAGTGACCGCGCGCAGGTCCACAACTCGATTACGGACGCGATGCGCCGCCACGGCGAATACGAAGTGCAATACCGTGTGATATTCCCGGACAAGAGCGTGCACTGGCTGGAAGCTCGCGGGCGCACCGTGGTGATGGCAGAAACTCCTGTTCGTATGCTGGGAGTGACCATGGATGTCACAGCCCGCAGGCTGGCGGAAGAGGCGCTGCGCGGATCAGAGAAACTGGCAGCGACAGGTCGCCTGGCGGCCAGCATCGCCCATGAAATCAACAACCCGCTTGCAGCCGTCACAAATGCGCTTTACATTTTGCGAACGGCCGAAAGCATGCCGGAGAAATCGCTCGACTACATCCGTACGGCAGAGATCGAACTAGCGCGCGTTGTCCACATCACTAAACAGACTCTGGGCTTCTATCGCGAGCTTTCCGCACCGGTGAGCGTGTATCTGCCGCAATTGCTGGATGAAGCGCTGGCTGCACAGGAAATACGGATCGCCGCGCAGGGTATTAGCTTGCACAAGGAATATGGCCCGGTGCAGGAGATCCAGGCCTATCCTGCCGAACTCCGTCAGGTATTTTCCAACCTGCTCACCAACGCCCTGGAAGCCGTTGCGGATGGAGGCAAGGTCTCTGTAAAAATAAAACAGGCGCATAACGGACGCGGCCGTTATGGGGTGAAGATCACCATCGCCGATGATGGTCTGGGCATTCCGGTAAACCACATCCCGCGCATCTTTGAGCCATTCTTTAGCACCAAGGAAACCAAAGGAACGGGCCTGGGATTGTGGGTGAGCCAGGGCATTGTGCAGAAGCATGGCGGTCAGATTCACGTCCGCACCAGCCACAGAGAGACACACCACGGAACCTGCTTCATGATCTTCTTACCCTTTGCCGCCGGTGAGGTGGTTCAGGAAGAGCCGTCCGCGAGCCACGTTGCCGGGGAGGGCGTTCTCAAACAAGCGGCTGCGGGCAACGATCTTTCCGCAGCATAAGGGCGCGCCAATTTCCAGGCCGTCTGGAATTAACCCCTTGTGCAACAAACACTTAAGTGACCTGGACGGTGTCTTTCCCCGCGCTTTTTCAAGGCATTGTCGCCGATGGACTAAGCCAGGTAAGTTCTTCCGATTACCTCCGCTGCAGTCCTTTTGGACGAGGATTGTGGTTAGTTTTCAGGGTTTTTGCCGATTGTTACGTTTGTATGCGAGAGATACAAAGCTGATACTGATTCAAAAATGCTTAGGGTTCAAACGTTCTCCTGCTCGTTAAGAAAAGACTTAGACCGGGTTTTTCACGCAAAATCAAAATAAAGTTGGGTGAGAAGCTGGATTTCTAGGGTATCCTGTTACTCCTCTAAGGTTACTTTTGTGCTATGCCTCAGGTAAGCCAACTCGATCGCCGGACCGCTTGCTCCTCGCACAGAGGCTTTTCTCTGGTGGAGTTGATGGTGGTCATCATGGTGATTCTGGTGATCGCGGCCATCGCGATTCCCAGCCTCGTTCACGCCCGCATGCACGCAAATGAATCCTCAGCAATCTCGTCCATGCGCGCGGTTCGCACCGCAGAGCTCATGTATCAGGACTCATATCCAGAGGAAGGTTTTTCTGACAGCCTGACCAAACTGGGGCCGAATGGCTCGGATTGCACGCGAGTCGGCAAAACTAATTCCTGCCTCTTGATGGATGAAAACCTTGCTTCCGGTTTGAAGTCTGGATACATATTTAACCTGACTGGTGATGGCTCAAAACCTTCGGGCTCCTATACGCTCACGGCAACGCCTGAATCAACCGGCGTTTCCGGAAGATGCTCCTTCAGCAGCGACGCGTCTGGTCAAATCACTATGAAGGAAGGCAACGGTGCGGTTGGGGGTGCTTTTTCAGTGAACGCCGGCGGTGGCGGCGGCTGCGACCACTAATCCTGCAGGTTTCCTTACTGGCATTTTCTCTCCGACATACTTTCCTCACAGCTTGCCACTGAATCTTGACCCTCTCTTACTGAGCTTTCACCGCGACGGAAGCGCTGGTGTTTTCCCACTCCATTACCAGGGTCGCTGCGTCATCACCTTTCTTCTGAAATGAAATAGTGAATTGCTCTACCGGCTGGGCGGTTTTTCCAGTCTGCATATCAACGCGAGCTAGGTCCTGTTTCTCATCATATTCGGTGCCCCACTGACCGGTTTGCTTGTTGATAATCAGCTTCCAGCCGTTTGCAGAAGGCAGCGAATACAACGTGTATGTTCCGGCTGGGACCTTCGCGTCACCAACGGTCAAATCAATGGGTGTAGTGAACGTGGTGGCCTCATTGGCTCCCGTCCGCCAGACCTGATTGAAAGGCACGATGCCTCCGATGATTTTCCTTCCTTTGGCATAAGGGCGGCTGTAATCAATGGTGATGGTCTTCCCCTTAAGAACAACTTCGGCTTTAGCTGGAGGACTGGGACGCTTGCTCTTGTCCTGCTGTTGTGAGGCCGCGGCTACAACCAGACACAACAAGGATGTGGCGATCGCGAATGCTTTGTTCTGCATGCTGTTCCTTTCTGATTCGTTACGTGCGTGCGCTTGCAATCGGGTTCGTTGAACATTATCGCCCTTGACATTGCTTCGCGCCAATTGTGCTGTTTGGTTCTCGTATGCCGGTTCCGCAGATGGGAACGCTGCGAGTGGAAACATTTAGCCGCGGCGTGGCAAGCAATCTGGCACGAAAGTACTATCAACACCCTGTACGAAGTGCTTCTTTTCATAAGTCCCTCCAACCCATAAAGTTAAACGGAGCAATCCACCTAAGTTTGGGGGAACTGAAAGTTCCCGGAAGTTGAGGACCTTGCCATGAGACAATTTCTGGCTTTTACCGCATTGACTGGCCTGTTGACGCTGAGCGCTGCAGCCCAGAATGCTCCTGCTCCATTGAATCCCGTCACAAGAACCACCAAGGCGGTGAACTATCGCCTGCGTGGTAATGATGTAAAGGTAGATTTTCACGGGACTGATCTGATGGGAAGCGCCATCGGCGAAGCCAAAGTTGCGGGCAAAAAGAGCAGCGTGGAGATCGACGCAAAGTTTGAGAACCTCGACGATCCCACCAAGTTCGGTCTGGAATATCTGAGTCTGGTGCTTTGGGCCATCTCTCCGGAAGGCCGTGCAGTGAACCTGGGTGAACTGGTTTTTGACCACAACAACGCTCACGTGAAGGCCATTACAGACATGCAGACCTTCGGCATGATCGTAACGGCCGAGCCGTACTTCGCGGTGAACCAGCCCGGAAATATGGTGGTGCTTGAGAACGTGATTCCCGCAGGCTCGCGCCAGGAGAACATTGAAGCGCGTTATGAACTGCTGGGCCGCGGAACCTATTCCTCCACCAATACACATATTCAAGATGCGATTTTCGGTATTGATCGCAAAACACCGCGATCCATGTTTGAAGCCCGCAACGCTGTGCGAATCGCGCACATTGCCGCCGCGGACAAATACGCAAATACAATCATCGGCAAAGCCGACCAGCAGTTACGTGCCGCTGAAGAGGCTTACACCCGCAAGCGTGACAAAGGGACCATCGACAGCCTTGCCCGAGAAACCGTGAGCACCGCCGAAGAAGCGCGCGTGATGGCCGTAAAGCAGAAGGCCGAAGAAGAAGCCCAGGCCAAAGCTTCGGCTGACAAGAAAGCCGCGGAAGATCGCGAAGCTCTGGCGCGTGCCAATGCGGAAGCGGAAAGCAAACGGCGCGCCGAAGCAGAGAATGCGCGGCAACAGGCGGAAGTGGCCAAGGCTGAAGCAATGCGCATGAAGCTGGAAGCGGAAAAGGCCCGCCAGGAATCAGAAAAAGCCCGTGCTGAAGCGGAAGTCGCCAAGGCACAGGCCATCGCGCAACAACAACAGCTTGCGGTGGAAGCGGATAAAGCACGCAAAGCCGCTGATGAAGCAGACCGTCTGCGTGCGCAGGCAGAGAAAGAAAAGCTCGACCTTCGCGCACAACTGCTGGCCCAACTCAACGCCGTTCTGTCCACGCGTGATACGGCGCGCGGACTGATTGCCAACATGTCAGACGTGCTGTTCAAGACCGGGTCATTTGAGCTATTGCCCGGAGCACGTGAGAGACTGGCAAAGGTTTCCGGCATCGTGCTGGCGCATCCAGGATTGCATCTGGAAGTTGAAGGCCACACCGATTCCGTCGGCGGCGACGACTACAACCAGCAGCTTTCTGAGAAACGTGCTGACGCCGTTCGCAATTACCTTGTCCAGCAGGGAATTCCTGACAGCTCCATCGTCTCCCGCGGACTCGGCAAAACAGCGCCGGTTGCGAGCAATGACACCGCCGAAGGACGTCAACAAAACCGTCGCGTAGAACTTGTACTCAGTGGTGAAGCCATTGGCACCAGCAAATCAGCCACCATGCACGCGCCTGAGTTGCAACGATAGCAATGGTGAAAGGGCACAGCTTTACCTGTGCCGTTAGAAAGTTTTATATACCTGGCTTCAGCCCCTGAGTTTTAAATTCCAGGAAAAAGGTAACCAAAGGGACCTTCATTCAGAGGGTCCCTTTTTTAATCTCTAGTTTTTAATCTCTGGTTTTAATCTCTAACGGCGCGCGGCCATTCGCGCGCCATTTTGAAAGTTGTTACAGTGCGGCGGGCGGAATATCGTCATTCCGCAAAATCTTTTTCACCGAGCTAAGCAGATCTTCGCGGGAATCGCCGGTGACAAAGCAGTCGCCATCAATGTCAGGACGGATTCGGCCCATTTGCAGTATGGGCGCACGAGGAAAGAAGTGACGCACGGTGAGTCCGATGGCTTTTTTCATTCTTGGTTCAACCGCGTCGGCCACCAGAATGATATCGAATGCCTGAGAATGGCAAGCTTGTTCAACGTCTTTCAGACTGACGGCAGGGCTCACTTTATAACCGGCTCGCTCCAGCCAATCCAAACGGAGTCGAAGCGCGGCTTCAGTGGCTACTACCAACAGGAGGGAGGCTGCTGGAATTGGGTCCATCTCAGATTCATTTCCTATAACCAAGGGAGTGTACTAATTCTAGTTGCACTTGGCCATTGGTACATACCACTTAATTGTACTCGTTGTTCCTCAACTACTTACGTCCCGGCGCCGCACTCGATTATTAGAGATTCCAATAATCTTTTTTAATGTAACACGCCGGCCTTCTTAAGAATACTTCCGCCGCTGAGATATTGGTTCGCTCCGTCAAACTAAACGGGGCCTTGGTAATCACCCAAATTTCGCAGCATCAGGTAAGCTACTGAGTCACGGTAAGCACCAAATCCCCAATGGCCACTTCACCCACCGCATCCGCCTACACGCAGAAGACAATTCTTCAGCACAAGCCGTTTCGTACGCTCTGGCTGGCCCAGTTCGTCAGCATCTTTGGCGACTTCCTTGCCCTCTTCGGCGTGATCAGCCTGATCACCTTCAAACTGCATGGCACCGCCGTGCAGGTCACGGCCGTCACCATCGCGTATGTGCTGCCGTTGGCCGTCATCAGCCCCATTGCCGGCGTTTTTGTCGACCACTGGAACGTCAAGCGCGTCATGATCACCAGTGACATCATTCGCGCGGTGCTCATCACGCTGCTTGTTTTCGTCACTGACGTTGGCCAGATCTGCGTGATCTTCGCCATCCTCAGCACCGTTTCCAGTTTCTTTGCTCCCGCCCAGTCCGTAACCACGCGTACCGTTGTGCCCATGGACAGCCTGCTGGCCGCCAATACCATGATGATGCAGGCGTTTTACGTCGTGCGACTCTTCTCGCCCTTCGCTGCCGGCTCACTCATCTCCGCCCTGGGCGAAAAAGCCTGCTTTTACATTGATACTGGCAGCTTCCTGTTTTCCGCCTTCATGATCTCCAGCCTGGTTATTTTGCGACCGCAGCGCCAAGCCAGCGAAAAAACACTGAGTTCGCTGAGCCAGGATTTTCTCGAAGGCAACAAATTCATCTTCACTCACACCGGCCTGACTTTCGTGTTTGTGGCGATGGGTGTCGCCATGTTCGTACTCAGCTCTTTCAGCCCGCTCATATCCATCTATATCCGCGACTTTCTGCATGCCGGCCCCTTTACCTTCGGTCTGATCAGTGCCATGGTCGGCATCGGACTCATGATCGGTGCGCAACTTGTTCCAAGACTCACCCGGCTTTCGCGCGTTCAAGTGGTTCTCGGCGGACTTTTCGGCCTGGGCCTTTCCGCTGCCATGCTCGGCGCCATTCGCCTTACCGTGTTTGCCGCGCTCAGCACCTTCCTCATGGGCTTTGCCATCTCTTTCGTACTCATCCCGGCACAGACCATGTCACAGCAGGAAACGCCTCCACCGCTCATGGGACGCGTCAGCAGCACCTTCATGTCACTCATCTCGCTGTCGCAGGTGCTCGGACTGCTGCTCTCCGGATACCTCGCCAACATCATGGGCGTACGCTCATTGTTCCTGACCAGCGGCGGAGGCCTGATCCTGATCGCCGCAGCCGTGTATGTCGCCATGCGAGGCCGGACCATCGAGAGCAAATCAGCAGCGGCGTAAAGCCCCCCGAGTTCCCTGGCTCCGATCAGTGCGAATCAGTCTCATCAGTGTTAATCAGCGGTAAGGTCTTGCTGTTCCGATCTCGGCGATTACCCGCGATGCCGGCTGTCAGGCCTACCCCCATCTATGCCAACTAGGATTCCAAAGCACTTAAACGATTTCATCCCAGGGGATGTTTTTTTGGTTTTGCGTTTGCTAAATGCCATTTGCCAATTGCTATTAGCTAGCTTCACTTTTCTCAGCCCGGAGATAAATTGAAGTTTGTGTGACTATTTGTCCAATTTTGATTTTCCTTGGTGTTACTCGGCGTACCTCTGTGTCTCTGTGTTTACACTCTTGCGGTTACCCGATTACCAAATTACTCAATTACCAATCTGCTTTCCACTAATCTTTAGTTTAGGGATGTGCCGCGTCGGATGGTAAAAAAAAGTCAGCGATGGGCCGCTGGGATACGGCCGAGGAAGGTCTCTCCACCGCGCCCCGGTTTTCAGCACCCAGAGGATGCCGTCGACGCAGTCGCGGTTCGACGCCCAGGGCCGCCCACGACCATCCCGCCGTCGCTTCGGCGCTGGGAAAAAATGCTTGATTAACTCCCACTGCCGGTCGCTTAGCCGCATGCCGACAGCTATGCCAAATGCGCTCGCGATGCGTAAGTACTCGAGTTGAGCCAGAACCTATTTTGGTCAGAGGGTGGGAGGCAAGCCATTAAAAAAAGATGAAACCAATCTTGCCACTGACCAGTAAGAGAGCATAGAGACGGGAAATGGAAGTCCTAGAGCGGTTCGCGCAGGGCGACCTCGAAGCTTTCGAGGCTCTGTTCCGGCAGTTCCAGGGCGAGGTGTACGGCTGGATTGTGCGTATTGTTCGCGACCGCGGGATAGCGGAAGACCTGACGGTGGAAACATTTTGGCGAATCTATCGGGCTCACGCACGGTTTTATCCGGAGGGGGACTTCGGTGCCTGGGCTCGGAGGATCGCGACGAATGCAGCGTTCGATCATCTGAAGACAGCCCGGCGCGAAGTTGCGTTGCCAGATGATCTCGCGGCGGGAGCGCAGCCGAACCCCGCTGTGCAGCGAGAGGTGCATGAGCGAATTGAACGAGCCTTTCGTGAACTACCTCCAAGGCTCCAGGTTGCAGCAACCCTGGCACTCGTTGAAGAGGAATCTTATGAGCAAATTGCCGAAGCGTTGGGAATTTCGGTTGGGGCGGTCAAGTCGCGTGTTTTCAGGGCCGTCCGATTATTGCGGAGGAAACTGAAAGGACTAGGCGTGGAGCCATGAGCGAAGAGAATAACGAAAAGATTCGATACGTCCTCGGAAGGGCTATTCCGCCGGTGGCGGACCGAGAGCTGAAACGTGACCTGTGGCCGCAGATGCTTCGCCGGCTGGACGAGCGGCCCGCCCAGGTGCCTTGGTTTGACTGGGCTTTGCTCGCCGTTCCGGCGATCTGGTTTTTCTTTTCCCCGGAAGCTATTCCGATCTTGCTCTACCACCTGTGATTGGGAGGATGCCATGAAGACCCATCCTTTTCTGCGCGCATACATGGCCGGGATCGTTGTACCGACCATGCTTTTGCTAGTTGCGATGACCGTGTTCTGCGTCGCGCGTCTTATCTACCGGATTCCTATTCCGATCGAGCGTGTCCTCATATTCCCCATGGCCCTGGTTCCCAACCTGTTTGGCGTGTGGAACATGTTGTATGTTTTGCTCCGCCCGCGTCGCCATCTGCCCATTGGCTTCCACGGGGCCCTCCTTCCCTTTGTAATCGCGCCGATCGGATCCACTATCGCCACCTCGCTGGGCTTCCTGGCCGTCACTCCCCGGGGGTTCGTCTTGTTCGAAGCGATCACCATCCAGTACACGTTCGTCGCCACCGCGTTTCTTTGCGGCCTCCTTGTCTACTACCTCGTCTGGAAGCACCTGGTCGGGTTCTTCAACGAACTTTTGGGAATTGCTTGAGAGCGAGACAGCATGGAAACAGGGACCAACTTTTCGAAAATTGAAGCGCTGTGAGCGGCGAAAAGGGAGACCAGATTAGCCCAGGCGTCCCTGATAAGAAGGTTTGATGGATATTAACCCACGGGTTTTGGTCATCGGCGCGACGCAGGGGACGGGATACCAGATCGCAACCCGGTTGCTCCAGGAAGGTTATCGAGTGCGAGCCTTGGTGCGGAACGAGGCCAAAGCAAAGAGAACGCTCAGTTCAGATGTAGAGGTTGTAGTGGGCGACATCACGAGGGCAGGCACCTTGCCCGATGCCATAAAGGATGTGGACCATGTGATCTTCACGGCGGGAGTAACCCAGCACCCCGCGGGTGAGCGATTGATAATCGCCACGGAATATGATGGCGTAAAAAACGCAATCACAACGGCCCGCAAAACAGGGTTCAACGGTCGATTCCTGTACATGACGTCCATTGGAGTGACGAAATCCTCTCTTGCCGCAACTCTCTTAAACCTCATCAAGAGAAACACTTTGAAGTGGCGCAGGTTTGCGGAAGACGAGATACGGAGAAGCGGGCTCGATTATACGATTGTTCGCGCCGGTTTTCTTACCAATGGCCCAGGAGGCCGACGAGCGATCGAAGTGAGCCAGCATGCATATCCCCTCGCGCTGAAGTACAGAATCAGCCGAGCAGACGTAGCCGAGACCTTCGTCCAGGCGCTGAAGCATCCACAGACGCGACGCACCACGTTCGAGGTCGTCTGGGGCAGAGCTAGAGAGCGCAAGGACTGGAACGTTCTCTTCGGTGAACTCATCTCGGACTGCTGATCAGGAGGCGATAGATACGTCTACACGGGCCGGGGCTTTCTCTTCGCTCTGCTCGCTTCGCTTGAGCCAGGGTCGTAAAAGGCAAAGGTATGAAATTATGTCACTTCGGCGATTTTCCTCGCCTGTTAACACCGGAACTCACAAGAAGGAGCCGTCCGTGGCCTCGGCTGCTTGGACCCTTCGATTGATCGCCGAATTTGATGCCGCCGATCAAAAAGCTCAAGAATTGGTGACTGGGCTCAGTCCAGAGCAGCTTAACTGGCAACCGGGGCCAGGTGCATGGAGTGTCGGGCAATGTCTCGAGCACCTGTGCAACGCCAACGAGGTGTATTTGCCAGCGATCTCGAGTTCGCTGGCGGGTAAACCGATTTCTGCGGCTCAGGAGATCAGACTGGGGTGGCTCAGTCGGTGGTTTGTTAACAGCTACATCGAGCCATCCCCTCAGAGCAAGCACGCCCGTGCGCCAAACAAGATTGTGCCAGGCGCGCGGGTCGAGCCTTCTGTTCTGGATCGCTTGTAAACCGCATACGCTTCAGAAATCCCTTTATTCCTGTACTTCGTTTCACGGTCGGAACAGGCTTAGAGATCGTTTCCAGACACGAGCGCCGTCACCTGTTACAGGCGGAGCGTGCTAAACGGTCGTTCGGCTTTCCATCGTAATGGTCTTACGACTGAGCAACAGCGCGAGGAAAGAAGCCGTAAGACAGAGCTGCGGACAAGCGCGAATCCGATGTTCATCACGGAAATATTCATGAAAATGGAAGAATCAAACAAAACAGACAATCGCGAACTCACCCCGCCTTACGCCCGATACCTTGTTCACCTAATCCGTCCATTTCCCAACTTTGACCCCTTTTTTATAAAGCCGCTGCGGCAAAGAGCTGTTCAACTTCTTCAACTCAAGCCAGGGGATCGTGTTCTCGATACGGGGTGCGGACCCGGGGGAAGCTTCCCGTACCTGGTTGATGCGGTCGGAGCTTCAGGCGAGGTGGTTGGTGTGGAGATCAGTCCCGAAATCACGATCAACGCGAGGAGGAGGATTGAAGAGAACAGATGGAACAACGTCCAGGTAATGGTGGCAGACGCGAGGACGGTTGAACTGAGAGGCAAGTTTGACGGATTGCTCATGTTTGCTGCGGCCGACATCTATGCTTCTTCCCAAGCTCTGGCCAATCTCTTCCCGTATTTGAAAGGCGATGCGCGCGTCGTCGTCTTCGGAGCCAAACTCTCACACCGTCGCTCAGGCAAGGTGTTGAATCCGCTACTTCGTTTGCTGTGGAAGCTCTCGTTCGCTTCCACTCCCGCTGTCAACTATGAGCCTTGGGCGCCACTGAAGAACCGTGTTGCCGAGTTTCACGTACAGGAACATTTTCTTGGTTGCATGTTCCTTGCTTGGGGAAAAATACTTGATTAACTCCCACTGCCGGTCGTTTAGCCGCATGCCAGCCAAATGCGCTCGCGATGAGTAGGTACTCGACTTGAGCCAGAAGCCATTTATGAAACCAGCTCTAGGCATAAATCCCAACCCTCTGCGTTGCTAGAATGGCTGCGAGCAGCTCGAGAGAGCGTCCTACGGCAACGAAACCGTCGCGACTGGCCCTTACCACCACAAACGACTGCTAGTCCCTCTCGGGGACGAGAAAAGCGGACAGCCGCGCTGCGCCTTCACACGTGGACACGCACTATATCGTTTTACGATATGTTTTGGGTAGCTTCTCTCTAGAGAACCAACTATGGTTCGCGAGTCACCACTGTGACAGGGAGGAAGAAGTGAAAAGGAGTAAGAAGAACCGAAAAACGCCCAATGCTGGCAGAGCGAAGACGACGAAGAAGACTGCACCGAAGCAAACTTCTGCTGGTAAGGCCTGCGGCTGTTTAGGGTTGCAGGACGACCCACACAGGAACAACTGATTCTGATGTACGGCGAACGCGGTCCGAAGATGACGTGGGATGAGCGAGCCAAAGCAGGAGTGCCAGCGGCAAAATTTCAGGCGGCGCTAGCTGCCAAGAGGCCGGCACGGTGAAGCAGCGTGCCGGGATTATGGTGAGGAGGCGGGTGGCCCGGCCTTCCCGCCTTTTCTATCCCTCACAACAATCTCGGGTGGCCCATCCTTTTCGCGAAAGCTTGCTTTTGGTTTTTCAGCTG
>WNFG01001365.1_pt1 | contig 20515 bp, 20 predicted proteins | sample 5400431 | NCBI WGS metagenome assembly WNFG01 (sample SAMN13153346, study PRJNA577476) | soil metagenome | isolation source: 120 cm saprolite under Douglas fir tree site 2 hole 3 replicate 2 | place: USA:California | collected 2015-04-18 | reverse complement strand
TCCCAGCACATCCTCGAGCGAGCGTCCGCCGGCGATGGCAGCGGCGCCCCACAGGAGCGAGGAGCGCATGCCGCTCTTGCAGTAGGCGACCACCCGACCCGGTCGTTCGGCTAAAAGATCGGCGAAAGCACGTACTTGGTCGGGGCTGGCGCGCGGGCCGGAGAAGGGCAGGTCGAGGAAGACCAGCCCGGCGGCCTCGGCTGCCTTCTTCAAATCGGCCGTGCGCGGTTGGCCGAACGCCGCTTCGCCGTCGGGCCGGTTGTTCACCACCGCAACGTATCCTGCCGCCGCGATCTCCTTCATATCCTCGGGCTGCAGCTGGCCGGAGATGGCGACGCGATCGTCGATGCCAACGAGGGATGCGGACATGCTTGCTACTCCACGACGACTTGCCGGGCGATCTCGTGCTTCCTGATCCAATGAATGAACGGCAGCGACAGCAACACCATCCATAGCTTGCCGACGATCTGTCCGGCGAGGAAGTCGAGGCTGCCGAAGGCCAGCCATAAAAACAGCAGGCTGTCGGCGATCAGGCCGATCACGCTGCTGGCCAGAACCGCCAGGACCAGGCCACGCGATTGCAGCGGCGTGTACACGGCAAAGTCGGCCAGCTCCGACAACAGGAAAGCGGCGGCCGACGCAAACACCAGTTGCGGCGGCGCGACGGCGCCCGACAGCGCCGCACCGGCGACGATGGCAGCGAGCGCCACGGCGCGTCCCAGGCGGCGTTGCACCATGTCGCGCAGCACCAGGGCGAGACCGATCATCAGCACGCCGGACGGCGCCATCAGGGGATGCCCGTCCGGGCCCCACGGCGCCACCGGCACCAGGCAGGGGCCATGGGATGGCGCACAGACCGTGCCGACATGGCCGATCATCCAGTTGGCGATGGGGATGCAGGCGATGAAGGCCAAAAAATAGCCGATCGACGCAGCCTTGCTGCGATTGAGGGTCATATGTTTGGTCGTCATGGCGGGCCGCTCCCTAGCAGGTCTCGGCGCCATCGGGAACCCGCTAGACGACCGTCCTGCCTTCGCGCCAGGCGATGTAGCCGCGCTTGCGCAAGGCGCAGGCCGGGCAGACGCCGCAGCCATGGCCCCAGGCCTCGCGCGGCCCGCGTTCGCTTTCATAGCAGGTGTGGGTGTGCTCGAGGATGACCTCGACCAGCGCCTCGCCGCCGAGCTCTTGGGCGAGCGACCAGGTCTCCGCCTTGTCGAGCCACATCAGCGGCGTGTGCAGCACGAAGCTGCGGTCCATGCCGAGGTTCAGCGCGACCTGCAGCGCCTTGATAGTGTTGTCGCGGCAGTCGGGATAACCGGAGAAATCCGTCTCGCACATGCCGCCCACCAGGTTGCGGATGCCGCGCCGCCAGGCGACGGCGGCGGCGAAGGTGAAGAACAGGAGATTGCGGCCGGGCACGAAGGTGTTGGGCAGGCCGTCGTTCTTCATCGCGAAGCCGACGTCGCGGGTGAGCGAGGTTTCGCTGATCTGGCCCAGCACGCCCATGTCGATGAAATGGTCCTCGCCCAGGCGGCTCGTCCACTGCGGGAACCGCCGGTGGACTTCGTCCAGCACCACAAGTCGTTGATCCAGTTCGATTCGATGCCTTTGCCGGTAGTCAAAAGCGACCGTCTCGACATGCGCAAATCGCTCTAGCGCCCAGGCCAGACACGTGGTGGAATCCTGGCCACCGGAGAACAGGACGAGGGCCGATCGAGCGTCGTTCATGGAGGGCTTTATGGCCTGCAACCTTTCTCCGCGCCACCGCGTTGCTTTTCTCAACGTCCCTATTCGGTGAGGAGGGAACCATGTTCGTCTCCGACATTCTCGGGCAGAAGGGCGGCCTGGTATTCACCGTGACGCCGGGCACGTCGGTCGCGCAGATTTCCCAGCAGCTCAGTACGCGGCGTATCGGCTCGGTCCTCGTGCTCGACGACGACAGCTCTGTTGCCGGCATCGTCTCCGAGCGCGATCTCGTGCGTGCATTGGCCAGTCACGGCGCCAAGGCGATGGAGCTGGAAGCGCGGCATGTCATGACCCGCGATGTCGTCACCTGCGATCCCGACGATTCGATCGACCAGGTGATGGGAACCATGACCCGCGGCCGCTTCCGCCACCTCCCGGTCGTCCGCCACGGCGAGTTGCTCGGCTTGGTCTCGATCGGCGACGTGGTGAAAGCCCGGCTGGAAGAGGCCGCGCACGAGACCGAGGCGCTCAAGGCCTACATCGTCGCAGGCTGATCCCGACGTCTCTTAAGTTCCAGGACGATCTCCGCTAGGGTCCGGGCAACCCGTGGTCCGGAGATCGCATGTCATCACCCCTGCAAGGCAAGGTCGCGCTCGTTTCGGGCGCCGGCAAGAATATCGGTCGAGCGATAGCGCTTGCCCTCGCGCGCGACGGCGCCTCGATCGTCGTCAACGGTCGTGCCGACCGCGCGGCGGTCGACGCCGTCGTGCGCGAGATCGAGGCGATGGGTGGCAAGGCGGCCGCGGCGATGGGCGACGTCTCGGATCCCGCGGTGCCACCGCGCCTGGCCGACGAGGCCAGCAAGGCGTTCGGCGGCGTCGACATCCTGGTGAGCAACGCGGGGCTCAGACGGCAGACCTCCTTCCTCGATATGTCCTACGAGGAGTGGCGGCAAATCCTGTCGGTGGCGCTCGACGGCGCCTTCCTGCTGGGCAAGGCGATCGTGCCGCAGATGGTGGCGCGCGGCGGCGGCGCCTTCGTCGCCCTGTCGGGCATCTCGACCCATGTCGGCACGCCCAACCGCTGCCACGTCTCGGCCTCCAAGTCGGGCCTCGAAGGCCTGATGCGCGCGCTCGCCGTCGAGCTCGCGCCGCACAAGATCACCTGCAATGCGCTGTCGCCTGGGGCCATCGACACCGCGCGCGGCGGCGCGGCGGGGCCGGCGTCGGTCAACCGGCTCAACCGGCCGATCCCGCTAAAGCGCTTCGGCACGGTCGAGGAGATCGCCGCCATGGTGCGCCTGCTGGTCGGGCCCGAAGGCACCTTCATCACCGGCCAGACCATTCACGTGAATGGCGGCGAGTTTCTGACGTAAGCCAAAGAGGAGACGACGATGATGCTCGCGCGCTCGATCCTTGTCCTGGCGCTCGCCCTTCCGACGGCGGCGTCCGCTCAGTCGCCACCGGCCTACCGGCCCGGCCTCGGCGACCTGATGACGATGACGGTGCAACCACGCCATCTGAAACTGGCGCTGGCCGGCCGGGAAAAGAACTGGGCCTATGCCGCCTACGAATGGCACGAACTCGAGGAGGCGCTCGAGCACATCGCCAAGCAGGTGCCGAAATGGCGCGAGCTCGACATCGGCCAGCTCATGGCGGCCACGGTCAAGCAGCCGCTCGACGACCTCGAAGCGGCGATCAAGGCAAGCGACGGGCAGCGCTTCAACACGGCCTTCCGTCAACTCACCGATGCCTGCAACGCTTGCCACAAGAGCGCCAATCTCGCGGTGATCGTCATCAAGGTGCCGGACGAATCGGCCTTTCCCAACCAGGACTTCCGCGCGACGAAGCCCTAGGAGAACGAGGGGACGCGGGAAATGATGCCGTACCTCGTGGTGACGATGGCGCCGGCGTGAGCCGGCGCGATTTCGACGTCATCGTCGCGGGCGCCGGCGCCGCGGGCCTGATGTGCGCGCTGCGCGCCGGCCAGCGCGGCCGCAGCGTCCTGCTGCTGGAGCATGCCGACAAGGTCGGCAAGAAGATCCTGATCTCGGGCGGCGGGCGCTGCAATTTCACCAACCTTTTGAGCCGGCCGGAAGCCTTTCTGTCGGCCAACCCGCGTTTCTGCAAATCGGCGCTGGCGCGTTACACCCAGCACGATTTCATCGCCCTGGTGGAGACGCACCGCATCGCCTGGCACGAAAAGACCCTGGGCCAGCTTTTCTGCGACGGTTCGGCACGCCAGATCGTCGCCATGTTGCTGGCCGAGTGCGCCGCCGCCGGCGTCGATGTACGGGTGGCCCATCGCATCACTGACATCGCCAAGGCCGACGGCTTCATGGTGAGCACCGACCATGGCGCGTTCTCTTCGGCCTCGCTGGTGCTGGCGACCGGCGGCCTGTCGATCCCGAAGATGGGCGCCACCGGCTTCGCGCACGACGTCGCACGCCGTTTCGGACTGGCGTTGACCGAGACGCGGCCCGCCCTGGTGCCGCTCACCGTGAAGGTACCCGAGCTGAGCGGCGTATCGCTGGACGTCGTGGCGCGGCTTGGCCGGGCAGGCTTCCGCGAAGCCATGCTGTTCACCCATCGCGGCCTGTCGGGCCCGGCGATCCTGCAGATTTCCTCCTACTGGCGCGAGGGGCAGGAGATTTGCATCGACCTGCTGCCCGATACCGACGCCGCCTCGTTCCTGAAGGAGCGCAAACGCACGCGGCCCAAGGCGGAGCTGCGCACCGCGCTGGCCGAAGCGCTGCCGCAGCGACTGGCGCATTGGCTGGCGCCCGAGGGCACGATGGCGGCCCGGCGCGATCGCGATCTGGAGGCGTTGGCGGCCCGGTTGAAAGCCTGGAAGATCGTGCCCGACGGCACCGAGGGTTACGCCAAGGCGGAAGTGACCGTGGGCGGCATCGACACGTCAGGGCTCTCCTCGCGCACCATGGAGGCACGCCAGGTGCCGGGCCTCTACGTCATCGGCGAGGCGGTCGACGTCACGGGTTGGCTGGGCGGCTACAACTTCCAGTGGGCTTGGTCGTCGGGCTGGGCGGCCGGCGAAGCGGTTTAATGCCCGAGATAGCTCCTGCGCAGGTCGGGATCTTGGGCCAGGTCGGCCGCCTTGCCGGACAGCGTGACCCGGCCGTTCTCCAGCACATAGGCGCGATGCGCAATGGCCAGCGATTGCACCACGTTTTGCTCGACCAGCAGGATGGCAAGCCCTTCGCGATTGAGTCGGCCGATCAGGCCGAACACCTCCTCCACGAGCAGCGGCGAGAGGCCGAGCGATGGCTCGTCCAGTATCAGGAGTCTGGGCTCGCCCATGAGGCCCCGTCCGATCGCCAGCATCTGCTGCTCGCCGCCCGAGAGCGTGCCGGCGGCCTGGGCCAGCCGCTCCTCGAGTCGCGGAAAGACCGATAGAACGTGCTCCAGGTTCTTCGCCCGCGCGGCGCGACCGCGGCGATAGCTGCCGAGCTCGAGGTTCTCGCGCACCGAAAGGTTGGGGAAGACGCGCCGGCCCTCCGGCACCTGGACAAGGCCGGCCTCGACGATGCGCATGGACGGCGCGCCGGCGATCTCCCGGCCGTCGAAGCGGATCGTGCCGTCGAACGGCCGATAAAGGCCCGAGATATTATTGTTGAGAGTCGACTTGCCGGCGCCGTTGCTGCCCAGCAGCGCCACGATCTCGCCTGGCGCGACCGCGAGGTCGACGCCGCGCAGCACTTCTATGGCGCCGTAGCCCGCTTTCAGGGACTTCACCTCAAGCACGCAGCACCTTGGCGGCACCGTGACCGAGATAGGCTTCGATCACCTCAGGGTTCTCCGCGATCGACGCCGGCGTTCCCTCGGCGATCATGCGGCCCTGGTTCAGCACATAAACCCGCTCGGCGAGCGAGGTCACGGCCTGCATGACGTGCTCGATCAGCAGGATCGTGACGCCGGCTTCGCGGATGCCCTTGATGACCTCGACGATTTCGACGATCTCGGTGGGATTGAGGCCCGCCATCACCTCGTCGAGCAACAAGAGCCGCGGGTTGGTGGCGAGCGCGCGGGCGAGCTCCAGCCGCTTGCGACCGGCGACGGTAAGGTCGGACCCCATCTGATCCAGTTGCCCGGCCATGCCGACCGTGTCGGCCACCGTCTCGGCTTCGCGCTCGGCCAGCTGGCGGTCGGCGGTGCGCAAATAGGCGCCGACCATGATGTTCTCGCGCACGCTGATTTTCGCGAAAGGCTGGGTGATTTGGAAGGTGCGCACCATGCCCGCCGCGCAGATCTCGTGCGGCGCCAGCCCGGTGATGTCCCGGCCCTCGAAGGCGACCCGGCCGGCATCGGGCGCGTGGAAACCCGCGATGGCGGCGAACAGCGTCGTTTTGCCCGCTCCATTGGGCCCGATCAGGCCGACGATCTCGCCCTGGCGCACGTCGAGCGAGGCTTGGTCGACGGCTTTCAGCCCGCCAAACGACTTGGAGAGTTCCCGTACCTCAAGCATGGCGCGGCTCAAGCATCACATGCCTCGCGCATCGCTCCTCAAGTTCCTCTCCCCCGCTAGGGGGAGAGGTTAGGTGAGGGGGAATCGACGGGCGTAACCTCCTCGCCCAGCCTCTCCCCCTAGCGGGGGAGAGGAGGAAGACGGGCAGGCGATCGTGGCGCTCAAGCATGGCGCGGCTTTCGCCCGAACAGGCCCATCAGGCCGTCAGGCAGGCGGGCCACGATCAGCACCAGCATGATGCCGTAGACCACCAGGCTGAGCGGCTGCACGTTCTTCAGCGCCGGCACGACGCTGGCGAGCCAGCGCGTCACCTCGTTGATGCCGGTCAGGGCAAACGAGCCGATCAACGGACCGAAGATGGTGCCGGCGCCGCCGACCATGCTGACCAGCAGCATCTCGACCGATTTGTCGACGCCAAAAGCGATGTTGGGATCGATGTAGAGATATTTCTGGGCATAGAACGTGCCGCCCGCCGCGCACATGGCGCCCGACAAGGCGAGCACCTTCACCTTCTCGGCGAAGACGTCGATGCCGAGCGCGCGGGCAGCGTCCTCGTTCTCCCGGATGGCGACCAGGCGAGCGCCGAAGCGGCTTCGCGTGAGCTGCCAGGCGATCAGGATCGAAACGACGCAGAGCAGGAGCGCGAGGTAGTAGATCCAGATCGGGTCCCTGAACTGGAAATTGATCGGCCGCGGATCGGCCTTGATCAGCATGCCGAGCCCGCCGCGCGTGAACGGCACGGAGTTGGCAAGGATGCGGAACACCTCGGCAAAGGCCAGCGTGATCAGCGCGAAGTAGGAACCCCGCAGGCCGGCACGGAACGACAGCACGGCGATCATCCAGCCCACCGCTCCGCCCGCCGCCATGGCGACCGGCCAGGCGAGCCAGGGGTTCCAGCCGTAGGTCACCTGGAGGATGGTCGATGTGTAGGCGCCGGTGCCGAAGAACACGACATGGCCGAACGAGGTTTGGCCGGCGAAGCCGCCGGCGATGTTCCACGACTGGCCGATGAAGGCGATGAAGAACACCATCATGCCGACATTCACCAGGTAGTTCGGCGCCAACAGCGGGAAGAGCACGGCGGCGGCGAGACCCGCCAGGCAGGGCAGGGCACGCGGGCTCATGCCTTGCTCCCGAACAGGCCGGTGGGTTTCAGCAGCAGGATCACGATGAAGATCAGCGAGATGCCGATCTGGCCCAGCTGCTCGCCCAGCAAGAGGCCGCCCAGCGCTTCGGTGATGCCGATGATGAAGCCGCCGATCGCCGCCCCGACGAAGCTTCCCATGCCGCCCAGCACCACGATGGTGAAGGCGACCAGCACGAAGGCATGGCCCGAGGACGGTGTCACGTAGTAGGTCGGCATCAGCAGGCACGCTGCCGCGCCCAGGCAGGCGATGCCGATGCCGTAGGACACGGCGAAGATATTGTCGACGTCGATGCCGACCAGGCGTGCGCCCTGCCGCTCCTTGGCCACCGCGCGGATCGCCTTGCCGGTGTCGCTCTTGGCGATGTAGAGGCCGAGCACCGCGCAGAGCAGCAGCGATGCGCCAAACGAGATGATCTTGGGCAGGGGCAGGAAGGCCGCGCCCAGCTCGACGAAGGAGCCGGCGTAGGGCACGTCGATGGTCTGGGTATCACCGCCGAAGAAGAGAAGTGCCGCATTGTCGATCACGATCGAGAGGCCGAGCGTGATCAACAGGATGTTCTCATCGCGACCGTGGCTCAGGCGGCCGATCAGCAAGCGATAGAGCACGAAGCCGAAGACGAAGGCGCCGGCGATCACCAGCGGCAGGGCGACGTAGGGATCGATGCCCACGAGCCGCCACAGATAGAAGACGGCGTACATGGCCAGCATCAGGAGGCTGCCATGGGCGAAGTTGATGATGTGCAGGACGCCGTAGATCAGAGTCAGCCCGACGGCAACCAGCACATAGATGCCGCCGGCCAAAAAGCCGTTCAGGACGCCGGCGAAGATGATTCCCGAGTCGAGCACGCCTCAGGTGAGCTTTGGCCGCGGGAACACGGCCTTGGCCGAGGCGAATTCCTCCGGCGCGATCACTTCGATGTCGCCTTTCAGCGACTGCATGACCCCGGGCTTGCCGCCCTGGTTCTGGCCGTTGACGAACTTGGTTGGTCCGTAGGGCATCAGCTCGGCCTTGAAGGTCGAGCTGGCAAGTGCCGCAAGCAGCTTTTCCTTGTCGGCCGAGGCCGCGCGTTCCAGTGCGTCGGCCAGCAGCATGACGTTGATGTAGGTCAGGTAGACCTCGAAGGTGAACAACGCTCCGCCGTCCTCGACCCGCTTCTTGAGCGCCACCGCCTTGGCGCTCTTTGGATTGTACCAGTGGTTCACGTCCATCATGTATTGCGAGACGTCGGGCATCTCCTTGACGAACTTGTAGTTGAAGCCGCCGCCCAGGATCGAATAGAAGCCGGCGACGTTCACCTTCTGCTGATAGAGCGTGCGCGCCAGCAGCATGTACTCGTTGCCGTAGTTCGACATCATGATGATGTCGGGCGCCAGCGAGCGGATGCGCAGCGCAATGTTGTCGAAGTTGCGCGTCGGGTTGTCGTGGGCGATCAGCTCCTTGGCCTCGATGCCGATCGACGGCAGCTTGCCTTGCAGGAGCTTGGCGGTGCCGGTCCCGAACTCGCCCGATTCATGGACGATCACCGCTGACTTGGCGATTCCGCCGGCCGCCTTGTTGAGCGCGCCCAGCGAGGCGATGCCGTCGTCGACGCAGACACCGAAACCGGGCTTCAGCCGGAACACGTTCTTCAGCCCACGGTTCACGATCAGGTCGGAGGCGCCGACATCGATCAGGAACGGCGTGTCGTACTTCGACGCGGCCTGGCTGGCGGCGATGCCGACCGGGCTCTGGAAGCAGCCGATATAGGCCGCCACGCCCTGCTCGGTCATCTTCTCGACTTCGGCGACGCCGACTTCGACCTTGGACTGGCTGTCGCCCAGCAGCGCCTCGAGCTTGGTGCCGCCCATCAACTTGATGCCGCCCGCCTTGTTCACATCCTCGATGGCCATGGTGCCGCCGAGCCGGCTCTGCTGGCCGTTATAAGCGACGAAGCCGGTCACCGGATGGATCAGGCCGACTTTCACCGACGCAGGCTGCGCGCCCACGATCGCCGGAACGCTCAGGGTGGCGAGCGCCGTCGTTCCCAACACGAAGCCGCGACGCGAAACCTGCTTTTTCATCGTGAAGCCCCTTCTTGATTCCCCGAACGACGCTACGATAGCGCCTGTCCACGGACAACCGCCAACCGCGGGAGCGCGCGATGTCCAAGATCCTGTCGCCGGCCGAGCTCGACCAGGCCGTAGAATAGGCCGATGCGTGCCGCCGCCCTTGCCGCCTCTCTTCTTGCCCTCGTCCTTGCAGCGCCGCTGTCGGCGCAGCCGGACATCACGCCGCGCGCGCCGTCGGACTATCGCCAGACCGACGCCGTGTTGACGCACTATCCCGCCCTGGGCCACGTACGACTGGCCAGTCCTGCCTTCGACAAGCCCGAACCGTCGCTCACCAGCCAGGACGAGATGGCGACCTTTCTCGCGACCGTCGCCCGCGAGTCGCGACATGTGCGCGTGAAAAGCCTCGGACGATCGACCCTGGGCCGCGACATCCCGCTGCTCTATGTCACCCGGGAAGGGCTCGACGATCCCGCCGCCATCGGCCGGCTCGGCCGTCCGGTGATCTGGCTGATCGGCCAGCAGCACGGCAACGAACCGGCGGGCGGCGAGGCCATGCTGGCAGTCGCTGCCGCACTGTCGTCGGGCGAGCTAGAACCGCTGCTCGGGCAGCTGAGCGTCGTCATCGTGCCGCGGGGCAATGTCGACGGCGCGGCGGCCGACCGTCGCGATCTCGCGAGCGGCGCCGATCCGAATCGCGACCACCTGCTGCTGAGCCAGCCCGAAGTCCGCGCGCTCCATGTGGCGATGCGCGCCCTGCCGCCCGATGTCGTGGTCGATCATCACGAATTCAGCGTCGCCTGGCGCTGGGTCGAGAAGTTCGGTGCCCTGCAGGGTCCCGATGTGACGATCCTCGAGGCGACGCATCCTGCGGTGCCGCGCCCGCTCACCGATATCGCCCACAGCCTCTACCGGCCGGCGCTGGAGGCAGCGATGGCGCGTCATGGCCTGTCGAGCCACGACTACGTCACGACCAACGCCGACCGGACCGACCGGTCGGTCTCGCTGGGCGGCAATGCGCCCGGCATCGCGCGCAACACCTTCGGGCTGCGCGGCAGCGTCTCCTATCTGATCGAGACGCGCGGCGTCGGCATCGGGCTGCAGAGCTATCAGCGCCGGGTCGCCACGCACTACCTGCTGGCCAAGGCCATGCTCGAGGCGTCGGCCGCCGATCCTGCCAGCCTGCGCAACCGCATCGATGCCGCGCGCGCGGCCGCCGCTGTCGGGCCCCTCGAGCTGGTGGTGTCGCACCGCCTCGGCGAACGGCCGATCGTGCTGCCCCTGATCGATCCGAAGAGCGGCGCGCCCAAGCCGACCGACGTGACCTTGGCCGACAGCCGCAAGGTCGAGCCGACCGAGCTGCGTCGACGGCCGCTCGGCTATCTCGTGCTGCGCGGCGCCAGGCCGGTCGCCGAGCGACTGGTGCTGAACCAAGTTTTGGTCTGCGAAGTGGCCGCACCCGCGCGGCTCGAGGTCGAGTTCTATCGCGTGACGAGGGTCAAGGCGCGCGCCAGCCGAGAATCGATCAATCCCGACCAGTCGATGCAAGTGGCGGTGAGCGGGAAGACGGTCGAGGTGCCGATCGGTGCTCTGTGGGTACCGATGGAACAGGCGGCGGCAGGCATCGTCGCTGCGGCGCTCGAACCCGATTCGCCCGGCAGCTACCTCGGCGTCGGCGTCATACCGATGGCCGACGACGAGACGGAGGCGCCACTGTACCGCGTCATGTCCACCCAAGGCCTTTCGCTGACGCCAATCGATGGGACGCCGACGCCGCTCTGCCCGCGGCGCTAGGGCAGATTCCACCCACTTCCTTCCCCGGTAGTGGGGAGGCCGAGGGGTCGGAGCGCGATTGCGTCAGTCCATCATGGTGTCGATGTAGTGCCGGACGACCTCGCCCGGCGTCGCATGCCAGACATTGGCGAAGCGCTCGATGCGGCGCAGCGCCTCGTCGAGATATTTTATGCGGTGCGGCATGCCCATCAGCCAGGGATGGATCGACAGGTTGAACACCTGCCCGCCTTCCTGATGGAGCAACTCGAAGGCCTCACCCACCAGATCGGGATAGCGCGTGGTGTTGATGCGCCGTAGCCAAAGCTGCTGCACGTCGTCCCATTCCGGCTGGTTGGGCAGCGAGACGAACTTCTTGCCGACCTTCATCGGATAAGGCTGATCGTCGTTCGGCCAGTCGAGCACATAGTCGAGGCCGGCGTCGGCCAGGAGCCGGGGCGTGCGCTGGCTCTCGCCATAGTCCTGGCCCAGCCAGCCCGTCGGCCGCGCGCCCGCCGCCTTGTCGATGGCGGCGATCGCTCCGGCGATCTCGGCCCTTTCCTCCGCTTCGCTCATCTTGGAGGTGATCATGCGATTGGCCGAACGGCCATGGGCGATGAACTCGTAGTTGCGTTTCTTGAACTGCTCGACGAGATAGGGATAACGCTCGACCGCGAGCGCGTTCACGGCCACGCCGGCACGGATCTGATAGCGGTCGAGCACGTCGAGCACGCGAAAGATGCCGACCCGGTTGCCGTAGTCGCGCTGCGTCCAGGTGCGGTAGTCGGGCATGAAGCTGCCGAACTCGCCGACAAAACGCGGATCCTTGTGGCTGTTCTCGGACGGAACCAGCTCCCAGTATTCCAGGTGCAGCAGCACAGAGGAGGCGACGCGTGCGTTGCGCGGCCAGGTGAGCTTGGGCCGCTTGGGAAAGGGCACGTAATCGTACCAGGGATTGTCCATCCCGGACTTGAGCGGCGGCGGGTTCTTCGGGACCGGGGCGGTGCTCATCTCACGCCTCCTTGCCGAGATGGTTCTGATAGGGCTTCAGCCCATTGGCCACGTACCAGTCGAGGATGTCCTCGGCGGTGCAGACCCAGGCATCGGTGTGCTGGCGGATGTAGCCGAGGGCGCGGTCGAGATGTTTTATGCGGTGCGGCGCTCCCATCATGTAGGGGTGCAGCGCGATGCACATCACGCGGCCGTTCTCGCTGCCCTCGCGATAGACCGTATCGAAATGATCGACGATCATCTGGGCGAATTCCGCGGCCTCGAACGGCTGTCGGTAGATCAGGGCGTCGTTGATATCCATCGTGTAAGGCACGTGGATCAGGGGGCCATGCTTGGTGGCAACCGGCGTCGGTTGGTCGTCGTGGTAGAAGTCGCAGAAATAGTCCAGGCCCGCTTCCTTCACGAGGTCGGGCGTGTTGATCGTGTTGGAGACGGCCGGCGAGAACCAGCCGCGCAGCTTGCGGCCGGTCAGCCTGAGATGCGTGGCCTTGCTGTGCTCGATGACCTCGCGTTCCTCCTGCTCGCTGTAGCCCCAGTGATAGCGGGTGTTGAGGTAGCCGTGGCTCATATACTCCCAGCGCCGCGCTTCCATGGCCTCGAGGATCTCGGGATACATCTCAATCACCGACATCGACAGCGACACGGTGCAGCGCACCTTGTGCTTGTCCAGAACCTCGAACATGCGCCATAGCCCGACCCGGTTGCCGTAGTCGCGGCCGCCGTAGCGCAGCACGTCGGGATGCGGCATGCGCGGCCACGGATTGCGCATGCGGACCTCGGCCGGCAGGTATTCGTAATGCTCGATGTTGGGGCAGACCCAGACGGCGACCCGCGCGCCCTTTGGCCAGGAAAGCTTCGGTCGCTCGACGACGGGGGAGTAGCCGAACCGGTAGGGATCCATTGCTGAACTCTCGTTGTTGGCAGCCGAAGTGCATCACGCGGCGGCAAGCAACGCAACAGCGCGCTCGGCGCCGCCGAGGCGCGAGACTTGCGCCAAAACAACGCCGCGCTCACAGTCATTCGCATGGCGGACCGTATCCGTTTTGTCTTGAACGACCAGCCGGTCGAGCTTTTAGGCGTCTCGCCGATGACGACCCTGCTCGACTGGCTGCGCGACCATCGCGGGCTCAGGGGCACCAAGGAGGGCTGCGCCGAGGGCGATTGCGGCGCCTGCACCGTGGTGCTGGAGCGCGCCGACGGCCGGCGCGAGGCGATGAATTCCTGCATCGCGCTGCTGGGCCAGATCGACGGTCAAGTGGTGCGCACGGTCGAAGGCCTGCGCCGGCCGAACGGCGGGCCTCATCCGGTGCAGACGGCAATGGCCGATTCAGATGCCACGCAGTGCGGCTTTTGCACGCCGGGCTTCGTGATGTCGGCCTACGCCTTCGCCTTGGGCGGCGAGGACCCTGACCCCGACACCATCCACGATGTGCTCGCCGGCAATCTCTGCCGCTGCACCGGCTACCGGCCGATCGTCGCGGCGTTGACCAGGGCCGCCGGCCTGCCGGTCGAGCCGGTGGCTTCTGCGCCGGGGCGAGGAGATTCGGCGTCGTTCGGCGCCTTTCATGCGCCGCGCTCGCTCGCCGACCTTTTGGCGTTGCGGAACAGGCATCCCGACGCGCTTCTGCTGGCCGGCGCCACCGATCTCGGCCTGTTGGCCAGCCGGGCGCGCAAGCCGCCGGCCGCGATCATCCATGTGGCGCATGTGCCCGAGCTGATGGCGATGCGCGAGGACAAGAAAGCGATCACGATTGGCGCCGCCGCGACCTATGCCCAGGCGATGCCGGTGCTGATCGCCAATTTCCCTGCGCTGAAGGCCTATCTGTCGCGGCTGGGGTCGCGGCAGATCCGCACCATGGGCACGCTCGGCGGCAATATCGGCACGGCCTCGCCGATCGGCGACATGCCGCCGGTGCTGATGGCGCTGGAGACGAAACTCACGCTCGTGTCCCAGCGCGGCACGCGCGACCTGCCGCTGGAGGAGTTCTTCCTCGCCTATCGCAAGACGGCCTTGGCGGCCGACGAGGTCATCCAAAGCCTCACCCTGCCCAAGCTGTGGCCGGGCGAGGTGTTCTTCTGCGATAAGATCAGCAAGCGGCGCGACCAGGATATTTCCACGGTGGCTGCTGCCTACCGCCTGCGCATCAAGAACGGCAGAATCGAGGAGGCGCGCGTCGGCGTCGGCGGTATGGCGGCAACGCCCAGGCGCGCCAGCCGTGTCGAGCAGGCGTTGAAGGGCCAGCCGGTCACAGCGGCAACCTTCGAAGCCGCGGCCGCCGCCGTCGCCCGGGACTTCCAGCCGATCGACGATTGGCGTGGCACGGCGTCGTATCGGCTTTCCGCTGCGTCCAATCTGCTGCGCCGTCTCTACTGGCGCATCACCCAGCCTGAGCGCGCGGTCGAGGTCGAAGCGCTATGAACGGCCAGGTCCATACCGCCCAACGCCATGACAGCGCGTTGAAGCACGTCACCGGCCAGGCGCTCTATATCGACGACATTCCCGAGCCGCCAGACACCCTTCATGCCGCGCTGGTGCTGAGCCCGATCGCCAGCGGTCGCCTGCGCCGGCTCGATCTTTCCCAGGCCGCAACGGCGCCGGGCGTGGCGGGTGTCTTTGCCGCCGGCGACATCCCGGGCCACAACAACATCGCCGGTCCCGGCAAGCAGGAACCGCTGTTTGCCGGGGACAAGGTCGAGTTCGCGGGCCAACCGCTAGCGGTCGTGGTCGCCGACACGCTCGACGCGGCACGCGCCGCGGCCGAACGCGCTGTGATCGACATCGAGCCGACGGAGGCGATCCTCGATATCGCCACGGCGCTTGCCAAGCAGGCCTATGTGCAGCCGCCCTCGACCATCCTGCGCGGCGATCCCGACGCGGCGCTGAAGGCGGCGCCCCATCGCTTGAGCGCCGAGTTCAGCGTCGGCGGGCAGGAGCATTTCTATCTCGAAGGCCAGATCGCCTTCGTGTTGCCAGGCGAGGACGGCGACCTGGTCGTTCATTCCTCGACCCAGCATCCCACCGAAGTGCAGCACGTTTGCGCCGAGATTTTAGGCTGCGACTTCAATCGCGTAACGACCGTCGTGCGCCGCTTGGGCGGCGGCTTCGGCGGCAAGGAAAGCAATGCCTCGTGGGTGGCCGGCGCCGCGGCGCTGGCGGCGGCCAAGACGGGCCGGCCGGTAAAGCTTCGCCTGCCGCGCGAAATCGACATGGTCGCGACCGGCAAGCGTCACGGCTTCGACTATCGCTACACGGTGGGCTTCGACGAGCAGGGCCGCGTGCTGGCGCTCGACGCGGTGCTGGCGGCCGACGCTGGCTGGAGCCTCGACATGACCCCGGGCGTGCTCGCACGCGCGCTCACCCACGTCGATAACGCCTATTGGATCCCGCATGTCCGCGCCACGGGCTATGGCTGCCGCACCAACCGGCAGTCCAACACCGCCTTCCGCGGCTTCGGCGGCCCGCAGGGCGTCGTGGTGATGGAAGATGCGATCGACCGCATCGCGCACCATCTCGGCCGCGACGCCAACCTGATCCGGGCGCTCAATTTCTATGCCGCGGGCCGTGACGAGACGCCTTACGGCCAGACGGTCGAGGAGAATCACCTGGCGCGCTGCTGGGCCGAGGTGAAACAGAGCAGCGACTTCGAGCGGCGGCGCGCCGAGATCGACGCCTTCAATCGCACCCATCCGATTCTCAAGCGCGGGCTTGGCCTGTTCCCGCTGAAGTTCGGCATCTCCTTCAACCTGCCGCACATGAACCAGGCCGGCGCGCTGGTGCATGTCTATACCGACGGCTCGATCCGCCTGAACCATGGCGGCACCGAGATGGGGCAGGGGCTGTTCGTGAAGGTGGCCCAGGTCGTGGCCGAGGTCTTCAAGGTCGACATCGACCGCATCCGGCCCTCGGCGACCTCAACCGCCGAAGTGCCCAACACATCGCCGACCGCGGCCTCGACGGGCTCGGACCTCAACGGCTGGGCGGCGTGGGAGGCGGCCAACACCATCAAGCAGCGCATGATCGTGTTCGCCGCCGAGCATTTCGGCGCCGCGCCCGGCGATATCGAATTCGCCGACGGCACCGTCCGCATCGCCAAGCCGGGCAGCAACCAGGTCGTGGGCTTCGGCGAGCTGGCGCGGCTCTGCTGGCTGGGTCGGGTGTCGCTGTCGGCCACCGGCTTCTACAAGACGCCCAAGATCCATTGGGACGCCGCGTCGATGCGCGGCCGGCCGTTCTTCTATTTCTCGTTCGGCGCGGCCGCAGTGGAAGTGGCGATCGACATGCTCACCGGCGAGAGTCGCGTGCTGCGCGCCGACCTGGTGCAGGACTGTGGCGCCTCGCTCAATCCCGCCATCGATCTTGGTCAGATCGAGGGCGCCTTCGTGCAGGGCCAGGGCTGGCTCACCTGCGAGGAGCTGTGGTGGGACAACGAGGGCAGGCTGCGCACCGTCGGTCCCTCGACGTATAAAATCCCCGGCAGCCGCGACGTGCCGGCGGTGTTCAATGTGAAAATGCTAGAGAACGCGCCGTCGCGCGAAGCCACCATCTTCCGCTCCAAGGCGGTCGGCGAGCCGCCGCTGCTGCTCGCGACCGCCGTCTGGACTGCGCTCAAGGACGCCATCGCGGCGGTCGGCGACCACAAGACCGCAGTGCGGCTCGATGCGCCAGCCACCCCCGAGCGTGTGCTGGCGGCAATCGCTACACTCAAAAAGTAAAACGGAGGGGACAATGGACGTACGCATGGATGGCCGCGTGGCCGTGATCACCGGTTCGAGCACCGGCCTGGGTCTGGCGATGGCCAAGGAATTCGCCGCCTCCGGCGCCTCGGTGGCGCTGCTGGCGCGCAAGGCCGACGTGCTGGCCACGGCCAAGGCCGAGGTCGCCAAGGCCGCCGGCAAGACCAACGCCAAGGTCGAGGCCTATTCCTGCGACGTCGCCAAGGCACAGCCGATCGCCGACACCTTCAAGAAGGTCGTGGCCGATTTCGGCAAGGTCGACATCGTCGTCAACAATGCCGGCATCAGCCACGCCAAGCCTTTCGAGACGGTGACCGATGATGATTGGCAGGGCGACCTCGACCTGAAACTGTTCGCCGCCATCCGCCTGCTCCGCCTCGCGCTGCCCGGAATGCGCGAGCGCAAATGGGGTCGCGTCGTCAATGTGCTGAACATCGGCGCCAAGGCGCCGGGCGCCGACAGCACGCCGACCAGCGTCAGCCGCGCTGCGGGTCTCGCGCTGACCAAGGCGCTCTCCAAGGAGAACGCCCAGCACAATGTCCTGGTCAATGCCATGCTGGTCGGCTTGATCGAAAGCGACCAGTGGGTGCGCCGCCACAAGGCGCTCGGCAAGGATCAGACCTTCCAGCAGTTCGTCGACGGCATGGCCAAGGGACGCATCCCGATCGGCCGCATGGGCAAGGCCGAGGAGTTCGCGCGCATGGCCTGTTTCCTCTGCTCCGACGCCGGTTCCTTCATCACTGGCGTCGCCATCAACGTCGACGGCGGCGCGAGTCCGGTGGTTTAGCCTTCATGTCGTCCTGAGCGTAAGCGAAGGACCTCATCGCCGCTTGCCACCGGCATGAGATCCTTTGCTCCGCTCAGGATGACAGAGGGCCAGCCGGCGCGACGTTGAAGATGCGCCGGACCTCCTCGAGGTCCTTCTCGACCCAGTCCCAGACGTTCCAGTCAGGCGCGAAGATGTCGACGGTCATGTCGCGGCCGCGCGCCCAGGCGTGCCAGAACTCGTCGGGGTCGAAGCCGCCGCGCGCCGGCGTGGCGACGTCGTTGAACCTGACGCCGAGATGGCCGTTGAAGATCACCGGCAGGATGTGGCCCGCCATCGGATTGATCGGGTGCATGGCGGCCGTGAAGGTCGAAACCAGGATCTCGCCGCGGTAAGTGGTGTCGTAGCCCGAGATCACGTGCGTGGAATCGTGCGGCGTGGCGAAGGTCGCGTTGAGCGCCGTGGGCTCGCCCGGGAAGGCGTAGCCGTTCTGCTTGTCGAAGTTCCACAGTGCCTTGCCGAAGCTGTTGCCCGGCAGCTTGCCCAGCGCGTCGTAGCGCGCCGCCAGCTTGGGCTGGGCCTTGCAGCCCTTGTAAGGCAGGATCCATTCGGCCGGATCGGGGTTATTGCCCCACGGCTTGCCGATGACGCTTTCCGCGTTCTGCCGCGTCATGTCGGCGATCACCCAGGTCATGTGGCCGGATGCCGCCTCGACCATCTCGGTGAGGTAGTCCTCCTCGATGTCGAGCGCACGGGCATAGGCCAGCACGCGGCCGAGCTTGTCGCTGTCGAGGGCTCCGTCGACCATCACCATAATGGCGAGATACTTCACCGCCTCGGCCGCAAGCTCCCGGTTCTTCAGGACCGCGACCAGGTCGGCCGGCTCGACAGCGGGCAGGGTGCAGAGGTCGGCGAGATCGGGCCGGCGCAGGAGATAGCGTCCCGCCGCCAGGATGCTCGCCGTATCGGCGTCGGTAATCGCCCGGCCACCGGCGAGCGCCACCTGGCGCATGGCGCCCAGGATGGCGTCGCTCTCGCGGCGGCCGACCTGGCGCATCGTGCTAGCGCAGCGGCTCGAGGATGCTGACGTAGTTGGCGACGGCCGCGCCGCCCATGTTGAACACGCCGCCGATCCTGGCCTTGGGCAGCTGCAGGCCACCGGGCGCGGTGCCGGAGAGCTGCATGGCCGACATCACGTGCATGCTGACACCCGTGGCGCCGACCGGATGGCCCTTGGCCTTGAGCCCGCCCGAGACATTGACCGGCAGCTTGCCGTCGCGCTCGACCCAGCCCTCGTGGATCGCCCGCTCGCCCTCGCCGGGGGCGGTGAGGCCCATCGCCTCGTACTCGATCAGCTCGGCCGAGGTGAAGCAGTCGTGGCTCTCGACAAAGGAGAGATCGAGCAGGTCGAGCCGCGCCGAGGCCAGCGCCTTCTTCCAGGCAAGCTGTGGGCCCTCGAACTTCACGATGTCGCGCTTGCTCATGGGCAGGAAGTCGTTGACGTGCTCGGCCGCCCGGAAGGCGATCGCCTGCTTCAGGCCGAGCGCGGTCGAAACATCGGTCAATACCACCGCTGCCGCGCCGTCGGTGACGGGCGAGCAGTCGGTGCGCTTCAGCGGACCGGCGACGAACGGGTTCTTGTCCGAGGGCGTGCGGCAGAACTCGTAGGCGAACTCCTTCTGGAAGTGCGCATAGGGGTTCTTGGCGCCGTTCTTGTGCGCCTTGACCGCGATCTTGGCCAGCGCATCGGATTTGTCGCCGTAGCGCTGGAAGTAGGCCGAGGTGATCTTGCCGAAGATGCCGGCGAAACCCGCCTCGATGTTGGCCTCCTCGGCGACATAGGACGCCTTGATCAGCACCTCGCCCGCCTGGGCCGAATTGAGCTCGGTCATCTTCTCGACGCCGACCACCAGCACGAAGCGCGCCTTGCCGGCGGCAAGCGTATTGAGCCCCATGTGGATCGCCGCCGAGCCGGTGGCGCAGGCGTTCTCGACGCGCGTCGAAGGCTTGAAGCGGAGGTCGGGGTGGGTCTGCAGCGGCAGGGAGGAGTGGAATTCCTGGCGCACGAAGCCGCCGTTCATGTTGCCGACATAGATGACATCGATGTCCTTGGGCTCGATGCCGGCATGGGCGATGGCCTCGCCGGCGGCTTTCACGATCAGCGATTCGCTGGTCTCGCCGTCGAGCTTGCCGAACTTGCCGTGGGACCATCCGACGATGCAGGCGGTCATGGAAATCTCCTTTGCTGCTGGCCGGCGACCCTAGACGCCGGGGCCAGACGGGTCGAGGGCGCCCATACTAGGTGTAGATACACTTATATGGCCTCGGTCCTCTTGCAAGCCGCCTTGCAGGAGATTTCCTCACCCCCATACAGCCCCGGGCCCGCCCCAATTCCGCCGTCCCGCCGGTATTGACTGTGGCGTCTCCCGGGAGCCCAATTTCACTCATGGCCGAAAACGAGCCGTCGACCGAACGTCCAAGATCCCGCTGGCCCTTGATCCTCGGCAGCCTGGTGGGCGGCTTCCTGCTGCTCGCCGCCGGACTGGGACTCGGCTGGTATCTTTTCTATCGCCCGATCGTGAACGTCGCGGTGCAGTTGCCGGCGCCTCCGCCGCCGCCCGCGCCGCCCGGTCCCGATGCTGCGCAGGTCAAGGCGCTGGAAGACCAGATCGACAAGCAGAAGGCGGCCAACAAGCAGATCGAGGACCAGATCGCGCTCCTGAAGGAGCGGTTGAAGGCCGACGTTTGCACCGTCAAGGATCCGCTGGGCAAGAACACGCCGCCCTCGACGCCGGCACCGCCCGGCGCGCTTCCCGAGCGCAGGACCTAGACAACGTTGTCGTTGAGGTCGGCAAAAAGAATCATTGCCC
>WNFG01001838.1_pt1 | contig 20544 bp, 14 predicted proteins | sample 5400431 | NCBI WGS metagenome assembly WNFG01 (sample SAMN13153346, study PRJNA577476) | soil metagenome | isolation source: 120 cm saprolite under Douglas fir tree site 2 hole 3 replicate 2 | place: USA:California | collected 2015-04-18 | reverse complement strand
CCGCCGCGTTCACCTTCACCGAGTCCGGGTCGGTGGCCACCCCCCCGAGCGGATAGCCGTGCAGGTCCTGGATCGACACCACGAAGACCACCCCGGGCATCGCCCGTCGGGTAACATACGACACGTCGATCAGCGCCGTTTCCCCTCGATCGAACCGGTCCTGGACCACTTCCTCCTGGTTCCGAACCACTACTTCCCCGATCGCCAGGTCCCGATCCGGATCCAGGTTTACCTCAGTACTCTTCACATCACCCACCCCATCGCTCGTCACATGTTCCAGGTAGGCGTCTACGACCTCGTTCGGCTCGCCGATCATCCGCACCGAGCCGTCGTCCAGCCAGACCACCCGTTTGGCGTGCTCGGTGATGTTGGTCAGGTTATGGGAGACCAGGATGATCGTCTTGTCGTCTTCCTTCAACTCGGCCAACTTGTTCAGGCACTTGGCCTGAAACGAGGCATCCCCCACCGCCAAGATCTCGTCGATGAGCAGAATGTCGGGATCCACGTGAGCAGCGACCGAAAACCCCAACCGCATCTGCTGTCCGGAGGAGTAGTGCTTGATAGGGGTATCGATGAAGCGCTCGATCTCGGCGAAGGCGACGATGCGTTCGAACTTCTCCTGCACCTCGCGTCTCGACATGCCCATGATGGAGCCGTTCAAGAACACGTTCTCCCGGCCGCTCAGCTCGGGGTGGAATCCGGCCCCAATCTCGATGAGCGCCCCCAGCCTCCCGCGAGCTACGAAGCTACCCACGGTCGGTACCGTCACCTGAGACAGAATTTTGAGCAGCGTGCTCTTTCCCGCCCCATTCCGCCCGACCAACCCAAGCACCTCGCCCTTCTCCAGTGAGAAGGTCACGTTCTTCAGCGCCCAGAAGTCGTCCTGGCTGGGCGGGCCTCGGCGGACCAGTCGCCTGGCGAGCCGCTCGAATTCGTCGCGAATCGACTTCACGTGCCAGCCCCGTCGAAGGCGATACCGCTTCGATACGTTGTTTAGCTCGATTACCGCGTGAGCCATACGAGAGCCCCCTCCTCAGATGACGTCCGCGAACGTCAGCTCCGCCCGCTTGAATACTACTAGGCCCAGCGTTGCGACCGCGATCGTGACGACCGCGCTGACCGCCAGCGCCGGAAGGTCTGGAGCCTGTCCCAGCAGGAAGGCGCGCCGGTAGCCGTCGATGATGGGCGCCATCGGGTTCAACATGTACAGGGGCTTCAGCCACTCTGGAATGACCCGAATGGGGTAAGCGACCGGGGTCCCGAACATCCAGAGCTGCGTGAAGAGAGGCAAGGCGTGCCCGATATCGCGGTAGTTCACGTGGGCCGCGGACGTGAGGCCCGTCATCCCTATGGTGAGAACCATCTGCAGCGCCAGCAGGGGAAAGACCCACAACACCGTGATGGTCAGCGCAACCTTGTAGTAGACGAGCATCGCCGCGAAGAGGAGCAGGGCGATCCCAAGATCAAACGTCGACGCCAGGAGCACCGAGACGAGCAGGGTCTCGCGCGGGAAGTAGATCTTGCGGATGAGCGGGCTGTTCGCCACCATCGACAGCGTCCCCCCGGTCAGGGAGTTCGCAAAGAACGTCCAGAAAATCAAGCCGTTGTACGCGAAGATTGGATACGGCAGTCCGTCGCTCGGCACCTTCGCGAAAACCGAGAACACCAGGGTGAAGACCACCATGATGGACAGAGGCTGCACGATAGCCCAAGCGATGCCCAACGACGTCTGTTTATAGCGGGCCTTGATGTCCCGGAGCGTGAAGCTCAGGACGAGGTCCCAGTGACGCCACGTGTTGCCGATTACTTCAAGCATGATGTGGCCTCGGTTGTGGCGCCGGTTCTGGCCGCCGGGTGATCAGTGCGCGTGGCCGAGCCGCGACCGGTGGGGTGGCGGTTGCGGCAATCGTCTCCGCTGCTCGCACCGAGAGAACCTTCAGAATAGTGCTAGTCGCAACCAGCAGGAAGTACAGGTCAAAATACGCAAAGCTGAGGAATGCGCCCGCCACCAGGAACGGATAGAGCGCCAGCTGGTTCATCTCCGCGTAGTGCGACAGGTAGCCATACTCGGCGTGCCCCTTCCACCTGCGTCTGACGCTTCCCAAAGTGCTCAGGCTGGAGGCCATGAGCGCGACATAGAGGCCGAACCCCACCAAGCCGTGCTCGGACATCACCTCGAAGTAAACGCTATGGACGTCCCGGACTAGGAAGTAGTTGAAGCCGTAGTATTCGTTCCAAACATCTTCGTTCCACAGGGCCCGAAACCCCTCGCCCGCCAGTGGGTGCTGCGTCGCGATCCGCCATGAGGTCATCCAGGCCTGGAGGCGGCCGGCGGCCGAGCCGTCCCGTGTTTCTGCCGACTCCTGGTCTCGAATCGAAGCGATCCGGTCCTTGAGCGCCTGCGGAGCCAAGGGAACCGCGACCAAAGCCACCACGACCACCACCGCCGCGAAGCGTAGCCGCCAGGGTGAGCGCCAGATCAGCACGATGAGAACCGTCGACAGGCCCAGGAACGCACCGCGCGAGTACAAACTCGTTGTTGTCGCCAAAGAAACTGAACTCAGTCCCCGAGATTCGGGAAGCGCCCGCCGTCCGTACGACGTAGAGCGTGCTCTTGAGCCCCCAGAGCCCGAGGCAGATCGCGGGCACCATGTACAGGCTCCGCAGCCGCACCGCGTCCTGGAAGTGATCGTCATGTGCACGCTGAACAGGAACATGAGGATCACCGACCAGGTCCCGGGCAGGGGCTTGCGCTCCCGGCTGAACAGGAAGCCGATCAGGGTGGCCCCGCCGATGAGGGCGGCGACGGGCAACCGACGGCCGAAGCCCCACGTGAAGGAATGGGGAACGAAGTAGGACACCCAGAACCAGCCGAGCACGCCGACCCACGGGCGGGCGACGCTCACCGGGACCAAGTACAGCAGGCTGGCGAGGAGGAGAAGATCGCGCATGACGGTGCCTCGGCTCCGCTATTCGACCGTGACGCTCTTGGCCAGATTACGGGGCTGGTCGACGTCGGTGCCCCGCAGCAGGGCCACCTCATAGGCGAGCAACTGAAGCGGGATACTGGTCAACAACGGCATCAAGAGATCCGGCGCCGCCGGCACCTCCAAGACCCGGTTGACGCGATTTGTCATCTCCACGTCCCCTCGGTGGCAGACCGCGATCACCCGCCCGCCACGAGCCTTGATCTCTTCCACGTTCCCTACCATGCGGTCGTAGGAGGCGTCTCGGGGCGTCAGCACCACGACCGGCATGCGCTCGTCGATGAGGGCGATGGGCCCGTGCTTCATCTCCCCGGCCGCGTAGCCCTCGGCGTGGATGTACGAGATCTCCTTCAGCTTCAGCGCGCCCTCGAGCGCCACCGCGTGCTGCGGTCCCCGCCCCAGGTAGAGCAGGTTCGTGTGCGGGGCGGTCTCTCGCGCGATCGGGCCGACCTGATCGTGCAGAGCCAGGGTCTCGGTCATCAGGAGCGGCATGTCGCTCAGCTCGCCCAGCCGCTTCTGCGTGTCCTGCGCATCCAGGTAGCCTCGATCCCGTCCCAGCGCCACCGCGAGCAGGTAGAAGGCCGCCACCGTCGCCGAGAAGGTCTTGGTCGAGGCGACCCCGATCTCCGGCCCCGCGTGGGTGTAGATCACTCCGTGGGCGTCCCGCGCGAGCGCCGATCCGATCACGTTGGTGATCCCGAGCGTCCGGGCCCCTCGCTCCGCCGCCGCGTGCACCGCCCCGAGCGTGTCGGCGGTCTCGCCGGACTGTGACACCGCCACCACCAGGGTTCCCGGACCCAGGATCGCATCGCGGTACCGGAACTCCGACGCGAGGTCGACCTCGGTGGTGAGACCGGCCAGGCGCTCGATCATCGACCGGCCGATCAGGGCGGCGTGGTAGGACGTGCCGCACGACAGGAGGACTATTCGTTGAATCAGGGCCGCCGAGAGATTCGCCTCGGGCAGGCGAAGCTCCCCGGTCCCGCCCACCACGTGGGCGCGAATCGTCCGGTCCACCGCCTCGGGCTGCTCGTTGATCTCCTTCAGCATGAAGTGGCGATAGCCCGCCTTCTCGGCCATCGCCGTGTCCCAGGTGATGACGGACGCGACGCGCTCGATCGGCGTGCCGTCGAGCTTCGCGAGCTCGACGCCGGACCGCGAGATCACCGCCATCTCCTCGTCCTGCATGATGAGCACGGTGCGGGTATGGGGCAGGAGGGCCGGGATGTCCGACGCCACGAACGATTCGCCGTCGCCCAGTCCCAGGACCACCGCGCCGGCCCCGCGCTTCAGGGCCACGATCTGCCCGGGATGATCGGCAGAGAGCACGCAGAGTGCGTAGGCTCCCCGCACCCCGCGCGCGGCGGCCCGGACCGCCTGCGTGAGATCGGCGGTGCGACCCAGCTCGCGCTCGACGAGGTGTGCCATCACCTCGGTATCCGTCTCGGACCGGAAGACGTGTCCCTCCGCGAGGAGCGCGGTCTTCAGCTCCAGGTAGTTCTCGAGTATCCCGTTGTGCACCACCACCAGGCGACGAGAGCAGTCCGCGTGCGGGTGCGAATTCGCGTCGGAGGGGCGCCCGTGGGTGGCCCACCGCGTGTGGCCGAGGCCGGTGGTTCCGGCGAGGGGATCGTGCTGGATCCGGTCGCACAGATTGTCGATCTTTCCGGCGCTGCGCCGGACCTCGAGCCCGGACGGCGCCTGCACCGCGAGCCCCGCGGAATCGTACCCGCGATACTCGAGACGCCTCAGGCCGTCCAGTAGGATCCGAACCGCGTCACGGTCACCGACATACCCGACGATGCCACACATGTGCTGTGCTCTCCTTGTCCTGGATCAGCCGTCTGTCAGCTGGTAGTAGGCGGTTTGCAGGGCGTAGGTAGGGAGATGCACATCCCATGCCCCTCCCCGGCGAAGCTCGAGCGGCGGGGTCGCCGTCGTGTTGAGGCCCCGGCGGGTCGTGACCGCACACGCGAACCCGGCCTCGGACACCAGTCTCACCGTGGCCTCGGTGTAGTCGTCGACCCCCCCGTTCGGATAGGCGAACGTGGTCACCGGCTTGCCGAGGGCGCGCTCGATCGCCCGCTTCGAGCCCTCGATCTCGCGTCGAGCGTCATCCGGATCCAGCCGGGACAGGATGGGGTGTGTCTCGGTATGGGCGCCGATCGAGAAGCCGAGGCCACGCAGGGCATGCACCTCGTCCCACGACAGCATGAAGCGTTTCGGGGGCTCTGGAGCCACCGGCTCGAGGCTCGCGAGCACCCGATCGAGCTGGGGCTGGTGATCGCGGTAGGGCAGGGCCTTGAAGTACTTCTGCGCGGCGGTGAGGCCCCTCAGCCGCTCATCGACAGTGGTCAGCGGCAGCGGGCGGCTCTCCTCGAGGGACACTTCGCGCCGCCGAGAGTTCTTCAGCGCCAGCGCCAGTCGATCGAACCACAGGGCGTGAGGCGTTCCGATGTAGCTCGACACGAGGAAAATCGTGGCGGGAAGGCCGTACCGGGACAGGATCGGGGCCGCGTGGGTCAGGTTGCTCCGGTACCCGTCGTCGAAGGTGATCGCGAGGGCATTGCGGGGCGTCGCGCCCCGCCGTGCCCGATCGGCGAGGTCCTCGAGGGGCAGCACCGTGTAGTGTCGCGCGATATGCGCCATCCGGGCCGCGAAGCGTGCGGTCGACAGCGATGGCAGGAACGGGTCGTTCTCGTCATCCACCCGGTGGAAGGTCAGCACCCGATACCCGGCATACGGCCAGAGGTAGCCCACGGTGGCCCCGATCCGGCCCACCAGGCCGGTGTGGAAGAGGGCCGCGGAGATGCCGCGCATCGCGGTCGAGCGGACGCTCATCCCTGGTCTCCGTGGCGCCGATGCCACAGTTCGAGCATCAGCAACGTCCAGAGGACGTCGCCGTAGAAGGGCGTCGGATCCGTCTCGTGAAGCCGGAAGAGCGACTCCAACGCCCCGGGGGCGTAGTAGCCCCGGCCGCGGCTACCGATCGACAGGAGCGTGTCGCGCGCCAGCTCGCGGAAGCCGGGGTGGGTCTTGAGCCAGTGGCTCACCGGAAGACCGAACCCGTGCTTGACCTTCTGGATGATCTCCACCGGCAGAAGCTCGGCGAAGGCCCGCTTGAAGATGTACCGCTTCTCGCCCGCGCGCACCTTGAACGAGGCGGGCAGGGCTCCAGTCAGCTCGGCCAGTGGGTGATCCAGCATCGGGAACCGGACGCCGATCCCGGCCAGCTCCGCGGTGCGGGCCACCTTGAAGAGGTCGTTGTCCCCGATCGTGATCTTCAGGTCGAGGTAGAGCAGCCGATCGATTTCCGTCGACGCGGGGGCGGCCCGGTAATGCGCCCGGGCGACCTCGAGCGGCCCGTCCGGCCGGATCGAGGCGAGAAAGTCGGTGCTCAGGAGCCGCGAGCGCTCCTGGCACACGAAGAACTCGCTCGAGTAGAAGCGGTCGGGGTTCGGAGTGGAGGCCCGCTGAACGTACCGCTGCGCCTTGCCGAGGAGCGTGGCTCCGCCGTCCGGCATGGCGCGCAGGATCGGCTCGATGAGCCCGCGCCGGAGCGGCCACGGGATCCGCTGGTAGCGTGAGAGGATGTAGTCTCGGCGGTACCGCTCGTTGCCCCCGAAGATCTCGTCGCCACCGTCGCCGGCCAGGAGGAGCTGCATACCGGTCTCGCGGGCGAGCCGCGCGCACAGATACGTGGGGAGCGCCGAGTTGTTGCCGAACGGCTCGTCGTAGGCCGCCACCACGTCGGGCAGGGCCGCGAACGCCTCGTCGGGGGTGACGATGTGGGTGTAGTGGGCCGCGTCGAAGTGCCGCGCCGCCAGCTCGGCGTACCCCAGCTCGTCGTACCGCTCCTCGGCGAAGCCGATCGAGAAGGCATTGACCCGCTCGTCGGAGACCTGCTTCATCAGCCCTACGATCGTGCTGCTATCGGTTCCGCCGCTCAGGAAGGCGCCGGTGCGCTTGAGATCGACCCCAACCAGCGCTTCGCGAACCGCTTCCCGGGTCTGCTGGCGTACCGCGCTCACGGCCAGGGATTCGGTGGTCGGGCGCGGCGGGTACGACATGTCCCAGTAGCGCTCCAGGGACACGCGTCCATTCTCCCAGATCAGAACGTGACCGGGAGGAAGGCGCCGGGCCGCCGCGTAGATGGTCTGAGGGGCGGGGATGGTCCCGAAGTTGAGATAGGCGTATACCGCGTCGGGGTCGATGCGCGGCCCGCCGGACGTGATCGCAAGCGCACCGCGCACCCGCGAGCTCCAGGCCAGCCCGTGCTCGTTGGCCGCGTAGTAGAGGCGGCGAATCCCGAAGCGATCGACCGCGAGAACGAGCCGTCGACTCTCGGGATACCAGAGGGCCAGGGCGAAGCCGCCCCGCAGCCGGACCGGAAACCGCCGGCCGTCCGACTCGTAGAGGACGTGCACCAACTCCGGGAGGGTGGTGAGCCCACGCTGCCGCAGGAGGTCTGCCGCATTGGTGACGTCCATGTCCGCGGCCAGCACGACCGGACCGCAGGCCTCCGCCGAGGCGCCCGCCCCGCCGGCCACGAAGGCCGCCCCCGCGCCCAGCCGGGACTCACGCGGGTGCACCGCCGACGAGCCCTCCACCAGGGCCGCCAGGACCTCCGGCTCGACGGGGCGCGCCGGATCCCGGTACACGAGACCTGCGATGAGGCTCATCGGTCTGCCCCGGGCCGGAGGCGCCGGAGGCCGGGCACGATCCGGGTCGCCATCGTGTGCAGGGCGGCTCCGACGGCACCGGGCCGGAAGATTAGCAGTCGGACGTGCTCGTGCGTCCCGGTGGCCCACCGCTGCTTGTAGGTGTTGTCCCCGGGACCCATGTCGTACTCGTGGATACCCGGCCGTTCGAAGAGCCTCCGGATGATCTCCTCGGTCAGGTGCGTGCCGGGGGAGAGATCCGACGGGAGCGTGCCGTCGAAGTCGGCACGGAGCGCGTGAACGCGACCGGCCGCCTCGAGCTGATACTCGGTGGCGACCACCCGCCCCTCCAGCCGGAGGAGCCAGAGGCGGAGCCAGCCGTTCCGGCTCGCGCAGGCGGTCAGCTCCCGGAAGAAGTCCCTCATGCCCGGCATGTTGGCGATCGCCACGTTCTCGCCCGCCTTCCAGCTCCGACGGGAGACGTCGATCACCTCGTCGAGGACCGGGCTGTCGGGAGCGAGGTCACGGTGCTCTTCCACGCGGATCTCCCCGGCCTTCTGGAGACGGTTCCGGATGCTACGGACCGTTTTCTTGAAGCGCTGGGTGGTGCCGGTCCAGAAGGCGTTCCAGCTACCGCTCACGTCCACGTACGGAGACCGCAGCGCCGGCAGCCGGAGCGAGCGGAACCGGCCCGGGAGGACGCTCTCGAGCGCCTTCAGGGTGAGCGAGTCGGCCGGAAGGCCGGAGAGCGCCAAGACGTCCCAATCGCGGCGCCGCATCAGCTCGCCGAGCACCGCATCGACCACGGGCTCGGGTCGGCCCACCGTGAGCCAGTCCACGTACGGCGTATCCGGTGAATCCAGCATGCCCACGAAGCGCACCGGCAGCCGATGCAGGTTGCCCCTCCAGTGTGTGAGTGGCACCAGGCCGACCGGTCCGGTCGTGTCCTCGACGAGAATCGCCTCGGGCCGCCGCGCTGCGCCCGCCCCCCGCCAGCAGCACGTGAACCACTCGTGGCTCAGGAATGGCGAGGTCTGCCCGCTCTCTCGCACGACCGCGGCCCACGCGGAGCGCAGGGTCTCGAACTCGGCTAGGGATTCGACCCGACGCGTCTTCATCGGGACCCTCGGAGGCCAGCCAGGGGCTTCGGCGCCGGTGGAGGGGGGCCCACCTTGGCCACGCTCTCGACGAGCCCGTGCACCGGGACGGTGAGCACACTCCAGGCATACTTCGTCGAGACCAGCAGCTGCCCGCGCGCGCCCATGTCGGTAGCCGCCTCGTGGTCGCGGAGCAGATGGAGGATCTGGTTCGCGAACTCACGGGGGGCGTCGGCGACCAAGAGATCCCGGCCCGCCTCGGCCCCGAGTGCCTGCGCGGCCTGAGAGGTGACCACCACCGGAATCCCGCCGCCCATGGGTTGGAGCACCGTCTGGCGCACGTTGTCGCTCGTCCAGAGCGGAGCCACCGCCACCGAGGCCCGGGCGAGCGCCGGCCGCATATCCGGGCGGGGCGCGTCGACCTCCACGCCGGGAATCCGATACGTGAGCGCCGCATCGCGCGGCGACTCGTGGCTGCTGATCACCAGACGGACTTCCGGGTACTGCGACCGGACGGCCGGCATCACCTGGCGGATGAACTCCAGCGCGTCGTGGCTCTCCGACGCTCCGCCCAGCGCGGTGGCCAGGACCACCGTGGGCGGGCCTCCCCGACGTGGCCGGGAGCGGAAGTTCTCCACGTCGACCCCGTCCGCCACGACCGTGACCGGGCCGGTCGGCTTGAAGCCCTGGACCAGCTTCGCCGCCTCCGGCGTCGCCACCAGGCAATGGGCCGCGCGCCGGGCCGCCAGGGCCTCGGTGGCGCGAAGGCGGACGCCCTCGGTCTGGAAGAAGCGGGAGCCGGGGAACGACCCGCGCGAGGCCTGCCGTATCCACCACTCGGAGTCGAGGTGGGCGAAGTCGACGATCACGGGGATCGCGGGGTCGATCTCCATCGCGTACTGGATCATGCTCGACGACGTGACGAAGACGAGATCGTAGGGCGTGGTCCGGATCCGATCGGCGAGCCGCGACCGGAGCGCCTCCGAGCGGAAATACGAGAGAGTGCACGACTCCCCGGTCATGAGGCTGACCGCACTCGCGAGTGACTTCCAGGTCCGCGGCACGACCGTGAACTCGAGATCCCCGAACTCCGACCGCAGCGATGAGATCGGCCCGACCGCGTTGGGGTTGTCCGTGGTGAACGCCAAGGTGAGGCTGTGCTTCTGGGCCAGGACCCGGCCGAAGTGATACTCGCGCGTCGCCTTGAGGGGATAGCGCGGCGCCCCCACCCACCTTCCGAGCATCAGGATGTTCATGGCAGGTACCGGGTCAGCCACGGCCCCACGACCTTGGTCACCGGCAGCGGCAAACGCTTCCACAGGTCCACTGCGGTCCTCATCTTCGGATTCGACGGACTCAGGTTCGGCATCGCATGCCCATCGAGGAGAATGTACTGATACGGTAGCGGCACCGGCTCGAAGCCCCAGTGGCGCTTGAAGTGATACGCGCCGGTGCCCTCGCGGCTGCGGCCGAAGTCGAAGCTCCGGCTCCCGACCTTCGCGGCGTGGCAGGTCAGCTCCCAGTACATGAAGTCGTTCACCGCGTACGGCAGGGCCTCGTGCAGCGCGCCACCGTAGTACGGAAGCACCTCACCCTCGAAGAACAAGCTGAGCACCCCGGCCACCGCGGTGTCTTCCTTCCAGATCGTCAGCAGCTCGCACTCCTTGCCGAACTCCTGGGCGATCGCGTGGAAGAGCCGACGCGGAAACACCGGCGAGCCCAGGGCGTGCACGCTGTGGGCGTAGACGTCCCAGAACCGGTCGAGATGCCGCAGCCCGAGCTCCGCCCGCAGCCCGTGCTTGAGGCCCTGGCGGGTCATCCGACGCTGCTTCCGTGGGATCGCGGCGAGGTTCTCCTCCTCGCTCGCCGAGATCGCGCGGGAAAACGTCACGTAGAGCGTCTTGGTGGGCAGATCGAGCGCCCGACCGGGGCGATGGCGGAGCTCCACGTAGAAGGCCTTCACCCGACGGGCCAGGTCGGTGGCGGCCTGCACCAGGGCGGACGCCGCGGTCGGGGAGGCGGCGCAGACCCCCCCGTAGACCCCGTAGGGGACCGAGACGAGGCCGCGCCCACCGAAGAGGCCACGCATCTCGAACAGCGGGAGAACTCCCGCCACCGCGCCCCCCTCGAACGCCAGAAGGTAGTGCGGCCGGTGGCCGAACGCGGCCTCGACCGCCCGCTTCCAGGCGATGAGATGGAACGGGCTTCCACCCGGCGTGCTTCGCACGAAGGCGTCCCATTCCACGGTCTCGGTGGTCAGCGGTCGGACGTCCACGGAGGTCAGCGCCCCATTCCGAGGAGTACCTGCACGATCCGGCCCGCGGCCTTCCCATCCCACAGCTCCGGCAGCTCCCCGCGGGGCCACTGGCCGTCCGCCACCTCGCGCCAGCTCTGGTAGATCGCCTCCTCGTCGGTCCCGATCACCCGGTTGGTCCCCTTGGTGACCGTGATCGGGCGCTCGGTGTTCTGCCGGAGCGTGAGGCACGGAACCCCGAGTGCGGTGGTCTCCTCCTGGATTCCCCCCGAGTCGGTCAAGACACACCGGGCGTTCGCAGTCAGCTGGAGGAAGTCCAGGTATGGGAGCGGGTCCGCCAGCCGCAGGGCCGGCATCGCGGGCAGCAGCGGCGCCAGCGCCTCGAGTCGGCGGCGGGTACGCGGGTGCACGGGGAAGACGATCGGGATCTCGGCCTGGATACGCGCGACCGCGGCCAGGAGCACGGCGAGCGTCCCCTCGTCGTCCACGTTGCTCGGGCGGTGCAGGGTCAAGGCCGCGTACTGCCCGGCCGCGAGGCCGAGCCGACCGAGGACGTCCGACTGGCCGGCCAGCTCGCGGTAGCGGAACAGGGTATCGATCATGACGTTGCCCACGAAGTGGACCCTGTTCGCCGGGATGCCCTCCCGGGCCAGGTTCTCGTTGCCCGCCGGCTCCGTCGTGAAGAGCAGGTCCGAGATCGCGTCGGTCAGGATGCGATTGATCTCCTCCGGCATGCCCCGGTCGAAGCTGCGGAGGCCCGCCTCCACGTGCGCCACCGGACGCCCGAGCTTGACCGCGGTGAGGGCAGCGGCCACCGTCGAGTTCACGTCGCCCACCACCAGCACCACGTCGGGACGGATACCCTCCACGACCGGCTCGAGACGAGTCATGATGTCGGCGATCTGGGTCACCGCTCCGGAGGACTGCACTTTCAGGTTGACGTCCGGCCGGGGGATCTCGAGATTCGCGAAGAACGAGTCGGACATCTGCGCGTCGTAGTGCTGACCGGTGTGCACGAGCGTCGTGGTGAGATACGGGAACTCTCGCAGCTCGGCCATGATCGGCGCGATCTTGACGAAGTTCGGGCGCGCTCCGACGACGGCCAGGATCTTCACGCAACGCCTCCCGCGCTCGCCAGGGCTCCCGACGCCGCTAGGACGTCGCGAACGGGCCCGAACCGGAAGTCTCGGAGCAGGCGGCGTAGCTTTGGCTCGGTCGAGCCCATGTTGAGGGTGTGTCGGAGCTGGGCGAGACGGCCCACCGGAAGCCGGGGCTGCCCCGGATCGATCTCCCACGGATGCAGGTACACGATTGCCGGCTTGCCCTCCCGCTGGTTCAGATGGCGGATGGCCCGTCGGGTCAACCAGTACGGAAACAGGCGGAAGTACCCCCCTCCCGCTACTGGCACCCGGCCGCGCATCAGCCGCACCGTCGAGAGCGGAAACTCCACCAGTTCGAGGCTCGGCCCGAACGCGAGCCGATGGGGAAAGCGCGGCGCGTCGGGGATCCCGTAACGGTCGTGCACGATCGGGAAGATGCTGGAGTCGTACTGGAAGCCGGCCTCGGCGAGCACCTTGAGGCTCCACAGGGTCTCGCGGACCACCGAGAACGTGGGCGCCCGATAGCCGACCACCGTCGCCCCGGAAGCATCCTCGATCGCGGCCCGGGCCCGGCGGACGTCGGCCCCGAACTGGGCGGGCGTCAGTCGCGTGATCATCCGGTGACCGTAACCGTGGCAGGCCAGCTCGTGTCCACGCTCCTGGATCGCCCGGACGAGGGCCGGATTCCGCTCCGCGACCCAGCCCAGCACGAAGAAGGTTGCCCGGGTCCCTGTTTCCCCGAGCAGGGCGAGCAGTCGCTCGGTGCAGGCCACGACCCGGCTTTCGAGCGACGGCCATTCCTCGGGACGCACTACCTCCGAGAAGACCTCCGCGTGGAAGTACTCCTCGATGTCGAAGCTGAGCGCGTTAATCATCGAGGCCGACTCGAGCCAAAGCCCGAGGCTCCGGCTGGTCGACCCCGTTCATCGACCGGAGCATCCGGGCTAGACCGGCGATCAGCGAGACCCGCGGCGAGTAGTCGAGCAGCTCCGAGGCCAGGCCCAGGTCGGCCGCGATGTGGTACGGCTGCCCGTCCGGCCGCGGCGAGAAACTGGGGGTCGCGGAGGTCCTGAGCAAATCGCAGAGGATGTTGAGCACGTCACGGAGCGTCGCGAGCTGGCCCGAGCCGACGTTGATCACCCGGCCCGACGCGCGCGGCCCGCGCGCCGCCGCCAGGGTGGCCGCGACCGCGTCGTCGACGTAGGTGAAGTCTTCTCCGCTCCGGTCGTCCAGCTCCACCAGCGCCCGGCGCTGCCGCACCGCCTCCACCAGGTTCGGGATGAGCGCCCCGGCCGGCCCCGACCTCTGCCGGGGGCCGTAGACGCTGAAGTATCGCAGGATCACCACGTCCAGCTGGTGCCGCACGTAGAAGGCCCGCGAGTAGCTCTCCGCGGCGGCCTTCGACGCGGCGAAGAGCGTCGCCGGTTGACCCAGCGCGCTCTCCGAGACCGGAATGCTGGTGGGCGTGCCGTAAACGGAAGCGCACGATGCGAGGACGACGCGCCACACGCCCTCGGTGAGGGCGCCGTGGAGCACGTTGAGCGTGCCCTCGACGTTCACCGCGTGGATCTCGCCCGGATCCATGGCCGACACCGCACTGAGCGGAAGTGCCGCCAGGTGGAACACGCACTTCACTCCCCGGAGAGCCTTCCGCAGCAGCTCGCGGTCCCGGATGTCTCCGATGATGACCTCGAGGCGGCTACCGTTGAGCACTCCGCCCACCCGGGCGTGCCTCTCCGCCGCCGATTGAAGATTCGCGAGCGAGCCGGTCGATAGGTTGTCCAGAACCCGTACGGCGGCCCCGTCCTCGAGCAGCTGATCGACGAGGTGGGACCCGAGGAACCCGGCACCGCCCGTGACGAGTACTGTACGCATGGCTTGAGCCTCAGAGGGTGACGATCGACGGCGTCGTCGGCTTGTAGGTTCGCAGCGCGTTCCGGGTGTCCACGACGAGGGTCGCCCGCTTCGCGATCGTCGCGTAGTCGAAGGCGGAATGGTTGGTCAGGATCAGCACGCAGTCGGCCGCCGCGATCGTCTCCGCGGTGGGCTCGACCGCGGTGAGCTTCACGCCGTCGAGGGTGAGCTGCGGGGTGAAGGGGTCGGCGTAGGATACGTGCGCCCCCTTCTTCTCGAGCATCTCGATGATCTCGAGGGCGGGGGACTCCCGCACGTCGTTGACGTCGGGCTTGTAGGTCACGCCCATCACCAGCACCGACGCGCCCCGTAGGGCCCGGCCCCGGTCATTGAGCGAATCGCCCACCAACGTGACCACGTGAGCCGGCATGGCCCGGTTGACCTGGTCGGCCAGCGCGATGAACTGCGCCTCGTAGCCGGTGAGTCGGACCTTCCACGACAGGTAGAGAGGGTCCACCGGGATGCAATGGCCGCCGATACCCGGTCCGGGATAGAACGGCATGAACCCGAACGGCTTCGTCGAGGCGGCTTCGATGACCTCCCACGGGTCGACGCCGATCTTCCGGCACGCGAAGGCGAGCTCGTTGGCGAGCGCGATGTTGACGCTGCGGAAGGTGTTCTCGAGGAGCTTGGCGGTCTCGGCCACCCGCGGGCTCGAGACCTCGAAGACCTGGTTCGTGACCTGCCGGTAGAGGGCCGCGGCCAGCCGGGTGCAGTCCGGGGTCACCCCGCCGACCACCTTCGGAATCGTCGCGGTGGTGAAGCGCTTGTTGCCGGGATCCACACGCTCGGGAGAGAAAGCCAGGAAGAAGTCTCGACCGATGACTCGTCCGCTCGCCTCCAGGCGAGGCTGGACGACCTCTTCGGTGGTCCCGGGATACGTCGTGCTTTCGAGGACCATCAGCTGACCCGGCCGGAGATGCGGCAGCAGGCTCTCCAGGGCCGAGATGATGTACGAGATGTCCGGCTCCTTGGTCTTGCGAAGGGGAGTCGGCACGCAGATCACGAGCGCGTCGGCAGTCTTGGCCTCCGAGAACTCGGTCGACGCGGACAGGCGGCCGGCCGAGACGAGAGGCTGCAGCGCCGACGAGGCCACGTCCACCAGGTACGACTCGCCACGGTTCAAGAGACTCACCCGCTCCAGATCGAGGTCCACCCCGCGCACCGTGAAGCCGGCCTTGGCCAGTTCCACCGCGAGGCTCAGCCCCACGTAGCCGAGGCCGATGACGCATACACGTCCACGGCGCGACTCCAGCCGTTCAAGCAGATCTTGGGTCCACACGTCGAGGTTGCTCCCTTCGCTCATGATTGGATCTAGCCGCTGTAATACGCGCTGTACTGCTTGTAGTAAGAGTTCAGCTGGTTCACCGGGGTGCGGTTCAGAACCACGCCCAGCACCGGGGTGCCCGCGCGATCCAGCAGCGCCTTGGTCTTCAGGAGGTCGCGGGGCCGCGTCTGCCCCACCGCCACGACCAGGACGATACCGTCGGACGCGGCCGCCATGTACAGGTTGTCCGGGATCAGGAGGATTGGCGAGGAGTCCATCAGCACGTAGTCCGCCTCGTCGGACATGTCGCCCAGGATCTTGGTCAAGCGCTGGGTGCCGAGGCCGGTCCGGGCCGGGGCGGTGAGCGCTCCGCCTCGGGGAGCGAGTTGCACGTTCTCGGTGATCGGGGTGATGGTGTCGACGAGCTTGCTGGTCCCGGCCAGGAGGTCGGTGAAGCCCTTCCGTGGCGTGGCATTGGCGATCCGGTGCAGAGTCGGACGGTGGAAGTCCGCGTCCGCGATGATGACCCGCTTGCCGACCTCGCCGAACGCCAGCGCGAGGTTGAAGACCACGGTCGACTTGCCCTCGAACGGCAGCGCGCTCGCGATCAGGATGCGCCGCAGCGGATTGTCGTCCCCGATCATCTGCAGCTCGACCCGCAGCCGCCGGAAGGCATCCACGAAGAGGTGGTAATCCTCCTGCTGGCCCTGCTGCGTCTCGCCGCCCGAGCTGAAGACGACCCGCTGGGAGTCGACCTGGGGCACCGCGGTCAGGACCGGGAGCCCGGTCAGGTGTTTGATGTCCGTCTCGCCCATGATCGGGCGGTTGAAGTACTCGGCGGTCGCGGGAGCCCCGATCCCGATCATGAGCGCGAGGGCCAGGGCCAAGCCTACGAACTGGGCCCGCCGCTGATTGGGCGCGGTGGTGGGAAAGCTCGGCGGATCGATGACCTTCACCACGTTCATCTCACCCTGCTCCCGGATCCGGGCCGCACCCAGCTTGTCCGAGAGCAGCGTGCTCAGCTTCCGGTTCGTCTCCACTTCCGACGCGAGCCGGCGGTATTCGAGCTCGTCCTTCGACAGTCCGGACAGGTCCCGGCGCAGAGCCGTGATCTGGTCCTTGAGGGCATTCTCCTGGGCAGTAAGCGATACCACCGAGGTGTCGAGGGCCGCCACCATCTCCGAGAAGGCGTTTCGGTCGTCGATCGGGATCGCGGTGGTCCCGGGATTCGAGGCGGTCGCGTCGCGAACCGCGTCGCCCAGGTCGCGCTGCAGGTCAGTGATCTGCTGTGCCAGCGACCGCACGCGCGGGTGATCGTCCGAGTAGCGGGTCTTGGCTTCGACCATCTGCGCCTCGAGACTGGCCAGCTTCGACCGGAGCCGCCCCGCGTTGGCGGCGTTCACGGCCGGAGCGGCCGGAGCGGCCTTGGTCGCCGCCGGGGGAGCGGGCATCGACTCGAGCTTCGTCTTCAGCGCAGCCAGACGGGTCTGGCTGATGTTCTTGTTCGCCTGGACCTCGGCGAGCGTGGTCTCGAGCTGCGAGAGCCGCTGCGCGGTTTCGGTGCTCTTGGCCGGGATCTGGATGCCGCCGCGGGACATGGTGAAGCTCCGGAGGGCCGCCTCGCTCCGGGTGAGCGAATCCGACACCTGGGCGGTCTGCTGGGACAGGTACTCACGGGTGTTCTTCGCATCGTCGACGTTGAAGGACCGGGTCCGGGCCAGAAGCACGTCGACATAGGTGTTGGCGATGTCGAGGGCCACCTGCGGCTGCGAGCCCTCGGCCTGGATCTCGACGATTCCGGCGTTCCCGGGCTGACTGTTGAACCGGACCCGATCCCCGCGGAGCTCGTCGACCGCGCGGCGCTGGGAGCTAGGAGTCGCCGGTACCTGGCCGCGCAGCCGCCCGATGGCCTCCATCAGATTGCCGAGATAGTCACGGCCGTAGGGGTTCTGGACCAGGTCGTCGACCGCCGCCTTGGGCAGCGCCTCCACCACCGCGGCCGCGAGGAGGCGGCTCTGCAGGATGGCGAGCTGCACCGGCAGCGGCCGATACGGCGTGAACTCCTGGAACACCGGGGTCCGCTCCGCCTTGTTCTCGATCAGGATCGTGGCGGTGGTGCGATAGCGCGGCGGCTCCTTGGACAGGACGAACGCCGCGGGAAGGAGCATGGCCAGCGCGACGAGGGTCGTCAGGACGATCCATCGCTTTCGCCGGGCAAACAACGAGAGGGCCACCTGCTTGAGTACCGTCTTGGTATCCATGAGCCGCGTGTCTCCTTGAGTGAAGTGGGGGACGCGCTCAGCGCCCTCTGGCAAACAGAACAACTTGAACCGTGTTCAGCACGATCAGCAGATCGAGAAAGAGCGACAGGTTCTTGATGTAGTACAGGTCGTACTGGAGCTTCTCGACCGCGTCCTCGACGGAGGAGCCGTACTGATATCTCACCTGGGCCCAGCCGGTGATGCCCGGCTTGACGGCGAGGCGCTCCATGTAGAACGGAATCGTCTTCTGCAGCTCGGTCACGAACTCCGGACGCTCCGGCCGGGGTCCGATGAAGCTCATGTGCCCGACGAGCACGTTCACCAGCTGGGGCAGCTCATCGAGACGGGTCCGCCGCAGGACGGCACCGACCCGGGTGATCCGGGTATCCTTCGCGGTCGTCCAGACCGGGCCGGTGTGCTTCTCGGCGTCCTGCCGCATCGACCGGAACTTGTTGAGGATGAAGACACAACCGTTCTGTCCGAGCCGGGACTGGCGATAGAGCATTGGGCCGGAGGACTCGAGCTTGATCGCGAGCACCACCAGGGCCATGATCGGCGCGGCCAGGGCGAGCCCGATCAGCGAAACCGTGATGTCGAACAGCCGCTTCACGATCTCAGTGCGGGCCGTCTTGACGAAGCCATCGGAGAAGATCAGCCAGCTGGGCCGGACCGCGGTGACGAGGATCTTTCCGGTGGCCTTCTCGTAAAACGTGGGCCAGTCCTCGACCCGGATACCCCGCAGACGGCACTCCAGCAGCGCCTTGGTCGGGAAGCACCCTCGGCGGTCGATCTGCGCAACCACCACGATGTCAGGCCGGGTCTCCTCGACCAGGACGTCGAGGTCCTGGATCTTGCCCAGGAGCGCGTAGCCGGGCGGAACCATCTCACTCGCCTCCGGCACATCGTCCAGGTAGCCGATGATGCGGAAGGGGCGGGCGCTGGTGGGCTCGAGATCGGCGATCAGACGCCCCACCTGGCCGGTACCGAGCACGAGGACCTGCGCGGTCATCTGATGCTGCGACCACGCGGCCAGGAGAATGGTCCTCCAGGCGATCAGGCCGATCGTGGTGAGCAGGAACGTCTCAAGGAACGCCGAACGGCCGAGCCGGAGGCCCGGCACCGCGAAACCGAGCGCCGCGACGACCATGGCGGCGGCGCCCTGACAGATGAGGACCCGGGCAACCAGCTCGCGCGGCCCGATGGCTTGCCGGGGCTGGTAGAGGTCGCCCACATAGAGGATGAAGGTGATGATCGCCGCGGCTTCCGCGAGGCGGGCCGCGAACGGAGCGTAGCCGGCCCAGGTGGCGGACAGCTCCGTGAGATAGAGGGCAGCAAAGACCACCGCGACATCCCCCAGGAAGAGGATGAACGCGAGGCCCGACACGTAGTGCCTGAAGATCCGTAGCATGACTTGCTCCGGGGGGTACTGGTAGCAAGCGCGGTGCCAGGGGAACCAGGGTTCTTGATCCTTAACTTGTTGCTATTATTGAGTTATTTTGAGTGGATCAAAAGAAATACGATCCTCTAAATGGGCAATTCCATTCCCCCCAACCGGAAATCTGCGTTGAGGTCGCAAGAGACTGCGAGCGGAGGTGGAGAACCACTATCAAGAACAACTAGTTACGCCGTACTGACGCGATGCAACCTTTGCGCGCGAGGAGTCGCATGACTGCGGAACGAGTTGAAAGACCTGCGGGGGAGCTTAGAAGGTCGCGAAGAGATTCAGCGTGGCACGATTCTCGGAGTAGTCGCCGCCACCGAACTGCCCCTGATTGTTGCCGAAGGCATTGGTCCCGGTCTGCTTCGTGTAGTTGTACTGGAGGCTCGCCGCCAGCCATCGCAGGATCTGCCAGTTCACGGCCGCGCCGTAGTTGAGAGTGTTCTGGCTCTGATTCGAGTTGATGCGGCTATTGCCGGTGCCGGTGGGCTCGTTCTCGTTGTACGCCACGTGGAGGGTCGTATTGATGAACGGAGTCCACTGGTAGAGGAAGCTACCGAAGTACGACCGGGTCTGGACCGTGCCGAAATTCTGGCCCTGCTGAGAAGTCTGGCGGAAGTCCTGGAAGACCCCGACCGAGAAGAAGGCCCGGTTGAAGCGGTAGCTCGCCGTCACGTTGGCCGAGACGGTACCTTCGGTGTCCTGGTTGTCGCTGTCCAGGATGCTGTACCCGACGGCGGCCGACAGCGACAATCCCGAGGGCAGACCGTAGGCGCCGAAGAGGGACGCGTTGTAGATCTTGGTACTGCTCTGGGTCTGGAACTGCGCCGAGGTGGATAGGCCGGCCGTCGTATAGAGCCCGAACTGCCGGGAGACCGCCGCGAAGACGGTGTGGCTCGTGTTGTCTTGGCCGCCGTTGCTGTTTCCATTCCCGTTGCTGGTTCCATTCAGGGAATCGGTGCGGGAGAACTCGTAGCCGAGACGGACCAGATAATCGACCAGGACGCGCGTCGAGGCGTTCACACCGAGGATGTTGGTCACCTGGTCGTTCTGGTTCACGTTGTTGCCGACCGAGCCGTTCCCACTGCCACTGCCGCTCCCGCCCTCGTTGAAGAAGAGAACGTTGCGGTAGTAGGCCTGGGTCGCGATCCGGTCGAGGAGCCAGTCGACGGTCGCCCCGAGCGCGTTCGTGTCGTAGATCTGGCGGCCGCGACGCAGGCCAAACTGGTCGACCGCGCTGGGGGAGTCGTTCCGGATGAAGGTCTCGGTGATGGTCAGGCTGAGCCGCGGAGTGAAGAGGTACCGGACCGCCGCGTTCACGCTCGGGAAGACCTTCACCTCGTCGCCGGAGTTCTTCGCGGTGTCGTGCACCAGGTCGACCGTCGTCGACAGCGAACCGAAGGTCCTCGCCCCATTGAGGAGCATGATGAACCCCGGCCCGAGGATCGATCGGAAATTGTCCTGCGCGTGGCTCGACGTCTGGAAGAAGTTGTCGCTGTACTCCTCGGATGCCCGCAGGGTCGGATGGAATTCGAGGGTGCCCCCGCGCACGGTCGTGATCGTCG
>WNFG01004864.1_pt1 | contig 20545 bp, 18 predicted proteins | sample 5400431 | NCBI WGS metagenome assembly WNFG01 (sample SAMN13153346, study PRJNA577476) | soil metagenome | isolation source: 120 cm saprolite under Douglas fir tree site 2 hole 3 replicate 2 | place: USA:California | collected 2015-04-18 | reverse complement strand
AAGGTTTTGCCGACCAATAAGATCACCGATTATCTGATCCGGGTGGTCCAGCCCAAGCTGCAGACGCTGGAGGGCGTGCAGACCGCCGAGATCCTGGGCAAGCGCCAGTTCGCGCTGCGCGCCTGGCTGGACCCGAAGAAGATGGCGGCGCTGGGCGTGACCGCCGCCGACGTGAGCACCGCGCTGACCAATAACGATTTCATCTCCGCCGTCGGGCGCACGCAAGGCCAGATGGTGACGATCAACCTCACTGCGTACACCGGGCTCCACTCGGTGGAGGAATTCCGCGACTTGGTGGTCAAATCGCAGAACGGTGCAAACGTGCGCCTCGGCGATGTGGCCAACGTCACGCTGGGTTCCGAAGACTACGACACGGCGGTGGGTTTCGACGGCGAAACCGCCGTTTACATCGGCATTAAGGTCGCGCCAAACGCCAACCTGCTGACCGTGATCGATCACGTGCGCAAGGCGTTTCCAGCCATCCAGGAGCAGCTGCCGCAGGGGCTCGGAGGCAACATCGTTTACGACGCCACCAAGTTCGTGAACAGTTCCATCAACGAAGTGATCAGCACGCTCATCAAGGCGTTGCTGATTGTGACCGCGGTCGTTTTTCTGTTCCTCGGTTCCGCACGGTCCGTCCTGATCCCGGTGATCGCCATGCCGCTGTCGCTCATCGGCGCTTTTTTCATCATGCTGGTGTTGGGCTATACCATCAACCTGCTGACGCTGCTCGCGCTGGTACTGGCTATTGGGTTGGTGGTGGACGATGCCATCATCGTGGTGGAGAACGTCAACCGCCATATCGAGCAAGGCAAATCGCCGCTTGAGGCGGCGCTGATCGGCGCCCGCGAGCTGGTCGGACCGATCGTCGCGATGACCGTGGTGCTGGTTGCGGTATATCTGCCCATCGGCTTCATGGGCGGTCTGACCGGCGCCCTGTTTACCGAGTTCGCGTTCACGCTCGCCGGTGCAGTCACCGTGTCGGCCATCATCGCGCTTACGCTCTCGCCGATGATGAGCTCGCGCTTCCTCAAACCTTACACTCACAACGGCCAGGGCGGTTTCGTTAAGTTCATCAATCGCCAGTTCGATCGCGTGCGCGGCGGTTACGAACGGGTGCTGCGCGGCGCTCTCAACTCTCTGCCCGTCGTTGCGGTGTTCGCCGTGATCGTGCTGTCCAGCATCTATTTTCTGTACGCGACTTCAAAGTCCGAGCTCGCTCCGCAGGAAGACCAGGGCGTCATCCTGTCTCTGCTGACGACAGCGCCGAACGCGACGCTGCAACAGACGCAGCTCAACTCGCGCCAGGTCTACGAGCTGTTCGCCGCTTTCCCGGAAACGGACCACGTGTTTCAGCTCGACGGTATCAGCGGCCTCAACTCGGGCATCGCAGGCATGGTCTTGAAACCCTGGAATGAGCGCAAGAAAAAAGCGGATCAGTTGCAGACGGAAGTGCAAAACCGTCTCGCGCAGATTGCAGGCGCCCGTGCGGCGGTGTTCCAGCCGCCACCTTTGCCGGGTAGCGGCAGCGGATTGCCGATGCAGTTCGTGATCGGCACTACCGATTCATACGAGCAGCTCAACCCGGTCGCCGAGGATCTGATGGCCAAGGCGCAGGCAAGCGGCATGTTCGCGTTCCTGGATAAAGACCTCAAGTTCGACAAGCCGCAGACCAGCGTGGTGATTGAGCGCGATAAGGCGGCACAACTTGGGCTGACAATGCGTGACATCGGCAACTCGCTGGGCGCCATGCTGGGCGGGGGTTACGTCAACTACTTCAGCCTCGCCGGACGTTCATATAGAGTGATTCCCCAGGTGAAGCAGAGTGAGCGGTTGAATGCCGATCAGCTCAAGGACTATTACATCAACACCAAGAACGGCACGGCGATACCGGTGGCGACCATCGTCAGCCTGAAAACGGGCGTAGTGCCCGAGTCTCTCAACCATTTCCAGCAGCTCAATTCCGCGACCATTTCCGGCGTGCCGATGCCGGGCGTGACGCTCGGGCAGACCCTGGATACCATGAAGAGCCTCGCCAAGGAAGTGCTCCCGCAAGGCTATAGCGTGGACTATGCCGGCCAGTCGCGGCAGTACGAACATGAGTCGTCGGCGCTGCTGGTCACCTTCGCCTTCGCGCTGATCATTATTTTCCTGGCGTTGGCGGCCCAGTTCGAAAGCTTCCGCGACCCGCTTATCATCCTGATCAGCGTGCCGATGTCCATCTGCGGGGCGATGATCTTTATCTCCCTCGGGGCCGGCGGCGCAAGCCTCAACATCTACACCGAGGTGGGCCTGGTGACGCTGATCGGGCTGATCGCCAAGCATGGCATCCTGATCGTGCAGTTCGCCAACGATCAGCAACGCGAGGGCCGGAGCAAGCGCGAGGCAGTGCAGATGGCCGCCGGCATCCGTCTGCGGCCGATCCTGATGACCACCGCGGCAATGGTGCTGGGCGTGCTACCCTTGGTGACCGCCTCTGGTGCTGGCGCAGTGGGACGCTTCAACATGGGTCTGGTAATCGCGACCGGCATTTCCATCGGTACGCTATTCACGCTGTTCGTAGTGCCGGCGATGTACATGTTCCTCGCCGCGGATCACGCCAAGCGGCGGGGAGCCGAAGAGGCGCCGGCTGTTGCCACAAGCAAGGCCTAATGCGACGGTGGCGCCGGGACTGATCGTCCGGCGGTCAGCCGGTCTTCGCCAGGCAACCCGAAACCGCGGAACAGCGGATGATGGCGTGACGCGCGCGCCTCCTCTGCCCCCACGGCTTCGGTGCGGACCGAAGGCCGCCGTGCCGAAAGGAGTATTTCATTACCTTTTCACCGGCGATTCGCTCGCCTGCTGCTAGAGCAGAGATTATTTTTCTGCCGTCTTCTGAGCAAAAAAGAGCTCAGACCAAAGCTTTGTCCACTTCTCCCGTTCTTCGGGGCTAAGCGTCGGATCAACGAGCTGATAGTTAAATTTACTCATAGGACTATCTACCGTTAAATTGACCGGGATACGACCGCGGTCTCTGATAATCTCCTGCCCTTCTTTGGAAAGAATAAAGTCGGCCAGCAGCAGGGCGGCGTTTGGATGCGGCGCAACTTTCGCCAAGCCAATGGTGCCGGCGCGGCCGAAAGCCGGCTGCAAGGGTTTCCACTCGATGGGAATACCCTTCTGTTTCAATCTCTCGACCGCCTGATTATAAACATTTGGAGCGAAGAGGACTTCGCCGGATCCGATCATCTCTCCGATCAGTGTTTGGTCATTAAGCATCACCGGCTGCATGACACCCATCTTTTTGAAATAGTCGATGCCTTTACTCTCTCCCATCGCCTTGACCACCGCCACAAACCAATCAACGTCGGCAATGTCTATGGCAAACTTGCCCTTCCACTTTGGATTCAGCAGGTCTTCGTAGGAGTTCGGCACTTCATTCGGTTTTACCAGTTTCGTGTTGTAACCCAGGACAAATAGGGCGATACGATCGGGCACATAATATTTGTGTTTAGGAAAGGATTCCGCGGAAATGTCCTTAAATGCCGGGCTATAGAACTGTTCCAAAAGACCCTGCTGGTAGGCCTTTTCCATGTCCGGTCCGTTCACTTCGAGCACATCAACTTGATACCGCTCCGCCTTGATCTCGATGAGCGCGCGCTGTATGACCTTTTCCGGAAAAGCGCGCCAAGACGTTACTTTAATGCCATATTTCTTTTCAAACGCCTGACTGATCGGCTCCAAATCTTTGGGCAACATCGAGTTATAAATCATCACCGTGCCCTCTTGTTTTGCCTTCGCGATCAGCTTTTGATCGCGATCCGCGCCCTGATAGAGATAAATATCGCGGTTGCTCAGCCTCTCTTCTTCTTTTCCGCATCCCGCAATAAAGCTACCGACCAATAAAACAAGCAGAAAATTAGCCACCCACGCTCTTAAAATGTTCATTGTCCCACCTTATGTATAAACGCTATGCGCTTTTTGACCCTCCCTATACTCTGCAAATACCGTTCCATCTACTCCGCATAGAGAACAATAAAGGAAGACAAAATAATGAAATGGACTGCGGGCGGTTGACTGGAGAGCGCGAGCTGATCGCATAGAGCCCGCAGTCCAGTATCGATTCCTACCTCAAATCGCTCAGAAATAAACTTGGACAGGACACAAAAATTATCTCAGGGTGATAAGGCTCGGTACAGCCCTATTGAAGGAGATTCGCCTCCTCGGTAATTAGCTTACTCGTAGCCTTTAGGCGTGGCGGCGTGCTGAGGGTAATATCAGATGGCCGCATCGCATGGTGTCTTTTTTGGCCACCTGCGTAAAAGTGGGCTATTCTTAATCAAAGAATTTGATAAAAACAGAAAGACGGAGATAATTAGTACTAACTTTTGCCTGATTGGCGTCGGACCAGCGACCACCTGATTAAAGTTACGGCGCGCTAATTAAATGTCATTTTATGCCACATGAAGAGGGAAAACCGCGTGTTTAATCAGTTTCGATCCTCCCGGTACGGCCAAATTTTTGCCGCAGTCGTTTTCCTCGTCGTCGCGCTTCGGATCCAAGCCGCGCATGCTGAACAGGGTGAACGCGGCGAACAGACAGCATGGATCGAATCGGCAGAACCGGCTGATCCCGTCGTTCTGTCCTTCTCCACCGTGGGCGATTCCCGCCAGGACCCGGCGACCCCGGATCCGACGACCATTCCTCTCTCCGGCCAGGACGCTCTGTGGCTCCAAAATACCAAGGTTTTCTCGCGCATCATCCGCTCTGTGCAAGCGGAAAAGCCTAACTTCCTATTCTTCAACGGTGACATGATCATGGCCTACGGGAACGCGACGGTTCCTGTAAACAACACGACCATAGCGGATATCGTCGGTTCCGATCTAATGAAGTTCTATCAGCAGTACGCGTTCTGGCGCGGCATGGTCGCCCCTCTGATGGAAGCCGGCACCTACGTCGTCCCCGTGCCGGGCAACCACGAAATACAGTGTAAGTCTTGCGGCAAGAAGGTGCTGGCGGTCGCGGTCAATGAAGATGCCTGGCGCGCCAACATGAGCGACCTGATCCTCGACAACAACCGCTTCACCAGCCTTTTTGGCGAGCAGCCGCAACACGTGAACGTCGCCAACAACAGCGCATATGATGGTCTTGCCACCGACCAGAGCAAGCTTTCCTACAGCTTCGATTTCCGCGGTTCGCATTTCGCGATCATCAACACCGATCCGGTTGGCAGAGACGGGCACGCGCCGGTGAACTGGCTGGCTGCAGATCTCGCCGCTGCCCAGGCCCGCGGCGCCCGGCACTTCTTTGTTTTTGGCCACAAGCCGGCTTACACGTACCACTACGGAACAAACCCTAACGCCCCACTTCCGTCCAGCCCTGCTGGGCTAGACATCGATCTGGCCAGTCGTGACGCCTTTTGGAATGTGATTGAACAATATGGCGCTACCTATTTCTGCGGCCACGAGCACATTTTCAACATGCTGCAGCCGCGCACCGCCCAAGGCGGCAGGGCGTGGCAGGTATTAGTCGGCTCCGGCGGCTCTCCATTCGAAGTCAAACCGGCCGCTGCAACCATCAATCCAGCGACTGATCGCACCTACGCTTGGGCCACGGTCAAGGTTCATCAAAGCGGCGGTGTGCGCATCACTGCCTACGGCTTTGATGATCAGTATGGCCCTACCCACGTAATCAAATCGATCACCCTGCCTCCGGCTCAGGTGAAGAGGCGCAACTAGCTTACCGATGTGTGCGCTGTAGGTAATCCCCTATTTTTCATGAACTAAAGTACATGAACTTGCCATTCTTGCCGATGATAATGGTTAGCTGGACCAGGCTCGAACCGCTGTGGTCCGAGGGCGTGAAGGTGACCGCGAAATCACCGATATCCACTTTGCGGAATGATTCCAGGATGGTGATGAGCTTTTCGCGGGTGAGATCCTTGCCTGTCCGCTTCAGCGCTTCGGTAAATATCTTAGCGGCAATGAACCCTTCCAGGTTGTTGAAGGAAGGCTGGCTACCAGGCAGGTATTTGCTCATTAATTTTTGGAATTCCCTGGCGACCGCAGGCGTCGGGTCCCAGGGAAACGGCACTACTTGAGAAATAATAACGCCATGGCCGTCTTCGCCCAATTGTGAAGCCAGCGCCTGGCTGCCAACAAAGGATACGTTCATGAATACCGGGTCGATGCCCGCTTTTATAGTCTGGCGGATGAACTCCGCGCAAGATTTGTAGGCGCTGATCATAATGATGGCGTCGGGATGCACCTTTTTGATGGCCTTCACTGCCTCGGCCACCTCGGTTGTATTTCTCTCCACCGTGCCCAGGGCGCTGATTTTTAACTTGCGTTTTTTCATCGCCAGTTCCACCCCTTGCAGGCCCGCCTTCCCGTAAGAATCGTTCTGATAAAAAACGGCGATGTTCGTCTTGTGATTGGCGACTGCCCAATCGACCAGTTTTTCCGTCTCGTCGATATAACCGGCCCTGATATTAAAAATGTATTTGTTCACCGGATGGCGCAATCCTTCCGCGCCGGTGAACGGCGCGAAAAACGGGATTTTGGCGTCTGTGATCATCGGCATGACGGCATAGCTCGTGGGCGTGCCCACGTAGCCAAACAGGGCGAACACTTTATGCTCATCAATAAGCTTGCGCGTGTTGGGCATGGCGCGGTCCGGCTCGTAGCCGTCGTCCAGAGAGATTAAATTAATTTTCCTGCCATATACACCGCCCTGGCGGTTGATAAGCTCGAAATAGAGCATGGCGCCTTCTCTCATCTGTTTACCGAGATCGGCCGCGGGACCGCTCATGGCAGCGGACTGACCGAGCAGAATAGCGGTGTCGCTGACGCCGACTTCGGCCGAGACCGCAACGGTAATGAAAAAGAGTCCGCCTACAAGCAGCTTCCAGACCAGTATTGCGCTTTTATGCATAATAACCCCCCACTTGCTAATAATCGTTTAAAAACGAAAGTGCGCACGGCCTTCCTGAAGTTTGGTAAAGCTCCCGGTGGTGTTTATCTTAAGCTTTCGCCGACGCATCCGCTATCCCTGACCTATCGCATAAGGATTGCCGGTTCCACTTTATGATCCCTCCAGCAGTCGCACCACCTCGGTATATCCCCGCCTCTCGGCATACTGTCGGGCAGTGTTGCCGGTGGCATCCTTAAGCCGGACATCGGCTCCTTTTTTGAGTAGAAATTTTACGAGCGTCTCATTACCGTCGCCGGCCGCAATCATCAAGGCCGTTATGCCATGACGGTTTGGCGTATTGATCCGTGCGCCGTGTTCAACCAGCGGCTGGACGATACTGGTACGGCCCCCTTGAGCGGCGAGAGTCAACACAGTTTCCCCGTTGCGATCGACCCTGTTTGTCTCCGCCCCGTGCGCAAGCAGCATGTCCACGATGTCGTTCTGGATCATAAGCGGTCGAGTCTTGATGAGAACCTCCCACCAGGGCGTATTGGCGTTGACGTCCGTCGGAAATGGATGGTATTGAGCCACAACGACCATCAAGGGAGTGTGGCCATTGATATCGGCATAGCCGTTGACTGCCGCGCCATGGTCAAGCAAAAGCTTTACGATTCCCGGATCGTTACGCGAAACCGCCTCCCACAAGGCCGTCTGCCCCGAGCGCCGGCCGATATTAACGTCGGCCCCATGATCGAGCAGCACCTGCACGCTCGCGACGTTGTGATGCATGATGGCAAAACGAAGTGCTGTCGTATCGTTGCCACCGGCTGCGTTTACCTCGGCGCCGTGGTCGATCAGGTACGCGAGCACTTCCGTGCTGCCTTCATAGGTCTGCCGAGCCACTGGCGTACCACCGGCCGCCATCATCAAGGCGGTGGCGCCGTAACTCGCCTTTTCGTTGGCATTTACCCCCTGCTTAACCAAGGCCCTGACGGCGACGAGGTCGCCTTTGTAGGCCGCTTCCATGAGCGGGGTCATACGAGGCTCCTCGTGCGCAGCACCTATGGCGACCGCGTTCAAGGAAATTGCCCAGAACCAAAATAAGGTGACAAGCAGGCTTGCGCGTGAATGCAGGATAACATCCGTCATCACGAAGCGCTCCCGGTCAATACGAGAACTTTTGCGCTAACAGGAAGCCTTACTGACACACTGATTTTCATGCAGTCCCGAGTATGCGCCTCCCGGTTCATCTCGGCCATAGGCCGAGATGAACCCAACTCCTATTCTACAAACATCGCCTGCGTTTGCACGCTGTCGATGCAATGCCAGACCGGAAAAATCTCAATCGTCGTGCTCATCCTCCGCCGCATACACGCCGATGCAGCTGTGTGGACACGGCGACGACGGCGCGTCTGTGGCCAACGGCACGCCCAACGGTACAAATACTTCGTTCGTGCGTGCGTTCGCGGCGACCGAGTGCGCGTTGCCAAAGGTCGGGACGTTCTGGATCCACGTGTTGGTCTGCGCATCGATCACGCCCAGCGACGGCCCCCTTGCGCGGCCGGGTTTTGTCTCGCGGCGAGGTAGTAGCGCTCGTCACCGCGGTTGAACCACACTTCGTCCGAGGCACCGACTTGCGGGATGGTTGCGACGATCGTGCCGTCCTTGGCGTTGGTGATAGTCGAGGAGGCAGTCGTGGGGCCCGACCGGTTAGCGCAGCCGAGCAGCAAGTGCTGATGCGGCCCGAGCGCAATCCCATTCGGCTGGCAACCCGGTACATGGAAGACTTGCTCGACCATCCCGGTTTTCGGATTGAATACCGCAACGCCACCGTCGGTGGGACTATCGTTCAACTGCGGCACCGAAATGTAGAAGCGCTTCGTCCCTCGGGCCCACACCGGCTGCTCGATACCACCTGTCGCCCCCGGGACCGTGACGTGGCTGAACAGGATCGCGTTCCCAGGCTTGGTCGAGATCAGCGTCATGAAGGCCGGGGCATCCGCATTGTTCACGACCAGCAGCGCACGCCCCTTGTCGCCTATTGCCATCTCGTCGGCACGAAAGAGCCCCCCGGTGCTCACTGTGTTGATGCGCTCGCCCGAATCGACGTCGTAGACTTTCACCGTGCTGTTTCTCTCACCGGAATACAGCCGATCTCCATTGGCGACGACTCCATCCCGGCACAATTCCCTTGACGCACTTTGAAGTGCGTGGCGCCGCGGCCAACGCGCAAAAAAAGGGCCGGCAAACTGCCGGCCCTTGTCTTTTCTACGCGAGCGCTGTTGCCGAATTGGAGATCGCGTAGCAGCGCCTATCGCCCGCGTTGAACCAGACCTCAATCGTCGTCGTGGTGTGGCGTCCCGGGGAAGACGTTCGCCTTTCCGGCAGAGTTGACCGTCGGAACGATTTGGACCAGGGATTGCTTCTTCGCGTCGATGACGCCGAGCACGGGGCCCGTGGGGTTGTTGCGGGACGCGGTGTAATAGCGTTCGTCGCCGTGGTTGAACCAGACTTCGTCGGATCCCCCGACTCCCGCAACGAATCTGTCGATGCTGCCGTTTCTGGCGTCCAGAATAACCTGGGTGGGCGCAGCGGAATTCGGATCCGCCGCCTTCCACCCGTTACCGGCAGTATCAAAGACCACGCTGCAGCCGATGAGCAGATCCTGCTTCGGGCCGAGCGTGAGTCCACCGGGCTGGCAGAACTTCACCGGAAACAGCGCGTCCACCTCGCCGCTGTGCGGATTGATTCTCGCCACTGCCCCGTCTTCCAGGTTGGGGCCCACTTGCGGTATCGAGATATAGAAGCTGTCGGTGCCGCGATCCCAGACCGGTTGTTCTGCGCCGTTGCTCGCGTCCACCCCATGGGCCGCATCAAAGGTGATTCTTTTTACGATGCTGAGGTGTCCGTTGTCCGCCTTGATCAAGCTGGCGAACGGCGGGTCGTCGGCGTTATTCACCGCAAGGATGAGCCCATCGCGCGAGTCGTACGCCAGTTCATCGGCACGCAGGCCGGGCGCGCCGCCGGTATTGACTTCACTGACCTCCGTGTCTGTCGTGAGGTCGATGGCGACCACTCGGCTGGGTGCGTCGGTCACAAACAGCCAGCGTCCGGATACGACGACGCCGTTGGGGCCAGATTTGTCGTTGTTCGCCGCGCCCGCGGCGTTGAAGACGACTCCAGTGAACCCTGCCTTGATGAGCTTCACGAATTTGTTATTTTTAACGTCGAAAACGTCGACGCTCGCATTGGAACGATCGCCGAGATAGTACAGTTGGGTGTCCGCATCGACCCAGCTGATATCGAAGGCGTGCAAGGCATGAACGTCGGGTGGGTAAGGAATGGTCGTGAGAAGCTTGACGGGCACTTCATCATCAGCCCAAACCGCGCTCGCCCCGAATAAAGAGGCGAGCAGCAATGGGAGCGCCGCCCGAACGAGCGGTTTGAATGCACCGGGGAACTTGCCCCCGGTAATCATGCCTTCTATTGTGGAATGTTTTGTCATGACTGGATCTCCTGGGTGAACTGTTGCACTAGGATGCCGCAGTACCTGTCTGCGTTTTAGTCGAGGATATTTAAAACAGGCGAGAGGGCGAACCAATAGTAGCGCACGGTAGGCAGGCTTTGCAATATGCTTCCCCGATATTCCAGGCGCAGCATATGCTAAAAGCATGCCATAAAGGCGACATGAGTGCGGGGAATATAAACCTTTTTTAAGAATTGCCTAAATTAACGGAATTTGATACGAAACATGGCCGGCAATCGAGCTTTTTTATTTAACCGTTTTGCAAGATCTAAAAATTAGGAAATATCAACTCCTTCTGAATGATTCCCCTTCTCCGTCCCTATTTCTCTGCCTTTGGGCTCCAATTTGCCGCTACGAGTTCTTAATGCCGTTCCAGCAACGGTTTATTCTCTGCGGTTGCATTCCACTTTCTAATGCACTACCCATCATTATTGATTAGGTTAATGTTTTGTGAGATCCGAATTGATTTGGTCAACCTATACACATCTTTCAGCTTCTCTTCCTGTCTTTGCTAAGACCGACTTAGAACAACCACTGCAACGTTAATCCCCGCTCTCCAGGCGTAATGATAGGTAAGACTTGCACCCGATCCCCAGTTCGCGCATTGAAATGCACGACCGATTTCCCGACCGCAGTCCCGATCATTGCGCCGGCCAACACGTCCGACAGAAAGTGGGCATTGTGATCGATCCGGGCATAGCCAACGAGGGAGGCGGTTCCATAAGTCGCGCTACGTACCCATAAGGTATTGTAATGCTCTGAAATTACGGAGGCGACGGCAAAGGCCTGCGTGGTATGACCCGAGGGGAAGGACTGGCCGCCTTTGAAGGGACCAAATTCATCGCCATCACTGTGATTCGGCCGGATACGGCCGACGGTCACCTTCAAGAATGGGGTGATCATACCGCTCGCGATGATACTCGCTGCAACGCCATCTCGGGCAACGCCGGCGGCACCGGGTTGATCGAAGACAGCACCGGCTAGATAAAATCCGCCTAGAACCGCGAAAGAATAGTTGGCACCAAAGGGCTCAAAGCTATTGGCGATTGTCCTGCTCGTCGTGCCATTTTGATTGTCCAGCGCAGCCTCTTTTGCCGACCCATCAAGTAGAACCATGGCGCCGACGACAATCAACGTGTCTTGGAAAAAGGTTTGCCGCTCAGGCTCTTCCCAATGCATAGGGGCGGCCAACACGTATCCAATGTCCTGACCTAAAAGGTGCAGATAGTCCGAGCAAAACAAACAACGTGCCGCAACAGGATTGAGTGGCTGCTGGGGTATAGCACTGCTTTCCTCAGTTGTTGGCTGATTCACTGTATCCGAGTTATTGTGTGCAGGATTTTCGTCAACCGTGTAAAGCCTGCAAGCCAGTATGTCGGGGCCGTAGAACGATAATACGAAACCCAGGGAGCAAACAGTGGCTACAGCAGCAGGACGCAGACTTCGCATTGGAGATCTTGCTCTTATCGAAGCGCCTGGATACTGCCGGCGCCCCATCAACTGAAATTGTAGCCCACGTTGGATACTTGTGCGCTTGCTCGCGGCAATAGAATTATGCTTGTGTCTCGTGTTGCGTCCTATAAATAACTTTATCTATGTTAGGTGCTGCAAAATCCCTCTCGCCTTCCTGTTGTAGCCTGGATGAAGGCGCAAAGCGCCGAAATCCGGGACCTTCGCGGTGACCTGGATTTCGCTCCATCCGGCTACAAACTTACCGAAAGTTATTTGGGGGACACGAGAGCGGAAACCGTCAGTCGCGGCGTCGCATAAAATAACGGCGCTCGGCCATACGCCACCGCAAAGCGGCAGCTATCGCGGGCTCTTCGCCTCGGCGTTCCGCCTTCTGTGGTTCATGGTATGCGAGGCCTTATTGGTATCTTCCGCCGCCTGCAAGCGCATGAGTAGATCCCGATCATGCTCGTCCCGATAGGGCGTAAGGTCCAAGTTTCGTGGAACCCGTTTTAGTTCCTCACTCCCCACCTTCTTGACGTACTGTTGCATGAAGTGGTCATAGGCGCGCCAGGAAATCCGGTCGGCGCGTACCGCGGCTTCCTCCGCCCGGGTGGCAATCTGATGGGCGTGTAGATAGTGCAGACCAAGTTGATCGATTAAAGTCTTCTCCACCGACTCATGCAGAATGAGATAGCGGTCCACCGCTACTTTCTTGCCCCGATAGGTAAAGGTTTGTGGGAGATGTCGATCGATATAGATCGTTTTCCCGTCACGGCTATAGCCGGCGAGATAGGGAATATCGTAACCACGATGCAGTTTGACCCGACGCAGAATTGCATCGAGCGCACGATCGAGCATCAAGCATGAGACATACCAATCGGGGCGTCTTAGCTTGCGGTGGGGCGCGATCGGGTGGCAGCTGTTTGTTGGCATTGTCTTGCGTCCTCCAGCGACACAATAGTGTAACTCGACGGGCGGGCAATGCAGAAGCATCTGTATAACCTTGTTTCATGTTTATCTGAGGTAAGGGTCGCGTCAAGGAAACGCGCGTACTTTAAAGTCTTAATGTCTTTTCCGCGGACGTCTGCCGGGAGATAGCGTGATCGATCGCGGGGACTTCCGGTTCTATTTGCCGATCGCGACGTCGATTTTGCTTGAGCTAGCCGTGGTCGGGTTCAACCTTTTTATTAGGCGCACCCCGTGATGTTTCGGTTCGTAATAATGGGGAAGCACGGCGATTTCTTGGAAGCCCAAGCCGGCATAGAGGCGCCGCGCCGCGGTATTGTTCTGTTTGACCTCCGCACGGCAAACGTCGAGCCCATTTCGCGCCATCCAGCCGAATCCGGCCAGGATTAGCCGCTCGCCCCAGCCTTGCCCGCGCAGGCCCGGGTGCACCGCGAGCGAATATAATCGTGCCCAACGCTTACGTCCGTTGCCGGCCTTAAGCCAGCAGGCAACCGCATCGGCATCGACGCCGATTAGCCAAAAGACATTGGGATTGCGTAATAACGCACGCAGCTGGCGCGGCGAGAACTCGCCCTCGCTGGCGCCGAAGCAGGCCCGCTCCAGCGCCGCGATGCGATTGAAGTCGTCCACCGTGGCCTGGCGCAGGCCGCTCATAGCGGATTGTTCCGGCTGGCTAGCCAAATTCATAATCCGGTTTATGAGCAGGAACGGGTTTAAAGCTTCGCGTCCCGCTCCAGATTGCGACGATCCCATTTTCCAAGCTCAGCACCGGCCTCATAAGTACTCTGCAAAAAATCGAGGACCATCTGGTCCGGATCATCTGCCTTTCGAACGTCATCGTACATGAGAATAAATCCTTTGGTGGGTGGATTATAGAAAGCGGATGAAGGCTGCACACGGCTCCTACTGTATTCGAGGGGTTCCGGTGCCGCGTACGCGTAAAACGCCGGACCTGCAATATTCCCACTCCCGGGCCAGAATCCGCCGCTGATGACCTCGTGCGAATAGCCTTCCACAGTAATCCTGTCGGCGCCGGGTCGTTCCGGCGCGCGCCGGCCGGAAAAGCGGGTGACGGCGAGATCGAAACTTCCCCAAAAGAAATGAACCGGGCTGCATTTTCCAACAAACCCGCTTCTGAATTGCTTGAACAACCTGTCACACTGAACCAAAATCCGCCAAAACCGGTTTGCATAGTCGGCATCATAAGAGGCATTCTTGTGATCTTCCTCAAAGGGTATCGGGTCCGTCACTTCAACCGGCACCGGCCATATCTTCACCTCGATGCCAAGGCCGTGCAATGTGCGCATAACCATTCGATAGAACTCAGCTACGGAGCGTGGGGCTAGAGCGATAGTCTCTGTCGCTCCGTCATCGCACTGAATGAGAAGTTGATGGTCAATGAAGTTGAAGTCAATCTCGAGGGCTCGACCTCTGTAAGGCAATGTCGAGGTGGTAAGTCCGTGGGCCGTCACATACAGCGGCACATTCCACCAGTGGTTGATCAGCGGGGTTTGCGCCAAACAGATTTTGCCGACGACTTGGGTCCACATGTGCAGCGTAGCATACGTATCTTTCCACTCTTCCAACGGCAACGCCGGCCATAAGATGCTATTCATCAATTTCGCTCCCATAAAAACCTAAACACTGGCTGACAGGATCAGCATCGGCTGCATTTCCCATAAACCACGCCCCTCTCATTCCGCTCGTGAGGCGGGTTGCACTATTAAGGTCCAGGTTAGCAGGGTGCTGAAAAACTCGTTTTTCATCACCCTGCGGTGCGTGCTTGTGCGGAGAGTCATCACAGCAGCCGACGTGCCCGCAGGTTTTACAGAGGCGCAGATGCACCCACGTGCCACCCGTCCTCAGGCAATCTTCACACCCCTCTGCGCTCGGAGTAACCGCATTTATCTGATCAAGGTGCGAACATCGTTCGGCCATTGCCTCTCCCTTATCAACAGCGAATAATCTATCAAGTTAGCGCCTGGGGCCGGAGCATGAAGTCAATGAGGGTTTTGGAGCGGCTGCCGTATAAGTTCCTGTTAGTTCTGCCATAGGCTGTACGCAGGTGTCCACGATTTTCCTCACATCACACCAATCTGCCGCAACATTCCTACCAAGTCGTAGAACAGCTTCTCCTCGACAATCTCGCCATTCTTCCAGTGGGCAACCGTGCAAAACTCGATTTCGAATCTCTTGTTCGTAGGCGGAATCGTCCTGCCATCAAGACCCTTCATCGGTCCTTTCATAGTACCCGTAAATCTCGCAACTGAACAAGTCCAATCGCCTCGACCGAAGAGCACCCTATACGGGTCGTTCTCGATATGATTAGGAAAAGTCTTGAAGAATTCAATGGCTTCTTCTTTATGCGCCTTTATTCCCCGCGTTGGCTCCGGTTGGCCCGGCCAGTACACCGCCACATGATCGGCATGACGTTTGTTGAACGTATCCCAGTCCTGGGCGTTCCATGCGTCATCTAACGTTTTCATCAATTGCAGGTTTTCCTTAACGCTCATTGCAATCACCTCCTGTCAAAGAATAGTGTCAAACGCCGGCAGTTGCGCAACTTGCTCGCGAACTCAGCTTGTTTTCGCTCAGAGTGCTAGCCACGTTAAAAGCCTTCTTCAATTGCGCCTAGAGACTTGCGTCGGAGAAAACGTTAGCAGCTTGCGGAAAAACTCCCTGCCGGAAGACAGAGAATTCATTGTAAGTTTTTGACTAGGATGCGTCCCCAAAACGGGGGGTGTCCATCTATGGGCACTGAGCTATAGACGTGCTTGATACCTTAGGTACGTACTGCCGAAATCTCCGAAGGAATGGGTCTTCGGAAGACTTCTCATCCTTCGCGAAAGACAACGCTTAACCTATTTACCGTGAGGTTCCATGATTCGAAGCACCGGGCGCCCGTGCAGGTTTTGAATAGGAAAGTAGACACGGTGGGTTTGCTGATCAACCGCGACGCTGTGCGCGTTAGCGGCCAGCAAACCCTCTCCAATCTTGTTCAGTGTTTGTCCTTGCTCCTTAAACACGGAGACCACGCCGCTTTCGCTGGCGACATAAAGCAGTTGAAGCGCCTGGTCGAAGGCGAGCACATCAGGATCTTCCCCAAGTGAATGCGTCGAAATAACCTGCTTTGATCGCAGGTCTGCAACGAGCAGCTTTCCATTACCTTCGCACGCGATAAACGCAAGGCGCTGTGAGGGCTCAATGAGTAGGCCGTGGTTGTGATCCGAGCCGGGCAATGAGTGGCGGGCCACGACGGTATCGCTACGCGTATCGATCTCCACGAGCTCGTTGCGTGTTTGGACGTTGACAAACACGTGTTTCGAACCAGGGTCGTATTGCGAATTGCCGGCCTCACCACCAAGCGAAATCGTCGCGATGCGTTTGTTGCGCCGAGTATCAATAACCGTTTCGGTTTTACCCGCCTGGTCGGAAACATACAGTTTGTGTACGTCGGGCGCGTAGGCCATGCCGTCCGGATAGACGCCGCCTGGGGTTCTCGCCACTTCTTTTAGGCTTCCTTCATCGATTACGACAATCTCGTTTGTCCCCGTGGCAGACGCATAGACCCGGTTTAAATCAGGCGCCACAAGAACGCCATGCACTTGGCTTATATTCGGAATTTCGGCCACGACTTTCATCGTTTCCGTGTTGAACACGACGATCGTTCCCGCCGCGAGGTGGGCGATGAACAGCAGGTGCGTTCGCGGATCGTAGCTTTGGTAATCGAAACGATTCGTGGGTCCAGGAAGCTCGATATCAGCCACGATCTTCAACGGCAAGCTGCTGTTTTCGTTGGATACACCTACCGCAGAGGCTTCGGAGACTTCATCATCGTCTTTGGTAACCTCTTCGTACCCCGCGACCATTGCGAGTGCCAATATGATTAGAAGCAGCAGTACTCCAAACAGTTTATTTGGGATTTTCATGTTCATTTTCCTAAGTCAATGCCGAAGGTCAGTCCTACTCTGATCTCATCGATATGCTGATCACCGGCAGACGCCGAGCGTATACCGATGTCAAACGACAGTTGTTCGGTGCTGCGCCATATCAATCCAATCAGTCGCGAGACGACACGCGGGTTACCGGATGCGTGTTCGGTGAATAACTCCATCACCGGCCGCACCGGCCAGTCGTAGGGACCTTCGATGATGACTCCCAGGAATGCGTCTGGATTATGTTCTCGGTTAAGCGCGAAAACGGTATTTACATGAACCGTGGCTGCGGGCCAGCGCTGCGAAACAATCCCGGCCAACGACGCCCCGGTTCCGTGTTCGCCGTGCACCTCCGGCAAAAGCACGCCGTATTCGGTTGCGACGCTTAACCCAGCCTCCCCTTGCAGTACACCCCGACGCAATATTTGCTTAATAAACATACCGGTGTCGACCAGGCTGGTCGAGGGAGTATCCGGCGTGCCTTCGCGCAAGCTCTGGCGCTGCCCCTCAAGTACGAGTTCGCGGTCATCCTGCAGTCCAAAATTAGCGACCACCGCTGGCGCAACCCATGATTTGTTTGCGCCTTCGCGCAAGGACCCGATGGGGCCGAGTTCCAGTTCGAATTCTCCTGCATGGGCAACGTCAGCGTCGGTAGAATCGAACGGCCGATAGGCAAGGGCATATTGAGAGGGAAGACTCACGCAGAGCGCCAGCAAGAAAAACCGGCACCCATACGTGAGGCGAATGCCGGTGATTGCAGACACATGCATGCCCCTAAACCCCAAGGAACTGATGTTCCAGCTTCTATACACCCCGCTGGTTGCTCGTAGCATGACATGTTAGCGCCGGCTCGGTATGAGCATTCCGTCCGAGACGTTGTAGTCGAGCTCTACGGCTTTGCCTTTAACCGCTGCGAGCACGACAAATACCGGCTTATGGTTTCGCACCGTCGGAGCAATGGAGAAAACCGTGCCCTGATGCTCCTTCTGCGCCTTGGCGACAATATCGGCCAGAGTAAACCGGGAAAGCGACATCAACGTGAGCTGCTGCGAAGAGCGAGCCACATGCGGGACGTCCTTGAATACTTCGACTTCCGGCGTCCACTGGTCTTGCGCGGGACTTCCACCGAGTTCCTTGAAGATGTTGTCTTCCGGATCTACCGAGATTCCTTTTTCTGCGGTATAGACGGAAAGCGAGAGTTTGCCTGCATCGTCAAACTCAAACTTTGCAGAAATCGGAACCTCCGGCGCCTTCGTCGCCTGGCGCAGGCCATCTATCAAGCTGTGCTTGCTTTGAGGAAGCGCTTTAATCAGCGCAGTCTGATCATGCCCGCCCTCTTCAGCGAGAGCGACGCTCACTGCCAGCCCCGCTCCGAGTAATAAAACGACCGACATGAGTAAACTACGGTAATTCAGAATACCAACTGTTTTCATCTTCATCTCCTGTTAAATAGCCACTTTTTGTTTTCGACATCGTCCACGGGAACACCGGTACGAACGATCCATATCTCAAAAACACTCTTCAATAAACTTGCGCCGTGCGCGCCACACATCTCGCTGCCCTCAAGCCCCCACGCCCCTAGCTTCCCTGAGGCAACCGGCCCGAGGCGCTTCCCCAGTTGATGTTTTGCATAAAGGCGTCAACGTAAGCCGCTGCCTTCGCGCCGTAGTCGATGTGGTACGAGTGCTCGTACATATCGAGCGCAAGTATCGGCGTTGCGCCGGCGAGGGTATGTGCGTGATCGGATGCCCATTGATTTATTAATTTCCGGTCTCGGACGGAATAGGTCAACAGCACCCACCCGGAGCCACCACCAAGCGCCTTGCCCATGGCCGCGAATTGAGCCTGCCATCTCGCAACGCTCGTGAAGTCGCGCTCGATCAAGCGGCGAAGCCCGCCATCAGGCTCGCCTCCGCCCAAGCTGTCGAAATACACCTCATGCAGGATCATGGAATTCATCGCGATCAGTTCTTCGCGTTTCAGCCCATTAATCACATACACCGGGGCAATAGTAAAATCGAGACTCGCCAGCTCGTCACTAATTGCATTGAGGCGTTTTACCGCTCCGCCATAGTTGTTCTCGTAATGGCTCACGATGAGTTTTTCAGAAAGACCTTTCAGTTTCGCCGGGTCGCACGAGAGCGGTTTCATCGCATAACTCATATACACCTCCATGGATTATTCTCGCTTAACACAGGTTTTTGTGACTCCAACGCGCGCTTTACATGAAGCGATCATCGATAGGCTTCTGGATTCCAGGTATGCACCTCGTCCTGTCCTTGCTTGCACCAGGCATAAAGCGCGTCATACATCACTATCCCGTGTTTGAGCATCTCCTGGTCATCGCTAAAAGTTCTGGATAAACCCAGAGAGATCGCTGCCAAGCCGGGGGCCTGGGGCGCGAGTTCAAGTCTCGCCGTGTCCGCACCGCGTACGATCACCGCAAGCTGCTGCAATGCGGGATCAATCAAATGATAGTGTTTGATGAACGCATCGAAGCTGCATAGTTCTCGGTCGTGCGAAAATGTTACATCCGGAATGTCGTAGGGAATCGCGTCGTGCTGTTTGGCCGCCTCCAACACTTGCTTCGTCGGCACATAGAGAAACTCCGCATCCTTATCGACGAAGCGTGCGATCAGCCAAGGACAAGCGATGCGGTCAATCTTGGGCCGCTCACGCGTCACCCATCGCGTGTTTGCATTGAAAGGTTTGGGGTCAAGCTCGCCTTTTTTTGCTTTCCAGCCTTCTTCAATGCCGCCCTCCAGGTAATATGCCTTGATGCCATGCCTGTTCAACGCCTGGGCTACACCCTGACTCACTTCCTGTCCGTGCACGCAATAAACAACGACTGTGCTCGCACTGGGTAGCTCTTTTGCCCAGGAGGAAACCGTTTCCGGATCGCGCCGCAAGGCGCCGGCAACCATGTCGGCGGCGGCTTTAAATGCCGGCGGTCGCCGCACATCGATCACTAACGGGGGTTGGCGGCCACGGATGGCCGCCTGGAGTTCGGGGAATGGAATAGATGAGGTCATAGCACTTTGCTCCTAAGAAACTCACTTTGCAGCACCGTAACTAAAATCGTCGAACGCGGTGATGCTGTCTGCTTTGGTCCATATGCCAACCGCTCCACTACCGGTTACATGGCTGTCGTCGAGCTCGATATAAGTTTTGTCATCAAGCAAGACTTTGATTCTCTTGCCGAGAAACTCAACCCTTAACGTGTGCCACACGTTGCCCGGAACCGGCGCGTCAACGTACTTGATTGTCTTGCGGTTGCCCTGCTCGGTGTAATAGAGAGACACGTTGTTCTCCAACGCATTCGCGCGCGCGACGTAGTAGTTGTCGCCGTCTTTCCAGCGCCATACGAGACCCCCCGCCTGGTCTTCTTTCCCCGAAATAGGTTTGAACTTCACCGCGACGAAGCCATCGGTAATGGCAACGCTGCTTTTCACACACCAGGGGAAGGTGCCCCGGCCTATCTGCTTAAGCACATTGGGCTTGCTCGGCGCGGTAGCATCCGGTTCAATTGCCCACCGTGGACTCCCGCTGCCGGTTACTCCCGCCGTCCAGCCCGCCGGAAGCGCTCCTGTGCGCGCACTGTCGAAGTTTTCTGTTTCTGCGTGCGCGTTAATGGCGATCATGCTCATAAGTACTCCTGCAAGAATGCGTTTCATGTAAACCTCCCTGGATTTACGCATGGTGAAATTTGTTTACTAGGGTCACAGCGGCCCCCTGCTCTTACGTGGTCAAGCCGCTCGTTTCCAACTGCGTGCCC
>WNFG01001624.1_pt1 | contig 20546 bp, 15 predicted proteins | sample 5400431 | NCBI WGS metagenome assembly WNFG01 (sample SAMN13153346, study PRJNA577476) | soil metagenome | isolation source: 120 cm saprolite under Douglas fir tree site 2 hole 3 replicate 2 | place: USA:California | collected 2015-04-18 | reverse complement strand
ATTCCAATATCGTTCGAGATTGCGGATCAGCGCCGGACTGAAATGGCAATAGGCTTGTTCTCGGGCATACACGGCCATGTAGCTGCGAAACATGTCCAGTGGCTCCTGGGCGATGCGGAAGGCGCGCCTGTTGCCCACTGCGCTTACAGTGCCGGAGCTGCTCAACCCGGAAACCATACGCTCGATCGCATCGTCCATCGTACCCGCGGCGACGGTTTCGTCGCAGATAAGTCGCCCCTCCGGACTGTTGCACGCGATTCGCTGCTCTAGCGCAATCGCCCGCCGGGCTATGCGGTCGCCGGTGAATCGCGGCAGCCTGAGATTGGCCGCTCCGGGTATGATACCCTCCTTGCGGGCCGGCAACATCAGATATGCGTCGGTTTCCGCGATCACGTAGTCGCAAACCAAAAGCACCTGGCAGTGACCGCCGATGGCAAACCCCTCCACGGCCGCGATCCAAGGTTTCTCGATGGTGCCGCCGCCAAATTCATCGCAGCGAGTGTCGTCCGCCTTGGCAAGCCCGCGGTAGATTTTGTTCACATAGCCGAGATCGCGCTGCAGATACCAGACGAACGGGATACGGCCGTGATAGAGGTGCGTCAGATTGATGCCCGCGCCGAAGACGCGCCGGCCGCGGTATTTTGGATGGTCGACCGGCCCGCCGCGCAGCACGACTATTGCCGAATCTTCATCGAGCAGCGCAAGGTCGACGCAGATTTCCATGGCATCGAGCGTGCCCTGATCTTCCGCATTCAGAAATCGCTGATTGGCGTAGGTCACGACGCAAGCGAGGCCTTGCCGGCTTACGACCGCGCCGGGGAGCTTGACGATGCCGTCGCGACGAAATTGTCCCGCCAGACTGATCGCTTCCGATCGCGGAGCCAGCATGGCGTGGCAGAGGTGCGTGCCGGTTCGCTGGTTCGCCAGAACTGCCGAAACGAACAGGCCCTGGTCGATTTCGGCGCCGCTGCGGTCGCGCTGAAGGCGGCCAGCTTCGGCCGCGATGTCTTGCGGGCTTGGTACAAGACCCGGCACGACGTCCGCCGCCGCGGCGACCAGTTGCTCAACGCGCGGACGGCGGGATAGCCGGTCGGTCAGGATGTCGTAGACGGCCTCGACGTGAGCATGCAGAAACCGCGTGCGCGCCCGGCGGGCGGTTTCAACAATCACAGTGGCGGCGGCGTGCTCCGGTTCGTTCCGGTGCGCCGCGGTCGGCAACCGCGCGATCAATCGGGCCGACTTGAGCCAGAAATCCGAGTAGGCGTGGCGATCCGACGAAAACGTTGTTATTGCGTCGGGCGCGGCATCGTTCCATTCGGTCGCGGCGTCAGCAGAAAACCCGGCAGCTGCAAGAATGCCTATCCGGCTTTGTTGGGTGTCGCAGTTTGTCATCGCAACTCCACCTCGAAAGGTAGACAGCCATTATCAGGATTCCAAATCGGCCTATCGTTATCACCAATCGATCTGGTCGTGATCGACACTTGGTCTTGATCCGACTCGCACAGCTCGACTACCGACGATAGCCTAGACAGCGCCGGCCCTGGAGCTTGATGTGAAGTCATGATCGACAAGCTTGAATTTGTGATTGCGCTTGCACGCGAGCAGCATTTCGGGCGCGCGGCCGAGACCTGCAACGTCAGCCAACCCACGTTGTCGGCCGGCATCAAACAACTCGAGGACACGTTCGGGGTGCTGCTGGTGCAACGCGGGTCGCGGTACCGGGGCTTCACGACCGAAGGCGAACGCGTGCTCGAGTGGGCGCGACGTATCGTCGCCGACACCCGCGCCATGCGGCAAGAGGTCGATGCGCTCAAGCGCGGCCTCGCCGGCCATGTTCAAATTGCCGCAATTCCGACCGCGCTCGCCATGACGGCGATGCTCACCACACCCTATCGCGCCAAACATCCCAACGTGCGCTTCACGATCGTATCTCGGAACTCGATCCAGGTGTTGAGCATGCTGGAAAATCTGGAGGTCGATGCCGGGCTTACTTACGTTGACAACGAACCGCTGGGACATGTGAACACGATCCCGCTCTACCATGAGGAATACCGGCTTCTCACCTCCTCATCGGGGGAACTCGGCAACCGCGAGCAGGTGACTTGGGCGGAGGTCGGCAAAGTGCCCCTGTGCCTGCTGACGCCCGACATGCAGAACCGGCGGATCATCGATCGGTTGCTGCGTTCGGCGGGCGCCGAGCCGTCGCCGACGCTGGAATCCAACTCCATGATCGTCTTGTTTGCACACGTGCGGACCGGCAAATGGGCGAGCATCATGCCAGCGAAGCTTGCCGAGACGCTCGGCCTGACGGAAAGCGTTCGTTCGATTCCGATCGTTGAGCCCGCGGCTACTCAAGCTATCGGCCTTGTCATTCCAGACCGAGATCAAACGACACCGCTGATCAAGGCGCTTGTTGCCGAAGCGAGGCAGCTCGCGATCCTGTTTAATGGGCCGTCGCAACCGGCCAGCCAAAGCGCAGCGCGGCGATGAGCCTCAATCCGCTCTGCTATCACAACCCAGCAACGAAGATATCACCCTGGAAACGCTGATCGATCCCGAGCTGCTGGTCACCGTCGGTCAGCTGTGTCAGGTGTTTATCCATATAGGCGGTGAAATCGCTCATCGAGATCACGCCGTTATAATCGGTATCGATGTCGTCGGCAGACAGTGCATCGAGCAGTACCTTGGTGAACGCACCATGTCCCCATTTTTCGTCCTCGCGCGAGATTTTGTCCGCCTTCGAGGATGTGAGCACCGTCACATTGCCGGCAGCCATTATTAATCTTAGCACATCGGCGGATGGCCACGTGTTTGAGGGGCCGCCAATAAGTCCCGCCGAGCGGCAGGCGTCGAGCAAAACCAGGACCCGCCCATGCAGGGCGAGCTTTTCGATTTCGCTTTTGAATTCCGTTGCCGGGATTGCAGAGGCCTTGAGACGGGCTGTTGCGCTGCTGTCGGCGCCGTACGGCACAAGATAGAACTGGTTATCGATCACGGTTCCATGACCGGAGAACATGACCACCGCCAAGTCTTGGCCGGCGTTGCCCGTCATATTGCGCTCCATTGCGGCGAGCGCATCGAAGATTCCAGCCTTGTCCGCCAAGCTGTTGTGCAGAAACATCGGCTTGACTTCGGCATAGAGACCGCCGTCTTGCGTGTTGAGCAGGGCGCTTGCCACGTCTTGCGCATCCTGATGAGCAAATTTCAGCGTCAGGTTCCTTGCCTTGTCGCCATAGTCGCTGACGCCGATGGTCAGCACGTGCAGCCGGGCGCCGGGCGCTTTCGTTGATCCGGTGACGATCTGCACGTCCCGGCGGGCGGCTTTCATGTCGGCAATGCCCAGCGCCCGCGCGGTTTCCAGCTCTTGAAGCACCAACGCCAGCGCATCAGGCCGCCGCAATCTGGGGATCATGTTGACAGGCACCGCGTCGGCTGCGGCATCGAGGCCTCGGTTCACATGCCAATGCAGCACGCTGAAGGCGCCGGCGGTGGCGCCGTAAAAACCTTCAGGCGTCCAGGCGACCCAGTTCTGCTTGTCCGTGAGCACATACAGAGCCAGAAGTTCGCGGCCATCGTCCATGCGGTGCCAACGGATGGTGCCGTCGCCATAGGCCGCCACCACCAATCGGCCGTCGCTGCTGATGTTGACCGCCCAGACGACAGCCGGTGTGGCATGGGTCCAGAGCTGCTCGCCCTTCGCGTCAATCGCTCGCAGGCTCCACTCAGCTGCAAGCACGAATCGACCCCCGTCCGGGTGGATTGCCAGGCTTCGTGACGTCTCGTACCGGTCTAGCTTGATTGGCTTGCCATCGAGGGTCGGGGACAACCCAATACGCCATCCCTCGACGGCAAGCCCGGCTTGCTTCGCCGGCACCGTCTGCTGATCGGCCGGTGGGTCGCCACCGAGCTTGCGCGCGCGCAGATCGAAGCGAAGCGGCGACTTGCCCCACTGCTCGAAGCCAAAATCGACAATGGTGCCGTCTGCTGACACCGCTAGTTTGTCGTGTTGATTTCGAAAGTCTGCCGTGGGCGAGGGGTGCGCCCAGCGCGGTCGGCCGTCAGGCTCCAATAGTTCCAGCAACGGGTCTGCCGCCGCCACCAAGAGCCGACCCTCCGGCAGTGCCGCCAGGCCCTGGGCTGTAGAGCTTCCAGCCGGCAAAGCCCGGCGCTCGCCACGGCCCGCATTGGCCCAAGCTAGAACAGGGCGGATACCTCCCTCCCCGTATTGCCCGCCCGCGTAGAGGATCCTGCCGTCCTTTGACCAGGTGACAATTGACAAAGAGCCGTTGCGCAAGCCGCCGACGTTGGGCCCCGGCAGCGGCGCCAGCGAATGTCCGTCGAGGAGGTCAACCGTCGCTGCATCGGCGTAGCCGACTGCCAGCAAGGCGCCGTCGGGGCTGAAGGCGATCCTGAAGGGCGCCCCGCCGGTCACCTTGCTCGGTGAGACAGCCAGCCTGAAGGCGCGGTCATACAGCCGCACCTTGCCGTCGTCACTCGTGGTGGCCAGCCGACCATCGGCGGCGAAGGTGACACCGTTGGTGCCGCCGCCGTAGTCGGCGCCGCGGAAAACCTCGCTCCATTGCCGGTCTCGGTCATAGACGCGCAGACCGTCCGTATTACCCAGCCCTGCCGCCAGATAGCGGCCGTCCGGCGAGAAGGCGAGGCTCGTAGTGGCGCCAGGAAGTGCCGCTATCCGAGCAGCCATATTGCCGGTGAGCGTTTCGAACACATAGATTGAGTCCTCGGGTGCAGTGGTCGTCCACTGGGTCCACCCGCCGGCAGCGGCGAGAGCGCCATCGGGGCTCATGGCGACCGCGAAGATTTTTCCTGCGTTTCCCGGCCCCGCCGGCATGCGTATGGTCCGCACCAACTTACCGTCGGTCAATGACCACACCCGCACCGTTTTGTCTTCAGAACCACTGACGGCGATCTGACCTGCCGCGTCCACGCCGATGTCTCTGATCGGTGCCGTGTGCATGCCGGGATTAGTAATCAGCACCGGGTGATCGTAGAGCATCGCCGTCGCCTATGGAGCGCACGCTACTGGGCCGCCTTGACCTCGGAAAATGTCGGCCATCTTGCGGCCTCCAGCTGGGTCTGAATGGTGCGGCGTGTCAGCGTGTCGTCGTTGCGATGGTTGCCGTAGAGAGCGGACACCCCCTCCGACAGCATTTTAAGCATCGGTTCGATCGGGATTATCTTGGCCAGCTCGCCCATGATGTCCTTTTGTCCGGGCGTGTCGGGAAGTAGATCGCTGACCATGTTGCTAAATTCGAGCAGAGCGGAAACACCGCTGGTCAATTTGGCTTGCAGGCTTGAAAGGCTCGCCGGTGTTTGCCCGGCGGAGAGGGCCGCGATCAGTCCCGCTATGATGGCATCAAAGTCTGCCTTCGCGTTGGCATAGGTGAGCTTGCCACGCGCGATCTGCGCCTCGTTGCCATACCTCTTCATGAGCGCCACGCAGGTTTCCGCCTTGGTGCGTTGGCCCGCAATTTGGCCTACTGCTTCTGGCCAAGACATGGTTGCCGGCATGGTTTTCTCCCCAACAAACGAAATGTTGTTTCAGCAAGAAACAAGAAGCGCAATTAAGCAAACATCCAATTCCGGCCCGTGCCGAAAAGGGGACCGCTGGCACCGCGGGGCGGTCACGCAGCCGTGTGGACCAATGAAATATCGATATAAATAACCGTTTGCAAGCGTCGCGCGATCTCCTCGGTCTCGTTACCCAACGTCTCTTGAGGGCCCGATTCGCCCATTCTGAGAACGTCGCTATGATGTCTAGCTAGTGGATCGATTCCATGAAACCCATCGTATCGAACGCTCGCAATCAAACCCTCGGACCTCATCCTGAGGAGGCCGCGCTCTTCGCGCGGCCGTCCTGAGGCTCTCGAAGGACGAAGGATGGCCACGGGCATGATCTCGCCTGTGTCCGTCCTTCGAGACGCGCGCATCCTTCGACAAGCTCAGGAGCGCGCTCCTCAGGACGAGGCTGAAGGATGAAATCGATATGATTCGTATTATGGAAACGCTGTACTGGTCACCCTCGCCTGCTCACTTGCCATCCATCCTCGCAACTGGAGAATGATGGCGACCGCTCTGCGGACGGAGACTGCGATGAAGTACGCTTGTTCTTTTCTAGCCGCATTGACGCTCGTGGCACGGCCATGCGTTACCTGGCAGGCGCGCGCTGTTGCCGCGGATACTCGGGCCAAGCAACCAGGACATCATGGCCGCGGATGTCATCATCGACGCGTTTGCGCGCAGTTCAGGCGATTAACGCTACTGCGTCACAAAAATCGGCGTCATTGCCGGGCTTGACCCGGCAATCCATCTTTTTGCGAAGAAGATGGACCCGCGGGTCAAGCCCGCGGGTGACGCATAAAGGTGCGTCATTGCAGGGTTTCAGCAACTTGTGACGCAGTAGTGTTAAATGCACCGATCGACCGTCGCAACCGGCCAGCCAAAGCGCAGCGCGGCCGACAAGCGTCAGGCGACATTAGTGGAACGATTTGATGAAACGGGTCGTATGCCCGGCTTGGTCATGCCGGGGCGCCACCGAAGGTGGCGAGCCCGGAAATCCATAGCCCTCGGCCGGTGGTTATGGATTCCGGGGCTCGCCGCTGTCGAATCTCGAAATTGCTCAACTACAGTAGGCTTGCGACGAACCCGTCGTCGCAACGACTGGCGCAAGTGGCGCCTCTCATCATCGGGATTTGGAGAGGCGAGAGCACTCGAAGGTCACTCCGATCTCCGGCGCAAAGTTGCTGGGACCGGACGCCGCCGCACCCTGGGCCGGCGGCGGGAATTGGGTTGGCGCCGGCTGCTGAGCTGACGGCGGCGCCTGGGGCGGTGGCGGCGGAGGCCGCGTGAGCGTGGCCTCTTCCGTGCATTTCGCAAGGAGACTGCCGCTGTTCAGGAAATAGATCCGCAGATGCGAAGAGGGGGCAATGACCGAAACCGGCCGATACCCCTCCAGCAACAAGTCAGTCATCGATTTGTCGACGGCCTGCCAACGCTCCGGCGGAACATTCCGGGACTGTGCAAACGCGCCGCAAGGATAACTGAGACCGAAAGAAAATATCGCGATCCAGCTGATGGCAATACGCATCATCGCAGCCCCGGCCAAGTATAGAAGTCGGTCCAGTTGCCTCCCCCATCGGCCATAGCATAGAACCCTGTGCCGCCGTCAGTACATTGGCTGTAGAGGGCGCTGATGATCGGCGAGTTGGGGACATAGATCCAATAAGCTGTGCCGTTTAAGAATACTTGGATCTGGAGGTAGCTAACTACGGAGCCGTTGGAGGTCGTGTATACCGTGGCTTCACAGGCACTTGCAGTGAACTGGTACCAAGTCCAGGGAGTCGGAGTCTGAGCGTTGGCCGCCTCGGTCAACGGCAAGCCTGCAATCATTCCGGCGACCGTCATCGCCTTTATCAATTGATGCATGTGAACTTCCTTCTCTAAACATTTATCTGAACTTATCCGGCCCGGCTTCAAATGAATTAGGCCGGCGGTCCGCGCATCCCCATCCGCTGGGCTTTTATCCGCATCGCGCTCGCTGTCAAAATGAGCATTTTTCATGCTGGCCATTAGCCAAATTCATCCGTCGGACCGCGTCGAATAACCCATCTTGCATCACCGGCGTTCTTGCCGGAAGCAACTGCCGCGGATGCGGCCGCCAAACAGAATTCGTAATCAAGCGATCTAGATTTCCGATCGATTTCAATCAGCTTATCCGATCGCCTCATTCTGCCTGACGTATTGATCGACGAAAATAATCTCGCCAGTTTCGTCCGAATGCGGTTCGAGATTCAAGCAAACAAAATGCCCGCTTACGAATGGTGGAGCCCGGAGCGCGCGAGCGAGATCATTTCGCAGCATTCGGGCACGGACGGCCCGCTGTTGCCGGTCCTGCAGGCGTTGCAGGAAACGTTCGGCTTTGTGCCCGCGGCGGCGGTCGTGATGGTGGCGGAGGCGCTCAATCTGTCGCGCGCGGAAGTGCATGGCGTCGTCACCTTCTATCATGACTTTCGCCGCCAACCGGCGGGCCGCCGCATCCTCAAACTCTGTCGCGCCGAAGCTTGCCAGGCGGCCGGCGGCGACGCGCTGGCGGCGCGCGTGCAAGCGCAGCTTGGCGTCGCCATGGGCACGACTGCGCCGGACGGCAGCGTCACGCTTGAGCCGGTCTACTGTCTGGGGCTATGCGCGACTGCGCCGTCGGCGATGATCGACGGACGTGTTGTCGGCCGCCTCGATCAAGCGCGCCTCGACGCCGAACTGGCGTCCTCTTCTCCCTCTCCCCGCTTGCGGGGAGAGGGTCGGGGTGAGGGGGCGTTTCCACAAACTCAGACTCGCCCCGAAAGCTCAGACTCGTGGAGAGGCCCCCTCACCCGGAATTTGCGCGAAGAGCGCGCAAATTCCGACCTCTCCCCGCAAGCGGGGAGAGGTGAAGGAAGCCTTCGCGTTTTCATTCCCGGCGATGCGGGTGCGCTTGCGGTCGGGGCGAATGAAGTCGCGAGCGCGTTGCGAAAGGCGACGACGGACCGCAACATTGCGCTTGAGATTGTGCGAACCGGCTCCCGCGGGCTCTACTGGCTGGAACCCCTCATCGAGATTGCGACCCCCACGGGGCGTGTGGGCTACGGCCCCGTCACGGCCGCCGATGCCGCAGGCTTGCTCGATGCCGCGCTCACGCAAAACGGAGCGCATCCGCTTCGGCGCGGTGTCGTCGATGATATTCCATGGCTCAAACGCCAGACGCGGCTGACCTTCGCGCGATGCGGGGTCATCGATCCGCTCTCGATCGCCGATTACCGGGCCCATGGCGGTTTCCGCGGGCTGGAGCGCGCGCTGTCGCTCGGGCCGGACGCTATCATCGAAGAGGTGGTGCAGTCCGGCCTGCGCGGACGCGGCGGCGCCGGCTTTCCGACCGGCATCAAATGGCGCACCGTGGCGCAGACCGCGGCGGCGCAGAAGTACATCGTCTGCAATGCCGATGAAGGCGACAGCGGGACCTTTGCGGACCGTATGATCATGGAGGGTGATCCCTTCGTCCTGATCGAGGGGATGACCATCGCCGGCATCGCGGTCGGCGCGACCAGGGGCTACGTCTATATCCGCTCGGAATATCCGCACGCGATCACAGCGATGGAGGCTGCGCTCGCCGCCGCGCGGCGCGAGGGCGTGCTGGGCCCCCACGTCGCCGGCTCGCCCTATGGGTTCGACATCGAGGTGCGGGCGGGCGCCGGGGCCTATGTCTGCGGTGAGGAGACCTCGCTTCTCGAAAGCATCGAAGGCCGACGCGGCATCGTGCGGGCGAAACCCCCGTTGCCCGCCCACAAGGGCCTGTTCGGCTGGCCGACCGTCATCAACAACGTGCTGTCACTGGCATCGGTGCCGATCGTGCTGGCAGAGGGCGCGGCGCGTTACCGCGACTTCGGCATGGGGCGCTCCCGTGGAACGATGCCGATCCAGCTTGCCGGCAACGTCAAGCATGGGGGCCTGTTCGAGACCGCTTTCGGCATCACGCTCGGCGAACTCGTCGACGACATCGGCAGCGGCACGGCGAGCGGGCGGCCGGTGCGCGCCGTCCAGGTCGGCGGTCCGCTCGGGGCCTATTTCCCCCGCGCGCTGTTCGATACGCCGTTCGATTACGAGGCCTTCGCGGCGCGTGACGGCCTCATCGGCCATGGCGGCATCGTGGTGTTCGACGACACTGTCGACATGGCGAAGCAGGCGCGCTTCGCGATGGAGTTCTGCGCGCTCGAATCCTGCGGCAAGTGCACGCCGTGCCGCATCGGCTCGACCCGCGGGGTCGAGACGATCGATCGCATCATCCGCGGCGATGACCGGGCCGCGAACCTCACCGTCCTGGAAGACCTCTGCCACACCATGAAGTTCGGCTCGCTGTGCGCGCTCGGCGGCTTCACGCCTTATCCGGTGATGAGCGCGCTCACCCATTTTCCCGAAGACTTCGGCGCACGCCCGCGTCCCGCTGAGGTTCGTTCAGCGTCATTGCCGGGCTTCGACCCGGCAATCCATCTTCATGCGAAGAAGATGGACCCGCGGGTCAAGCCCGCGGGTGACGAGCAAAGGGCGGATCAACTTCATCGGGATACGCTCTAGACGCCTCGAAGCCGCGGAATGAAGGAGAACGTCATGTCGCTCGTCCACGAGATCGACTACGGCACGCCCCGCTCCCGGGCGGGGAAAACCGTCACGCTGACCATCGACGGCCATGCGGTGACGGTGCCGGAAGGCACCTCGATCATGCGTGCCGCCAGGGAGATGGGAACGCAGATTCCGAAGCTGTGCGCCACCGACATGGTCGAGGCGTTCGGGTCCTGCCGCCTTTGCCTGGTCGAGATCCAAGGGCGCGCCGGCACGCCGGCGTCTTGCACCACCCCGGTCGCCGCCGGAATGGCGGTGCGCACCCAGACCGATCGATTGAAACGCCTGCGCAAAGGCGTCATGGAGCTTTACATCTCCGACCACCCGCTCGATTGCCTCACCTGCGCGGCGAACGGCGACTGCGAGCTGCAGGACATGGCGGGGGCCGTCGGCCTGCGGGATGTGCGCTACGGCTACAGCGGCGACAAGCATCCCAACCCCGGCAAGGACGAGTCCAACCCGTATTTCACGTACGACCCCGGAAAATGCATCGTGTGCTCGCGCTGCGTGCGCGCCTGCGAGGAGGTGCAGGGGACCTTCGCGCTGACCATTGCGGGGCGTGGTTTTGCTTCCGTCGTGTCGCCCGGCATGGAGGAAGCGTTCCTCAACTCGGAATGCGTCTCATGCGGCGCCTGCGTGCAGGCGTGCCCGACCGCGACGCTGACCGAAAAATCGGTCATCCGGATCGGCCAGCCCGAGCATTCGGTGGTGACGACCTGCGCCTATTGCGGCGTGGGTTGTTCGTTCAAGGCGGAGATGCGCGGCGACGAAGTCGTGCGCATGGTGCCCTATAAGGACGGCAAGGCGAACCGCGGACATTCCTGCGTCAAGGGCCGCTTCGCCTGGGGTTACACCACCCACCGCGAGCGCATCACCGATCCCTGGCGCGAAGTGTCCTGGGAGGAAGCGATCGGCCGCACCGCATCGGGGTTCAAGCGCATCCAGGAGAAGTATGGACGCCGGTCGATCGGCGGCATCACCTCGTCGCGCTGCACTAACGAAGAGACCTTCCTGGTGCAGAAGCTGATCCGCGGCGGCTTCGGCAACAACAACGTCGATACCTGCGCGCGGGTCTGCCATTCGCCGACCGGCTACGGGCTCTCAACGACATTCGGAACGTCCGCCGGCACCCAGGACTTCGATTCGGTCGAGCATTCCGACGTCGTGATCCTGATCGGCGCCAATCCGACCGACGCGCACCCGGTGTTCGCCTCGCGCATGAAGAAGCGCTTGCGCCAGGGGGCCAAGCTGATCGTGATCGATCCGCGCCGCATCGATCTCGTGCGCACCCCGCATGTGGAGGCGGCATATCACCTTCCGTTGCTGCCCGGCACCAACGTCGCGGTCCTCACCGCGCTCGCCCACGTGGTCGTGACCGAAGGCCTCGTCAACGAAGCCTTCGTGCGCGAGCGCTGCGACTGGGACGAGTTCCAGGATTGGGCGGACTTCGTCGCCGAGGCCCGCAACAGCCCCGAAGCGGTGGCGAAGATCTCCGGCGTTCCGGCCGAGACGATCCGCGCCGCCGCCCACCTGTACGCGACCGGCGGCAATGGCGCGATCTACTACGGCCTCGGCGTCACCGAGCACAGCCAGGGTTCGACCACCGTGATGGCCATCGCCAATCTCGCCATGGCAACCGGCAATATCGGACGCCGCGGTGTCGGCGTGAACCCGCTGCGCGGACAGAACAACGTCCAGGGCGCGTGCGACATGGGCTCGTTCCCGCATGAACTCTCGGGCTACCGCCATATTTCCGGCGATGCGACCCGCGCGATGTTCGAGGCGCTGTGGGGCGTGACCCTCGACAAGGAGCCCGGCCTGCGCATCCCCAATATGCTCGACGCCGCCGTCGATGGCTCGTTCAAGGGCATCTACATCCAGGGCGAGGACATCCTGCAGTCCGACCCCGACACCAAGCATGTGGCGGCAGGTCTCGCGGCGATGGAATGCGTCGTCGTGCAGGACCTGTTCCTGAACGAGACCGCCAACTACGCCCACATCTTCCTGCCTGGCTCGACGTTCCTCGAAAAGGACGGCACCTTCACCAATGCGGAGCGGCGCATCCAGCGCGTGCGCAAGGTGATGCCGTCGAAATCCGGCAAGGCCGATTGGGAGATCACGCTCGCCATCGCCCAGGCGATGGGATTTCCCATGCACTACGACCATCCCGCGCAGGTGATGGACGAGATCGCGCGGCTGACGCCGACGTTTGCGGGCGTCTCCTTCGACAAGCTCGACGAGCTCGGCTCGATCCAGTGGCCGTGCAACGACAAGGCGCCGGCCGGCACGCCGGTCATGCACATGAACGGCTTCGTGCGCGGCAAGGGCAAGTTCGTCATCACCGAATATGTGGCGACCGACGAGCGCACCGGGCCACGCTTCCCGCTGCTGCTCACGACCGGCCGCATTCTCAGCCAATACAACGTCGGCGCCCAGACGCGGCGCACCGAAAACGTGATCTGGCACGAGGAGGATCGCCTCGAGATCCATCCCCACGACGCCGAGCAGCGCGGCATCCGCGACGGCGACTGGGTGAAGCTCGCGAGCCGCGCCGGCGAGACGACGTTGCGCGCCCTGATCACGGAGCGGGTGGCGCCCGGCGTGATCTACACGACGTTCCATCATCCCGGCACGCAGGCCAATGTCGTCACCACCGAGTATTCGGACTGGGCGACGAACTGCCCCGAGTACAAGGTGACCGCGGTCCAGGTCACGCCATCGAACGGTCCGACCGAGTGGCAGGAGCGCTACGACGAGCTGGCGCGCCGGAGCCGCCGTATCGGCGTTGTGGTGGAAGCCGCGGAGTAGACTTCGTGGAACAGGGGCAAAACTCGTGGCCGTCCCCGCTTGGTCATGGCCGGGCTTGTCCCGGCCGTCCCGATAATCTGGCACCGTGCAACCCCCCACCCTACCCTCCCCCGCAGGCGGGGGAGGGTAGGGGGGGGCCGGGACAAGCCCGGCGATGACGCCATGAGTTTTGTTCCTGTTACTCGCGTCGCACGCCGGGCCTGGCGCGCCAACGATTTTTCCGATGGCAATCGCTCGATTCCGGAAGAGACGGCGATCGCCTTCACCTACAACGGTACATCCTACGCCGTCATGATGGCGACGCCGCAAGACTTGGAAGACTTTGCCTGCGGCTTCAGCCTCACCGAAGGTATCGTCTCTTCGCTCGACGAGATTGAAGAGCTCGACATTGTCGAGAGCGCGATCGGGATCGAATTGCGGATGTGGCTGGCCGAGCCGCAAAGTGCGGCCTTCGGCGAGCGACGCCGGCGACTTGCCGGACCTACGGGATGCGGGCTTTGCGGCATTGAGTCCCTCAGCGAGGCCTGCCGGCCGCCACCGATCGTTCCCGACGGTCAACTGTTTACGCCGCGCGACATCATGCGGGCCATTGAATCGATCGGCCCGTCCCAAACGTTGAACCGCGAAACCCGCGCGGTGCATGGCGCGGCATTCTGGCAGCCCGCTTGCGGACTTGTCGCCATGCGCGAGGACGTCGGGCGTCACAACGCGCTCGACAAGATCGGCGGCGCGCTCGCGCGCGACCATGTGGTTGGCCGCAGCGGCATGATCCTGCTGACCAGCCGCGTTTCGGTGGAGATGGTGCAGAAGACGGCTGTCATCGGCGTTCCAGTCGTCGTCGCCATATCGGCGCCCACGGCACTCGCTGTCCGCACCGCCGAAGCCGCCGGCATCACGTTGGTCGCCATCGCCCGTGGCGACGGTTTCGAGATTTTCACCCATCCCCGCCGTATCGCCAAGGAACGGGTCGCCCATGTCGCCTGACAAGCTCGTCTACATGGCGAATCAGATCGGCAAGTTCTTCGCCAGCCAGGGCCCCGACAAGGCCGTGGCGGGTGCCGCCGAGCATCTGGCCAAATTTTGGGACCCGCGCATGCGCGCCGCCATTATCGCGCATCTCGACGCAGGAGGCGTTGGCCTCGATCCGCCGGTCCGCGAAGCGGTCGACAGGCTGCGGGCGACGCAAATGAGGAAATCGGAGACCGCGTAACAGAGTTCGTAAGGACCATATCGGAGGAAACCGCAATGACGGCGATCGAACAAGCAGGCGGCTTTGGGCCAGCGTTGGGACTGCTCGACCGGGAACGCATCATTGCCAAGGCGGGGTTCAATCGCTGGCTGGTGCCGCCGTCATCGGCAGGCTCGGCGCCAAGGCCCTGATGTTCTGGGCTATCGTCGGAATTCCGCTGGCCTCGGGTGTGTGGAAGACGCTGGTGAGCGCCATCAAGATTTTCTGATCTGGCTTCTGTAGGGGCGACCCTTGTGGTCGCCCCTACTTTGCGCACCGCGTCCGCCAACAGGGCGACCACAAGGGTTCGCCCCTACATCGTCCGGGTTCAAGAGCGGGCGGGACGCCCGCGCTCCGTGCAATCTTCCCCGCAGCGGAGCGAATTGCTATGTCGGCCCTGCTCAGGGCTTACCGCCCATATCGGCCGCGGGGATTTCATGGCGCGCATTTCGCTGATCGAAGAGACGCAACATCCCGAGCTTGGCGAGATGATCGCCCGCATCAAGGCGGGCCGTCGCGGCGGGCTCCTCAACGTCTACAAGCTACTGCTGCACAGCCCGGCGCTGGCGCAAACCTGGTTCGACCATAACGGCGCCGTGCGCTGGAAGACGAAGCTCACCGGGCGGTTGCGCGAAATCGTCATCATCCGCGTCGCGCACCTCAATGGCGTCGATTACGTGCTGGCGCAGCATATCCCCGGATTGGCCCTCGCCGAAGGATTGACGCTCGCGGAATGCGAGGCGCTCACCGATTGGCGCGCGACCGACCTGTTCGACTTGCGCGAGCGCGCCGCACTCGCCTATGCGGAGGCGATGACGCTGTCCACCTCGGTGGCGGACGAGGTGTTCGCCGACGTGGGCCGCCATTTCGACGACCGCGAGATCGTCGAGCTTTCGGTCCTCATCGGCACCTACATCATGCACAACCGCGTCATGAAGGCGCTCGCTATCGACCTCGAGCCCGAAGGCAACCGCGGGCGGTAGTGCGGCCGGCGATTCGCTGGGACCGCGGGCGTCCCGCCCGCTCTTTTGGGAGAAAGAGGCGGGCGGTACGCCCGCGGTCCGGATCACGCGAAGCCTTCGCGCGCAAAATCGTTCCTGGCCGTCGTCCCCTCGGCGGGTGCGGCTTTGCGGGACCTTGCGGCGCACCGGCGAGAGGATTAACGAGAGCCGAGGATGCTAGAGTTCGGGACGCCGGTGCGACAAGCCGTTCGAACACGAGCTACCGACAACTTGCCCGGAAACAAAGGCATCGCCAACGATCCCATGATTCCCCGATCCGGCATCAGACCGAAACCGCGGCTCTATATCCTCACCCCTGCGGTGAGCGACGGGGCGGCGCTCTCGGGCGTGCTGGCCGAGATCTTGCGCGCGGTCGATGTCGCAGCCGTCCTGTTACGCCTGCGCGATGCAGACGAGCGCAGCCTCATCAACAGGGTCAAAGCGGCAGCGGGAGGCGTGCAGGGCGCGGGTGCGGCGCTTCTCGTCGATAGCCGGCCTGACATCGTCGCGCGCGCCGGCGCCGACGGCGCCCATCTTGCCGGGCCGGACGCCTTGCTGGCGGCCGTTCGAACGCTCAAGCCGAACTATATCGCGGGCGCCGGTGGCCTTCGCAGCCGCCACGATGCCATGCTGGCGGCGGAGGCGGGCGCCGACTACGTCATGTTCGGCGAACCCGACACCGCCGGCCATCACCCCTTGCGCGACGCCGTTGTCGACCGCGTTGCCTGGTGGGCCGAGGTGTTCGAGATTCCCTGCGTCGGGTACGCGACCGCGCTTGACGACATCGACGCCCTGGTGGCGGCAGGCGCCGATTTCGTCGCGGTCGGGGACGCGTTGTTCGATGATCCGCGCGGCCCCAAGGCCGCAGCCGCCGAGGCGGCGGTGCGCCTCACTGTCACGGAGACGACGACGTGACCGATCGCATTTCCGTTACACGCATGTTGGCGGCCTTGGGATTGCTCGCGGCATCGCTCGCAGCCGACCGGCTCGAGGCTCAAGCACCGGCTGCGCCGCCGCCGGCCTCCCTGCTCCCCAGGCCGTTCCCCGCCGCGAAGCCTTCGGACCCCAAGCCCGCTGCCGGGTCGACGGCGGGCAGCCAGCCGGCGCGAGGCGGCCGGGAGCCCGACCTCGCCTATGGCGCCTATCAGCGCGGCTATTTTCTCACGGCTTTCGCGGAGGCGACGCGACGTGTCGACGAAAAGGGGGACCCGCGCGCCATGACGCTGCTCGGAGAGCTTTATTCCAATGGCCTCGGCGTGCCGCTGGACGAAGTCAAGGCTGTGAAGTGGTACCAGCTCGCGGCGAACCGCGGCGACCGCGATGCCATGTTCGCCCTCGCCATCTTTCACGTTTCGCGCCGCGGCGGCCTGCATGACCGGGCCGAGGCCGCGCGGCTGTTTGCGTCTGCCGCCAAGCTCGGCCACGCCGCGGCCGCTTACGACCTCGGCTTGCTCTACCTGGAAGGCCTACAGTTCCCGCAGGATTTCGGTCGCGCTGCGGAATTGTTCAAGGCTGCAGCTCAACAGGGCAACGCGGAAGCCCAATACGCCCTTGCGACGCTCTACAAGGACGGCAAGGGCGTCGAGAAGAACCCGGCAGAGGCCGCGCGCCTGCTTGCCGCCGCCGCGGTTGCGGAAAACCCCGACGCCGAAGTGGAATACGCCATTGCGCTATTCAACGGCACCGGTGTCGCCAAGGATGAGGCCAAGGCAGCAGCGCTGTTCCGCAAGGCCGCTCTGCGCGGTAGCCCGATTGCCCAGAACCGCCTGGCCATCCTCCTCAGCGTCGGCCGCGGCGCGGCGACCAATCCGACCGAAGCGATCAAATGGCACCTGATCGCCAAAGCGGGGGGCAATGGCGATCCTTCTCTCGACCAATTCGCCGCAAAGCAGCCGCCGCAAGTCCGCGCTGCTGCCGAAAAGGCGGCGCGGCCGTGGCTCGCCGTTCTGCAGCCGAAATCGTGACTCCGAGGCGACCGCCTACTACGTGAAATCAATCGCATCGAACGATCGAAATCAAACTCTCGGACCTCATCCTGAGGAGGCCGCGCTCTTCGCGCGGCCGTCCTGAGGCTCTCGAAGGACGAAGGATGGCCGCGGGCACGATCTCGCTTGTGGCCGTCCTTCGAGACGCGCGCAATCGAAATCGGCTGTTGCCGATTTCGATCCTTCCTTAAGTGCCGAAGTCGGGCAGGCCCGACTTCGGTGCGCGCTCCTCAGGACAAGGCTGATGGATGATATCGATATGATTTATACCTTGGAAACGCTGGAAGCATCGGCTAGCGCCTTGACGCTGCGGCGTCCGGCATGCACATCACCTCCATGCTTCGTTCCGCACTGCTTAACGTCATGACGGCGGCAGCCCGCAAGGCTGGTCGCAGCCTCAAGCGCGACTACGGCGAAGTCGAGAACCTGCAGGTCTCGATGAAAGGCCCGGCGAATTTCGTCACCGCGGCCGACCGCCGCGCCGAAGAGATTCTGCACGCGGAGCTCGCCAAGGCGAGGCCAGGCTACAGTTTTCTCGGCGAGGAAGGCGGCCGTCGGGAGGGCGACGACAAATCCCACTGCTGGATCGTCGACCCGCTCGACGGAACCACCAATTTCCTGCATGGCATCCCGCAATTCGCAATTTCGATTGCACTCGAGCGCGACGGCGTGATCGTCGCGGGTGTCATTTACAATCCTGCCAACGAGGAACTATTCCTGGCCGAACGCGGCAAAGGTGCGTTTTTGAACGACCAGCGTTTGCGGGTCGCGGCAAGACGACGGATGTCGGAAGCGGTCGTGGCATGCGGAATGCCGCATATCGGCCGCGGCGATCTTGCGCTTTTCGGCAGCGAAATGGCCGCCGTGCAGGGAGAGGTCGCCGGCCTGCGACGGTTTGGCGCCGCGGCGCTCGACCTCGCGTGGGTGGCGGCCGGCCGCTTCGATGCCTTCTGGGAACGCGATCTTTCGCCCTGGGATATGGCGGCCGGCGTCCTGATGGTGCGGGAGGCGGGAGGCTTCGCCACCGACCTCGACGACGGTGACGGTTTTTTTAGCAAACGCCAAGTCATCGCCGGCAACGAGTTTCTGCACAAAGCGTTGCTTCGCCTTCTCAAGGACTCCCGCAAATGATGCTCCCGACAAGCCCTAAATGCACCGCAATTCGTCCTCAACTCTGATCCGCAAGCCCTACTTATCCGTATTTTTGATCCAAGTTGTGGCATATATGTTTAGGGACACAGGGGCAAAACTCGTGGCGACCGATTCGTCATCGCCGGGCTTGTCCCGGCGATCTCGATCAGGAGGGCCACAGTGCGCCAATTATCGGGATGGCCGGGACAAGCCCGGCCATGACCAAGTAGAACCGCCGCCCACGTATCTTCCTGGTGCGGATGCTGGTTTTCCTTGTTCTCGGCGGGCTGCTCGTCGTTATTCTATACCGTCAAATCTCGGTGGCCTTCCTGGCCAATCCGGGGCTCAACGCTCTCATCATCGGGGTGCTTCTCGTCGGTATCCTGCTGGCCTTTCGCCAGGTGATCCGGTTGTTTCCCGAGATCGCCTGGGTGAATAGTTTCCGCCTTGCCGACCCGGGGCTGGCGATCGAGCGCCCGCCGGTGCTGTTGGCCCCGATGGCGGCAATTCTGGGAGACCACGCGGGCCGCATGACGATTTCGTCGCCGACCATGCAGAGCCTTCTCGATTCGATCGGGACGCGGCTCGACGAGGCGCGCGACATGTTGCGCTACATGACGGGGCTTCTGATCTTTCTCGGGCTGCTCGGAACGTTCTGGGGCTTGATCGAGACGGTGAGCTCAATCGGCACCATCATTAAAGGGTTGAAGGTTGGCGGCGATGCCGGCGCCATGTTCGATGCTCTCAGGGACGGATTGGCGGCGCCGCTGGGCGGAATGGGGATTTCGTTCTCCTCATCGCTGTTCGGTCTCGCCGCATCGCTGGTGCTCGGATTTCTCGATCTGCAAACCAGTCAGGCACAGAACCGGTTCTATACGGATCTGGAAGACTGGCTCGCCACCACGGTGCGGGATCTCGGGGGCGCATCCGATGCCGTAGCCTCCCCATTGGGGAACGCAGGGGGAGAAATTCGCGCTGTGATCGAGCGTCTGCGCGAGGTTATGACGGATAGCGGTCCGAGCAAGGGGGCAACGAGCGCCATGGCGAACCTCGCCGAGGCCATCCAGGGCCTGGTCGTTCATATGCGCGGCGAGCAACAATTGATTCGCGAATGGGTTGATGCTCAAGCGGTGCAGCATCGTGAAATCAGACGGCTCTTGGAAGTTCTGGCGCACGCTCCGGCACAAAGGGACTAGGCGCGATGGCTACGGCACGAAACCGACGCGAGCGAGGTGTCGATTACTGGCCAGGATTCGTCGACGCGCTAGCGACGCTCGTCCTCGCCACCATCTTCCTGCTCACCGTATTCGTGATGGTGCAGTTCTTCCTGTCGCAGGAGGTGGCGGGCAAGGATACGGCGCTGGTTCGCCTCAACGTGCAAATCGCCCAGCTCACCGACTTGTTGGCGCTGGAAAAGACCGGCAAAGTCGACATGGAGGAGGAGATCGCCCGGCTGCGTGCGGGCCTCTCGGGCGTCGAGAGCGAACGCGACCGCCTCAAGGCGACCGTCGAGGGTGCCGGCGCGAACTCGATACAAGGCATCATTGCGGAATCGCAAAGCCGGATCGGCGCGCTCGCCAGTGCTCTCGACTCCGAGAAAAACGTCAGTGCGCGGGCGCTCGCCCAGGTCGAAGTCCTCAATCAACAGATCGCGGCGCTGCGCCGCCAGCTGGCGGCGCTCGAGACGGCCCTCGACGCGTCGGAAAAACGCGACAAGGAGTCCCAGACCCGCATCGCCGACCTGGGCCAGCGGCTCAATATAGCGCTGGCCCAACGGGTGCAGGAATTGTCGCGCTATCGCTCCGACTTTTTTGGCAAGCTGAGGGAGATTCTGGGGACGCGGCCCGACATCAGGGTCGTCGGCGACCGCTTCGTGTTCCAGTCCGAGCTGTTTTTCGACTCCGGCTCCGCGGTCCTCAACGCCGAGGGCCGCAGCGAACTCGACAAGCTCGCGGTCGCGCTGCTCGATCTCGAAAGGCAGATACCGCCCGAAATCGCCTGGGTGCTCCGTGTCGACGGGCATACCGACGTGAGGCCGATCGTGACGTCGCAATACCCGTCGAATTGGGCGTTATCGGCAGCGCGCGCGATCTCCGTGGTGCAGTATCTCATTACCAAGGGCGTGTCACCCCAGCGCCTTGTGGCGGCCGGCTTTGGCGAATTTCAGCCGCTCGATCCCGCCCTCACCGAGGACGCCTTCCGCCGCAACCGCCGGCTGGAGCT